>OCHE01000314.1_pt1 | contig 71721 bp, 75 predicted proteins | sample 1538681 | NCBI WGS metagenome assembly OCHE01 (sample SAMN04571717, study PRJEB22368) | human gut metagenome | biome: human gut; material: stool | host: Homo sapiens | place: Luxembourg | collected 2012-08-17
AGGGCGCTTTAGGGACTTACACCCGTTAGAATATGTTCGTGCTGGGCGAACTAAAAGAAAAAGCATCCAAGTAAAATACCTGAATGCTTTTTTCTTTCTGAGCCTCTTGTCGGATTCGAACCAACGACCCCGAGATTACAAATCACGTGCTCTGGCCAACTGAGCTAAAGAGGCGGGTGGGTAAGCTTACTATATCGCGCCGCTACAACCAACTACCTTTGCTGCGATCAAGCCCTGGAGGATTCGAAGGGAGCTGGCCGTATAGGACTTACCCGTTTTGCGGTTGCAAAGGTAGGCATTTTTATGGATTCTGCAATAGCTGTAGGTAACTTTTTTGCATAAAAGGAAGTAATACTCTACGTTTCAAGCAATTAAAAATCAAAAAAAATATTCGAGTGCCAACTTTTACTGCTTTATTAACTTTAACAACCATATTCCCTTTACCAACCGATATTATTTGTACCTTTGTGCGCAATTTATTAACGAAGATGACAGAGAACAGAAGCTATTTACAGAAATATGCCATGCACTTTGGCACGTATATGGGAATCTATTGGATATTGAAGTTCATTTTATTTCCGTTGGGATTTCACATCCCTTTCCTTTCACTATTATTTGTAATCCTTACGTTGGCAGTGCCGTTCATTGGCTATCACTACGTGAAGATGTATCGTGACAAAATATGTGGAGGAAGTATCCAATTCTCTCATGCGGTTCTCTTTACCATATTCATGTATATGTTTGCTTCCCTGCTGGTAGCCGTTGCACACTACGCCTATTTCCAGTTCATTGACCACGGCTTTATCATCAACTCCTATATCCAGTTATGGGACGAACTGATGACTAAAACACCCGCTTTGATGGAAAATCAAGAGATAATAAAAGAAACGATAGATACTGCCCGTTCACTTACTTCCATCAATATTACCATGCAACTCCTGTCATGGGACGTATTCTGGGGAAGTTTACTGGCCATTCCTACCGGATTGATGGTAATGAAGAAAGCACGACCGGAAAACAATACCCCGGCCCAATCATAATTCGTAATTCATAATTATTAAAAATGAATATATCAGTTGTAGTCCCATTATTCAATGAAGAAGAGTCACTGCCCGAACTCTACGCTTGGATAGAACGGGTAATGAAAGCCAACGGATTCTCATTCGAAGTGATTTTCGTTAACGACGGAAGTACAGACCGTTCATGGGAGGTAATAGAAAAACTCAAAGCCCAATCGGACTGCGTAAAAGGCATCAAGTTCCGCCGCAACTACGGTAAATCACCCGCACTCTACTGCGGATTTGCAGAAGCACAAGGAGATGTGGTGATCACAATGGATGCCGACTTACAGGACAGCCCGGACGAAATACCGGAATTATACCGGATGATTACGGAAGACGGATATGATCTTGTGTCCGGATGGAAGCAAAAAAGATATGATCCGCTATCAAAGACACTGCCGACAAAGTTATTCAATGCTACCGCACGCAAAGTATCAGGTATTCCCAACCTGCACGACTTCAACTGCGGTCTGAAAGCCTATCGCAAAGATGTCGTGAAAAACATCGAAGTATATGGCGAAATGCACCGCTATATCCCCTACCTTGCTAAGAATGCCGGATTCCAGAAGATAGGTGAAAAGGTAGTGCACCACCAGGCACGTAAATATGGCTCTACCAAATTCGGATTCAACCGTTTCTTCAACGGATATCTGGATTTGATTTCTCTTTGGTTCCTGTCTAAATTCGGAGTGAAGCCGATGCATTTCTTCGGATTATTAGGATCGCTCATGTTCTTTATCGGAATGATCTCTGTTATCATGGTAGGTGTCAGCAAACTGCACGCAATGTACAACGGTCTCCCCTACCGACTTGTAACCGATTCTCCTTATTTCTATCTATCGCTCACAGCGATGATTATCGGTACACAGTTATTCCTTGCCGGATTCCTGGGAGAACTGATCTCACGTAATGCCCCCGAACGGAACAATTATCAGATAGAAAAGAAAATTTAATTCACGCCCAATAACCGATTATGAAGAATTTAATTCGTATCTTTTTAATAGTAGTAATTGTTGGTGCAGGTATAAGCATCGGCAGTTCGTGTTCGGACGAAAATGATTGTTCGCTGGCGGGACGCCCCATGATGTACTGCACATTGTACACAATTGACGAGATAACCGATCTCAGGGTAAATGACACACTGGACTCATTAACAATTACAGCATTGGGAACAGACTCAATCATTCTCAACAACCAGAAAAAAGTACATACGCTGATGTTACCGTTACGCTATACCAGCGATACTACTGTTTTTATTTTCCGCTACGATCCGGACCGTAAACCGAATGACGTCGATACATTAATTATTGTACAACAAAACACTCCGTATTTCCAGTCAATGGAATGTGGGTATATGATGAAACAAAACATTCTCAGTGCGAGATACGGCAATCCGAGAAAAACCGCAGATCAGGAAAAAATAGACTCACTTCATATATCAAACAAAGAAGCCAATACAAATGAAATTCAGAATTTGGAAATATTCTATAGATATCGCGACCGCACGCCTCCTACGATTGAGTAGTGTGCTGCTCCTCTTTTGTATTGGATTACCGTCAATTGCACAACAGCAACAACAACGACCGGGTCCTGTACAGAAAAGAGACCAGAAGAAGAAAGAGGCTGTAGTCGATACCATCCCGTTTTATAATGGGACGTATGTCGGTGTGGACATATACGGCATCGGAAGTAAAATGCTAGGTGGCGACTTCATGAGCTCCGAAGTCAGCATAGGCGTCAACCTTAAAAACAAGTTTATCCCGACCATCGAGTTTGGTATGGGAGGAACAGATACATGGAATGAAACGGGAATACACTACAAAAGTAAAACCGCCCCATTCTTCCGGATTGGTGTAGACTATAATACGATGGCAAAGAAAAAGGAGAAAAACAGCTATCTATATGTAGGTCTCCGCTATGCGTTCAGTTCATTCAAGTATGATGTATCGACCCTGCCGGTTGACGATCCGATTTGGGGAGGAAGCATCGGAAATCCGAGTCTGGAAGACGACTATTGGGGAGGAAGCGTTCCTTTCAGTCATTTAGGAATGAAAGGGTCTATGCAATGGTTCGAATTAGTGGTAGGTGTCAAAGTACGCATTTATAAGAATTTCAATATGGGCTGGTCTGTACGCATGAAGTACAAGACAAGCGCTTCGACCAATGAATACGCCAACCCTTGGTATGTGCCCGGCTACGGAAAATTTAAATCAAATAACATGGGAATTACCTATTCCCTCATTTACAAATTACCTCTTTAAAGAATAATGACAGGACTAGAGATTTGGCTGCTTGCAATAGGCTTAGCGATGGATTGTTTCGCTGTTTCAATTGCAAGCGGTATTATTTTGAAACGTACTCAATGGAGACCGATGCTGGTCATGGCTTTGGCTTTCGGACTTTTTCAGGCTCTGATGCCATTCATTGGATGGATGTTTGCAAAGACTTTCAGCCACCTGATAGAAAGCGTAGACCACTGGATCGCCTTCGCTATCCTTGCCTTCTTGGGCGGACGTATGATTCTTGAATCTTTTAAAGACGAGGACTGCCGTCAGACATTTAACCCCGCAAGTCCGAAAGTCGTATTCACAATGGCGATAGCGACAAGTATCGATGCACTGGCAATAGGTGTCTCCTTTGCCTTCCTTGGCATCAACGACTATACCGAAATCCTCTCTCCTATCCTTATCATCGGATTCGTATCATTCGTCATGTCGCTCATTGGTCTTTTCTTCGGCATCAAATGCGGTTGCGGATGTGCACGGAAGTTAAAAGCTGAGTTATGGGGTGGTATCATTCTGGTAGTTATCGGATTAAAAATATTGATAGAACATCTGTTCTTACAATAATAAGCATTGGTTCCTCTAATAAAAAAAAACAGAAAAACGTATGAAAACAAAAAAGAGTTTCCTTTGGCTGGCCTTCCTCATCTTGGCAACGATCTGGATATTAGCCAGACGTAACCAAAAAGCAGAGTTTAATACCGCCAGTGGTTTTGTGTTTGGGACAGTATACAAGATCGCGTATCAACATGACGCTGATCTGAAACCGGAGATTGAAGCGGAATTAAAACGTTTCGACCAGTCTCTCTCACCGTTCAATGACAGTTCGGTCATCAGTCGCGTCAATCGCAATGAAGAGTTGGTGACAGACAGCTTTTTCCAGACTTGCTTTAATCGTTCTATGGAAATCTCCCGCGAAACGAAAGGAGCTTTTGACATAACGATAGCCCCTCTTGCCAATGCCTGGGGATTTGGCTTTAAGAAAGGCGCTTTCCCTGATTCATTGATGATAGACAGCCTGCTACAGATTACCGGTTACGAAAAAGTGAAACTGGAGAACGGAAAGGTAGTCAAGCAAGATCCGCGTGTAATGTTAAGTTGCAGTGCGGTTGCAAAAGGCTATTCGGTAGATGTAATAGCCCGTCTACTCGATCGGAAAGGAATCAAAAACTATATGGTAGATATAGGTGGTGAAGTAGTAGTAAAAGGTAAAAATGCGACAGGAGATCTGTGGCGTATCGGAATAAACAAGCCGTACGACGACTCATTAGCTGTTAAGCAAGATATACAAGTAGTACTCAACCTGACAGATTTAGGTATGGCTACTTCAGGAAACTACCGCAACTATTATTATAAAGATGGCAAAAAGTATGCTCATACTATCGACCCCAGAACAGGTTATCCGGTACAGCACAGTATCCTGTCTTCTACTGTGATTGCCGAAGACTGTATGACGGCTGATGCTTTGGCTACCTCTTTCATGGTAATGGGACTGGAAGAAGCTGAAAAGTTCTGTAAAGCAAATCCTATGATCGATGCCTACTTTATATATAGCGGCGAGAATGGAGAGTTTAAGACTTACTATACGGATGGCATGAAACGATATATGCCTGATGCCAAATAAAAAAAAGCTTTGCAAATAAGCATATAAACGGAGGCTCCATTTCATACGAATAGAGCCTCCGTTTATATAAAACAGCACCTCTGTTGAAGCCAAACGAAGCCTCTGTTTCAGAGTGGCTGAAACAATTATTTCATAAACACAAAATAAACAGCTGCAATCAGGCAAACAAATGCTGCCAGATGGTTCCAGTGCAATGTTTCTCCCTTAAAGAAAACAGTGGTAAAAACAGTAAATATAATCAAAGTAATCACCTCTTGAATCACTTTCAACTGCATCAGCGAGAATGGACCACCATTCCCGACAAAGCCGATACGATTCGCCGGTATTTGACAAGAATATTCAAAAAATGCAATAACCCAACTAAAGGTAATCACACCTATCAACGGAAGAGCAGCAAACCAAGAATACTCTTGTTTCATCTTTAAATGCCCATACCATGCAAAGGTCATAAAGACATTGGATACAATGAGTAATAAAATTGTATAGAAACCTTTCATCTTATTATATACTAAAATTAGTAATTATCAGTCTATTTTATCCGGCAATAATTCTTCCTGCACATTCGTCATGCTCCCCCACAAGCTGTAGCGAGCTTCCGGATTCATCGCTTCCAACTGTCGCAGAATACCCTTCATATCACTTCGGCTGGACTGTGATTCATAAGGACAATTCTTCACTTGTTTCCGGTAGTCATGCAATGCAGCCAGTTCAATCAGATCAGCCTCGTGCACCATACACATCGGTCGGATAATTGTCATATCAAATTTCTTCATCACCAAGCGGGGCGGCATCGTACTGAATGCCCCCTGATAAGTAATGTTCATCAACAATGTTTCCAAAATATCATCCATGTGATGTCCTAAAGCAATCTTATTGCATCCTTGCTCCTTGGCAACCGTAAACAGAGCTTTCCGACGATTCCAGGAACAAAGAAAGCAGGGAGACTTACGCGTATCCGTAGCAGGATCAAAGGACGTTTCGTACTGTACGAAAGGCACTCCAAAAGATTCACAATATGCTTTCAGATATTCAGTATCACTTTGGTAAGGAATATTATTCATCACCACATGAACAGCTATCACAGAAAACCGAGGCTTATAAATACGCGCCCGCTTGCCCAGCAACTCTACAAGTGCCAACGAATCTTTCCCGCCCGACAGTCCGATAAGGATTTTGTCCCCTTCTTCTATCAGTCCATACTGCACCACTCCTTTATTGAATCGCCGTTCAATACGGCGGATCGTCTTCTCTTCTTCCGTAAATTGTGTCATATCTTCAAAAATCGGCTGCAAAAGTAAGCGAAAAGAATGATTTAAAGAAGAATTAACATAATAGAATCTCTGAAAAAGGGTTTATTTCTAATAAATTTGTACTTTTGAACAATTGATGCATGGATTAGTGAATAAAACAATGAAAAGAAAATATATTCTATTTATAATTTGCAGTTTCTTCCTTGGAGGAGTATCTGCACAAACATTGGAACAGGCACGCACCTTATTTACAAAAGGTGACTACGAACAAGCCAAACCCGTATTTCAGAAATATGCCAAATCTCAACCGTCCAATGGTAACTACAGCTATTGGTACGGTGTCTGCTGCCTGAAAACAGGAGAACCGGAAGAAGCCGTGAAGTACCTTGAAACCGCTGTAAAAAGACGGGTAGCCGGTGGACAACTCTATCTGGGACAAGCTTACAATGATACTTATCGTTTCGAAGATGCAGTCAACTGCTTTGAAGAATATATCGCCGACCTCAGCAAACGCAAAAGATCGACGGAAGAAGCTGAAGCTCTATTGGAAAAGAGCAAAGCTGACCTGCGTATGCTCAAAGGAGTAGAAGATGTGTGTATTATCGACAGTTTCGTGGTAGATAAAGCAAATTTCCTGAGTGCATACAAGATCAGTGAAGAGTCCGGCAAGCTATTTACGTTCAACGAATTCTTCCAGACCGAAGGAGATCAGCCGGGAACAGTATATGAAACAGAAATCGGTAATAAAATCTATTATAGCGAAAAGGGAGAAAGAGGAAATCTGGACATATTCTCCAAGAATAAATTACTGAATGAATGGAGCAACGGTCGCCCGTTGCCCGGCAGCATCAACGAATCCGGAAATGCCAACTACCCGTTTGTTTTATCGGATGGCGTTACTATTTATTATGCAACCGATGGCGAAGGACTGGGAGGGTATGATATTTTTGTCACTCGTTACAACACAAATACGGACTCTTATCTGACACCGGAAAATGTGGGAATGCCGTTCAATTCACCTTATAACGATTATATGTACGTCATCGACGAATACAATAATCTGGGTTGGTTTGCCTCCGACCGTTTCCAGCCCGAAGAGAAGGTCTGCATCTATGTATTCATTCCTAATTCGTCTAAACAGACTTATAATTATGAGGCGATGGACCCGCAGCAGATGATCCGTCTGGCACAGATTCATTCGCTGAAGGAAACTTGGAAAGATGAAAGCACTGTTGCAGAAGCATTGCAACGTCTGAAAGAGGCAATCAATCATAAGCCACAGGAACGTCGTGTGGTTGATTTCGAGTTTGTCATCGATGATAACACGACCTATTATCTGTTGAGTGACTTCAAATCTCCCAAAGCAAAGCTACTGTTCCAAAGTTACCGGCAACTGGAAAAAGATTATCTGCAACAGGAAGATAAACTGAACGGTCTGCGCCAGCAATATGCAAGCGTCAACCAACAAGGAAAAGAAAAACTCGCTCCCGCAATCCTTGATCTGGAAAAAAGAATTCTGCAAATGAATGAAGAACTGGATGCTCTTGGAGTAAGTGTGCGTAATGCCGAAAAAACAAAATCAAAATAATACAGAGTTATGGACATACTGATTATCACCGTTCTCATCATTGCTGCAGTAATACTATTTTTGGTTGAACTGTTTGTCATTCCGGGGATTAGCCTGGCGGGCATTTCAGCACTTGCTTGTATTCTCTATGCCAACTATTACGCTTTCGCCAATCTGGGTATGGCAGGAGGATTTATCACTTTAGGGATATCGGCTGTCGCCTGTATCGGTTCGCTTATCTGGTTCATGCGTTCGAAGATGCTGGATAAGCTGGCTTTGAAAAAAGATATTGACTCAAAAGTAGACCGCAGTGCGGAGAAGAGCGTCAAGGTAGGCGACACAGGAATCAGCACTACCCGCCTGGCACAAATCGGTTATGCTGAGATTAACGGTAACATCGTGGAAGTAAGATCGATAGACGGCTTCCTCAATGAAAAGACTCCCATCATTGTGAGCCGCATCGCTGACGGTACCATCCTGGTCGAGAAACACAAAATATAATATTCACTTAATATAAATTATCAATGGAAACATCTTTGTACTTACCTATCGTTATGATTGTTGGAGGTATTATTTTCCTAATACTATTTTTCCATTATGTGCCGTTCTTCCTTTGGTTGTCGGCTAAAGTATCAGGCGTTAACATCTCGTTGATTCAACTCTTCCTGATGCGTATCCGTAATGTTCCGCCGTATATCATTGTTCCGGGCATGATCGAAGCCCACAAAGCCGGATTGAAGAACATCACCCGTGATGAACTGGAAGCCCACTACCTTGCCGGAGGCCATGTAGAAAAAGTAGTCCATGCGCTGGTATCCGCATCGAAAGCGAACATCGAGCTGTCATTCCAGATGGCAACCGCTATCGACCTTGCCGGACGTGATGTGTTTGAAGCTGTTCAGATGTCTGTAAACCCGAAAGTGATTGATACTCCTCCTGTTACTGCGGTAGCCAAAGACGGTATCCAGCTGATAGCGAAAGCTCGTGTAACGGTACGTGCCAGCATCAAGCAGTTGGTCGGTGGTGCCGGAGAAGATACCATCCTTGCCCGTGTAGGTGAAGGTATTGTTTCCTCTATCGGTTCTTCGGAAAACCACAAGTCAGTACTCGAAAATCCGGATTCTATCTCTAAACTCGTACTTCGTAAGGGATTGGATGCAGGAACTGCTTTCGAAATTCTGTCTATTGATATCGCGGATATCGATATAGGTAAGAACATTGGTGCAGCTTTGCAGATTGACCAGGCTAATGCAGACAAGAACATCGCACAGGCTAAAGCAGAAGAACGTCGTGCAATGGCTGTCGCTTCCGAACAGGAAATGAAAGCTAAAGCACAGGAAGCGCGTGCCAAAGTAATCGAAGCGGAAGCGGAAGTACCTAAAGCAATGGCAGAAGCCTTCCGTAGCGGCAATCTGGGTATAATGGATTATTACCGTATGAAAAATATCGAAGCTGATACTTCAATGCGCGAAAACATTGCCAAACCAACGGCTGGTGGTGCCACCAACCAGCCGTTGAGTAAATAGTCTACCCAACGCCGGAACCCGATTTCTATTCAGTTCATCAGCGTATCTTCTCTTTAAACTTGCAAAAGAAAGATACCTCTTCCGAACTAAAATCCGGTTCCGGCGTTTCTATTTATATACGACTTATTGTAAAACTAAAACCGTTCAATAACATGAAAAAGTACTTTCCATCCTCTGAACTGATTATCAACGAAGACGGCTCGGTATTCCATCTTCACGTAAAGCCCGAATGGCTGGCAGATAAAGTAATCCTTGTAGGAGATCCCGGACGTGTAGCACTCGTAGCTTCTCACTTTGAAAACAAAGAATGTGAAGTGGAAAGCCGCGAATTCAAAACAATCACGGGTACATATAAAGGTAAACGAATCACAGTGGTTTCTACCGGAATTGGTTGCGATAATATCGACATCGTTATGAACGAACTGGATGCGCTTGCCAACATCGACTTCGAGACACGGGAAGAAAAAGAAAAGTTCCGCCAACTGGAGTTAGTACGTATCGGTACGTGCGGCGGCTTGCAGCCAAATACTCCAGTAGGCACCTTCGTCTGTTCACAGAAATCTATCGGTTTCGACGGATTATTGAATTTCTATGCCGGACGCAATGCGGTATGCGATCTTCCTTTCGAACGTGCTTTCCTTAATCACATGGGCTGGTCGGGAAATATGTGTGCCCCTGCGCCTTATGTTATTGATGCCAGTGAAGAACTGATTGACCGGATTGCTAAAGAAGATATGGTACGTGGTGTAACGATTGCCGCAGGAGGCTTCTTTGGTCCACAAGGACGTGAGCTCCGTATTCCGTTAGCAGACCCGAAACAAAATGATAAGATTGAAGCATTTGAATATAAAGGCTTTAAGATTACCAACTTTGAAATGGAAAGTTCGGCACTTGCAGGACTTAGCCGACTGATGGGACATAAGGCAATGACCGTCTGCATGGTGATAGCCAACCGACTGATCAAAGAGGCTAATACCGGATATAAGAATACAATCGATACACTGATTAAGACTGTGCTCGATAGAATATAAGAGATATATCCATCATAACAGAATGGCTTGAATCATACTCTGTATTGTATGTTTCAAGCCATTTTTTCATTAATATCCAATCGTAAATCTCTCCTGATGATGCTTGGGATGTTCCAACTCATCGATCATTGCAGCCGCATAGTCTTCTACAGAAATATGGCTGTTACCCACGATATCCACAATCATATCATCTTTGCCCAAACGGTAACGTCCGGTGCGTACTCCCGGTCTCATATCTGCTGCCGGAGAGAAAAATACCCAGTCAATCTCTTTCTCCTTCATCAGGAAATTCAAATAAAACTCTCCCAAAGCTTTAACTCCGGGCAGGATATTCTCAGGAACTTCACCCGAATCCATCAGTCGCAATCCCGGCGCAATAAACAGTGATCCGGCACCACCTACCATCAGGAAGCGATTTACTCCCGCTTTCTTCACTCCATCAATGATAGTCAGATATACTTTGATGGTTTCGTCATATATATCAGGATTATTCCATCCCGGATTGAATGCACTGATAACGGCATCCGCTCCTTTGCAAACTTCGCATACTTCATCGAGCGAAGAGACATCCGCTTTCTTTACTTTCAGATGCTCGTTCTCTATCTTTATTTTCTCGGGATGACGAACTACAGCTGTCACTTCAAAGCCACGATTCAATGCCTCATTTAGCAGAGCGGAACCAACAAAGCCGCTAGCTCCGATGAGGACTATCTTTTTCACTTTCTCCATATTCCAACAAAAATTAGATTGTTATTATTACTTTAATAACAATCTAACTTTCAGAATGTTGGTCTCCTTTTAGAAAATTAATTATCCGATATAGGTTTCTATCGTTTCTTTCAGTTTCTCCAAAGAATATGGTTTGGAGATAACTGCATTGCATCCAGCCTGAATAGCCTGTTGCTGTTCCGTATAGAACGCATAGGCAGTGACTGCAATAATAGGAACCGAAAGAGAAATAGTTCGAATCTTCTCTGTAGCCTGAATGCCATCCATCACAGGCATACGAATATCCATTAATATCAAGTCCGGTTTTTCCCGAATAAAGCTATTGATTGCTTCCTGTCCGTTACGCACCCACAGAATAGTATACTCTTTCTTCAGTAAGATATTCAACTGGGCAAAGTTCGATTCGATATCCTCCACAACCAAAATCTTTTTATGACGTACGGATTCAGAATCAATCTTAGTAGAAAGACTCCGTTCGGCAACTTCTACCGGTATCTCCTGATAAGGCAGATAAAGCGCAAACGTACTACCTTGTCCCAGTTCCGAGCTAACTTCAATACGGCCACCGAGACGTTCTACAATACTCTTGCAAATAGAAAGCCCCAGTCCGGTACCTTGCACAAAGTCGTTCAGTTTTTCAAAACGAGTAAAGATTTGAGGAAGTTTCTCTTCCGGAATTCCACAGCCCGTATCGCTGACAAACAGTTTCAGCCAGTCTCCCTCCTGTTTCAATCCCAATGTGATACTTCCCGTTTCAGTATTCTTAATGGCATTGGATAAAAAATTGAAGAGTACCTGCATCACACGGTTCCGATCGGTAGAAGTCCAAAACTCTCCTTGCGGACGAACCACTTTCAAGTCCACATTCAACTTCATCTTTAACTGATGCACCTTCTCCACTTCATCCACCAAACCGGCTATTTCAACTTGCTGGAAGTGCATCTCCGATTTACCGGATTCGATGCGGGACAAGTCCAAAATATCATTGATCAACTGCAACAGCAGATTGCTATTCTTCTGGATAATCTCCAGATATTCATGTTTTTCCTCTTCATTCTCCGTTAAAACCATAATCTCCGAAAATCCCACAATAGCATTCAGCGGAGTACGAATCTCATGACTCATATTTGCGAGAAATACAGACTTCATCCGGTCGGCATCCTCTGCACGCCGTTTCGCTTCAATTAATTCCTCGGAACGACGGATACGGTCGCCAATATCGTGTATTAACGCCAGCACGGTATTACCTTCAAACGGGGCGATGCGTGCCTGAAAATAATGTTTACTCCCCTCCACTTCCAATGGATATTCAATCTCTTTCAGATTCCCGTCCTTCAGGCATTCGCGAATATTGCAAAGAAACAAATCACTTACTTCCGGAGAATAAATACTGCGCCCGTCCGCTCCTTTCAGCACTTCTACCGGATGCAGCAGAATCGTACCCGGCGCCATCAGCACATCCGTTATAAAGAAATTCTCGTCAAAGATGAAGATAAATTCGGGTAAAGCTTCTATTATTTTACGGTTATGTTCTTCCAGATGTTTAATATGCTGTTTCTTTTCACACTGGGAGGTAACATTTACAGTATATGCCAACAGTTTATCCGGATCTCCTTCTTCATTCCCTTTATAAGACAAGAAATGATCTTCCAGCCAAATCACTTCACCATGCTCCCCGACACAACGGACCTGTATCTGAGATGCTTTGGACTCCGAAGCAAGCATTTTAGCAAAAGCTGTCTGATAGGCATTTATATCTTCGGGGTATGCGAAATGGTAAAAGTCATTAATGTCTTTAAAGACTACTCCCGCCTCTTTCAAGCCTAACGTGCGGAAATAATCGTCCGTGAAGCTACATTTCCCTGTCGGAATGTCATATTCCCATAAAGCTATTTGATGTGCGGCAAGTACAGAAAGTATCTTTTGTGAATTTTCCCGTATGATTTCATTATTCTCATTCGGTGAATATAAGTTTGTATCCGGCTCCATAGACTATCATTATATTTTGTATGTGCATTGTTTGAACGGCAGCAAATATAAACAAATAAAACACAAGTTGTGTCTAATCTTATTTTTTTTACTTAGAAACAATTATCTTTGCATCATCCAAAAAGAAATATAATGAATCAAGATACTATCTGCGCTATTGCTACCGCTCAAGGAGGAGCCATCGGAAGCATCCGTGTTTCCGGTCCTGAAGCTATTTCCATTACAAGCCGCATCTTCCAACCAGCCAAAGCCGGCAAATTACTTAGTGAACAAAAGCCTTATACGCTGACATTCGGGCGTATCTATAATGGAGAAGAAGTCATAGATGAAGTCCTTGTGAGTCTTTTCCGGGCTCCTCATTCTTATACGGGAGAGGATAGTACAGAAATCACGTGTCATGGTTCTTCCTATATTCTTCAGCAAGTAATGCAATTGTTGATTAAGAACGGTTGCCGTATGGCTCAACCGGGAGAATATACCCAACGCGCATTCCTCAACGGAAAGATGGACTTAAGTCAGGCGGAGGCTGTAGCCGATTTGATTGCATCTTCTTCCGCAGCCACTCATCGTTTGGCCATGAGTCAGATGCGGGGAGGTTTTAGCAAAGAGTTAACGGACCTACGAAGTAAGTTGCTAAACTTCACTTCCATGATCGAACTGGAACTTGACTTCAGCGAAGAAGATGTGGAGTTTGCTGATCGTTCGGCATTGCGAAAACTCGCAGATGAAATAGAGCAGGTTATCTCCCGACTGGTTCATTCATTCAATGTAGGGAATGCTATTAAGAATGGTGTTCCGGTAGCTATCATCGGTGAAACGAATGCGGGGAAATCAACTTTACTGAATGTATTACTGAACGAGGATAAAGCAATTGTCAGTGATATTCATGGTACCACGCGTGATGTCATTGAAGATACTATTAATATAGGTGGCATCACTTTCCGATTCATTGATACTGCCGGAATCCGGGAAACAAATGATACCATTGAAAGTCTTGGTATTGAACGTACATTCCAAAAGCTGGATCAAGCGGAGATTGTACTTTGGATGGTTGATTCATCTGATGCATCTTCTCAGATAAAGCAATTATCAGAAAAGATCATTCCTCGTTGTGAGGAGAAACAACTAATTGTTGTATTCAACAAAGCGGATTTGATTGAGGAAAAGCAGAAAGAAGAATTATCTGCTTTATTAAAGGACTTTCCTAAAGAATACACGAAATCTATCTTCATATCGGCAAAAGAACGTAAACAGACCGACGAGTTACAAAAGATGCTTATTAACGCAGCACATCTGCCTACGGTTACACAAAATGATATTATTGTGACAAACGTAAGGCATTATGAAGCTTTAAGTAAAGCTTTAGATGCTATCCATCGAGTGCAGGATGGGCTTGATTCACATATATCCGGAGATTTTCTTTCGCAAGATATACGGGAGTGTATTTTCTTCATTTCGGATATTGCAGGGGAAGTAACAAATGATATGGTGCTTCAGAATATTTTTCAGCATTTTTGCATCGGCAAATGACCCCCTCTGAACAACTCTAAACAACTAAGAACAGCTATAAGTAAGTCTCTCATTTTGAGGGACTTTTATTTTTTAACACTTCAAGGTCTCTTTTTGTTAGTACCAGTTATTCAGCCTATTTTTGCATCAGTTTTCTACCGCGAACCCCTATAGACCACCAACGAATGTCATACGGCGTAATATAGGGTTCAAACGTGATACACAGTGAAACTCACCAAAAACGTAATGTAAGGTACAAGGGTGATACACGGTGAAACACAGTGAAACACGGTGAAACACTTTTGGCGAAATAAATGGATATACTAATATGGAGATTCAGAAGAGATGCAAGTGGTGCGGTAAGCACTTCATTGCGCACAAATTAACGACATTGTATTGTAGCCATCAATGTAATTCGGCTGCTTACAAGGATGCGAAGAGAAAGGAGAAAATAGCTCTTGCTCTTCAAAACGATACTATCAAGCCAGCTCTTGTTGTTGGTACTATAGGGGATAAGCCATATTTGTCTCCTTCTGATGTTAGCTTGTTACTAGGCGTTAGCAGAGTAACTGTATATAGGTATATGGCTTCTGGCTTGATAAAAGCCCTACAACTAAAGGGAAGAACAAGAATCAGACGGTCTGATGTTGAGAAGATGTTCGACGAATCTTCTGATTATCTAAAACGAGGACATTGCTTGGAAAAGGACTCAACCAAATATACGATTGATGCTATTGCAGAGAAATATAAATTATTGCGTAAAACAGTAAAGAGCAAATGTGAAAAGTATGGCATACCTGCCACCACAATCAAACGAAGAGTTTTTTATGATAAGGCTTTAGTAGATGAAAAATTTGCTGAGCTGCTTGAGCCTATACAAATAGATTCCTATTATACGGCCAAACAGATTGCAGAGAAATATAACATGACGTACAAGGCAGTCATAACTTTTGTTCACCGACATGACTTTCCACGAATCAAAAGGAATCAGACTGTTTATTATTCAAAGTTTGCCGTTGATGAATATAAAGAAAAACGTTCTAAGGTTGATTCAGATTATTATACATACGAAGAAATCAAGCAAAAATTTGGTTTCAACAAAATGAGCATTAGTTATTATGTAAACGCTTATGGTGTGGAAATATTGAATAAAGGACGATGTGTACTTGTACTAAGAGAGTCCTTTGATAAGGCAATTAGAGAACATAAGGATGGAATCAGGCAGGCTCCTAGTCAAATCAAAAGAAGACTTACAAGTAAGAATACATCTGAAAAGCCTATAGACAATATTGAAACGGCACAGTCTGCTGAACCTATTGAAAAAGAAGATATGCCGGCGTTACAAGTTTTCAAAACAATGAATGATGATGAAATTCCCGAAGGGTATTGCGATGCAGACCAAATTGCTGATGAATATAAGATCAGACGACGTCATGTTTGGAAACTTACCAGAGAGAACAACATTCCCAAAATAGTGTTGCACGGCATAAATTACTATGAGACGAAAAGTGTCGAACTCTTCTTTGCTAAATATCGTGCAAAAAACAGTGTTACCGAATGGATATCTGCTCGCGATATGGAACAAAAGTATAGCATGACCCCTGATGCAAGGCGACATTTTACAAGTCGTCATAATATTCCATCTAAAGTAGTGTTTGGAAAAGCATACTATTCATTGGAGGATATCGAGAAAGTAAAGAACAATCAGTTTAATAATGCTGAGAATTATTATTCGATTCAAGAAGCTATGCAGAAATACGAACTCAAACGAGAGGATGTATATGGCTTTGTACGCTACGGTAAAATTCAAAAGTTCAAATATGGGAAGCAAGTATATCTATTGAAAACAGATTTTGATAGATTAATGGAGCAGAAAGGTCAAAAGAAGAAAGATAATTCATGATTATTCCTACTTACTTAAACTTACTCCTCAATTACACGACTGCATTGCCTATCAGCATTCGGTCATTCGAGAACTTTGCAATCAAAAACAACATTAAAAATATTATCGCATATGCAAATTTGTAAAACAGTAATCTTGCGGACACGCAAAATCAAAGGTGGTATGTTGTCTTTCTACTTGGACTACTACCCAGGTTATCGCGATTCTTTTACTATGAAGGTCGTGCGTCACGAATCTTTGGGCATCTACATTTATGAGGAACCAAAGAACCAACAACAAATCGACTATAACGAAACTATGACAGCCAAAGCAGAAGTCATTCGTTGTCGCCGATTTGAAACCATTGTCAACGAACGATATGATATTCTGGACAGTGGCAGATTCAAAGGGGATTTTTTGGAATACTTTCGAATGGTACTCAAAAAGAAAGACAAGAAATGGGAATTCGTCTATGCCCACTTCTCTAATTTTGTAAATGGCAAATGCACCTTTGGGGAGGTTGACGTGGATTTATGCCGTAGGTTTCGCGAATACCTTCTGACTGCCAAGAATATGAGAACGGGCAAGCAGATGGCTGTAAATTCTGTAGCAGGATACTATTCTACTTTCCGAGGATTCCTTAATATAGCCTATCGTGACAGGAAAATCCGTGAGAATGTGAATGACTATCTTGATAAGATAGATTATGTTGGCACAGAAAAATCAAGTCTTAACTTGGATGAACTACGAATCTTATATCATTCGCAATGTAAGTATGATGTTCTAAAACGAGCATCCATCTTCTCTTGCCTTACAGGACTAAGACGCAGTGACATTTTGAACTTGGATTGGGAAAATGTGAAGACCTATGCCGATGGCGGTAGGTATATCGAGTTTATCAGCCAGAAGACAAAGCAGCGTAACATTATTCCTTTGAACGATGTAGCATTGCAGCAAATGGGCGAAGAACAAAAGACCGGTCAGGTATTTAAAGGATTCAAAATCATCATGACACAATACATCTTGAAGAACTGGCTAAAGGACATAGGAATAGAAAAACATGTCACTTTTCACAGTTTTCGGCATACTTTCGCTTCGTTACAGTTAGAATTAGGTACAGACATTTACACCGTACAGAATCTGTTAGCACATAAAAGTGTTACAACAACACAGATATATGCTCGCCATGCAGACCCAAAACGACGAGAAGCCGCTAATCGTATCTCTATGGACATGTTAAATTATGTTCCAGAGGATGCGGAAGAAGGAAATACAGATGAGCCGAAACAGGAAAACAACAGCATACTAACTGAAAAAACAGACAAAAAAGAGAAACAATAAATGCCTCATAATAATCAAAATTTAAGTTTATAAAGAAGGTTAAGTATTTGTGTATCAGCACGAACAACCATTACTAATTCAGAGATTTCTCTCTAACTTTGCAGTCGTAAACAATAATAATTCGAAGTATTTATGACTAGTAAGTTTAGAGAGAAATTCTTTTTTGTGGTCTTGTCAAACATGACAACCATCATTATTTTGGGAGTCGTCCCATTCATTTTCTATGATAATCCAATCATGGAAGACTATCGTCAAACCCTTTCTAAACTGTGGGGTTCTTTCAAACAAGTATTCATTCTATTAATGATTGTACTGTTGGTGGTGTTTGCTATTTATAATATTCTCTTAAAAAAAAGAACTCAGATACCTGAATCTGAGAATTTGAAAGATATCAATACAGAGCATCTTCAAATGATGATCCAAATCCAACAAGACCACAAGCAGAGAATCAAAGAGGCTACAGAAATAGCCGTTGCTCAATATGTACAACATATACTTAGCTCCTATGTAAGAGAAGAATGTATTCAACTACTCATAGAAAATATCAAGAATTGGACAGACGTTAAAGGTTTTCAGCCATCACCTATTGCTACCGATGGTCGGTTATCCACGCTAGACATCCGTCATATTAGCTGGAACATTGGGAAAAGAATGGGTTGGAATGGCAATCAATGTGCTGTCTTTGCAAAACTTTGCTTTCCAATTGAAATGAAAGAACTAGAAGTTGAAACCATCAGAAGAAATCTTCGCCAAAAAGGATCATGTATTATTGAACTTGATATACCTGAAAAAGGCTCTTTTACTTTTCATACTATCGATACCTCACTACTTTAAGAACTTATTTCCATTTACTTCGAATTATTCTAAACTTACTTTTTTCAGTTGAAATCAGCATTAAATCATTCGGGAACTTTGCTGCTGTAAATCATTAACAATAAATATTTTATGGCAACAGAGCAATTAACATTCAACGATGTACCAGAAGTCTTGAAATCAGTTCTTGACAAAGTAGAAAGATTAGAAAATCTACTGATTCATCTTCAAGAGCAAATTTCAACAGGTACAAATAAACATCAAGACGCACATATACCGATGAACCTTGATGAAGCATGCGAATTTCTGAAGATGAAGAAATCTACTATGTACTATCATCTGGAGAAAGGAAATATACCTGCCACTCGATCGGGTAAGAACTATCTTCTTTTTAAGGATGAATTGATTAAATGGGCTGAAAATGGTCGAAAGAATCAAATACCTCTTACACCTGAAGAAGAAAATGCTTTGAGACTAAATTCCATGAAAAGAAAACCAAGCAAGAGATACTAAAAATTCATTCTCTAACTATCAAAAGCACCAAAATAGTGGCTAAAACAGCGCAAAATATACAAAAATCATAAAATTCCGTCCAACTATGCAGATTGGTTGCACCGTTCGGTCGTATCTTTGCAAAATATTTGCTGTAAGCCAATTAGTGACATAACTAATTTGAAACTCAGCAAAAGCCCATCTTGAAATCCGCAAAAAGACTCCATCTTGAGCTTTTTTTATGTTTAATTTTTAACAAAAAGTAAAGTTATGAACCGAAACTACAATCGATTCGGTCTCTCTCTTTTTGTTCACAAGCTGTAGCGAACAAAAAAATAGCACCAAGAGCCCTCTAGTAAAAAATGAAATGTTCGCTCTTCTAGAGGAAGCCTACGCAGTGTATCAACAAGAGGTAATGCAGGACGGAAAGCTTCACCGCCGTTTTGCCAACGACTTCGTCAATCTCCATTCCTACATTGAGATTAGCAGCGAAGCAGAAGCTCAGCTCCACATCAAAAACATCACTGCCGTTTATGAATTGCTCACGGAACGTATGGACTTAGTGAATGAATTCTTTACCAAAGACCAATTCACTCAGGAAGACTGTAAGCAGATGCTTCACCGATTCAACACCCAAGAACCGAAGGATTGGCAACCTGAATCTAAGTCACAAGTATTGGGCTACTTCACAGATCAACAGATTGCTCTCATTAAGTCTTTCGTCAAGGAACAAGGACTTTTTAAGGTGAATCCAAGCTCAGAAGAACTCAAAGCATTCTTTGATGGTACTTTGAAAACTCCTTTGATTGCCAACCACAATGGTAAAGTAGCTTGCTTCTTGAATTGCCTTAGAGACGAACTATTCTTAGTGTATCCATGGCAAAAGGTAATTGCAGAAAGACAAATGATCTGTTCAAAATCCACAGGCAAACCCCTTACCCGTGCGAATCTGAAAAATGCTCTGTCATCTTTCAAAAAGACACATGATTGTAAATATCCTCCCTTTGAAACTTTCGTCAAACAACTGAAAGAAAAGAAAGAAAAAGAAGAATAGTCAAACAAGTGAAAGCAAAAAACCATACTTCTCATCATACATCTTGAGAGGTATGGTTGCTTATTCTCTACACCCGAAACATTGACTGTAACTTTGCCACCGAATCGATTCTGAATTGGTGGTACAAACACCTAGTGTCAAACATATAAGGACTAAAAATGGAGAAGCAAAGAATAAATCAAAAGATACTCAGCAAGAGAATGGATCAACTGGAAATGGCGATTAACGAGCTGAACCCACTTGAAGCCAGCGAAATCAATCAACGGCTCAAAAAGATTGAAAACATGCTGTATGCAGCCAAAGATACGCTTACCTCTCAGGAGGCAGCCAACTACATCGGCATTTCTCTTTCTCAGCTTTATAAGCTCACCAGTAAATCGAAGATTCCATATTACAAGCCACAAGGAAAGATGGTGTACTTCGCCAAGAAAGAATTGGATGAATGGATGCGCCAAGACCATTGTCCTGTAATTATTCAGAATGGCTAATCCAATGAAGTATAACAGAAAGAGCATAGACTATATGCTGTCTGATGATCAACTACAGAAATTGCTTGAAAAAGCAACGATTCATATCTCATCACGCAGTAAAAGCAGTAAAGTAAATATAAAACAAAGAGATGGCAAGAAGAACAAATAAGAAACCCGATAATCAAGGGGTGCAGGCCAATGTTCATGAAATGCAGATGCTTTTCAACAGTGACTTTTCCGATGAACAGCTGGAACACTACTTGAACAAAGGAATGATAAGGGTCTCCGAGAAATTGGAGAAGCCACCACAAATCCTTTGGGTTGGAGATTGCACCATTGCCACCTTCGGTAATTTCAGTGCTTCAACCGGTAAAGCCAAGAGTAAAAAGACATTCAACGTGTCGGCTATGGTTGCCGCAGCTCTGATAAATGGTACAGTATTGAATTATCGTGCCTGCTTGCCCCCCGGAAAGCGAAAGATATTCTACTTCGATACCGAGCAAAGCCGCTATCATTGTAGGAATGTTCATGAACGAATCCTCAAACTGGCTGGGCTTCCAACCAACACCGATACAGAGAACATCACATTTGTTGGTTTGAGAGAATACACCCCTAGTCTTCGTATCAGCCTGATTGATTATGCTCTCAGAAAAAGCGAGGGATATGGATTGGTTATCATTGACGGATTGAGAGATTTGATGTACGATATCAACAATGCCAAAGAAGCAACCGATGTAATGACGATGCTTATGTCCTGGACAAGCAATTACGATTTACATATCCATTGTGTTCTCCACCTCAATAAGAATGACAGCAATACTCGTGGACATATCGGTACGGAGTTGGAAAACAAGGCCGAAACCGTCTTGATAGTCAGTAAAGACAAGCAGAATACCGACATCAGTGAGGTACGCCCGATGCATATGAGAGACAAAGAGTTCTATCCCTTTGCCTTTCATATCGACAGCAATGCAATGCCTGTTTTGGAAGAGGGCTACCATGTTACAGTGTGTAAGCCTACAGATCAGCCTCTCACGTCCCTACCTGATAATATACACAAAGAGGTTCTTGATGAGCTTTTCAGCCAGCAAACACCAGGAAAATATGTAGATATGGTAAAAGCCCTGAATGAGTTCTATGCACAGAAAGGCTACAAGAAAGGAACCAATGCAACGAAAGACCTGCTGAAGCTTCTAAATACGAAAGCCATCATCACTAAAGACAAAACAGGCTATCATTACCACCCAGAGATTATCAAAGGTGAGCCAAGTGAATGACAGGTTTAAGGTTTAAGTTTAACTGGGTATATATATAATAAACTGAATGTATCACAAAGATAGAATAGCATTATGACTATAGATAAAATAAAAGAAGCCAGTCTGGTGGCATACCTGACCGAACTAGGCTATCAAGCCCACAAGAAGATTGGAAACAACTATTGGTTCCTTTCACCCTTACATGAGGAAACAACTCCATCGTTTAAAGTTAATGTCAGTACCAATCTATGGTATGACTTTGCTTTAGCTCGTGGTGGTAACATCATCAACCTGGCACAACAGTTGAATCCTGATATGACCATGCACCAAGTTCTTATGGAACTTTCAAACTATTGTGAGAAAAATCAAACTCCCCAACAAAGCTATCAGCCTATTATAGCTCAAAGCATATCCCATGAAGATGATACGAAGATAGACTGCTTAAAACCAATCACCAACTGCTATCTTCTCGCTTATATCTATAGCAGGAATATTGATTTGAGAGTAGCATTGAAGTATTGTCAAGAGGTTCACTACACTTTAGCCAGTGGCAAAACCTATTATGGAATTGCTTTCTTCAATATGTGTGGTGGAATGGAAGTTCGTAACAAATATGCCAAACGCTGCATCGGCGGTAAGGACATCTCACTTACCCTACAGACTATTGGCCAACAAACCAAAGAATGCTGCGTGTTTGAAGGATTCTTTGATTTTCTTGCTTATGAGACGGCTCGATTGAAGCATGATGAGCGGTTAACCTTGCCATACCCAATGGACTGTATCATACTGAATTCAGTTTCGAATGTCAGGAAAGCCCTGGAAGTGTTGAATGGTTATGACATCATTCATTGCTATTTGGATAACGATGCAGCAGGTCGCAAAGCTTCAGAAAAGCTCAAAGTCTCACTCATTCGAGAAGTTCATGACCAATCTATACGCTATCGAGACTACAATGATGTAAATGACTACTTATCAAAACATAGCAGATGAACCAAACAGAAATAGAAACAACGCTGAATGAACTAAAGAAGGAAGTTCAGCTGATAAAAGAGCGAATAAAGCAGATGGAGTACAAACTCTATCTCAAAAAACGCTACCTGACCATCAAGGAAGTTAGCGATTACACAGGCTATACGGAATCAACCATCTATCATCTGACTGGAAGAAAAAAGATCCGTTACCACAAGCCCAATGGTAAGACCATACTTATCCATCGTAAAGATCTGGAGAAATGGATTGAAGCCCATCCTGTAGAAATTCTGGATGAGCTTCGAACAAAACCATTCCCCATTACCAAACAAGCAAGTTCTAATCAAAAAAAATAAATCCGATGAATATCGAACAAGCAAAACGTATCCAACTGGAGAAATTCCTAAAGAATTTAGGATTAGCCCCCGTACATGCCAACGACAACTGCCTTTGGTATTACTCACCCTTCCGAAAAGAAGAAGTACCCTCGTTTATCGTGGATGTAAATAAGAATGTCTGGTTTGACCAAGGAACAGACAAAGGTGGAAACCTGATTCAACTGGCCAAGGAACTGTATCATACAGACAACATACCATTGCTATTGGGTAAGATAGAAGCTGCTGCGCCGGCTGTTCCACAGACTCAATTCGATGTACTATCACTTACGGAACTGGAAGAAACCATAAAGTGCGTAACCATTGAGGAATTGAAGAGTGTCAAGGACATAGCCTATTTCACTTCAAGAAACATTGATTTCTCCATTGCAAGCAAGTTTTGCCAACAGATTAGCTTTATGTATAATGACAGAGACTGTCAGGCAGTCGCTTTTCCCAATATACATGGAGGCTATGAACTGAGAAGCAATATCTATAGTGGTCACATGCTACCTTTAGCTATCTCCATCGTCCGTATGAATCCCAGTGTGATTGCCTCTTCATGTTGTGTATTCACCGACTTTATCGATTTTCTTTCCTATAAGACACTTCTGTCTCATGGAGAAAACGAAATTCTGGTAGAGAAGTTTGCCGATGTGTATATACTGAACTCACCTTCGCTGATAAGCAAGGCATTGCCCAACCTTAATGCCTATTCTCATATCTATTGTTATCTCAATAATGACAGAACAGGCAGAACCATCACGGAAACCATTAAAGGTGCATTTTCCGACAGACAAGTTGTTGATGCAGCTGATAGATACGCCGATTTTCAAAACGTCAGTACCTATCTCCAGAAAAAGTCGTGGCGAAAAAAGTAAATTCATACTCGGCACATTAACCACTGTTTTATAAAACACTTAAAATAAGGCTCTTCATCATTGAGGAGCTTTTTTTATACCCTAAAATCACATCTTTGAGTATGAAATCAGAGTGTGATTTTGTCTATTTGTTGAAATGCAGTTAAAAGAACGGCTCAAAAGGTTGCCATGTTTCTTTATACGCAAAATCCGCTATTCCTTTGCAGCAGATTTTTAATAACACAAACACGAAAACAAAGAAATATGAGCGTATTTGGAGTATTTGCCACAGTGCTAACAATCATCTATGTGATCTATTATGCCTGGATGATTGGACGAGATTTGTATGGTAAGAAAGACCAGCAGACCTCCAAACAAGAAACTTTTGCAGTTGCAACCGATGAAACAGAGGAAGTGATTACAGAAGTCAGGGAGATAGGTGACGGATTCAGTTTCTCTACTGACCCAGAGGAAGAGGAAGCCGCAGTTGAAAGCCACACAGAGACAACCGACTCTCAGGAGGAAGAAGCGGACGAAGAGGTTGATGCTCCAACGCAAGCCGACCATGCTATTGTCACATTGTATAAAGAAGGCATGGAAGAAATAAAGCCGGAACATTCAAAAGAATTTGAGAGCAGCGAATTTATAAATGCACTCATGAATATTGATACAGTACCGGGAAACCTGCTAAAGACAACAAGGAATGAATTGTAAACCCAGTCTTCGATTACTGACCATCGGATTTGCTTTGATTGCCGTTCAAAAGCTATCAGCCAAATGCGGAAATGTGGACTACAGCTGGGGCGCAGATGGGTTGGCACAAGCACACGACTATGTTGTCAGCATGATGCTCTACACGCTCTACCTTATCTATGCGGTGTCAGCAATCGTCTCCATCTACTCCGTTATGCAAATCTATATCAAGATGAACGTAGGCGAAGAAGGAGTAACCAAAGATATTATGACACTCGTGGGTGCCTGTCTGTTCATGATTGGTGCATCCATAGTCTTTCCAGCCTTTTTCGGCTATCAGATATAAGTCGCGCAACAAAAACGTAACAAACAAGAAACTAATTAGATAAAAAGAAACTCAACTGGCCAGACGAGTATATACACAAACCAAAAAAGTTAAGAATGATCCAGAAAATCAAAAACAAATTTGTGAGCATGGGAAAGTCTCTTTGCTCTTCTCAGAGAATGAAAACAATGGCCTTGATGTTGGCCGTAGGTACAACTGCCGCTTTCGCTCAGAATGCTGCTGGTGACTATTCAGCAGGTACAACTGCTTTGTCAACCGTAACTACAGAAATCGCCAAGTACATCCCATTCGTAGTGAAATTATGCTACGCAATTGCGGGTATCGTGGCCGTAGTCGGGGCTATTTCAGTTTACATCAAGATGAACAATGAGGAACAGGATGTCAAGAAGTCTATCATGATGATTGTCGGTGCTTGTATCTTCTTGGTGGCTGCTGCTCAGGCATTGCCATTGTTCTTCGGTGTAGGTGCTTAATCGCTGAAAAAGATGGCCGAAGAGCAATATCAAGATTATCCCATTTTCAAGGGCTTGCAAAAGCCTCTTGAATTTATGGGCGTGCAAGGTCGCTACATCTATTGGGCAGCCGGAGCTATTGGTGGAGCTATCGTCGGTTTCATCTTAGCCTACTGCTTGATTGGATTCGTGGCGGGATTGATAGCACTGGTAGTCTCATTGGGAACCGGGGCAGCCTTCATCTTTATGAAACAGAAGAAAGGACTGCATTCCAAGAAAGAAGACAAAGGTGTTTTCATCTATGCCCGCTCCAAGAAAGTATAACGTATCAAACAACACAAACACAAAATGAACACAAAGATTCAATCAAACAAGAATGTCTAATCCGATGGGCTTCCTACAGAAAACTGTCTTGCGTAGTTCTTCTGTAGGCAGCCTATCATTATTTATTCACTATGACCATTATTTCAGTATTCCTTATTATACTATCATTTTTGAGTAGTTGCAGTGGCTCTGAGAATAAACAACTCGGAATGCAGGCACAGAATACAGCCAGTCAGACAAGAGCACATTGGGAGCAGGCCAAAAAGCCTTTTGTTATCAGTTTTGAAGATGACAAGAACTTCAATGAACCATTATCTCTGGGTGTATATGTCCTCCTGACAGATGCGACACAAGAAGAACGCACTGCATTGGACGGTGTAGTATTTATCAAAAAAGGTCGTGAATACAGTTGTGCAGACAGAAATGCCTTCACAACAGACACTACCGCATTGGTTTATGCTTGCTATCCATATCATCAAGGATTGAAAGTACAGGATACACTACAGATGAAAGCTCCATTTGGAGATCAGCTCTTTGCAACTGAAAGTGAACGAAGTTTCACAAGCGTAACGAACGTAAAGATGAAAATGCAAAGTTCGATGGCAAAGCTCCGTATTAAGATGGAAAGTGATGATGTTCGTGACAGGCTGAACAGTCTGCAAATCTCTGGAGATGAAATCTATACAGAAGGAATGTATAAACCTTATTACGGACGATGGATTTCCAAGGTGATGAATGGCGGTATCAATGCCGACAGTAAGGAAATACTGTTGAACAATGGACGTAATCATGATTTCTACTTGATTCCGACAGATGTGAAAGGAGTCGTGAACTTCTTTGCACGAATCAATGAGCGCAACTATGCGGTGAAAGCCACATTGCCTCCTTTGGTAGCAGGCAGTTTGACACAACTCATCCTGAGAAAAGGGAAAGATGGTCTGACCATTACAAGCAGTTGGGTGGAAAGCAAACGTCCATTACTGGAGCCACAGCCTAAAAATGCTGTTGATACCGTGAAGGTTGGCTACTACTTGCAGAAGGAAGGATATATCAGCAAACAGCCAGATAGCAATTCAATCGCACTGATTATTGAGACCGACGGCAAGCATGGTAAAGCCATTGCCTTGAATGATGCCGTGGGTAGTTATTGTTTCAACAAAAAACCTATGACAAGCAAGCAGCTGTTTTCCACCGTTGATGGCAAGCGAAAAGAAGGAGTATTGAATCCAAGTAAGGAAGATGGTATCGAAGAAGAAAACGCCATCATCTACAAACCCAAGATGCCATATTCAGAGCGATGCGCCTTGGGATATCAGCAAGGAGAATTACTGACCCATAAACTACTTACCAGTTCCAGCTCGATTACTGACATGATCACTCAGACGCACACAGGTATCACCTTGCCAAGAAAGAGCATGTTGGAAGAGACACTGAAACACCCCGGAAGTTATGTACCCTCATTGGCCGAAATGACCAAGCTCTACTATAGCCTCCATCCATTCAAGGGCAAACCTTTGGTGGCATTGGGACTTAAAGATCCGAAAGGTGAATACCTCACTTCTACCGAGCAGTCGAATACATCATTTTATATGATAGACTTTGACCATGGTATCATTGCAGGAGGACTATCCAAACAATATGCCAAGCTACAATTGAGATTATTTTATTTATTCTAAACCCCACAAGCACAAATACATGAATTTAGTATTAGCAGAAATTATAAAAGAAAATAATGGTTCTTGCCGTAGAATCACAACATTACCTGATTCTTTCGACATGACGATTACATTTGACCCGAAAGGAACATGTTTCTTGAATTTCGTAAAGACCGATGGCACGCTTATCATGTCAACTGCCATTGAAACGAGCAAAGACATGAAGGAGATTATACGCCGTACAGATAAGAAAACGCTGAAAAGAATCGCCAGAAACTTATTGGCCACCATCAACTACGATATCCTCTACTTCATTGCTAATGACAATTACGAAGATGATGAATTTGATGAACTACCCAATCAAACCATTTTCGCAGACGGCATCAAAGCTATGAACTTGAACTATATCAAAGCAGAATGGAGCACTGAATTTGAAATTGAGTGCATTTCCAATATCAGTGTATTCAGAGAAGTGATGCGTGACACATCATTCCTTGACAAGCCTGCATCAGATTCAACCCAGTCCAACCATCCAAACAAGAAAAAGTCATGAAACCATTCATCGTCAGCATTAAAATCCCAGGAAAGAGTAAGTCCCATGTTGCTCTTCTTCCTGCATCATTCCGCTTAGTAGCCCATTCACCTGCCGATTCAGATAAAGTCTGTGTCAGCTTCAATGATAAAAGCGGAACACTTATCTATATCACTCTTTATCCTGAAACAAAGGATTGCAAAGAGTATTTGAGAGATATGTCAGAAGACCAGCGTAAATCGGTGGCTCAACAATTCAGTGATGAAATTCGTAATGATGTCCTTGATTTCTTCTCAACGAATAAGGACTGTAACGGTGAATACAAGGAAGCTACCAATCTCATGCTCGATGATTGGAGAAGCTATTGGGAAGACCACCTTGACACTATCATCTTGGATAAGATGATGGACTGAATTATAAGATTAAAACAGAAAATCAATGACCCTATACGTAATATTATTCTTTTTCGCTCTTCTCGGAGGTATGGCTATTTCGGTAGCCGCCTTTGGGACGGGTGGTAAACGCAAGAAAATCTTTCAGGATATCTACTTTTCCGTGGAAGATAATAAAGGTGTGGGTGTAATCTATACCAAGACTGGAGAATACTCTGCCGTGTTGAAACTGACTAACCCTGTTCAGAAATATTCAGCCAATATCGACAGCTACTATGAGTTCACCCATTTGTTTTCGGCCTTGGTGCAGACTTTGGGTGAAGGATACGCTATCCATAAACAGGATATTTTTACCAGAAAGCAGTTTGAAGCCGAAGATGACAATCCTAAAGAGTTCTTGTCTGAATCTTACTTCCGTTACTTTACAGGTCGTACCTATACCGATAGCGAATGCTATTTGGTCATCACACAGGAATCAAAGAAAAGCAGATTGTTCTCCTATGACCCAAAGAAATGGAGAGATTTCTTGGTCAAGATTCGCAAGGCGCAGGATCAGTTGCGCGATGGTGGCGTAAAGGCAGAGTTCTTAAATAAGAAGCAGGCCAATGAATACGTTGATCGCTACTTCGCCATGAACTTTACCGACAAGACCTTTTCAATGAGCAATTTCAATGTCGATGATGAATGTATCGAGATGGGTGACAAACGGTGCAAGGTATATAGTTTGGTAGATGTGGACTATGCCAATCTACCGGGTATGGTTCGTCCATTCTCCAACATCGAGGTGAACAATACCTCTATGCCTGTTGATTTACTCTCCCACATTGACAGTATTCCTGGAGCTGAGACGGTTATCTACAATCAGATGATATTCATGCCTAACCAAAAGCGTGAATTAGCTCTGTTGGATAAGAAGAAAAACCGCCATTCAAGTATTCCGAATCCATCGAATGAGATGGCCGTGGAAGACATTAAACGTGTACAGGAAGTTATCGCCAGAGAAAGTAAACAGCTTGTCTATACCCACTATAACTTGGTTGTCTGCACCAATATTGATACCGATATACAGAAGTGTACCAACCATCTGGAAAATCAGTTTGGTCGTATGGGCATCCATATCAGCAAACGAGCCTACAACCAGTTGGAGTTGTTTGTGAATTCATTTCCGGGTAACTGCTATGGTATGAGTGAAGATTACGATCGATTCCTAACATTGAGTGATGCAGCCACCTGTCTTCTCTATAAGGAGAACATCCAGCATAGTGAAGATACACCTTTGAAAATCTGCTATACAGACCGTCAAGGTGTACCCGTGGCTATTGACATCACCGGTAAGGAAGGCCGAAACAAGCTCACCGACAACTCTAACTTCTTCTGTTTGGGGCCTTCTGGAAGCGGTAAGTCCTTCCACATGAACAGCGTAGTGCGCCAGCTTTGGGAGCAGAATACCGATGTGGTTATGGTCGATACAGGTAACTCTTACGAAGGATTATGCGAGTATGTGGGTGGTAAGTATATCAGCTATACCGAGGAAAAGCCGATTACCATGAATCCATTCCGTATTAAGCGTGAAGAGCTCAATGTGGAGAAGACTGGATTCTTGAAGAATCTGATTCTGCTTATCTGGAAAGGTTCACAGGCTACCATCAGTAAAACCGAAGACCGACTGATAGACCAAGTCATCACAGAATACTATGATGTATTCTTCAATGGATTCAATGGCTTCACACCACCACAACGTGAAGATTTGAAGCAAAGTCTGTTGGTCGATGACAGAAGTAACAACAGAGGCACCAAGGAATCAGAGGAAGAACGAGATGGAAGAATTCAGCGAGAGATAGATTCCATTGAGGCAAGACGCAAGGAACTCAAAGTCGAAACCCTTTCGTTCAATACCTTCTATGAATACTCTGTTCAGCGAATACCTGATATCTGCCATGAGAATAACCTTTCGGGTGTGGATATCTCAACCTATCGCTACATGATGAAAGACTTCTATCGAGGTGGTAATCATGACAAGACACTGAATGAAGATATGGACGGCTCACTGTTCGATGAAACTTTCATTGTCTTCGAAATTGATGCCATTAAGGATGATCCATTGCTCTTCCCGATTGTAACGCTCATCATTATGGACGTGTTCCTACAGAAGATGCGTATCAAGAAAAACCGCAAGGTATTGGTTATCGAGGAAGCATGGAAAGCCATTGCCAGTCCACTGATGGCTGAGTATATCAAGTACCTCTATAAGACTGCCCGTAAGTTCTGGGCATCTGTAGGTGTTGTTACTCAGGAGATTCAAGATATTATCGGAAGCCCTGTTGTCAAGGAAGCCATCATCAACAATTCTGATGTCGTCATGCTACTTGACCAGAGTAAATTCAAGGAACGATTTGACAATATCAAGGCTATCCTTGGATTGACTGATGTGGATTGCAAGAAAATCTTCACCATCAACCGACTGGAAAACAAGGCTGGCAGAAGTTTCTTCCGTGAAGTGTTCATTCGTCGAGGAACCACCAGTGGCGTATTCGGTGTAGAAGAACCAAGAGAATGCTACATGACCTACACCACCGAGAGGGCTGAAAAGGAAGCCTTGAAACTCTACAAGAAAGAACTTCATTGTTCGCATCAGCAAGCCATTGAAGCCTACTGTAAAGACTGGAATCTTTTAGGTATTGACAAGTCTTTGGCATTTGCACAAAAAGTAAACAGTGAAGGTAAAGTGTTGAATCTTACCTAAAATAGTAACATAGTATAAACGTATAATAGTTGATTAGTCATATAGTAGTAACTCATAAACGTAAAATAGAAATGCATAGATTCCTACTCATACTAATAGTTTTGATGGTTGGCATACAGCGTATGTCAGCCCAATACTATCGTATCAACTACGATACTAAAACCATTGCTGCCATGTCTGGAGCATATGGAACAGAAGCTGCCGCTGAATCCTATTACAACAATCAGGTACAGGATATCTTGAAGCATTACGAAACAGCTGGTGCAGCGGTTACAGGTATCTATTCTTCCAAGTACATGGATAGAAAAGCACTCACTACTTTGGGCCTGTGGGCATCTGCCGAAGAGAACTATTACTATCGGAGAATCTACAATATGGTATCGTCTAAAATCATGCCGAAGATATGGACGGTATCAGGATTGATGTTGAAGAAGCCTGCTAATGCAATGTACTGGGGAAGCTACCTGATGAAGACTTGCAATGATACCAAGAATCTTTGTATGCAGTTTGAATCGGTCGTTACCAACAGCCGTTTATCTTTCAAGGATATTGTATTTCTGGAATTGACCCCGGAAATGCAAGCCATCTTTGATTTGACAAAGGCTGGTATGGATTGGAAAGGATTCATTGACAACCTAAGCAATGTGAGCGGAAACTTCACCAAAGAAAATCTTGCCAATGATATAGACCAACTCTACAATACTGGAGTAAATCTGATTAGTTCCGGTGCCAGCAATGCCGAAGGTTCTATTATCGGTAATAACTTCTTCAATGGCGATGTAACCAGTAGAGCTACGGCTATCTTCAATATAGCAAAGAACTCTTATGGAATGTTCAACAATCTGGAGAACAATCTTGGCGGAACACTCATAGGACTTATGGGTGGTCAGGCAGACGTAAACAAGCTGTTCAATGTGGCAAACTATAATATGACTTCTTGGTTAACCGACTACGACCAAGAATCTTTGGGACGATATTACACTCAGCGTTGGTATATCTATCGCAGAGATGCCGGTTCTGTTGTTCTTTGTGATTATAATCCACCAACAGGAAAGGATGATATTATCAGTGGCCCTCATTGGACTCGCTTCAATACAACGGATGCCAATTTTTATCCCAATTCCACTCAGTCAGAACAGATTCTTCGTAATTCTGAGAATTATGCAGGATGGTCAAGAACAAAAGTGGCACAGTTGAACAATTCAAATGACGGCTGTTACTATTATATGGATTACTGGAGAAGTGCCTATATCATCACGACCAATAACAAACAGAGTAAGAAGGCTTATGCCTATTCCATAAAAGTAACCAAAAGTTGGGATAATGTAGAAGAAGCCTACGAGGAATACTTTGATTCTTACTCAATGGACTTGAACACATTCAGAGCTCAATTGAATGTCAAGCTCTCTGAGTTGAATGATAACGAAGAAGGTTATACCTACTATATAGGGTACGATGCAAAGAACTACTATCAGGCATCTGATGCAGCCAAGTTAAAAGGTTGTGAGAATGTTATCATATCAGTAACCTGTACCGATGGCGTATCATTAGGGGAAGGTACTACCCAGTACAAATGTCGTACTTGTGGAGGTTCGCTGAATGCCCACACCAAGGAATGTGTGATGAAAACCACTCTTTCAGGGAATGATCAGCTCGATACTTCCGAGTTGGATGAAATGGAAGCGGACGCAAAAAGACATGCTGCTCTGCTCCAGTCTCAGATTGATGCACTTGAAAAAGAAAATTCATCCATAATCAAACAGATAGCCAGCTCTTCAATAGAACAAGCTGCTGCATTGAGACAGAAGTATAATGCCCACAAAGCCAAAATTAATGAGCTTCAAGCAGAATTGAATACATGGAACAAGAAGTTGGAAGATATAGCACAGGCAAAGGCAGAAGCCAATGAGGACAATGCCGTACAAACCGATGACTATTACCGAATCCCTGCAATTATGCAGGATTGCAAGAATGCCTACAACCTCACATGGCAAGGTGATGGTTGGTGGGAAGGTTACACCTATTATCGTAAGGCAACCATGCCAAACATAAAGGGAATTGTCACTTTCTCAGCAACTGTAACCATCGCTCGCAAACCCAAGTATTTCTTAGGTATAAAGATTCATAGAGCCATCATTCAGATTTCATGGAAACTGACCTCCGAATATACAGATACCCAAGTGGTTGATATCCTCGAACTAAATCCTGACGATGATGAGAGAAAGAAGGTGCAGCTTGTCAATAATCGAGTTTCAGAGATTGCACGTCAATATCCAAACTGCAAAGTGAGTACGGAATATATCAAATCCAAACCTGCTGATACCGATGATACAGAAGATACCTATCATTTGCTTTGGTCATCAGACCGATTGGAAGTGGCTCGTGAGATTGACAGCCGTTTGACAAAAATCTATTCAAACTTGGTGAGCCTTGAAAAGATGATGTACTACCGACTAAATATTACGGATGTGTGGAATCGTATCGGCCCAAGAATCAATGATGAACAAGGCAGACACCAATCAATTTTGGAAGAAAGCCATGAACGCTGGATGAACAACGCTTCAGAAGCTATCAAGTCTGGTGGAAAGGAACGTTCCAAACAAAGAGAAAGAAAGCCTGTCGGTCAGATGACTGAACCTGAGCCATCGCCTGACATTAAATCAGAGGAGGAGCCAGAACATGAATAGACTATTCAGATTCATATTGATTGTGCTCCTATCCCTACCATCAGTAGTCAGAGCACAAAGTGATCCAGCTACATTGGAAGCTTATATCAATGACCATAAACAGGTACGCAGTCTATTGTTGGCACGCTCAACATTGGAGCTGAGAAACCAGTTACTACACGACTATAGTAAGACAGCTGCTGTTGAATATAAGGAACTGAACGTAGAACTGGACAAATACACCAGAGCGTTCGATGTGATTGATGTACTCTATCAATCTCTTCGCACCTCGATGAATATGTATGATACCTATAATACAGTCTCTGATAGAATCAGTGACTATAAGAATCTGTTGGAGGAATACAACGAGAATGTCATAAAGAGAGGGAAAATCAGGATGATAGATACTCTGATTATCAGTGTCAACAAGAAAATGTTGGAAAGAGTTTACAAAGATGGAAAAGAGCTTTACAAGTCTGTCTCAGATTTGGTCTTGTATGCAACAGGTGCAGCAGCTTGTTCAACCAATGACTTGATGCTGATAATGGCATCCATCAATATGTCACTGGACAACATTGAAATAACCTTGAACAGAGCTTACTTCGATACATGGAGATTCATACAACTCCGTATGGGTTACTGGAAGGAAGCCACAAATGTAAATAGGTCAAAACTGGAAATAACCAATGATGCTTTAGTTCGTTGGAAAAGATCGAGTCATGACGCTTTAATAAAGAAAAAATGAAGAAACTATTTGGACTTATCGGACTAAGCTGCATCGCTCTGACCTCTCAGGCTCAGAGTGTCAGCTACAGCCATGATGCATCAAAGATGAATCAGGTTACTGTTATGGAGATTGGTTCTGGTACGCTAACTCCCGAATACTATTATTGGCTATTTCATAATAGTTATAAGAAGACAGCCAATGCCAGAAACAAGTTGGGATATAGAACACTCTCTGGACTGAATGCTTACAACCAAGTAGAGATGGCTGAATCTCTTGACTCAGCTATGGTTAAACGAGCCAAGATAGAAGCCTTAAATATTGCCGACCGCCAAGGGGGTGCATTAGACATCGCTTGGAAAGTGGAAGGTGAGAAAATCACTAATAAGCTTGAAGACTACAAGAAAAACATAGATCGCATTTTGGGAGCAGGTGGTTCACCTGATAATCAGGAACGATGGAAAGACTATTATAATATGTATAAATGCGCCATCAAAGCCACACAAGATGCTTACATGCCTAATGCGCAACGTAAAAAAGAGTACCTGCGTATATATGCAGATATATGCAGACAAAATGAGACTTTGGTAAAGTACGTCGTCAGACTGTACAAAGCCAACCAAACGAATGAACTACTATCAGGCACCTACAATAAGCCTAATAGAGTTGCAGCCATTGCTGCTTCCGCTTTGAACCGATGGAGAGAAGCTGGTTGGAGTACAAGTGTAAATGGCAACAAAGAATAATGGAAGGGAAAATATTAACACAAAAATAAATATACAAACATGAAAGAAACAAATCAAATTCAGATTTTCAACAACCCGGAATTTGGGGAAGTGAGAACATTCCTAGGTAATGACGGCGAACCAAAATTTTGTCTAAGAGATGTGTGTAAAGCATTAGGACTTCGGGCAGCAGATGTAAATCAGAGACTTTCAAAGGGGGTGGTTACAACCCACACCCTTTCAACACGCGGTGGAAATCAAGCCTTTACCTTTATTAACGAGGATGGCTTATACGATGTGATCTTAGACAGTCGCAAACCAGAAGCAAAAGAATTTCGTAAGTGGGTAACATCAGAAGTCCTGCCATCAATTCGTAAGAATGGTGCTTACTTGACTGAGCAAACAATCGAGCGAGCATTGAGTGAACCTGACTTCTTGATTGAGTTGGCAACAAACCTCAAAAAGGAGAAACAAGCTCGTGAGTTTGCCGAGGAACGCAACGAAGTCCAGAAGAATATTATCGAGGGGCAGGAAAAGGTCATTCGTGTACTGGAAGTCCGTCAGTCGTTCGTTGATTACATCATGTCCACTCCGTCATGCGTATGTACCACTCAGATTGCGAAGGAATATGGCTTGTCGGCTATAAAGCTCAACAGGTTCCTTCATGAGAAAAAGATTCAGTATTGCGTGAATGGCCAGTGGCTACTTTAAGCCGATTATCAGAGTAAGGGATATATGAAAAGCGTACATGTAAGGTTGGATAACAACACCTCTCGTGAACATTCTCAGTGGACACAGAAAGGTCGTCTTTTCCTCTATGAATTCCTAAAGAAGTACGGCATTATTCCTGTGATGGAACAGGAAAACAGAGTTCGTGAACTTAATTTCGATAACTACTAAAAGTAAATCGATATGGATGAGCAAAAACTACAAGTAGTGAACCATCCTCTCTTTGGTGAAATTCAGGTTTCCCAAAGTGAGAATGGCAACACTCTTTACAGAGCTGCAACAGTTGCAGAACGTATTGGCATTTCTGATTATAAATCTTATGTGGGCAAATCCATCAAATCCTATTCCATTAAAATTCCTAAGGTGAATGGATTGGGTTACACCACGAAGATGCCTATCAAATTCATAGATGAAGATGGTATTCGTTCTATGCTTCTGATTGTATGTGAACAGAAAATTCATCGTGCGATGAAGAACTATAAGACACAATTGACAAAACTATAACACAAATGTATGGCTGACAATATCCTAAGCGATTTCGGTATCAATATCCTTGAAGAAGAGATAGATGATGTCATTTTTCAAACGAATGAATTCCTCTGTGATGCCACCTTTACAGGTCAACAAGGGCCATTTTGGTGGATTCTCCAGATGTGTATGGCATTGGCTGCACTCTTCTCTTTGATAGTAGCAGCACAATTGACCTACAAGATGATGGTCAAACACGAGCCTCTGGACGTGATGAAAATGCTAAAGCCTTTGGCTGTAGCCGTCATCATGTGCTGGTGGTATCCTCCTGCTGATACTGGCATTACAAACAGTAATAGCAGTTGGTGCTTTTTGGACTTCCTGTCCTATATACCAAACTGTATCGGTAGCTATACCCATGACCTTTACGAAGCCGAATCCACTCAGATTAGTGACAAGTTTACCGAAGTCCAGGAGTTGATTCATACACGTGATACCATCTATAGTGGATTACAGGCAAAAGCTGACGTAGCAAATAAAGGTTCTAAAGACCCGAATGTGGCAGAAGCAACAATGGAACAAGCTGGAGTATCGGAAGTAACAAAGATGGAGGAAGAATCTAGTCAGATGTGGTTCACCTCATTAACCTCTGGTGCTATTATCTGTCTTGATAAAATAGTGATGACTTTGGCCTTGATTGTATATCGTATAGGCTGGTGGGCGACAATCTATGTACAGCAAATATTGCTTGGAATGCTGACGATATTCGGACCAATCCAATGGGCTTTCAGTCTTCTACCCAAATGGGAAGGTGCATGGGCGAAGTGGATAACACGTTATCTTACTGTACATTTCTATGGTGCAATGCTCTATTTCGTAGGATTCTATGTGCTATTGCTATTTGATATTGTTCTGAGTATTCAAGTAGAGAACCTTACAGCAATCACAGAATCCACAACATCCATGGTCGGATACCTTAAGAATTCATTTTTCTCAGCAGGTTATCTAATGGCCGCAAGTATAGTTGCATTGAAATGTCTGAACCTTGTACCGGACTTGGCTTCTTGGATGATTCCTGAAGGTGATACAGCATTCTCTACCCGTAACTTTGGTGAAGGTGTAGCTCAACAGGCAAAAACAACGGCTACCGGTGCAATCGGTAATTTCATGAAATAACAATTCAAACTCAAACACAATGGTAATAAAGAACCTCGAAAATAAGATCAGACTCGTCACAATCATCTGTGGCTTCTTTCTGTTGGGTTGTATCATCATCAGCGTATCGTCAATCTGGACTGCCAAGTCAATGGTGAATGATGCCCAACAAAAGATTTATGTTTTGGACAGCAATGTTCCAATCCTTGTACAACGAACAACGATGGAAGAAACCCTCGATGTGGAAGCAAGAAGCCACATTGAAATGTTCCACCATTTCTTCTTCACACTTGCACCTGATGACAAGTACATCAAATATACGATGAACAAAGCCATGTATCTCGTAGATGAAACTGGTTTAGCACAGTATAATACCCTGAAAGAAAAGGGATTTTACAACAATATCATGGGTACAAGTGCGGTATTCAGCATCTTCTGTGACAGTATTAAACTGGATGAGAAGAAAATGGAATTCACCTACTATGGTCGCCAACGAATCGAACGCAGGACTAATATCCTGACCCGTGAATTGGTAACAGCCGGTAAGTTGAAACGAGTTCCAAGAACGGACAACAACCCACATGGACTCTTGATTGTGAACTGGAGAACGCTTCTCAATAAGGATATAGAACAGAAAACCAAAGTAAACTACTAATCTATGGGCTGGAAGAAATTGATATTCGGGGAAAAGATGCCTGATAAGGATGACCCTAAGTACAAAGAACGTTATGAAAAGGAAGTTGAGACCGGTAAGAAGTTTGCCAGAATCACGAGAATTGACAAAGCGGCTGCTTGGTTGCAACGCTTTGCCAATGAACACAGGAATCTGTTTCTTGCCATCGTATTTGGTATCGTCATTTGCTGTTTTACCTTCAATATCTATCGTATAGCATTGGTTTGTAATGCTTCAAGCAAACAGGAACAAACCACAGCTATTCAAAGACAAGAAAAAGCTTTGGATAAGCTGCATGGCAAAGACCGTAAGATTAAGGAACTTGAAATGAAATATGAGAAGCTCTTGAAAGAAAAGGCAGAACGAGAGAACGTAATAAGTACAAACAACAAATCAAACACAAGTAACAATGAATCTCAAAAACATTAACTGGAAACAGCCGAAGTATGTGCTTCCTGCTATCCTCTATCCGTTGTTGATGGGTTGTGGCTACTTTATCATAGACATCTTTGATACAAAATTAGCTGAAACACCTACCAACATGCAGACAACCGAATATCTGAACCCTGATTTACCCAAGGCACAGATTACGAATGATGGTATCGGTGGTAAGTATGACAATATGCAGAAATCCTTTGGCAGAATCCAGGACTTCTCAGCCGTCGGAAATATAGAAAGAGATGATGACGAAAAGCAGACCGAAGAATATGACTCTAAATACACACAAGAAGATATTGCACTCTTGGACGCAGACGCAGCCCAAAGGACTGAGGAAATGGAAAACGCCAGCCTCATGCAAGAGAGATTGCGTCAAAGTGCCGAAAAAGGTAAAGGCATGATGAATGACAGTTCAAGTATCAATCTGACTGAAGCTGACAGACTGGCCAGAAGCAAACAACGTGAACAGGAAGTCATGGATGAGTTGAACAAGGCATTGGCAGAAGCTCGCTTGAAAGGACGAAAAGGACTGAACGAAGTTCCTGTTGAGCCAAAAGATACCATGGCTACAGGCACGCAGTTGAAAGGAAAAATAGAAATCACTCAAAAAGGTGTATCAGAATTGGATGATGATTCCAAGTCACAAGCCGTAGTCAAGAAGGTTAAGACAACATCGGACTATTTCAATACGCTTGCCGAGAATGAAAAAGAGCCCCATTTGATAAAAGCCATCATTGATGAGAATATCAAGGCGGTGGATGGATCCAGAGTCCGACTTCGCTTGTTGGATGATGTGGAAATCAATGAGACTATCGTTAAGAAAGGATCCTATATCTATGCTATTATGAGTGGCTTCGGCAGTCAGCGAGTGAAAGGTAATATCAACAGCCTGATGGTTGGCGATGAATTGGTCAAGGTAAGCCTGTCTGTCTATGATACCGATGGTTTGGAAGGTCTATATGTTCCAAGCAGTTCTTTTAGAGAAACCAGTAAGGATGTAGCTTCCAGTGCCATGAACGGCAATATGTCCATGAACAATGGCAACCAAGGCAGCAGTTTTACCCAATGGGGAATGCAGGCTGTACAAAATGCCTATACCAGAACCAGCAACGCTATCAGTAAAGCCATCAAGAAAAACAGTGTCAAACTAAAATACGGATCGTTTGTGTATCTCGTAAACGGTCGTGAGAAAAAAGATAAGTAACAATCAGAAAATCAAGAAAAATGAATATACGAAAGATGTTTGCCGCCATTGCGGTATTTGCAGCCTCTATCCAAGGAGTTTTTGCCCAGCAGACCTACGAAGAGATGGAACGTCTCACGGTCAATGAACAAGTAACTACAGTTATCACCGCAACTGAACCTATCCGCTTTGTGGATATTTCTACGGATAAGATTGCTGGAGACCAACCCATCAACAACACCATTCGGTTGAAGCCCAAGGAAGGAGCTCATGAAGATGGAGAAGTTTTGGCTATTGTAACTATTGTAACTGAACGCTATCGCACACAGTATGCTTTGCTCTATACAACTCGTTTACAGGAAGCAGTAACAGACAAAGTCGTTCAACGTATGGAACAAACGGCTTACCATAACCCTGCAGTCAGTCTTTCTACCGAGGATATGTACCGTATCGCCCGTAACATCTGGTCTTCACCGGCCAAGTGGCGTGATGTAAAGACAAAGAAACATCGTATGGAAATGCGACTGAACAACATCTATGCTGTAGGTGATTATTTCTTCATTGATTATAGCGTTGAGAATAAAGCCAACATTCGCTTTGACATTGATGAGATTCGATTGAAACTCGCCGATAAGAAAATATCGAAAGCGACTAACAATCAAGTCATAGAGCTTACTCCAGAAATGCAGTTAGAACAGACCCAGTCGTTCAAATATGGTTATAGAAATATCATTGTTGTAAATAAGCTGACCTTCCCAAATGATAAGATTCTGACCATAGAGATGAGTGAAAAGCAGATTTCAGGACGCACCATCAGTCTTAACATTGACTATGAAGATGTGTTGTGTGCTGATAGTTTCAACAAAGTATTATTGGAGGAAGAGTAAATGAAGAAGTTTGTTTTAGCCTTGGTTGCAGTCATCAGTATGGCGACAACCGCCTTTGCCCAAAATAACAATCATGTATCTTTTGGTATAGGCTTGCTCTATGAAAATAGTGCCGACGTGACCCTAAGCTACGAGCATGAAACCAAGTATCATAATGCCTGGGAATACTTTGCAAACGGCTGTATCAAGTGGAAAGAATGTGAATCATGCGGTCATATCTGTCCCGAATCTTTTTGGAGAAATTACCGTACATGGGGTTTGGGTATAGCTTATAAACCCTGTGTAACCCGAACAAGGAACAGTCATGGCAATCTTCGTATTGGAGCTTCAGCAGGATCTGATACAGATGATTTCTTGGGTGGAATCCATATCGGTTATGAACAGAACTATTCATTGAAAGGTGGATGGAAACTCTACTGGCAGGTGAAGAGTGATTGTCTGATTAAAGGGCAAGACTTGTTTCGTACAGGCATTGTCATCGGTGTAAAACTCCCATGTGGAAATTAAATCAGAAAAAAATGAAGAAGCAAATTAAAAACATAGCAACTTGTTGTTTGGCAGCAATAGGTATTCTGCTCAGTTCCTGTGATGCCCACAAGGATTTTCCCGACACAGCTATGAAAGTCGGACATATCTTGTGTACCGATGGTAACGTACATTCTCTTGAAGAAGTAAAATCCAAGAAGAAAGAACCCATTGCCGTGGTCTTTTACATCAATCAATCAGAAGAAGTTGAAGGGAATGGTTATGCCGTTTACCTGAAAGATGTTAGTCCAACGTCTTTCGCTAATAGTCTAGGAATCATTCAAGGTACTTCGACCAGTCTGACAGCTTTGGATGGCAATGCCAATACCTACAGCATCTATAGTACCAAAGACACCTCTTCACCTTTAGCAGAAGAAGTCTTTCAGCTATGGCGATATGGGCAAAGTGCCTATGTGCCATCTGTTGCTCAGATGAGATTACTCTACTCAATGAAGAATGTCATCAATCCCTATATCATTGCATGTGGTGGTACACCATTACCTGATAAAGCTGATGAATGTTGGTATTGGACATCTACGGAAGTAAAAGGACAAGCCAGCGTCAAAGCATGGCTATACTCTTTGGAAAGCGGTGGAATACTGGAAACACCGAAGATTCTAGCCCACAAAGCAAGACCTATTGTAACACTAAACAACTAACTAAAAATGAGAAAGAAAAATATGATGATTTTTATCCTGTTTCTATTGTTGGCAGCCTTTATTACCGCTGTCATCTGCTATCCACATGAAACGGCCGTCTTTACCATTATCGCAACCATGGTATTTTCAACTATATTCTTGGTGGGTAGCATTATCAACTGCTATGAAAAACCAAGCAAATCAAATATTCACATCAATAAAAAGGTGGAAGTGGATGGAAATGAATACTATATCATGACATCTGAATACAAGACTGCGATGGATAGCTTACTCAATTATAATCAAAAGCTGATTGATTGTAATCTGAGTTTGAAGAGTCAACTCGATACGATTTATAGTAGTAATACAGAATTTAAAAACATGTTAGCTAATATGACTAAACGACAAGAGAAACAAATTGATGAACAGCAAGCAAGAGAAAAAGCATATCTCCGTCAAATTGAAGAGTTGAAGACCGTGAACTCTGAATTGCGAGAACTTCTGAATGAGAAAGAACAGCAAGATACAATTCTTCCTCCAGTACTGGTTTATAAGGATGAGATTCCTGTAGATGTTGATACAACAGAAACTATTCTCCAAGAAAAAGACTCAATGGAGGGATGGATTGAATACAAACTTCTTGGTAGCAATCTATACCAAACAGGACTGTCGCTCAATACCGTAGAGATTTTGCAGAATGTAGGCATTGTGAAAGTTGGTGAGCTTATTAGCCATACAAAATTGCAGATTGCCAGCATCACCGGCATCGGTGAACAAAAGCTGAAAAAGATTGGAGACTTCTTAGCCAATATAAAGCTAAACTATGGCACAGAGGTTAAGGAACAAAATGGCAAGTGGTATATTAAAGCTGTAACAGAATAATAGAAATAAAACACGATTAATATGGCAATGGAAGAAAGCAAAGAATTACAGACCGCCTATAAGATATTCAGATCACTCATCTATGTTTCCTTGGTATTGGAGTTCTTCATGTACGCCATCGACCCAGCTATGCTGGACCACTGGAACGGAATTGTCTGTGACATTCATGACAGAATGAAAAGGTGGCTCATCTACAACGACAACAATCTGGTATATAGTAAGATGGCTACATTCCTATTGGTCTGCATTACCTGCATAGGTACTCGAAATAAGAAACATCTGGAGTTCAATGCCCGCAACCAAGTATTGTACCCTTTGGTATCAGGTGTTCTTCTAATTGCCGGTTCTGTTATTCTCTACAATATGGGACATGGCGAAGGTGATGGAATGATGGCAAGCCGTCTGTATGGCATCCGTTTGAACGTCATCTTCTATATGATACTAACCATTATAGGTACAATATTGGTTCATGTAGCTTTGGACAACATCAGCAAGTTCTTGAAGGAGGGCTTGCTGAAAGACCGATTCAATCTGGAGAATGAGAGCTTTGAGCAATGTGATAAGCTTGTGGAAAACAAATACTCAGTGAATATCCCGATGCGCTATTACTATAAAGGTAAGTTCCGCAAAGGATGGGCTAATATCACAAATCCTTTCCGTGGTTGTTGGGTAGTTGGTACTCCTGGTTCCGGTAAGACATTCTCCATTATTGAGCCATACATCCGTCAGCACTCTGCAAAGGGCTTTTCTATGGTTGTCTATGATTATAAGTTTCCTACCTTAGCACAGAAACTGTATTACCATTACAAGATCAATCAGAAGCAGGGCAAAACACCCAAAGGCTGTAAGTTCAATATTATCAATTTTGTGGATGTGGAGTATAGCCGACGAGTGAATCCTATTCAGAAAAAGTATATTCAGAACTTGGCCGCTGCCAGTGAAACTGCCGAAACCTTGCTTGAATCCCTACAAAAGGGAAAGAAAGAAGGCGGTGGCGGTAGCGACCAATTCTTTCAAACTTCTGCCGTTAACTTCTTGGCAGCTTGTATATACTATTTTGTTAACTACGAGCGAGAACCCTACGATAAAGATGGTAATAAACTCTATGCAGAGAAAGTACAAGACAAGGCGACCAAGTTTTGGCGACCGACAGGCGTTGTGCGTGACAAAAAAGATGGTGAGATTGTTGAACCTGACTATTGGTTGGGCAAATATTCCGATATGCCTCACATCTTATCGTTTTTGAATGAAAGCTATCAGACTATATTTGAGGTGCTTGAAACAGATAACGAGGTTGCTCCATTACTCGGTCCATTCCAGACCGCATTGAAGAATAAAGCTATGGAGCAATTAGAGGGTATGATTGGTACTTTGCGTGTATATACCAGCCGATTAGCAACAAAAGAATCGTATTGGGTGTTCCATAAAGACGGTGATGATTTTGACTTGAAGGTAAGTGATCCAAAGAATCCAAGCTACCTGCTGATTGCGAATGACCCCGAAATGGAGTCAATCATCGGTGCTTTGAATGCTTTGATTTTGAACCGTCTCGTTACTCGTGTAAATACAGGTCAAGGCAAGAATATACCTGTAAGCATCATTGTGGATGAGTTGCCAACCCTTTACTTCCATAAAATTGACCGATTGATTGGTACAGCTAGAAGCAATAAAGTTTCTGTAGCATTAGGTTTTCAGGAACTCCCTCAGTTGGAAGCCGACTACGGAAAAGTGGGTATGCAGAAAATCATCACTACCGTAGGTAATGTGGTGTCAGGTTCTGCAAGAAGCAAAGAAACCTTGGAATGGCTATCCAATGACATCTTCGGTAAGGTGGTTCAGCTCAAGAAAGGTGTTACCATTGATAGAGATAAGACCAGCATCAATCTGAACGAGAACCTAGACAACTTGGTGCCTGCATCCAAAATCAGTGATATGGCCACCGGCTGGATTTGTGGACAGACAGCTCGTGACTTTGTGAAGACCAAAACTGGCATGAGAGATAACATGAACATCCAAGAAGCAGAGGAATTCAAAACAAGCAAGTTCTTCTGTAAAACGGACTTCGATATGGAAGAAATCAAGAAAGAGGAAGATGATTACGCCAATTATCCACTCCCGAAATTCTATGTATTTAAGTCCAAAGAAGAGAAGGAACGTATACTTTATAAGAACTTCATCACCGTAGGACAAGAGGTCAAGGATATGATAGCAGATGTCCAGCGCAAGAAAAAAGGAGTCTGAAAACTCTGTGTTAGCATTTGATTCTAATAAATACGAGGATATAATACAGTTCATATATTATCCTCGTATTTGTATGTTAAAATGAATTTTTAGTTCGTATAAACGCATTCGAATATGGACAGAATTGAAGTTAAAATACTTATCTTTTAAGCCATTTGCAGTGCGTAATAGTCTTTAAATCATTTGGTTATCTCGTTAAAAATGAGTATATTTGCATATAAATTCAATGCAAATAATATGGATGGATTAATACTTATCATACTTGGAATATACATCTTCTCTAAGATGTTTGGTGGTGGCGATAAAAAGAAAAAGAGACGTAAAAGAAAGTCAACCTTCTGGGGTGATACTTCTACGTACTCTGATTATGACGCATGGAATAGATCGCATGGGTCGGACAATAAATTGTTCTGATTGCACTACACCACAATGGACTTCAGCTGTGACAAACATTCAGCCTGAGTTTCCTTTACGTAATCCAGCAAGATTGAAGGATTGACGTACTTTCCTTTGTACTTGCAGGTCAAATGAAGATGTTCACCAGTACTACGCCCTGTAGAACCAGATATACCGACAACATCACCTGCATACACACTGTCACCTTTTCGAACCAATGCTTTGGAGAGATGACAATAAGATACTGTATAGTTACCATATTCAAGCACCACATAATTTCCCGAACGCTTGTCTCTGCCGACCTTTTTCACTTTACCCTGCATCATACTATAGACTTCATCGTCTTTTGCTTGTAAGTCAACTCCATTATGCTTGGTTGGCTTTCCTGTGAATGGGTCTTTACGAACACTATAGTTGGAATTCAAACGTATCTTCTTCAAAGGATAAGAAACACTGATGTATTGAGCTATCAACTGCTCACGAACTCCATCGTTGTCAGACACAGCATTACAAACTTCCCTCTCATTAGAGGGTTCAACAATAGCAGTAGCCAATTTACCATCAGGTACTTCGGCTACTGTTTCTATTTTATAAAGGTTAGAGCCATTGCTCACCGTATGAAACTGAGCCTTGCAAAGTGAACACTGTAAGGCCAGTATAAAAAAGGATACTTTCGCTTTCATACCTGCAAAAGTACCCTCTCTATGCCATCCAATCTTGATATCATGTAACAATCATCAAGAAACAGCAAAAATTAAATATCCATTAAGCCATCAAATTCAGTTTTCATACTCAAAACGAAGCTATCAGCAGTATTATAATCTCTATCTACTTTGAAAAGCAACACTTTACTAATGTCTCCATTAAGAAGAGATACCCAAACAATAGTTTTGAGTATGATTACAAAGTATAATAATTCTGTTTCGATTAATTATTCTGAAAACTAAGCCTGTTCTGTCTTACTAAATCGTTCACAACAATTTACCACTATAATTTTGTGCCCAGATTATAACACAAACACAAAAATATATGAGTGAAACAACATTTTCAGAACAGGAGATGCCCTATGGGATTCTCCAACAGTTCGGTTTAACCGAAGAAATGATTACAGACCTTCCGGAACATGCCTTGAAAGGAATCTTTGCTGGCAGACGTTCGCCTGTATTGCCAGTAAAAGTGACCAATGACCAAGGAGAAGTCATCACTTGCCGTACTCGCTTCTGCCTGATGAGAAACGAAGAGGATAAGGTGGATGCAATCTTCATTCCTCAGTTAATCGAAACCGACTTATCCCAGTTTCCAGAAGACAAGCAGAAACTTTTGGAAGCTGGCCATGCCATTATTGAACCTATGACCACCTCCGAAGGTCGTGAAGTAATGGCCTTCCATCAGGTTGACTTCGAGACAGGACAAGTACTCTCCGTTCCTACTCCCGTAATCGGACGAAACTTGCAGCTCATCTGCGATCACTTCCATTTGAGCAATGCCGAACTCTCATGTCTTAGCAATGGCAAGCCACTTACAGTGAGCATTGATGATGAACCTGTAACCATGGGAATCGATTTGGATGACCTTACAGGTGTCCGTGTCTCTAAGGGAGATGAACTACAATGGCGTTCACAGCCCAAAAAGGAATGGGAGAAATACAACTTCGGTATTTACGGTTGCTGGACTATGGATGAGAATGGCAACCTGGACTATACTCCCGAAGAGGAATATACCGATGAGATGTGGAATGAGCTCAACAAGAAGAGCGAATCACGCAAACAACAAGTAACACACAAAATGTAACGACACATGGCAAAAGAGAAATTCTACACAGAAGAAGAGCTCGTCGAGAAAATGCAGAACGGCGAGTATGGTTGGCTTGATTATGTCAACCACCATTCAAAGGAATGGAAAGAAGATTATAAGAACTATTGTGAAAGCCGTGGCAAAGCCATCAACCATGACAGTGCAGCCGAGTTCGTGGAATTCAAGCAGGCGCAACTGGAGACAGCAATGGAAGATGGTGATGCCTAATCATTCCTAAGACTATGTCAATCAGAAAAAATACAAATCCCCGTTCGTTGGATCTTCAACCTGAACTTCAGGACATCCTGCTGAGAAATGGTATGCAAGCGCATATCCATGCCAGTAGCAATGGCTTCCAATTGGTTGTTCAAGGACATGATTCTCCTGTTCTCAACTATCCTATCAGTGAGAGGCAGTTGCAGACATTAACCGACTGGGGAACCAATTCGGCCAACAAGAAAGCCTACAACACATTCACGAATCTTGTAGCTAATGACTTCGATATGCCCAAGAACTTTGTTCATGCTCGCAATGCCAATGGCCGAGTAGCCATGGGCTTGCACGGCTATCGTATTGGTGTAGGTGAATATGGTCGTAATCCCATGCCATCTTTTCGTCAAGGCTGGAGAGCGATGGGAATGCATGGCCCCGTTCCATTTTTGGGATGGACACCTCGACAGCAAGATGGTTTTCATCTGAGACGCATCAACGGAGGACTTTATTACCCAGCAGGTGCGCCTATGGTTCCAAATCGTCCTGATGGACACATGAAACCCGGAGAACTTCAGAGCGGTGGCTACGGCTTCTACTGGAAGGGACAACAACCCTCCGTTAAGCAAGACGTTCTACAGGATCTACAGACCGTAATCCAACCAATTCAAGCTCGTCCAAGAACCACACAGCCAGCAGAACCTTATAAAGATGTTATTACATCACCTGTCTATTTCACCAATGAGAAATGGCAAGAAGTCTTGACCTCTCATGGTTTGATTATTGACCCGACAACCAAAACATTGACTGTTCAGTCAGCCAGTTCTCCTGCCGACCTCCAATATGACTTAAAACCTGAAGAACTAAAGCTTCTCACAAGTAATTCTTTGAAGGAAGTACCGCTTGAACAGAGGCTGGAAACCCTTAATGCTATCTTGAAAGAAGACTTTGCAGGGAGTATCACCATGGATGTTCTCAATAGCAAGGAAAGCATCAATATTCCATTGACCGAAAAAGCGAAAGCAGAAATCAATCAGCAGTTGGGACTTGGCCAAGAACAGCAGCAAGGACAGATGATGGAAGACGGACAGAACCAGCTCGTCGATCAAGAACAACAGCAAAACATTCATCCCGAATTAGCCCCATTACAGGAAGGCGGTGTACAGATGAATGGAAACGACTTACAGTATATAGATGAAAACAAAGGATGGTATCGTGAAGGCCGGCATGGTCGTGAAGTATCAGTGGATGAAATTCGTATCGAGCCTATTACCAATAGACCCACCGAACAAACCACAAATAAAGAAAAGGAAGGCCAACAGACCGAGGGGAAATATCGCATGACCGCCATCATTGATGGACAGATCGTCAGCCATGAGATAACGCAAAAGCAGTATGACAAGTTCATGGCCATCGATGACTACCATCGCATGAAACTCTTTTCCAAAGTCTTTCCCGAAGTAGAGATGAAAGGCCGTGGAGATGGTGTGGGCTTGGGAGTAAAAATCGGAGCCGCCTTACTTGCCGGAGCAACTGTCTTGGGTGAACTGGGCCGAGGGTTTCACCATCATGGCTCAGCTCCTGAAATCTATATGGAACACCATCATGGCCCGGAGCCAAGAGCGTATTTCAAGCCTGGCGTGGATACACCGATGGATGTTGCAGCCCGTAACTTTGAAGCGGCAGCAAACACTGAAATGATGCACAGAGAGTTGCATCATGGTATGTAATAACAGACGTAACAAGCAGATATTGTGTAGATACTACTTTAATAGTATTACTACAGATAGTATATACATTTCATAGTATCTGCGTAATTACACTAAAACTAAAATAGAACATGAGAGCAAAAACAGCTTATTGGTTTGAGGTGACAGTGTGCTATCTCAAACAGATGGAAGACGGCACAGAGAAGAAGGCCAATGAAATATACACCATAGATGCCATGAGCTTCGGTGAAGCAGAAAGCAGAGCTTTGAAAGAACTTAAAACACGAGTGCGAGGTGGTATCGAAATCAAGAATATCAATCCCGCACCTTATAAAGAAGTCTTCTTCAGCGATGATGAAGAGGATGACAAATGGTTCAAGGTAAAACTTTCCTTTATCACCTTGGATGAAGAGACTGGTTCCGAGAAACGCACGAATGTAACCTATCTGGTACAGGCTGCCAACTTGGAAGTAGCCCTTAGCAATGTGAATACCGTAATGGACAAAAGCATGGAAGAATTTACCATGGCCAACATTGCTGAAACCAAAGTCATGGAAGTATTCGAGCACTAAAAAGATAGCCTATGGCAGAATTAACCTACGACGATTTTAAAAGTCGAATCAACATACAGGACTTATTGGTAGATGCAGGCTATCAGCTCAACAGGCGTGATGGCTTGCGTTACCCATCGTATGTCCGTATGGATAGCAACGGCAAACGTGTCCGTGGTGATAAGTATATCGTCACAGGCAATGGTCTGTGTTGTTTTCAACCACCTGAACTGAAGAATTATAATGTCATCAGCTTTATCAAGGAGCATCCCCATTTGTTCAGTGACTATACACCGGGCATGAATGCTGACAGGTTGGTCAACTTGGTCTGCAATAGACTGTTGAACAATCCGATACCAGAACGACCTTCAATCATCGCCGAGAGAGAACGTTCCCAACGAGTGTTTAATATCAATGACTATCAGCGACTGGATTTTCGGCTGAATGATTGGGATTCCCAAAAGGCATTCTACCCTTATTTCAAGAACAGAGGTATCAGTCTTGATACCCAACGAGATTTTCACAATAACTTCTTCATTGCCATACGAGAAGGAAAGAACGGAAAACAATATGCCAACCTCTCTTTTCCGATGCAGAAGCCCAATAATCTTGGAACATTTGTGGGACTGGAAGAACGAAGCAGAACCAATGCACAAGGAAAGACCCTCTATAAAGGTATGGCAGCAGGAACCAACGCAACCGAAGGAATGTGGATAGCCAATCTGTCTTGTGAGCCTTTGGAACAAGCCAAACATGTTTATTGGTTTGAGAGTGCTTTTGATGCAATGGCTTTCTATCAATTGAAGAAAGAACAGCTTGTAGATACTATCGGAGCGTATGAAGATATGCAGAGCGAAGGCTCCTACAAGGGGAACAAAGAGATTCGGGAATTTGAACAGGAACTGGATGACTTGAAGAATGCCGTGTTTGTGAGTACAGGCGGTAATCCAAGTATTCATCAGTTCAAAGGAATGTTTGCTGAAACAGACAAGGCTAATCACCATTTATGCTTTGACCGTGACATTGCAGGAAGAACCTTTGCTGTCAACTTTGCCTTGGCAAGAGCTGATAAAGCATTCTACTCCCATATCGGCCCACAAGGACAGCTGATTGTTGTAGATGCAAAAAATGCAGATAACCGACATGAGGTCGATCTCAATGAATTTCGTTTTGACAATGTATTGAAGGAATTAGGTATTGAGAAACAAAGTCAATGGCACGAGATGTCCGATTACATGTACACCATGCGTCATAAAGATGATATCCATTCAGGTGAGCCTGATTACCTACCACATCATTTGTTGAATGACTATGCAAAATATGAAACCCTAAGTGAGGAACTGTATTCATCCAAACAAAGCGGTTTGGTATGCAAGGAAGAGTTGGATGAGCTCAAGAACGAGGCGAAAGCAGCCTGGACTGTATTCCATGAGAACCTTGAAAAGGCAGTCGAGGACTATCAAGCCAATGCTGGAAGAACCATCTATAATCCTTGTGATGAAAGCTACAAAGACTGGAATGACCAGTTGTTGGATAAGAAGATGTACTCCAACGAGGACATAATTGAAACGGCCATTGACGGTACTGACGGTGAATACAGAGAGATTAAAGATGATTTCGAAGACAAGCAAAAGAGAGAAGATTGCGAAGAAGACAGCGAAGAACATAAACATCACTTTAGAAGATAAGCCATGACACGACCTCCGATACAACGATACAGAACCATCATTCTGCAACCTCACTGGATGCAGTTTGTCATCAATGAATTGCCTGTGCTCATCGTTACCTCGGCGACTTTTATTGCCGGTGGTATGGATGAAATGCCATTTGCAAACCTGTGTCTGATTCTTGCAGGACTGTTTGCAATTCGATTGCTCTATACTTTCATCTATCTCAGACGAATTGAATGTAGAATCAACGAGGAACAGCTCATCATGGATCATGGGGTGTTTACCCGAAAGAGTGATTATCTGGAGTTGTATCGAATCGTGGACTTCAATGAGCATAGAACACTCATGCAGCAAATCTGTGGACTGAAAACAGTAACCATCTATTCGGGCGACCGCAGTACACCCAAGTTGGATATCATCGGTGTTAAGAACGATTTGGACTTGGTGTCATTGGTCAGAGAAAGAGTTGAACTAAACCGTAGAAGAAAGGGAATCTATGAAATTACGAATCGATAAAAGGATATTGGCGTTAGGACTGTTATGCTTGTCTGTTCTGCCAATAAGAGCTGAATGGGTGGTGATGAATCCAGGAGAATGGTTGGCACTGGCAGAAGGTAATGAACTTATCAATAAACAGATTAAGAGCCAGACCAAAGGTCAGACCAGTACTTCAATCCTGCAAAACACCATGGCAGCCGAGTATAACAAAATAAAAGAATGGGAAGGCAAATACAGTGGGTATCTGAAAACGGTAAACGGCTACGCTTCCACCCTAAAAGCAGGAACGACCCTCTACCATGACGGTGTACATATCTTCATCACCCTTGGTCAAATGAAGAAAGCCATCGAGAATAATCCACAAGGCATCGTGGCATCTATATCGATGAACAACCTGTATATCGAAACGGCAACGGAACTGATTTCCGTGTTCACCTTGCTTCGGGAAGGCATCGCCACTGGAGGTGAAATGAATATGCTTACAGGTGCAGAACGTTCACAGATGCTGTGGGCACTGCAAGACAGACTTTCCTCCTTCAACAAGAAACTAAGGAAGCTCTATCTCAGTGTTCGCTATTACACCATGACCGATGTATGGAACAATGCAACGGCAGGTATGATTGACAGAGACAATTCCGAGGTGGCAGCAATGGCTATGGAACGTTGGCGCAGGTCAGCAAGGGTTGTTTCACAATATTAAGAATGAGCATGAAGAAACTAATGATGTTACTATTCGTATGTACACTAGGAATAAAAGCTTATGCTCAGGTTGACCCGACTCTTTCCGGTATGATTGTCACCTATACCCAAAAGGCAGAGGACGAGCTGAAAGCACAGAAGAGAGCCATGCTGTTGGAAACAACCGGTCATATATGGTTAAAAGAGGAGGTTGAAGGTACTACTGATATTCAAAAGAAGTTCAACAACTACTTGAACAGCTTCCGTTCGATTGTCACCTATGCCGCTGAAATCTATGGCTTCTATCATGAGATAGACCGCATGGCAGTAAACCTTAGTGAGTTTTCCGACCAGTTGAGCAAGGCACCCAGTAACGCACTGGCTGTAGCCCTTTCTTCCAGACGAAATGCCATCTATAGGGATTTGATTCTGAACAGTGTAGAGATAGTCAATGATATTCGTCAGGTATGTCTGAGCAACAATAAGATGACAGAGAAAGAACGAATGGAAATTGTATTTGCCATACGTCCGAAACTAAAGACCATGAATAAGAAACTCAAACGATTGACCAGAGCCGTTAAGTACACCTCAATGACTGATATATGGGATGAGATTCATGAAGGAGCAAGAGACCCTGCCGATAAAAAGAAAATAGTGAGAGAAGCGATGGAACGTTGGAAACGCAATGGTCATCGTGGATTTTAAAGTAACACAAAAACAAATAATAATATGGGAATTTGGAGTTCAATAGCATCAGCAGCCAAGAACCAGGCAGTCAGAAAAGTCGGCCGCTTCGTCACCTATCCGATTGTCCATCCGGGAAGAACACTTCAAGGAGCAGGTGCAGCAACGAAAACGGCTGTTGTAGGTGGTGGCATGGGATACTTGGCATGGGAAAGCATAGCTAATGACAAACCTGTAGTGAAAACCGCCACAGAAGTATTGGTTGGCGAAGAAACAGCCGAAAAGGTGGGCAATGTCGTTGGAGCAACCGTGGATGGTGTCGAGAAGACAGTCAACTCAGCTGGTCAGGTCATTGAGAGTGCCGGTAATATGTTGTCAGGAGCCAATGGCTCTACTGGTGGACTTGGAAATTTCTTTCAAGGACTATTCAGTGGTAACGGACTGGGGATGATTGGTGATTTCTTCAAGAATATCGGCAATGGTAAAGTTTCAGGACTTGGACTGGCAGGACTGATTGGTGCAGCTTTCTTATGTTTCGGAAGGTTTGGTTGGTTAGGAAAGATTGCCGGTGCCATCTTAGGAATGATGGTCATCGGAAACAATTTCAATATGAACAAGATAATGGGCGGTCAGGATCAGCAGAATGAAAATGCTGAAGGTCGTACCACTGCTCAACAGTCAGAACATAATCCCGTAGCACAAACCCAAGAAGAATCCAGTCCGACTTTGCGTCGTGGCAGATAAACACTAAAAGAGTACAATATGAAATATACGCAAGACATGAACCTGCTATCCACCAGTGGATACTGTATGCCCTTTGAAGAAAAAGACAGAGATGTTCAGTTGGCCCTACGATATGGAAAGCAGAAACATCCTAAGACAGGAGAATCCTTTTTCCATCATGGAATTGATTTTAAGACCAACAACTACTTTTTGGCTGCCGTAGCCGATGGAGTGGTTTCGGGAATCGGTATAGACAGAAAGCAATATGGACTATATGTAGTCATCAAATACAGCAAATATGAAGTGACCTATTCCCACATGAGCAATGTCTTCATGCAGTTCGGGCAACAGGTAAAGGCAGGACTGGCAGTAGGTGTCAGTTCGGAGCTGCTTCACATGGAAGTGAAATACGATGGTGAAGAGATTGACCCCGTAGAGTTTATCACCATGCTCTATGGGAATGCAAAGACATGGTCAGAAAAAGGAAAGGCGCAACCTGAGTTTGTTGCCATCGATATGGATGTGCATACCGATTATGACAACGACAAGGATGAGATTGAGAAACTGATGATGCGTTTTTTTGCCAACTATATGAATGACCTACATGAAGGACTTTATAGTTGTCCGCAACGCACCGAGCAATCCCTGCGCCATTTGTTCTCGGCAGCAGCCATGAAAGACTACTTCTATGAATCCATGCCCTCGATGGTCAATCCATTAGGTATTGGCAGAAGATCCATTCCACTAGTGAGTAAGGTACAGAATCTGCTTATCGGTGATTTTCTGAACTACATGGCACTTCGTCATCAGATTTTCCTGTCCACCATGACTTCGCTCGAAAAAAAAAAGCTGAAGAGCAAGCCTTATCCGACGGAATTCTGATTGACCCCTTAGCTGGATTGGACATCGACATTCAGAGTTTTGATATACCGAGAATCGTAAGTGTCTATCCAGACCAGGCAGGTCTGAGATGGTGGACCAAGAGCTGGTTCAATAATAGTGAAGATGGAGAAGCTGCCATCGAGATTGAACGAGAACAGGCTATCCGTTTTCTATTGAATCAGATAGACAAGGAAGAATGGTTGGAGGAATACTTCCCCAAACAAATGGAAATGTATCACAATGCCATTGAACAAACCAAAGAACAACTACTACAACAAAGCATCTGACGTATGGCTATAAAGAATTCAAAACGATTTACAGAAGTGGAATACTGCCTACAGCGGTATTTCGATACTTCGTTTGCTCCTGTGATGCGCAATGTTCAGACCGATCTGAATAAGAAACAGACCAAGGAACTGGCAGAATATCAAACCAGTTTTGCAGGTATCATGCGCTCTGTAGCCAGTAGCATGAATAATATGCCCGATGATTCCATGCAGTACGTGAAGCTCACCGGTAAATGGAACAGCAAGACCACGGAAGACTATCTTGAAATGTGCCAAAAGCAGATAGCAGGGAATAAAGACTTTCAGAATGACTTGTTCAAACTATCCTCAGAATGGCGTAATGCTGTTGTGAAAGAAATAGGCAGAGAACGATATGATGCTATGAGTGAGAAACTGGGTGTGGATATGGCCTACGCCTATGTGGACTACCGAGTACAGCAGATGATGATAGATAAACTGGTCAAAGACCGTATGCCTAAATCATCTCTAGAGTACATTCTCAGAAAAGCAGGTGAAGGTAGTTTGTTCGGTATATCAACCATCCTTTCAAGGTCAGCTCTCGATCATCATATAGCTGAACGTGGAGAAAAAGCCTATAACCCAAGTCTTCTTGAAAAAGGGACAGCAAAGGTTAGCTCTGTCGGTATAGACGCAATCACTACAGGTGGTGTAGGTTCGTGGGCCAGCTTAGGACGGTTTGTAGGCTTTGAAGTAGCTTTCAGCGGCATTGATTATTTAAGCAGCAGAAACGATAAGCAAGCAAAGACCGTCACCGTCGAAGACTGCATCAGCCAAGGTGTTTTTGGTAGTAAAGCCAATGTCTTTGAAGATTTTCGTAAGAAAGGCAGTCAAATCAAGTCATGGGAGAATCCGTATGTATTATCACTCAATCAAACACTTAACAAGAAAATGGGAATATCTACAGAAAAACCTTTCTACGAAGACCTCTACAAACCGGCAACCAAACAACCTTGGGAACTGGATTTGTCAGTTGCCACCAACCAACGAAAGAAAGAATATGCCAATGTACCTATGGTAATAGCTCCAGGACATGAAGAAGAATATTTGGCAGCCCAACGTGAAGTAAAAGCCAGACAGGAAGCCGTAAAGGAAAAGGAAACCCAAAGTAATGCAGCTGTAGATGTGGAACCAATATCAGAAAAAGAAGCTTATGAGCAAAAGCTTCAGGAAAATCAAGCGACAACCACACAGACATCTTCACCGACAACTTCACCGACAACTGGCAATACAGATGGTTGGTCTGGACTGTTGAGTAACATTGGGTTAGATGATATAGGTGATGTAACACACAACCTTGGCTATGTTATCTCCATGCTACCTGACGTTTTGTTGGGGCTGTTCACTGGTAAGACAGAAACCTTTGGAAAGAAAGATACGCTTTTACCCATTGCCAGTATTTTGGCCGGTATGTTTATCAAGAATCCTATTCTGAAAATGACTTTGATAGGACTTGGTGGGGCGAATCTAATCAACAAAGCAGGAAAGGAAGCCTTAACCGAACATGGTGACTATGACAACAAAGTAACAAAAACAGTATATAAAACTTATGCCGATGAAGCATTGAATCCTCGAATTCAAAACCCCACACTTCAAGGTAGTTGTTTGATAGCCAATATCGACAAAGTTCCTTGTACCATTCAATTACCTCAGAACGTAGTGTCCGCCTATCAGACAGGAGCATTACCTCTAAATACACTGGCCAATGCCATTCTTGCCAAGAATGACCAGATGACACAGATGGCTCAGAACAATTATCGTACTGTTGAAGGACATAACGAAGACAGAGACCGCACGGTCACACTCAAATAGAAAATTCATAGACACAACATAAACATGAAAGAAAAGACAATAGCTGAACAGAACGCAGCCAACCGAGAGGTTGAGTTGTTGACAAACGCACTGGAGGCAGCAAAGACCAATGGTGGCTATTGGCTGAATACCACTCAGCGAATGGCCCCCAGATTTTATCCAAAAGGTGTATCAGTCAGTGCATTCAATTCCCTCACATTGGGTTTGCACAGTGAGCAAGGCGGTTATAAGAGTGCTTTATACACCACCTTTAACGAAATCAAAAACCATGGTGCAGCGGTATTGGCCAAGCAACAATCCGCACCATTCCATTGGTACAACTGGAAAGAGAATGTGAATCACAACAACCCTGACGACATCATCACTCGTGAACAGTACAAACAGTTGTCTCCTAAAGAAAAGGAACAGTACAAAGGCATCCATAACCGTGAGATTGTAAACCTGTTCAATTTGGATCAGACAACCTTGCCCATGGTAGATAAGGAACGCTATCAAAAGATGTTGGAGAGGGATGGTGATAATGAATCCCGTCTGCATACCAAGAACGAAGAAACCAAGTTGCATATTGCCGTTAATGACTTTGCCTTGCAGATTCGTGATAATCTGGTCAATATCCGTAGAGACCCAAGTGGCGTGGCTCGTTATGATTCAGCCAAGGATTCTATCTATATGCCCGATCAAAAACACTTTATGCACTACACCGACTATGTACAGGAGTTGATGCGTCAAGTGGTAACAGCTACCGGTCATCAGCAACGACTGGCTCGTGAAGGAATGGTAATGAAAGGAGCTCAATCTCCCTCTGATAATGCAGAGAAGTATGAGTACCTGGTTGCAGAATTGGCAGCAGGTGTAAAGATGCAAGAATTAGGATTACCTGCCAAATTATCTCCTGATAGCATGAAGAATATCGAGTTCTGGCAGAGAGAACTGGCTGAGAACAAATGTCTGATTGATGCCATTGAAAGTGATGTCAATACAGCCATCGATACCATTCACAAAGCAGAAAGAGGACAAACGGTAAGATATCGCACCGAAGAGAATCAGGATATAATTATGGAAGAGCGCACCAAACAACTTCCAAGGGTTGATTCTCGTGAATGTGCCATTATGATTGATATCATCCGTCAAGGCGGTATGCGCATAGATGACCGCAACTTTGCCACACCCGAAGAACGTTCGACTTTCAAACAGAAATTCGACTTGGACTATTATGAGAAAGAGCTGAACTATGGCTTGTCAAAGACCGACAGTGAAGACCCCGAAGTTGTGGAAGTAGCCTATACCAAAGCTGTAGGTGAAGGCACCCGAATTGCCAGTATGCTATCCGAGTACATGCCTTCGGAGTGGAATGTCAGAAACGGAAACTATGTGATAGCGGAAGCACTGCATGATATACCCGATAAGAAGAGCAAAGAAATTGTGGTAGTCAAGGACACTCAGACAGGTATTACAGATGTTGTTCTGCCTGCTTGTGCCGCCACAGGTGGTGGTGTTCAATTGACCAGCGGAGAAAAACGTTCGTTCTTCCTAACTCCTGATGAAGTGATGCCAGAGGCAGAACGCTATGAGAGCAATGCCAAAGTAATCAAAAATGACTTGCCGGGCTTCAGTAAAGAGCGTATTGAGAATGCGTTACTCAAACGAGGCAGCACATATGTCCGCTTCTTCAATAACGATGGAGCACTTGGCTACAAACCTGATGATACCTACTTTGAAAACAAGCAGGTAACGATTGAAAAGCTGAAAGGTTGGGAATTGAAGGAAGAATCCAAAATGGATGTATCAGAAGCAGTAAGCCGTTCTTTGTCACCCATATTTGAGCATATTCAGATGATGAAGGACGACCAGAACCGATGGGCGATGTATCTCAAGCCACAGAACGAAGACGGTTTCTGTATCTATCCTGAAAAGACAGATTTGAACCAGTTCTTCGCCACCATCAAACAAAATCAGATGGAGGAAAGCCAGCATCTCAGACAGGAACTGGCAATGAAGTATTATATAAAGGCTCAGAATCGCCCCGACTTGAAATTTGACCTCTTTGATAATGGTGTCAGCAAAGAAGATACTGATAAGATTGTACATGTAAGCATCTTCCGAACCCGTGATGACAAGCTGCTTTGTCTCCCAACCATTGAAGGTTCAGAAAAGTTGAAGCCTCGTGAGATTGCCCAACAGCAATGGCAACGTATGTGGATAGCCCAGGATATGACCTTGTATAAAAATCAGTTGGCAGCTAAACTCTTTGCCGATGTGCTTCATCCAGAGCAGAAACAGGGAAATACCGTCAATGAGCAGGCAGAATCGAAGTCAATTTCTATTCCAAACTTCAAGCAGTATAAAGACCTTAAAGCCAAGCATCCCGATGCTGTTTTGCTGTTCAGAGTTGGTGATACCTATCAGAGCTATGCCGAAGATGCCAAAATTGTTTCCAAGGTTTTAGATCTGCCACTGCTAAAAGGAGAAGATACAAAGAAGCAGAAACAGGTAGATGTTACCTCTTTCCGTTATGGTCAGCTGGATACTTATCTCCCTAAGTTGATTAGAGATGGAAACAGAGTGGCTATCTGTGATATGTTGGAAGCTCCTAAACAGTCAGTTCAAGAAAGCTCAAAACAAGAAATAAAGCAGGAAGCCAAGTCTGATGATAATGTAGAAATGCGTACTGGTCGCCACATGTAAATGGAGTAAAAATGAGTAAAAATCAAGAATACGTAGAACAGTATAAGGAGTATGCCATGGAGCAGATGCGACGCTATGGCATACCCGCTTCGGTCACTCTTGCACAAGGAATCTTGGAGAGCAGTAATGGGCAAAGTCAGTTGGCTCGCAACGAGAACAATCACTTTGGCATTAAAGCTTCTTCCTCATGGTTAGCCAGTGGTGGAAAGTATGGATTGTACACCGATGATAAACCAAATGAAAAATTCTGTAGCTATGCCAATGTAGGTGATTCGTATGAACATCACAGCAAATTTCTACGAAACAACCAACGCTATGCAGCTTGTTTCAGACTATCGGCAGATGATTACAAAGGTTGGGCTCATGGCCTGGACAGAGCAGGATATGCTACGGCAGGAAAGTATGCTCCTAACCTAATTAAAATCATTGAACGGAATGAATTGGCTAAGTACGACCGTATGGTAATGGCCGAATTAAAAGCCCAAGGAAAGCAGATTGGAGTAGAGCAGAATCCTCGTGCTATAGATAGTAGTATAGCTAATACTAATGGTAGTAATCATTCAATATCAACGAATACTACAGATAGTAAATACTCATTTCCTCTAAAACGTAATGAATTCATGTTGGTGACTTCGCCTTTCGGAATGCGTCAAGACCCCATGGATTCATCCAAACAACAGATGCATAAAGGCATTGATATTCGAACCAAACAGGATCATGTTTTGGCTACTGAAGATAAGGGAAAAGTAGTAGCAGTTAATCAAAATGCCAATAGTGCAGGTGGTAAATCTGTGACGGTGGAATACCAACGAGAGAATGGTGATAAGGTTCAGCTCAGTTATCTTCACTTGAGTAAGGTTGATGTAAAAGTCGGTGATGAAGTAAATGCCAGACAGAACTTGGGCGTAACAGGCAATACAGGAACACGCACTACTGGCGAACATCTTCATTTGAGTGTAAAACAAGTCGCAGCCGATGGGACGACGAGAGATTTGGATCCTGCTGCATACTTGGCTGAAATAGCAGAAAAAGGTAACATTCAGTTGAAAGCCTTATCCAATGGTGAAGACCTGTTGGCAAAATACAAAACGAATAACACTCCCGATATTGACACTACTCTATCACCAGATGACTGGATGAAAAAAATCCTCTCGTCAGAAGACAGCGGTGAACACATGAGCATGGGTGATCCTATTGTAGAAATGGCCATGACCCTGTTTACTTCTCTTATGGCATTGGCGGTACAGATAGATAACAAATCTGAGAACGAAAAGATGCAGGCTGCCACAGATGCAGCACTGAACAAACGCATTGACTTATCCTCTTTGTTACCCGGCATGAAAGAAAGTGCCTTGGTCCTGAAAGAAGATGGTAAAACCGTATTGGAAATCAACAATGGTAAACAACAGTTCACGCATGAGCTGACACCTTCTGAACTGAATAGGTTGTCACAGGTGCTGAATAATGCCGAATTGAGTGATGATGTGAAACGCCAAAGGCTATCAGGCATAGTAAACGCAATCGTGGTGGCAGGACAAGTTTCTCAAAACTATGAGCAACAGCAGAATCAGTCAGAAAACCAAAATGAAGTAATTCGAAGATAACACAAACACTATATGACACACAAGAAAAGAAAGCTAGCAAGTATTTCAGCACTGGCAACAGCCGTATTCCTCTGGGATTTTGGCATCTATATACTCTTTGATGAGTTCGTGGCCAAGCTATTTCTGGTCATCATCCTCATATCAGGAGCATGGACATATTACGAACTAAGAAGAACTATAGAAATGCCACCTGACTATAACACGGGTGTAGATTCGAAAAAGGATAAAACAAATAAAACAGAAGGAGAATTAGAAAACTTTGCTAATAACCCAACAGATGACATAAATACAAGTTCATCTGGCTATTATGTAAAAAGGATTGTTGATAGTATTGATGATATAGAACCATCAGAGGCAGAAATTTCGAAAATTGAAGAAGCCGAATTTAGAAAAGCATTACTAGGTGACAAGTCTGTTCTTTTAAGACTCATCAATATAATCAAACGTAAAGAAAAAGAAGTGTAACAAACAACAACAAAATAGACAAACTATGATTAAAGCAGAAGCAACAGTAAATGGTATCATCAGTCGCTCAGCGATGATGAAGACAGGCAAAGATGGTAAACCCTTCACAGCCATGACAGTGAAAGTAGATGTGACAGACCGAAACGGAGGTGGCATCTCGGTAGAAATTAGTGTCGGCAAAGATGGCTATGACACAAACGAAGCAGCCCTATTGACCATTGGTCAGCGTGTGGAAATTGTCGGCACGATGAATTTCAAGAAACGATCAGAGCATCTGTACGTAAACCTCAGTGCCAAGCAAATCACACTCAACCCAGCTTCAAAGACCGATTCGGTGACAGGTGATGTGGAATTCAAAGGCACATTGGGCAAGCAGATTGACCGAAAGAACGATAAGAATGGTAGCAGCTATCAAATCTTCTCCGGATTCAGTACTGAAAAGGTAGCTGAAACTTTTGAGTTCACATGGGTTCGATTTGTCCGATTCTCGAATGATGAATGCAAAGCTCTTGCACCAAGTAGTAAGGTGGAAATCAAGGGAGAACTGGAGTTGGGCTGTTACCAAGAAAAGCTCAATCTCTCTTGTCGTGTCAATGAAATCTCGGAGTGGGTCAAGCAGCCATTTCCTAATACAAACCAAAACGCATAACTATGGCTGGAAAGAAATTCAATAGCGATGGTCCAAGCGCAGAAGACAGAGCCTTGGAACGCTTTGCAGATATGCTCATCGAGAAAATGGAGACCCTACAAAGTGACTGGAAGAAACCTTGGTTCACCGAAGGTTCAATGAAATGGCCAAAGAATATGAACGGTCGTGAATATAATGGAATGAATGCCCTCATGCTGATGCTTCAATGTGAGAAAAACGGCTATAAAATCCCAGTATTCTGTACCTTCGACCGTGTGGCTGCCCTCAATTTTGAGAAAGACAAACAAGGCGCACGTAAACCTGCTGTGGATGCAAATGGTGAAAAGTTACCATTGGTTTCCATCAACAAGGGCGAGAAAAGTTTCCCAGTGTTTATAACCACCTTTACCTGTATTGACAAGGATACCCATGAGAAGATTAAGTACGACGATTACAAGCTGATGTCCAATGAGGAAAAGAAGAACGTGAATGTCTATCCGAAACTTCAAGTTTTTAACGTATTCAATCTCGACCAGACCAACATGAAAGAGGCTCGTCCAGAGCTTTATGAGAAGCTCGCCGAAGCCAATAAGATTGCTTCTGGTGAGATCAAGGGTGATGGCAAAATGATTGATTTTCCTGCTATTGATGCCATGATAGAAAAGAATGGATGGGTGTGTCCAATCTATCCAAAGCATCAGGATAATGCCTATTTCAGTATTAGCAAGGATGAGATTGTAGTACCAGAAAAGTCACAATTCATCAATGGTGAGAGCTTCTATAGTAACCTTCTGCATGAAATGACCCATAGCACTGGCACGGAAGAACGACTGAACCGATTCAAGCAAGGAAACGCATTTGGATCTGCCGAATATTCTCGCGAAGAGTTAGTTGCAGAACTTAGTGCAGCCTTGATTGCCAGTCGTTACGGCATGGAGAAAAACGTGAAAGAAGACTCCTGTGCTTATCTCAAATCGTGGTTGGGCAGTCTGAAAGAATCTCCCGAATTTCTCAAAACAACCTTGTTGGATGTCAAGCGAGCTTCTTCTATGATTACCCAACGTATCGAAGCCATCAATGAGCGTATCGAGCAGGGTCTGGATCCTATTCCTCCCAAAGAAGAAAAAAAAGAAGAGCAAAAAGAAGCTGCTGCCAAAGAGCCTATCTTCTACTCCAGCATACAATACCTTCAGATGTCTGATGACACCAGCCGATTTGATAAATTGGATGCCAGTGATATTCTAAAGGAAGCCAGAGAATACGATAATGGCGATGCAATAGATATGGATAAAACCTATGCTAAAGCAGTCAAATATCCAGGAGATACTATTATTGCCGAAGATGACCATTACGTTGTTGTCAACAACAATCAGGTTGGTGGTACTTACGATATCATACGTAAAGTGTCGGAAAAAGAAGTACGTGACACAATCAATCGATATGGCTTGCCCAATGATGCCACCGATGATGTAAAGAACGTAGCCAAAGCTATGGTGGCAGAAGAGTTCAGCAAGATGGCAACCAATCGAATGCCCATCTTTGAAATGAATAATGGCAGTGTGCTCTATGTTCAATACAATCAAGAAAAGGATACAATGGATGTTGGAACTGCGACAAATGTTGGAATGTCGGTACTTCATCGATTCCCTTATGATCATGACTTTAACTTGGATGGCAATCTTGAAGGGGTAAATGAAAAGCTTACGGAAATGACAGTCTATCAGGCAGAAATTGACAGTGAACATGAATCCGAGAATGTAGCTGAAGAACAACATTACCATCGTGGCAGATAACATATAACGAACTACATGGCGGCAAGATTGATTAGATTGGTCTTGCCGTCTTTATTATAAATACATGACAAAAAACATCAAGCAATACATTATGCTATTATTCTTATTCATAGCAGGTTTATCACCACTGGGTGCTAAAAGCCTACATCAACCAAATACCTTATCCATTTATAGCATGTCAGATTTTGATAAAGCTGTGGCTTGCATTAAGTATTATGAAGGTTTTCACACGAAAAGAGACTATCCTTATATAGGCTATGGCCATTGCATACAACCAGGAGAGAAACTCAACTGGTGTCTGACAAAGAAACAGGCAGATGCCTTGTTGCGCTCAGATCTGAAAAAGCTCTGTGGTATATTTCGTAGATATGGCACAGACTCTTTGTTATTGGCAACTCTGGCCTATAATGTAGGTTGTGGTCGTATTTTAGGCAATGGCAAATACCCAAAAAGCAATCTACTAAGAAAGATTGAAGCTGGTGACCGCAAGTTTCACAAAGAATACTTGGAATTCTGCAAATACAAAGGCAAAAGAATAGCCTCAATCCAGCGTAGAAGATATACTGAACTGAGGCTATTGTATAGTATGTAGAGACTTCTTTGATAATAGTATTAGTGTACTATAAAGCTGCTGTCAATTGGTCCATTTTAATGTATTATTCTGTTCATACTTTGATTTTAATCAACAACAAAAGACTGATCAATAGTTTGCCCAAGGTAAATAGGTGGTAGTACGTAATCAGCCAATGGCGTATTTTGGCATTTAACGGAAAGAGCTCCACGCAATGAACCATAATTGAGAGATGCAAATTGTACCAATACCATAGGCGTAAAAATTAATTGTGCTTTGTCGTTGGTAATCTGTTCTACAGATTCTTTGGCAATAATGAAATAACTGCACATGACAGCTCGCAACAATAACTTGTCACCATCCTTCATAGTCATGATGAGTTTACTGCATAATACATCATGTTCCTTATCATAATCAAATTGTACCATGCTCTCAAATTTCACCTCACCGATAGGTGATGATATATTCTCTTCAAAGATTGCAAATTGCTCCAAATCAATCTTTGCGTATTTGTATAAAAGCTGATCCATAACTATTTACTTTTATGCGACACCTCCCGTAATAGGAGCATATCCAGTTGATATATTTTGCCTTGAATGAAAAACAACACTCTGCTTTGTTGAAGGGAGAAAAATGAAAGAGTGATGCTTCATTACATCTTCATGCTCATAAGGTTGAGATACAGAAATCAAATTTTTACCTATAACCTTCTGAATATTGCAAATCGTTTCCAATGTTAAATTTTCCTGTCCTTTCAATAGTTTTCCAACATAAGTAGGAGTAACTTGCATTCTGTCAGCAAGTTCTTTTTGTGTAATCTTCATTGTGCGAAGATAGTAGTGCAACGCCAAGGCGATGTCTTGCGAAATGCGAAGCCATTCTCTATTCTTCTTCCTGTCTGTTGCCTTTTGTTTGGCTTCATCCGGACGGCTTTTAGCCATTTGGGATAGTTTATTCAAATCAAATGCCATAACTTTAGAATTTAATTGTTCATATCATCACTGTCCATAATACCATTTGCTTTTAGCCAGTCTCTAACTCTGTCAATGTTTTGCAAAACATGCTCCTTGAGGTCTGGTGAATTTTGAATGGTGTCGGCCAATTTTATACCACCTCCAGTTATCAGATAAGTATTCTTGTCCATCTTAATAGCATATATACGAAGCAACGCGGGATGTCCATTACTGTAGGATTTCATCGGCTGATATTGCAATTCGTACTTATACTTTCCTTCCAAATAGTGGAAATGAGAATCAAAATCTGGTTTGATGCCATTTTGAGTGTTAATGGCTAATTCATCAAATAATGACTCCAAGTCCTCAGCTTCATTCAAAACCTGCCTCGTTGCCGATTCTGGCTCTGGGACTTTTGACCAAATAGAAGCCTTTAAATATTCTTTATTACGTTCCATGAAGTCTGAGATTCTTTCAACATCCATCCAGTCTGAGAATAGGCGATCGAATTCGTTGTCCTCCTGTCCGTCATATTGAATACTATAGATATATGGAGAGTATATTTCAATTATTTCCACTACTATCAACTTATTAGTTCATCTTAATCTTATTTTCGATGCAAATATAGGCATTATTTTTTATAAGAATGAATAATTGATGCACAAAATGAACTTATAGGTTCATTTTTAACATTATAATGAACTATGTGAGATAAATAATAGCCCCAATCCGACAACAATCGAACTGAGGCTATATAGCAATTTGAATATGGGATTTCTTACTTGTTGACTATCTTCTTTCTTTTGAAAGTATAGCACAAGTTACTCGTATAAGCGTTTCCTGTAGATAGGTTTGAAGCAATAAGAGGAACGACTGCGACCAACTCCCAGCCTTGTTTTCCATACTTGTCCAGCGTTTTATCAGGGTTTTCATAATTAATCTCACCTTGTTTGGCAAATGTATGCGTGTTCCGAATGAATATTGACTTATATTCCCACTGTTCTGTGGAAACATAAGTTGAATCACTGTTGCTCTGTGTCTGAGCGAAAGAGGATGCCGAGCAAAGAGCCAGCATAAGGACGAATAGATACTTCTTCATCTGTCTGATATTTAGTTGTTTTCGATACACAAAGATACGAATTTTTCGCCAATTAGCCAAGTAAAATAAAAGCTAAATAACTGATTGATAGCTTATAAAGTGTATTTCTTCAATTTGCATTATTGGCATCTTTTTTTAGCCAAAATAGGCCGACCTTCACAGGCCAGCCTACCATTACTAAATGTAAAATCGAAACATACTATTTTGGTTCAAAGAACAATTCAATTCTTGTGAACCGATTGCCATCGTTGGGAGAAAGTTCGCTAACTCCGCCCATGGATACTTTGGCAATATACTTTTCGTTCAGACCACGCGCCACCAACTGTTCACAGATATATCGAGCACGGTTACGGCTCAACTCACTGTTGCGCTCTTTACTGCCAGTAGCACTGTCTGCTGCACCCGTCACACGAATACGAAGGTCATATTTCTTGGCCACACGAGCAATCTCATCAAGATTGATCAACTGTCTGTGGTCACTCAACTGGTGTGTATCAATCTTGAAAAAGAAGTAAACAGGAGCACCAATGCAAGACCGGTTATTGCTCATATCGAGCAGATAAGCATTCCAAGCCTGCTCATCGGAGGGTGATGTATGTGCGCTATCACCTGCCAACATCATTGCCATCATCGACTGCCTAGTAGATTCACTTAGGGAATCACTTGGAAATCCGTCCTTACCGGTATTCATATTCCACTTACCTTTTCTCAATCGCTCCATCAACGAATTGAGTCCACTGTAGTCATTCTTAGGATAGAGTGAAACCGTCTGTGAGGCTTCCTCGTCCGAAGAAAGGCTTTCCAGCTTGTTGCCATATTTTTTCAATAGCCCTTCTATCTCCAGAATCTTGCGCATCTCTGCGAGAGCTCTTGAGTCTGATTTGTGTCGAGCGTCCAACAGTCTGTTTTTGTTTGCCATCGATAACGAGTATCCCAGCAACCAATCATTCTGCTGAATGTAGGGTTTGGCATCCACCACTTTTTTCCATCCACTCTTACCAAGGGTTACAGACAAACCTGCGGTCAGGCTCACCAGATTGTCACCAAATTCACGGGAAGCACCACGGCCATCAAAGTCCTTAAATGTAGTAGTACCGTTCACCTCCATTGTGAGATGCAATCTGTGAGAAAGACGATATCGTCCCATCACGCCATAAGAGAATGCAAAAGGACAGTTCCCATTGTCCTCGTTGTGGATCAACCCCAAACCTGCATAGGGAACAATGTCCCAGCGTGGCTCATCACGAGCCTTATTAAAATACGAAGCCACATTCACCAGCAGGTCAGCGTGCATCAGCTTGTAGCGAGTGTCCTGTAGTTCCGAGTTTTTCAACTCAAAGCCACGGAACGATACCCGTGTACCGATAGCCGGCGTAAACCATTTGCCCACCTGCAGGTGAAGCGTAGGCTTGATGCGACCAAATAAATCTTCACAACCGAGTGGTGTACCGGCAAATGCAGAAGCACCGCCACCGATTCCAATGAACCAGTTGTCCTTCCAACCCGACGAGAGTGTTACATTTCTCAGATACGTCGGTTCCAAAGACCGAAGCGTCGTCTCACTGATGGAAGTCTGCTGACTCACCAGAGAATCCTCCACGAGAGGTTCCTCATTAGCTGCCTGTGCAGTGAGAGCCAAGCAGACAGCCGATAGTACTAAAAATTTCTTCAACATGCGATTTTATTTTGTGTTCATGTTTATGTTCTGTATGTAAGAATGGACATCAAGCCAGACATAGAGGAACTGGTGAAAAAAAACATCACCATGCCTGAGACAAGAGAAAGAACATGGTGAAAAAAAAACAGTCAACCTCTGCTGCTGACCATCCGTCCATTCTTAAAAATTATCTCTTCATTCGTTTGCCTCCTGATGGTTTCATCATACGATGAGCCTGCATCATGCAACGATAAGCCCAAGCTCGGTCATCTTCATCTTCCTTGCGCCCCCATGGCAAATCACTACCACCACCACCGCCTCCATGACCTTTGGCGAAGTTGGTTGCATTGTCCAGCATACCCGTATAGAGATATAAGGCACAAGTCATAATCTCTTCGCCATTGGTAGCCATATCTGCCAACAACGTATTGTTGAATGCTTCCATGTCACGGAACGTCATCTGAGGCAATACAGATCGGAAGTCAGAGAGCACAGAATCCGCAAAGGCATCCTTCAATCGGAAACGTATCTGGTCTTCCATTTCACCGGCAGCTGCATAAACCTGACGGCGAAGCTCATCCCGGTTAGCCTTGAGCTGTTCTACATCAGCCAAAACCTTGCCACGCTGTTGAACAGCATCGTCCAACTTCGCTTTTTTGTCTGCCAGACCATCGATGACCGATTGAAGCTGTACATCCAATTTTCGAATCTGCTCACGGATAACATCCGCATTACCTCGGCCTTGAGTAAGCTCATCAGTAAGACGTTTCTGTTCAGCTTCGATGGAAGCCTTCTTCTCTTCGAGATTATGTACCATCGTAGTAAGACCCTTGACACGACGTTCAGCCATGACAATCTCCTGGTTAAGCAAACGAAGACGCTCGGTATTCACAGCCAGTTCCTTCTCCAAAGCCGTACACTGACTACTGAGCGAACGCCTGTATTCTTCGGTAGAACGATGGCGGGCTCCTGTAAGCACGATATTGTCACCACGGTCAAGTCCCCACTTGGCATTCACCTTAGCCAATGCATCATGAATGGCGGTCGTGCGAGCCTTGAACTCATACTTATCCTTGCCGGCAAACAACTTCTTGAAAGCAAACTTCTGATTCTTGTCTATTGGCAAAAGCGTGAGATGACAATGTGGATTTTGCTCATCAAGATGCACATAAAAAGCCACGATGTTTTCCTCACCCCATCTGTCGGCAGCAAAGCGATACATATCTGAAGCCCATTGCTCAATATCCTTGCAACGAGTGATGCCACTGTTGTCCGCACCACGCTCAAAGTTCACTTTCTGGTCACCGAAAGCCAGCTCACGCATACGCTCACGACCACCACCCATAATCACATTCACCACCGTTCGGTAGTATGGCTCTTTCATCCCTTCATTCGGGTCTTTGATACCACGAGCCTTTAGGTTCATCGCCATCAATTCAGGAATAGAGTGGCTTTTGTCAATAGGTTGTATCTTGCCACCACGCACCACCTCAAAGTTGAGCGCAGAACGTGTGCGGTCATAGTTCCCGGAGTGTGTGGCAGACTGCCATCCTTTCTCCGTCCAACGACGCTGATGTTCGTTGCTCTGAGCCACCGTAAAGCCCTTTCCCGGTCTAAAATCAAATACCTGTTTTGCCATTATCTTCTGTTGTTATATCTATCTCACAGCTTGCTGTCTTGCTGGTCAGCCTCCCATCGTGGCTTGCCACCAAGGGGTATTAGGCTACCAGTTCTAATACATTTCTGAACAATCGGGCGAGCCCGACCAGCCTGACCTGGGGTCTATCGTAAATGCCCTTGTTAAGCGGTATGCCACCTGAACTAAGGGAGAATGATGTGCCCCGTCATCCTGTATCAACAACGCCACTGTGAGCGTGACTATGCGTTTATCTGTTACTCATTTTCATCCTTTAGAAATTCTGTACCGAAACGAATGAAGTACGACTCGACCTTGTCCGCTGTCGTGCGCATCGTCTCATTGCCATAAATCGTCAAGCTGAGCGTGTTGTCCTTCGGCATACGACCAAGGTATTCCTGCCAACGCTTACGGTCTGCGCCACAAAGATTGTAGTACGCCCTAAACAGTGCATGTTCCACCTTGGGAGTGTATGCCCATTCTCTGATGGTTTCGCTCATGTCAGCGAAGATTTCCTCATAGAGCTCGCGACAAACCTTGCGCTGCGATTTTTCCATCTCAGAGATAGGTTCATCATTCAGTGCAGCGTCCTCATTATTAGGAGCCAAACTACCAGTATCACCACCTTCAGCATCTGTTGGTAATAAGCCAGCCTCATTAGCTGATGAGTGACCTTTTGCTTTCTTCTTATCCGATTGTTTCAGCAGTTCAATCGTAGCTTCCTCTTTAACCAGTTCCTCCTGAAGCCATCGAAACTTCAATGCCTCGAAAGTAATGGTCATTGTTTTGTAAGAATCAGCTCTTGCCAATTGACCGATAGCGGATAATTCACTCAGAAAGTCACGGACAGTAGCCCGTTGCCAAGCCCAGTCACCAGCCAGCTCTGTCACCGTGGTGTCAAATTCACCCAGTAGCTCAGCTGATGCTGCCTTGGGCAATACCGAGAATGGCTTCTTGATCATGGCTCTACTCAGTAGGTCGAAATACGCCTCCAGTCGAGTAAAGCGTCCCTTGGGCTTTTGCTTGAGGAATTCAATCAAGCGTGGAGTGATCACGACATGACTGACCTCATAAGATAAGTTGTTGTTCATCTTCAATTGTTTTGGATGTTAATACTACTTGTTTGCGCTGACCCAAGGGAACCGGGAAGTCATGGTCAACTTGTTTTAATTCAAATGTTGTTTATATAAAGTTTTGTGTTGCTCAATAATAGTTGGCGGCAAGCTGCCCCGGTATGGAAGTAAGAGAGAAAATCTCATCGGGACTTTCCACCATGTTTCTAATTCCACGAGAGGGATAGAAGATTGAAGCTACCAGTAAAATACCGAGTGCTACAGCCATAGAAAAGCAGTGAGGAATAAAGAGCCCAACCAATACCAGTGAACATACTGACACCATCACCTTACGTTTCTTTATAGCGTAGAACACCAACTCAGCCATGGAAAAGCGAATCAGCAGAGCCGTGATGATTAACGGTATAAAAGTATCGATGGCTGATTTGTGCGTCTGAATCTGTATTTAGAAGCGTAGAACAACCAAAAACAATCAGAAATATCCAAACATAAACA
>OCHE01000321.1_pt1 | contig 70410 bp, 59 predicted proteins | sample 1538681 | NCBI WGS metagenome assembly OCHE01 (sample SAMN04571717, study PRJEB22368) | human gut metagenome | biome: human gut; material: stool | host: Homo sapiens | place: Luxembourg | collected 2012-08-17
CCGATGACGGTGGTGTGCAGGCTCTGGTAGCCGTTGGGCTTGGGGGTGGAGATATAATCCTTAAAGCGGTTGGGCAGCGGGTGGTACATATCGTGGATGAGACCAAGGGTGCTGTAGCACTCGGCCAGAGAATCCAGAATGACTCGTACCGCATAGATATCGTAGATCTCGTCAAAGGACTTGTTCTGCATGATGGTCTTGCGGTAGATGCCGTAGATGCTCTTGACCCGGCGCTTGATGGTGGCACCCTCGATGCCGCTTTCCACCAGACGGCGCTCGATGACGCCGGACACCTTGATCAAAAACTCCTCGCCGGAGCGCTCGCTGAGCATTCGGCTGATCTCGGAATAGCCCACAGGGTCCAGATAATGCAGGCTGCGATCCTCCAGCTCTTCCTTGACGTTCAGGATGCCAAGGCGGTTGGCGATGGGGGCGTACACCTCCATGGTTTCGCGGGCCTTATCGCGGCGCTTCTGCTCCGGCCATGCGTCGCCGGTGCGCATATTATGCAGCCGGTCGCACAGCTTGATGATCATCACACGCACGTCCCGGCTCATAGCCAGCAGCATCTTGCGCAGGTTCTCGGCCTGCAATTCCTCAATATTGGAGAACTGGATCTTGGTCAGCTTGGTCACGCCGTCCACCAGCAGTGCCACTTCCTCGCCAAAGGCGGCTTTCAGGTCGTCCAGCGTGGTAGGGGTATCCTCCACTACGTCATGCAGCAGGGCGGCGGCAATGCTCTCGGAGTCCATGCCCAGATCCAGCACCAGCCGAGCGACTGCCAGCGGGTGGCAGATATAGGGCTCGCCGCTGCGGCGGCACACGCCGTTGTGGGCGTTGTTGGCCAGCTCGTAGGCTTTTTGGATCATCTCCATATTGTAGGCTTTGCCGCTGGCCTGAATGGCCTCGCACAGCTTTTCCCACGTTACGATCTCCGGGCGTACCTCAGAGGGCAGCGCCCCTTCCGGTGCGTCTGCCAGCAGTGCCGTAGCGGCTACGGTGGCGGTTTCCTGCACCGGCTGATGCAGATGGGTCTTGGCAGAGTAGCCGTCCTCGTCCCGTACCGGAGACGGGACCGGTGCAGTATTTTTCTTTCCCTCAGGCATTTATAGTTCCTCCAGACATTTCAGGATGGGGGCATCGCCAAGGTTCTTTTTGCCTGCTGTCGGCACCAGCTCCCAGAACTTTGCCCCGCCTTTTTCCGCTGCGGTGATCAGCCCCACCTGTTCCAAGGCGGCAACTGCCACCAGCGTTTTGCCGGTCTGCTCCTCGCCCAGCTTTGCGCACAGGGGCTGCAGATCCTCGGCGTGCCAGCGGCGGGACTGCAATTCCCGGTACACGGCAATGATATCCGTGCGTGCGGGGGCGATCTGTTTCTTTTGTTCATCGGTCAGGGGGGTGCCCCGGCGCAGTGCCTGCACCAGTGCAGCCTGCCGTGCCAGCTCTGCGCCCAGCCCTGCCGGGTGCAGGTCGATGATGCGGCCGGAAAGCTGCGCGCCCCGGGCGGACTCGTAGACCGAAAGGTTCAGCGCTGCGTCCACCACATCGCCCAGCGCGTAGGGCAGCTGCTCGGCGGGCATCCCGAACCAGACGGCGTACAGGCAGCTATTGCCCTGCCGCAGCCGCAGGCGGCTGTGCCGCCCCTCCGATACCGGGTATACGCCGTCCACCACGGCGCTTTGCAGCAGGAACACCGGGGTGGGGTTCTCCGCCCCGTAGGGTGCCAGCTGGTCCAGATGCCGCACGCATTCCACCGTGATACGATCCAGATGGATGGCTACATCACAGGTAAGCGGCGGGGTGTGCAGCACCGGGCACTCCCGGGCAGCCCACTCGTTCAGGCGGCGGCGCAGCTGGGGCAGGTTTTCTTCCCGGACGGAAAGTCCCGCCGCCATGGCGTGACCGCCGTAGCGCACCAGAAGGTCGGCACAGGAGCCGATGCAGGCGTGCAGGTTGAAGCCCTGCACACTGCGCCCGCTGCCCTTGCCCTCGCCGTGCTCGTCGATGGTGACCACGATGACCGGGCGTCCGGTGCGTTCCACCAGCCGGGACGCCACGATGCCGATGACGCCGGGATGCCAGTCCCGTCCCCACAGCAGCATGATGCGGTCGTCCAGCCGCTCGGGCTGCTGTTCCAGCAGCTCTTCGGCAGCTTTGAAGATCTGCTGCTCGGTCTCCTGCCGGTGGGCGTTGATCTCGTTCAGCTTGTGCGCCAGTTCCTCGGCTCTGTCCGGGTCCTCACAGAGCACCAGCTGCAAAGCGGTAACGGCGTTATCCATGCGGCCTGCCGCGTTGATACGGGGCGCGATGGCGTAGCTGATGTTCTCGGCGGTGATGGGCTTGCCCGCAAGGCCGACTTCCTCCAAAAGCGCCCCAAAGCCGGGGCGGTCGGTCTGCTGCAGCTGCCGCAGCCCGGCTTTGACAAGGGTGCGGTTCTCCCCTACCAGCGGCATCACGTCCGCCACCGTGCCCACGGCGGCAAGGTCGCCGCAGTAATCCAGCATTTCCTCCGGCGGACAGCCGTCCAGCGCGGCGCAGAGCTTGAAGGCTACGCCCGCGCCGCACAGACCCTTGAAGGGGCTGTGGTCGTCCTCCCGGCGGGGGTCCACCACCGCCACGGCCTTGGGCAAAGTCTCCGGCGGCAGATGGTGGTCAGTGATGATCAGATCCATGCCCAGTGAAGCCGCAAAGTCGGCTTCCTCCACGGCAGAAATGCCGTTATCCACCGTCACGATGAGGGTGCAGCCCTTGTTGTGCATGGACTGGATGGCGTTTTTAGAAAGGCCGTAGCCGTCCCCCTCGCGGCTGGGCAGCATACACTTGACAGTTGCGCCCATGCCCTTGAGGTGCTGGTACAGCAGGGCGGTGGCAGTCACGCCGTCCACATCGTAATCGCCGAACACTGCAATGGTCTCGCCGTTGTCAATGGCCTGCCAGATGCGCTGACAGGCGGCGTCCATATCGGTCAGCAGCGCGGGGTCGGAAAGCTCCTCCTCCCCTGCCAGCAAGGTCAGCGCTTCGGCGGGGTCGGTGATGCCCCGGGCGGCAAGGATGCCCGCCAGCAGGGCGTTTTCCTTCTGCTGGGCAGCCAGCACGGCCTTATATTTTTCGTCTGACCACGGCGCTTCGTCCATGGCCTGCTCTTCCAGCTGCGCCGCTGCCTGCTCCGCAATGGCGGCGGTCAGCTCCCGCACAGCGGTGCGGTCCAGCGGTTTTTGTTCCCAAGCGCGGTAGGTCATTCAAATTCCCTCCCGGTCAGGCCGTCGTTGGCCAGCATTCCCTGCAAAGCGGCGATCTCGGAAGAAATATCCATGGCTACGTCCGAAAGCAGATTGTTGTACAGGTTCTCATACGCCTGATTCAAGGTATGCAGGATGCCCGCGATATCCCGGCGGATGGTCTCGGCGTTTTCGCCCTGCTGTCCCTGCACGTCGTTATAGGTGTGCAGCAGCTTGAGGGTGGTGGGGATATAATATTCTGCAAAGCGGCGGGTCTTGGGCTGGCTTTCCGGGTGTGCTTCCAGCCAGTCGCAGATAGCGGTAGTGGTCTTGTACATCGCCACCAGCTCTTCCCGTGCCTGCGCGTCCTGCATGAGCTGCTGCTCTTTTTCCAGAACGGCGGCAAAGCGGCGGGCGGTATCGAGATTGAGCGGAGCATCGCCGCTCTCTGGCTGTTCCGGCTGCGGCTGCGCGGCGGCAACGGCGGCTTTCTCCTTGGCGGCGCGGTAGTCCTCTGCCGTCAGGTAGAGCGTTTCAGTCTCATCATCCAGCCATGCGTTCAGCCAGCCCTTATGGATGTAGCTGCGCAGCTTTTTCAGCGCTTTTTTCTTGGTCTGGTGGGTCAGGTCGGCCAGCATCTCCACTTGCAAGCCCTTTTGCGCGTTCAGCTTTTCGGCTGCATCTGCAAGCGCCCCCAGCTTTTTGGAAGCAGAAAAGCGGCTTGCACCGGCGGCGATCATGGCACCAAAACCGCAGGCGACAAGGGTCAACACGTTTCCTGTGATCTCCAGTGCCGTCACGGCCATGGATGCGCCCGTGGTAAAAGTATAGGTTCCGCCTTCCGTGACTGTGACAATCGTATCTCCGAGCATGAGTCCGGGCATCACGGTTTCCGACGCCACGATGCAGCCAATGCCGCCCAGCCCGAAGATCACCGCAAAGGTGATGCCCACAGCCAGCAGGGTGCGGCCTGCGCTGTACCGTTTTTTGGCGCTGATACGGATGCTTTCCACCGGGGTCGGCTCCGGCTTTGCAAAGATCTGCCGGAACCAGTCGGGCATCCCGGCGGTATCGGCATCCGCAGCACCTTCGCGGAAGGGCTGCTTTGTGTCCCCATAGGGATAACCTCTGCGCCCCTGCCGGAAGGCCTTTGCGGCCTCTCCGATACCGTAGTTGGCTGCATGGACGGCTGCCTTGCCCACGTCCCACGCCCGGTCACCGATGTCCATGCCCCTGCCCTCAAAGCCGTGGGCAAAGGCATCGGTCATGGTGTCGCCAAAGGCGCGCAGCTGGTCTTCCAGCTCCTGCTGTACCTGCCGGCCTTCGTTATTTCGGTTATCGTTTTCACGATCGTACATCAAAATTTTCTCACCCTTCTGCCGGTGCATACCGGCTGATGATGGCGCGGGCCACCCGCAGGCCATCCACGGCGGCGCTCATAATGCCGCCCGCATATCCCGCACCCTCGCCGCAGGGGTAAAGCCCTGCCAGCTGGGTGCACACAAAGTCCTCTTCCCGCTTGAGCCGCACCGGGCTGCTGGTGCGGGTCTCAAGGCCGGTGAGGATGGCGTCCGGCGCGGTGTAGCCCGCGATCTTGCGCTCATAGGCGCGCAGACCCGCCCGCAGGGTGTCCGCCAATTCCCCGGGCAGCAGTGCGCCCAGGTCTGCGGCAGTCACGCCGCGGTCGTAGGTGGGCTGCACGCTGCCGATGCGCAGCTGCCCGCGCCCTTCCAGAAAGCTTTGCACGTTCTCTGCCGGGGCGGCGTAAGCCCCGGCGGCACGGCCAGCGGCGTAGGCTTTTGCTTCCAGCTCCCGCTGAAAGGCGATGGCGCGGCGGGGGTCATTGGCAAAATCTGCCCCGCCTACGCTGACCACCACCGCCGCGTTGGCGTTTTTGCCGCTGCGGGCGTGGTAGCTCATGCCATTGGTCACAACACGCTCTTCCTCACTGGCGGAAGCCACCACCTGACCGCCGGGGCACATACAGAAGGTGTATACGCACCTCTCGCCAACGTGCTGGGAGAGCTGGTACTCGCCCCGGGGCAGCGCCGGATGCCCGGCGGCTTCGTGGTAAAGGCTTTTTTCGATCTCGGTTTGCAGGTGCTCGGCGCGGAAACCCACGCTGAAAGGCTTGCACTCCAGCACAAGGCCGCTGTCCATCAGCATACTGAAGGTATCCCGTGCCGAGTGTCCCACTGCAAACACCAGCGTCTCGCAGGCAAAGCTGCCATTTGTAGTAGTGATGCCCACAAGCCGGCTGTTTTTGCGCTCCAGCCCGGTAAGGGCGGTGTTGAAGTGCACCTCGCCGCCCAGAGACTCGATCTCCCTGCGGATGGAGGTGATGACGCCGCGCAGCAGGTCGGTGCCCACATGGGGCTTTTGCTTCCACGCGATCTCTGCCGGGGCACCGTGCTGCAAAAACACCTCGGTGACAAAATCACACAGTTCATCCCCGATGCGGGTGGTCAGCTTGCCATCCGAGAAAGTGCCCGCGCCGCCCTCGCCGAACTGGATGTTGGCGTTGGGGTCCAGCTGACCGGTGGCGGAAAAGTGCTCCACCGCCTGCACACGGGCATCCAGCGCGGGGCCGCGTTCCAGCACGATGGGGCGGTAGCCCTGCCGTGCCAGCAGCAGGGCGGCAAACAGCCCCGCCGGGCCCAGTCCGCACACCACAGGGCGGTGCGCAAGCGGCTGGGTGCCCGCGTGCAGGGTAAAGTCTGCCCGGCGGTGCAGGGCGGCATCCGGGCAGCGCGCCGCAAACGCGGCTTCCTCCCCGGGCTGCCTGAGGGTGACCGCCACGGTATACACCAGCTTGGGCTGGCCGTGGCGGGCATCCACCGAAAGCTTTGCCACGCCGGTGTGCTCTACCTTGCTGCGGGGCACCCGCAGGGTGTGCAGCGCCTTTTCAAATGCCTGCGGCTCTCCTGCGGAGAGGGGCAGACGGATGTTGCGAACCAGAATCATTTGTTGTGTTATCCTTTTACTTTAGTTGCTTTCAATGCGGCACTGCAGCACATAGCTGCCCAGTGCAAAGATCTTGCCGTTGGAGGGCACATACAGCCGGCAGGCAATGTTCTGCTGGCCGGTAGCCACGGCAAAGTCCTCGGCGTCGATCTCAATGACCACCTGCTCGGGGGTCAAAGTCTCCATAGCGCCCTTGGGGCCGCAGAGGATCACGTTCATCAGCCGCTCGGTCTCCACCGTCAGCTGATAGGTAGCGGGCAGGTTGATCACCTGCACGCAGCTGGCGGGCAGGTTCATGGTCTTGGTCTCCAGCCCGGAGCAGTCAAAGCTGACTGTGATGGTGGAGATATTGTCCAGCAGATAGATATCTGTCGGCAGCTCAATGGGCATCTCGTACACCTTGTTCAGGCTGAAGGTGGAAAGGTCGATGGTGCCGATGGACAAGGTGGACAGCGCATCGATCTTTTCTGCCGGGCCTGCCACCTTGAGCTGCTTGCAGCTGAGGGCGTAGCTCAGCACCGAGTTATCAAACCCGCGCGGCGCGTTGATAAAGTTCACCTTCACCGGCAGGGTCGCCATCTTGTACACCTGCAGCGTCACGTCCACGCTGCTTTCTTCCAGCGTGGTGTACTGGAACTTGATCTCCTTGCCGCCGCTGGTGTAAAAGCGCAGGGGGGTGTCCAGCGTGACCGACTCGGTCAGCTCGCTGCTGTAAGACGCTTCGGCGGTGCAGGTAGCCACCTTGCTCAGCTCGCTGCTGGGGCCGGACAGGGTGACAGTCTCCTTGGAGACCTCGGTGCTGTAAAGGATATAGCCATCCGCAATGCGCAGATAGTTGGTGGTAACGGTAACGGGCAGGGTCTTTTCCTCCACCACGTCAAACACCACGTCCACCGTGTTGTCGCTGCCTTCCATGGTCACGGTCACGCCGTTGAGCAGGCCGTTTGCACCGCGCACCAGCAGCCGCAGGGTCTTTTCGCCGCTGTCGCGCACGCTGGACCAGTCCGGGTAGACCACAAAATCCGAAGCGCTGAGCCCGCCGATGGTGTAGCCATCGCCGGAGAGCTTCAGGTTCACGGTCTTATCCTCGGCGCTGACGATGCTCAGGCCCCGGGAAGTATAGGCAGCGGAATCGTAGGTGTAATCCACCGGCACATTATAGATGGTGTTGGTGGTGCCGGGCTGGACGATGATGGTGACCACCATCCATGCAACGATGGCGCCCAGCACGGACAGTGCCAGCCGGATGCGGCGGTCATCCAGAAGATTCTTCTTTTTGCGGACGGCAGGCTTTGCGCCGTTCGTCTTGTTCGGCTGGTTGCTCATTGCTGCTCGTCCTCCCCTTTCTGGCTGATCCAGGTCCACAGCTTCTTCGCCTGCTCTGCCCAGCTGTCGGCGGTGTTCTTTTCCACCGTGGACTCCTTGGGGATCATCTCGTCGATCAGGCGGGTATACAAGCTCTGGCGGTCAAAATGACGGATCAGCACACCATTTTTTGCCATAGAGATGATGCCGGTCTCCTCGCTGACCACGATGGCAATGGCGTCGGAGTTTTCCGCAATGCCAAGGCAGGCGCGGTGGCGGGTGCCCATATCCTTGCCCAGATCCAGATTGTTGGAAAGGGGCAGCACACAGCCCGCCGCCTTGATGCGGCCGTTTTCGATGATGGCAGCGCCGTCATGCAGCGGGGTGCCCTCGTAGAAGATGGTGCCCAGCACCTCCAGATTGACCGCGCTGTTCACCGGAGTGCCGGTGCGCACGATCTCGGAAAGGTTGGTATGGCGTTCCAGCACGATGAGTGCGCCGGTCTTGGTCTCGGAAAAGCGCTCGGCGGCATCGCAGATGGCAATGATGGCGCTGCGCCACGCGCCCTTCAGGCTGGGGTCGTTGTAGCGCCCTTTTACGTTGAACAGCTTGGACGCCCACTGATCGGTCTGACCCATGCGCTCCAGCGCACGGCGGATCTCCGGCTGGAACAGCACCACAAGGGTGAGCAGACCGACCTGCAGCAGCGAGTTGAGCAGCCATGTAACGGTACGCATATTCAGGGTATTTGCCACCAGATATACGACCATGACCAGCAGCGCACCCTTGGCCAGCTGCCCGGCGCGGGTGCGGTTGATAATGCCCAGCAGCTGGTAGATCAGAAACGCGATGATGATGATATCCAGCAGATCGACAATTTTAAAGGTCTGAAAATTGGCGATGATCGCATTCAGTGTCATGAGAGTGTGTGCCCCCTTACACTGCTTCGATCAGGGCAACAGCGTGGGCGGCAATGCCCAGTCCCTCGCCGGTAAAGCCCAGATGCTCCTCCGTGGTGGCCTTTACGCTTACCGCTTCCACCGGCAGGCCGAAAGCCGCCGCCAGATTGGCGCGCATGGCCGGGATATGGGGTGCAAGCTTGGGGCGCTGGCACAGCAGGGTGGCGTCGATGTTCTCAATGCGCCAGCCGTGCTCCTTGAGGATCTGTGCCACGCGGCAGGCCAGCTTCAGGCTGTCGGCACCGGCGTACTCCGGGTCATTGTCCGGGAAATGCTGGCCGATATCCCCCAGCGCCGCTGCGCCCAGCACGGCATCCATCACCGCATGGGTCAGCACGTCTGCGTCCGAATGGCCCAGCAGACCTTTTTCAAAGGGGATCTCCACCCCGCCAAGGATCAGCTTGCGCTGCTCTACCAAACGATGTACATCATAGCCGTGTCCAATACGCATTTCCGTTTCCTTTCTTTGTGCCGGGCGGGGCAGATCCTCCCGGGTAGTGATCTTCAGGTTTGCATAGTCGCCCTGCGTCAGCTGCACCGGGCGTCCGGTCAGCTCAAACAGGCTGCAATCATCGGTAACAAGGCGGGCGCGGGTCTCGTCCAGTTCCGCCAGTGCCGCAAGATACGCTGCACGGTCAAAGCACTGGGGGGTCTGCACCGCATACAAGGTGCTGCGGTCCGGGGTCGTCTGCACCGCGCAGTCCGGGGGCACAGTCTTGCCATCGCCCCGGGCAGCGGCCTTGATGGTATCCTTCACCGGCACCGCCGGGGCTGCTGCGCCGCACCGGGCAGCGGCTTCCAGCGCCGCCGTAATGACCGCCGCGCTCACAAAGGGGCGGGCGGCATCGTGCACCGCCACCAGTTCTCCGTGCGCTGCCAGCACACCGTTTTTTGCGCTCTCGGCGCGGGTAGCCCCACCCGCTACGATCTGCACAGGCTTTGGGCAGTCCGCCGCCTGCTGCGCCACAAAATCCCGGTTTTTGCCCGCCACCAGCACAAGCTCTGTGACCTGCGGGCACTGGGCAAAGGCGCGGATGCTGCGGTGCAGCACCGTTTCGCCCCCCAGATCAAAACTGAGCTTATCAAAGCCCATGCGGGTCGAGGAGCCCGCCGCCACCAATACTGCCGATACAGTTTTTTCCATCTCTTCCACCTACCCTGCTGCTGTGCCGCGCTGCGCGCCCACAGCTGCTTATAATAAACCATGTTTTATTATAGCGTATCACAGCGCAAACTTCAACCGATTTTACACAGCAAAAGTGCATCTGTGCTGTAGTAAGCCTTCACCCCTTGGGGAGGAAAGCTTTTGCTCCGGTGAACACAAAAAGGGCTGCTGCACAAAAACGTGCAGCAGCCCCGCGGATACTTTGGGATAGTTTTACTTCAGGATGGGCTCGATGGCAGCAGCCAGAGCGTCCTTCTGTGCCTGTGCTTCCGCCAGATCCTTGCCCAGCGTGGTGAAGTAGGTCTTGATCTTCGGCTCGGTGCCGGAGGGACGCACCACCACGGTAGCGCCGTTTTCCAGCGTGTAGATCAGCACGTTGGCAGCGGGCAGGCCGGTCTCTTCCGGCTTCTTGTAATCGGTCACCTTGACCACCTTATGGCCGGCCAGCTCCACAGGGGGCTGGTCACGCAGCTTCTGCATGATGGAAGCCATCTTCTCCATGCCGGTCAGGCCGGGGAACTCAAAGCTGTCCACCTTGTTCAGGTAGCGGCCGTACTGAGCGTAAATCTCTTCCAGACGCTGTTTGATGGAGGAGCCGATGCTGCGGTAGTAAGCAGCCATCTCGCAGATGAGCATGGAGCCGATGACGGCATCCTTATCGCGGACGTAGGGGCCAGCCAGATAGCCGTAGCTCTCCTCAAAGCCGAAGATGAAGCGGTCGACCTCACCGGCAGCTTCGAGATTTGCAATCTGGTCGCCGATCCACTTGAAGCCGGTCAGCACATTGCGCATCTCCACGCCGTAGTGCTTTGCCACAGCGTCTGCCAGCGGGGTGGACACGATGGACTTGACTGCCACGGGGTCCTTGGGCATGGTGCCCTTCTCGATGCGGCCTGCGCAGATGTAGTCCAGCAGCAGAACGCCCATCTCGTTGCCGGACACCAGCTCATAGCTGCCGTCCGGGCACTTCATGGCAATGCCCACGCGGTCGGCGTCGGGGTCGGTAGCCAGCATCAGGTCGGCACCGGTCTTGGTGGCCAGCTCCAGACCCAGCTTCAGCGCCTCGAAGATCTCGGGGTTGGGGTAGGAGCAGGTGGTAAAGTAGCCGTTGGGGTACTCCTGCTCGGGCACGATGGTGATATCGGTGATGCCCATATCGTTGAGCACATGGGTCACGGGCACAAGGCCGGAGCCGTTCAGCGGGCTGTACACCAGCTTCAGGCCGGCAGTCTTGCACAGACCCGGGCGCACCTGACGTGCTTCAATGGCATCGTACAGCGCCTTTTTGCAGTCATCGCCCACAAAGCGGATCATGCCGTTCTCCACGCCCTCGGCAAAGGAGATGTACTTTGCACCGGTGAGCACATCGGTCTTCTGGATCTCATCATAGACGATGGCGGCGGCGTCATCGGTCATCTGGCAGCCGTCCGGACCGTAGGCCTTGTAGCCGTTGTACTTGGCAGGGTTGTGGGAAGCGGTGACCATGATACCGGCGTTGCAGTTGTAGTAACGGGTAGCAAAGCTCAGGGCAGGCACGGGCATCAGGGCATCATAGATGCGCACCTTGATGCCGTTGGCTGCCAGAACGCCAGCGGCGGTCTTGGCAAAGACATCGCTCTTCAGGCGGCTGTCGTAGCTGATCGCCACGGTCTGGGTACCGCCCTGGGTCAGCACCCAGTTTGCCAGACCCTGCGTTGCCTGACGGACAACGTAGATGTTCATGCGGTTGGTGCCGGCACCCAGCACGCCGCGCAGACCTGCGGTGCCAAACTTCAGCGCCACAGCGAAGCGATCCTTGATCTCATCGTCATTGCCTTCGACCTTTGCCAGCTCCGGCTTCAGGTCTGCATCCTCCAGATCCGCTGCCAGCCAGCGCTTATATTCATCCAGATACATCTTGTACACCTTACCTTTGTTTAAAATCTTTTTCCCCGGATCGAAATGGTTTGTATAAACCTACTTATACTATAAACTCTTGCTCCGCTTATGTCAATTGCGTAAAATGGCCGAAGTTTGTGCCCTTAAAACCGACAAATACCACAAAAAACCGGTTCTTCCGCTATGTTCATTGCGTTTTTTGATGTATCCAGCAGCTGGTAGGGCTGGTGCACATCCTCCAGCACCTCCAGCCACTGCTCCGGCCCCACGCCGTTTTCGCACAGGTAGCGCAGCAGCCGCATTATCCGGCCAAAGCTGTCTGCCGGAGCAAGTACCGTGCTGCTGCGCACCCTGCCGCCCTGCTCCCGGCGCAGCTGTGCCAGCACCCCCTGCGGGGTGGAAGCGGCACAGTACACCAGCGTGCAGGCGTGCTGCAGCCCCTCCAGCTCTGAATAGGTACGGATATACCGGCAACATTCCCCATTTGTCATGATCTCTCGTTCTCCTTTCCGCTGCATTGACAACTTTCCTGTGCTTTACTATAATGATTTCAAACAGAAAAAACTGTCGAAGCATAGTAGATATATCCATTATTTTCCACTTTTGGCATTTTTGACAAACCATGCGCCATGCAGGGAGGGACACCATGTATTCTGTGACCAACAGCTTTGGCCTGAACGGGCTGCGCGGCTTTGCCGTTGCGGTGGAAGCCGATGTTTCCGGCGGGCTGCCCGCGTTTTCCATCGTCGGCCTGCCGGACTCTGCCGTGCGGGAAAGCGCAGACCGGGTGCGCGCTGCCATCAAAAACCTTGGCTTCCGCTTCCCGGACCGGCGCATCACCATCAACCTTGCCCCCGCCGATGTGCGCAAGACCGGCCCGGTATACGACCTACCGCTGCTGTTGGCGCTGCTGACCGCCAGCGGACAGCTGGAAGGAGTGCCTGCCGACGCCGCCTTTCTGGGCGAGCTTGCGCTGGACGGCAGTCTGCGTCCGGTGTCCGGCGTGCTGCCCATGGCGCTTGCCGCTGCCGAGTACGGCATCCGGGCGCTGTACGTCCCGGCAGAGAACGCCGCCGAAGCAGCCGAAGCTTGCGCCGACACCATGACCGTCTACCCTGCCCACACCGCCCGGGAGGTGGTGGAGGCGCTGAAGGGCATCCGTCCCCTCTCCCCTGCTGCCGCCATCCCCTTTGACCCGGAGGACGCATGGCAGCAGGTGCCGGATTTCGCGGACGTAATGGGGCAATCGCTGGCACGGCGCGCCATGGTCATTGCAGCCGCAGGCGGGCACAACGTGCTTTTAACGGGCGCCCCCGGCACCGGCAAATCCATGCTGGCAAAGCGGCTGCCGGGCATCCTGCCGCCCCTGACCCGGGAGGAAGCGGTGGAGACGACTAAGATCTACTCTATCGCTGGGCAGCTGCCGCAGGGACGCGGGCTAATCTCTGCCCGCCCCTTCCGCAGCCCGCACCACTCGGCAAGTGCTGCCGCCCTTGCCGGCGGCGGGGCGCAGTTCCGCCCGGGCGAGTGCAGTCTTGCCAACTGCGGGGTGCTGTTTTTGGACGAACTGCCGGAGTTTTCCCGCGAGAGCTTGGAGGTGCTGCGCCAGCCGCTGGAGGATGGGCAGATCACCGTGAGCCGCGCCGCCGGAAGCGCCACCTACCCCAGCCGCTTCCAGCTGGTAGCCGCCATGAACCCCTGCAAATGCGGCTATTACGGCCACCCCACCCGCGCCTGCACCTGCTCGCCCAGCGCGGTGCGGCAGTACCGCAGCCGGGTGTCCGGCCCGCTTTTGGACCGCATCGACCTGTGCGTGGAGATGGACCCCATCGCCTTTGACGAGTTGCACGCCGCCGCACCCTCCGAGAGCAGCGCCGAGCTGCGCAAACAGGTGCTTGCTGCCCGCGCCATTCAGGCCAAGCGCTACGCCGCCCCGGGCTTTAAGGGGGTGCACTGCAACGCCCAGCTGAACGCCGGACAGGTGCGGCGCATCTGCCGCATGACCCCCGGTGCCGAGCAGCTGCTGCGCAGCTCCTACGATGCACTGGGGCTTTCTGCCCGGGCGCACGACCGCATTTTGCGGGTAGCCCGCACCGTGGCCGACCTTGCCGGTAAGACCCTGCTGGACGAGGACTCCCTGCTGGAAGCGCTGCAGTACCGGGCGCAGGAAAAATTGGACGGATAATACAGCACATCAAAAACGCGAGTGGCCGAAACGGTCGCTCGCGTTTTTGTTTGCTATCGGGAGGTGCATTTTTTCTTTTCAGGTGCCGCCCGGTGTGGTATACTGGAAATGCAAAAACCAGAAAATGGAAGGGGTAAAGTACAAATGAACATTCGTAAAGCCGAGGAAAAAGACATTCCCAGACTGCTTGCGCTGCTGGGGCAGGTGCTGCAGATCCACGCAGAGATACGCCCGGATATTTTTATTCCCGGCACCACAAAATACACCGTCTGTGAACTGGCAGCGCTTTTGAAGCAGGAGGATAAGCCCATCTACGTTGCCGTGAACGAGGAGGATGTGTGCATGGGCTATGCCTTCTGTCAGCTGAAGGAGCAGCCTTTTTCCACCAACATGGTGCCCTTCAAGTCGCTGTTCATTGATGACCTTTGCGTTGACAAGCAGACGCGCGGACAGCACATCGGGGAAAGTCTGTTTGACTATGTAAAGCAGCAGGCAAAAGCACTGGGCTGCTACGAGGTGACCCTGAACGTCTGGGCGGGAAACACTTCGGCAGAGCACTTTTACGAAAAAATGGGCATGAAGACCAAGGAGCGGCAGATGGAGTATATTCTGTAATTCGGGCGAGCGCGCCTTATTTCGGATGTCCAAGTGGGAAAATAGGGTTACTGTCCAGTATGTTTACTGCGCCAAGCTATAGAAGAAAAGGCATCGCAAGAGAATTGCTTTCCCGGGTGATAAATGATGCAAAAGAATACGGATGCGGAGTTATCCAAATAACAGCATCCGATATGGGAATAAAGCTGTACTCCAATTTTGGGTTTGTTCACAATAGCAATTTTATGCAATATAAATTATAAGGTCGCACGGCACCAAACGCTTCTGCCCCCGGTCAAACAGGTCTTTCGGAACAATAACCGGAATTGCATCTGGCACAACGATATCCCGGAAAGACAGTTCGCCAATGTACCGGCGATTCTTCAGCATGGTGTTCACGCTGCTGTGGGTCATTTTTCCGCCCAGCATATTGCGGACTCCCTTGTCGTTGAGAAAGTTTACGATCTCCACCATGCCCCAAGCGGCGAAATATCCGTAGCATCTCCAAGTTTTTGACTTTTCACGTTTTATCGAAAATTTAGAGGTTACACATGGGCTTTAATTATGGTTTGGAAAAGAAAAACTTTGACCGTCAGTGGGTTATCATGCGCAAGCAGTATGAGGACGCTGGCATGAGCATTGAAGTGATTCAGGCAATGTATGAGTATGACTGGTCTGTTTTCAATGCTGCACGTTCTTACCAGAACCACACACAGGAAATCGCTGCCCCGTCCTTTGAGCAGGGCGAAGAATCCTACTCGTCCCTTATGAACAAGTATCAAGAAGCTATTCCCGAAACAACTTGACATCAGGAAGGAGGCAATATGCAGGCATTGGGCGTGGATATTCAGACCATCCAGAGCATCGTAGGCCACGCCGACACCGAGATGACTGAGCATTATCTCCATGTTCAGGAATCCATTCGGCGGAGTGCGATCCAGTTGTTCAGCGAGGCATTTTCGGCCTGAAAATTGGACGGAACGGCACGAATTATCGCGAGCCAGCTTTTCAAAGCGTTGGCATCAACGCTGGCTCGCATATCGCAGCAGATGATGTTGCGTCAGAAAAGTCCACTTGCCCCTGCGATCGACCAGATAAAATCGCCCGCATTGTGGTCAAAATTGTGGTCAAAACCAAATGAGGCCAGCCTATAAACAAAAAAATCCAACGATTTCTAACGTGAAATCGTTGGATTTATGGTCCGAGTGGCGAGAATCGAACTCACGGCCTCTTGAACCCCATTCAAGCGCGCTACCAAAACTGCGCTACACCCGGATATCGGCCGCCGCTTCCCTACCGAAGCGTGGCGACAAGAAGTATTATACTCAGGCAAGGCCGTTTTGTCAACAGATTTTTCGATTATTTTTGGTTTTTTCTGAGAAAAGTCTGATTTTTACACGGATACGCGCTTTTTCGTTTTTGCTGTTTTTCAGTGTTTTTCCGCTTCTGCGGCGCGCTGCGCGCGGTCGCGTTCCAGCAGCGGGCGCAGATACTGGCCGGTAAAGCTGCCGGGCACGGCGGCCACCTGCTCCGGGGTGCCCTCGGCTACGATCTCGCCGCCTGCGCTGCCGCCCTCCGGGCCAAGGTCGATGATATGGTCGGCGCACTTGATGAGATCCAGATTGTGCTCAATGACGATGACCGTGTTGCCCACGTCCACCAGCTTTTGCAGCACCTCGATCAGACGGTGCACATCTGCAATGTGCAGACCGGTGGTGGGCTCGTCCAGAATATACACCGTTTTGCCGGTGCCGCGGCGGGCAAGCTCGTTGGCCAGTTTTACGCGCTGCGCCTCGCCGCCGGACAGGGTGGTGGCGCTCTGCCCCAAGGTGACATAGCCAAGGCCAACGTCCAGCAGGGTTTGCAGCTTGCGGGCGATCTTGGGCTGGTTGGCAAAGAACACCACCGCTTCCTCCACGGTCATGTTCAGCACATCTGCAATGGTCTTTTCCTTATACTTTACTTCCAGCGTTTCGCGGTTGTAGCGTGCGCCCTTGCACACCTCGCAGGGTACATAGACGTCCGGCAGAAAGTGCATTTCGATCTGCAAAATACCGTTACCCTCGCAGGCTTCGCAGCGGCCGCCCTTGACGTTAAAGCTGAACCGTCCCGGGCCGTAGCCCCGCATTTTAGCGTCCTGCGTCTGGGAGAACACGGTGCGGATATCGTTGAACACACCGGTGTAGGTGGCGGGGTTGGAGCGCGGGGTGCGGCCGATGGGCTGCTGGTCGATGCCAATGACCTTATCCACGAACTCCAGTCCCTCTACCCCATCGCACTTGCCGGCACGGGAGCGGGCACCGTTCAGCTCGCTGGCCAGCGTTTTGTAAAGGATCTCATTGATAAGGCTGGACTTGCCCGAGCCGGAAATGCCGGTGACGCAGATGAACTCCCCCAGCGGGAAGCTGACATCGATGTTGCGCAGGTTATTTTCCCGTGCGCCCTTTACGGTCAGGCAGTGGCCGTTGCCGGTGCGGCGGGTCTGGGGCACGGCAATGCGCTTGCGGCCGGAGAGGTAGTCGCCGGTAATGCTGCGCTTGGCCTTGCAGATATCCTTTACGCTGCCTGCGGCTACGATCTCGCCGCCGTGCACGCCGGCACCGGGGCCTACGTCCACGATATAATCCGCGCTGCGCATGGTGTCCTCGTCGTGCTCGACCACGATGACCGTGTTGCCCAGATCCCGCAGGTTTTTCAGGGTGGCAATGAGCTTATCGTTGTCCCGCTGGTGCAGACCGATGGAGGGCTCGTCCAGCACATAGAGCACACCGGACAGAGCGCTGCCGATCTGGGTGGTCAGGCGGATGCGCTGACTCTCGCCGCCGGACAGCGTACCCGCCGCCCGGGCCAGCGTGAGGTAATCCAGACCCACGCTTTGCAAAAATTGCAGGCGGTTTTTGATCTCCTTCATGATCTGGCCGCCGATCTGCTGCTGCTTTTCGGTGAGGTTCGGCTCGTTTTGCTTGATAAATTCCAGCTCGTCCCGGATGGACATCTCGCAGAACTGGCTGATGTTCTTGTCCCCGATGGTCACGGCAAGCACCACCGGCTTCAGGCGCTGTCCGTGGCAGTCCGGACACTCCACGCCGGACATAAAGCTGCCGATTTCCTCCTTCATCCACTCGCTGCTCGTCTCACGGAAGCGGCGCTCCAGATTTTCCACGATGCCCTCGAAGGTGTTGTAGTACACCCCGCTGCCGAACTCGTTGGTGCGGTGCATCTCGATCTTTTCACCGTTGGTGCCGTAGAGCAGGGCGTTCACCGCCTCGGTGCTCATCTCCTTGATAGGCGTATCCAGCGTAAAGCCGTATTTTTTGCCAAGACCAAGGTAGTACATCTCGCTCACCGAACCTTCGGCGTAGTACCAGCCGCTGGCCTTGATGGCACCCTCCCGGATGGAAAGGCTGCGGTTGGGCAGGATGCGCTCCTCATCCACCCGCATAAAGGTGCCAAGGCCGGTGCATTTTTCGCAGGCACCCAGCGGGTTATTGAAGGAGAAGAGCCGGGGCGACAGGTCGCTGATGGAAATGCCGTGCTCCGGGCAGGCAAAGTTCTGACTGAAGGTCATGCACTCGCCGCCGATGACGTCCACCTCGGCTACGCCGCCGGTGAGCGCCAGCGCGGTCTCCAGCGAGTCTGCCAGACGGCTGCGGATGCCCTTGCGCAAGGCAAGACGGTCCACCACGATCTCCACCGTATGCTTGATGTTCTTTTCCAGACTGATCTCCTCGTCCAGATCATACAGGTTGCCGTCGATTTTCACGCGGGCGTAACCGGCGCGGCGGGCGGCGTCCAGCTCCTTTTGCTGGGTGCCCTTGCGCTGGCGTACCACGGGGGCTAAAATCTGGAACTTGGTGCCCTCCTCCAGCTTGAGGACGGCATCCACCATCTCGTCCACGGTCTGCTGGCTGATGACCCGCCCGCACACCGGGCAGTGCGGCACGCCGATGCGGGCGTACAGCAGACGCAGATAATCGTAAATTTCAGTCACAGTGCCCACGGTGGAGCGGGGGTTGTGGCTGGTGGTCTTTTGGTCGATAGAGATAGCCGGTGAAAGCCCTGTGATCTCGTCCACGTCCGGCTTATCCATCCGGCCCAGAAACATCCGGGCATAGCTGGAAAGGCTTTCCACATAGCGGCGCTGACCGTCGGCGTAGATGGTATCGAAGGCCAGACTGGACTTGCCCGAACCGGAAAGGCCGGTCATAACGATCAGCTTTTCCCGCGGGAGGGTCAGGTTGATATTTTTCAGGTTGTGCTCGCGGGCACCTTTGATAATAATTTTATCGTTTGCCAAGGTATTTTCTCCCTTTTCGTTGTGTCTGTGCATGGTTCTGCTTGCGCTCGGTCTCGGCGGCGGAGTCCACGGTGGGGTTCTCGCCCCGGCGCAGGCGGTCGATCTGATCCCGCAGGAAGGCTGCGTGCTCAAATTCCAGCAGCTTCGCGGCTTCCTTCATCTCCCGGGTCAGGCGCTCAATGGCAGCTTCCCGCTCCATTTTGCCCATGCGGCGGGTGTTGCGCTTGGCGTTTTCGGCCTTATCGCTGATCTCGATGCTGTCCGCAATGGCTTTTACGATGGTCTTGGGCACGATGCCGTGTTCCTCATTATAGGCCATCTGGATGGCACGACGGCGCTCGGTCTCGGTGATGGCGCGCTCCATGCTGTCGGTCACCACATCGGCGTACATGATGACCATGCCCTCTGCGTTGCGGGCGGCGCGGCCGATGGTCTGGATCAGGCTGGTTTCGCTGCGCAGAAAGCCCTCCTTGTCGGCATCCAGAATGGCCACAAGGCTCACCTCCGGCAGATCCAGACCCTCGCGCAGCAGGTTGATGCCCACCACCACATCGATGCTGCCCAAGCGCAGATCCTTGATGATCTCCATGCGCTCGAAGGTATCCACCTCGTGGTGCATATACTTGACCTTGATTCCCTGCTCGGTGAGGTAATCGGTGAGATCCTCGGCCATTTTTTTGGTCAGGGTGGTCACCAGTACCCGCTCCTGCCGCTGGATGCGGGCGTTGATCTCGCCCAGAAGATCCACCACCTGCCCTTCCACCGGGCGCACCGAGATGACCGGATCCAGCAGACCCGTGGGGCGGATGACCTGCTGCGCCACCTGTGAGCTGTTCTGGCGCTCGTACTCGCCGGGGGTGGCGGAGACAAAGATCATCTGGTTGAGCTTGGACTCCACCTCCTCAAATTTCAGGGGGCGGTTATCGAAGGCGGACGGCAGGCGGAAACCGTACTCCACCAGCGTTTTTTTGCGGGCGTAGTCGCCGCCGTACATGGCACGCACCTGTGGCAGGGTGACGTGGCTCTCGTCCACAAAGAGCAGAAAATCCTCCGGGAAATAATCCAGCAGCGTGGTGGGCATACTGCCCGGTGCACGGCCGGACAGCACCGCCGAGTAGTTCTCGATGCCCTTGCAGATGCCCACCTCGTTCAGCATCTCGATATCGTAGTTGGTGCGCTGGGCAATGCGCTGCGCTTCGATGAGCTTGCCCTCGGCGGTGAACTGCTTGACCTGTGCGTCGCACTCGGCGCGGATCTTTTCCAGCGCAGCGGCCTTTTTTTCGGCGCTGACGATATAGTGGCTGGCCGGAAAGATGGCAACGTGCTTGACCACGTTCTGCTTGGAGCCGGTCAGGGGGTTGAACTCGGTAATGCGGTCGATCTCGTCCCCGAAAAACTCCACCCGGATGGCCAGCTCGCTCATATAGGCCAGATAGATATCCACCGTGTCGCCGTGCACCCGGAACTTATTGCGCACAAAATTCACGTCGTTGCGCTCGTATTGCAGGGTGACCAGCTTTTTGCACAGCTCATCCCGCTCCATCTGCATCCCGGGGCGCAGACTGATGACCATGCTGCGGTAGTCGATGGGGTCGCCCAGCGAGTAGATGCAGGACACCGATGCCACAATGATGACGTCCCGCCGCTCGGAAAGCGCCGCCGTAGCCGAGTGGCGCAGGCGGTCGATCTCGTCGTTGATGGCGCTGTCCTTTTCAATATAGGTATCGGTGCTGGGGATGTAGGCTTCCGGCTGGTAGTAGTCGTAGTAGCTGACGAAGTACTCCACCGCATTGTTGGGGAAAAACGAGCGGAACTCGGTACACAGCTGCGCCGCCAGCGTTTTGTTGTGTGCCAGCACCAGCGTGGGGCGGTTGCACTGGGCAATGACGTTGGCCATGGTAAAGGTCTTGCCGCTGCCGGTCACGCCCAGCAGGGTCTGGCAGCGGTCGCCCCGCTGCACCCCCTCCACCAGCTGCGCGATCGCCTGAGGCTGGTCGCCGGTGGGGGCATAGTTCGACACCAGCTCAAATTTTTCCTCTGCCATCGTTTTTCTCCCTTCCGCACACATAACCACAATCTGTTGTTGTTTCAAGTTGTATTATAGCACGCATATTTTATAATGTAAACAGTTTTTTGTTTTACGGCCAGAACAGCGTACCGGTCTTGAAATCGTAGATGGGCAGGCGGTTGGCGTCCCGCATGGAAAAATACTCGGTGTCGGTCAGGATAAAGTGATCCAGCAGGTGCACATTTACCAGCCCCAGCGCCCGGGCAATGCTGCCGGTAGCGTCCATGTCCTCCAGCGAGGGCAGCGCCACCCCGTTGGGGTGGTTGTGGCAGAGCACCACGGCATCCGTACCGCCCTTGATGGCGGCAGCCACCACGTTCTTGATATCCAGACTGACCCGGTCGGAGGTACCCTCCCGCAGCCAGACGGCGGCGCGCACCCGCTTGCGGCTGTCCAGACTGACCAGCATGGCGCGCTCGTAGTCCGACCACGCAAACTTTGCCATCAGATAGCTGCCCATCTGCTCGGTGGTCTTGATGCAGCGGGTGGTGCTGGTGCGGCTGCGCCCATAGTACCGGCTGATCTGGGGCAGCAGATGCAGCATCCGGGCAGTAGAGGGGCCTACGCCCTCTACAGTGCACAGCTCTTCCTCGCTGGCTTCCAGCACCGCCGCAAAATCCCCAAACCGGTCGATCAGGTCGTGGGCGATGCCGTTGGTATCCTTTTGGGCGTTGGTCAGGTAAAGCACATATTCCAGCGCCTCGTGCTCGGCCAAGCTGTCCAGCCCGTAGCTCTGCACCCGCTCCCGCATCCGCTGGCGATGTCCCTTGTGCCGTTTATTCTCTGCCATGGCGGTACTCCTTTTTTCTATGTTCTCTCCTTATAGTACCCATTTTGCGGCGCAAACACAAGCGTTCTGCAAAAATAACCCGGATTTTGCACCGGAATGCGCGTTGACTTCCCGCCCCGCCTGTATTACTATAAAAGCATGATTCTGACAAAAACGATGAGGATAGCTTTATGAAACAATTTACTGCCACCGCCAACGATGACGGCGTGCGTCTTTCGCGCTTTGTGCAGAGCGTGACCCGCGATTTTCCCACCAGCCTGCTGTACAAGAGTTTCCGCAACAAGCGGGTAAAGGTAAACGGCAAAAAAGCCGCGCCGGAATACCGTTTGCAGGTGGGAGATCTGATCGAGCTGTACATCAACGACGAGTTTTTCCCGCCCGAGGGCGCAAAGCCGGTGCAGAAGGCTGCCCCCAAAAAGCAGCCCAATCAGCCCAAGGTGACGGTCATCTATGAGGACGAAAACCTTGCGGTGCTGTACAAGCCCACTCACCTGCTGTGCCACAGCGACCGCACCGGCGATGCCAATCTGGTGGACGCTTTTACCCAATACCTGACCCAGAAGGGTGAATACGACCCCCACGGTGAGAACCGCTTCAAGCCCGGCATCTGCAACCGGCTGGACCGCGGCACCGAGGGGCTGGTGATCGCCGCCAAGAACTACGCCGCCCTGCGGGACATGAACGAGATCATCCGCACCGACCTGCTGAAGAAGGAGTACTACACCATCACGGTGGGTATTCCCCAGTCCGGGCGGTTCACCGCATGGTGGGAGCACGACGAAAAGAACAACAAGGTCAGCATCCACGCCCATCAATCGCAGGACGAGCGCCGCAAGCAGATCATCACGGACGTGGACGTGCTGCGCACCGCAGGCCCCTTTGCCCTGTGCAAGATCGGCCTTGTCACCGGGCGCACCCATCAGATCCGTGCACATCTGGCCTATCTGGGCAAGCCGGTGCTGGGCGATATCAAATACGGCAACCGCAAGATGAACGAGCGCACCGGCACCAAAACGCAGGCGCTGTGCGCGGTGCGCATCAGCTTTCTGGATGTGCCGGAGGAAAACACCCTGCACTACCTCTCCGGCAAGGTCATCAAGCTGAAAGACCCCCAGATCCTGCAGCAGTTCGATGCGCTGGATAAAAGCAAGGAAGCATAACAAGACAAGAAACGCCGTTGCGCCCCGCACTTTTTGTGTAAATTGGCTCTTGCAGAAGTCTGCAAAAAGCTGCTGGCCGAGGCCATGCACTGCAAGGGCTACCGGGTGGAAAAAGCCGCCGACCTCATCCCCACGCTGGAAGAAGCCTTCCGGCAGACGGTGCCCAGCGTGATCGTAGTCCCTGTGGATTACAGCGAAAACATGAAGCTTTCTGCCCACCTGAAGGAGGTATACCGGCAAAGCGAGACATGAGCTTTGCGCTTATAGCAGAACACCCCCGGCAGCGGCTGCAGCTGCCGGGGGTGTTCTTTTTGTAGGGAGATCAGGCGGCTTTCTGCGGCCTGTCAGGTCTTATTTGCACCACTTGGCAAATTCTTCGTCCGTACACTTGACGTAATGGCTGCCCTCCACATGGTGGCTGGTGCCCTTGGAATAGTCGATGCCGGAGGTGGCATAGTCATAAGTTTCCGCCACGCGGCGCTTTTCCACCACCGGGTTCGGCAGCGGAATGGCCGACAGCAGGCTCCGGGTGTAGGGGTGGATGGGGTGCTCAAAGATTTCCTCGGTGGTGCCCGTTTCCAGCAGGTGGCCCAGATGCAGCACACCGATGCGGTCGGAGATGTACTTGACCATGGACAGGTCGTGGGCGATGAACAGATACGCCGTGCCGGTCTCCTGCTGGATATCCTTCATCAGGTTGACCACCTGTGCCTGAATGGACACATCCAGTGCCGAGATGCACTCATCCGCAATAATGAGCTTGGGGTTCATGATGAGGGCGCGGGCAATGCCCACGCGCTGGCGCTGACCGCCGGAGAACTGGTGGGGATAGCGCTCGGCGTGCTCCGGGGCAAGGCCGACCTTGGCAAGGATCTTTTCCACTTTTTCGCGGCGCTCTGCCTGCGTTTTGCATAGATGGTGGATATCCAGCCCCTCGCCGATGATATCCTCCACCTTCTTGCGGGGGTTCAGGGATGCCATGGGGTCCTGAAAGATCATCTGCATCTGGGTGCGCAGGGTGTTGTTCTGCGCATGGCTCAGACGGCCGCTGATATCCTGCCCGTCAAAGGTGATCTTGCCCGCAGTGGGGTCGTACAGGCGAATGATGCTGCGGCCGATGGTGGATTTGCCCGAGCCGGACTCGCCCACCAGACCGTAGGTCTCGCCGGGGTAGATCTCAAAACTGACATCATCCACCGCCTTGACCGTAAAATTCTTGTTGACGCGGAAATACTGCTTCAGTCCCTCGACCTTCAGCAGCGGGGTCGTGCTCTGTGCTGCCATTTATTCCGCCTCCTCGATCTTTTTTGCTTCTGCTTTCATGCGGGCAATGCGCTCCTTGAGCTCCGGCGGCATCTCCACCTTGGGGGCGCGGGGGTCCAGCAGCCATGTCGCCGCATAGTGGGTATCGCTGATCTTAAACATGGGCGGGTCGATCTCGTCGTCAATGTTCAGCGCAAAGCGGTTGCGGGGTGCAAAGGCATCGCCGGGCTTCTCGTGCAGCAGGTTCGGCGGCGAGCCGGGAATGGTATACAGACGGTCATCAGCGGTGTCAAGGTCGGGCATGGCCGACAGCAGACCCCATGTGTAGGGGTGCTTGGGGTCGTAGAAGATCTCGTCGATGGTGCCGGTCTCCACGATCTTGCCGGCGTACATCACGTCCACATAATCTGCCACCTTTGCCACAACGCCAAGGTCGTGGGTGATATAGATGACCGAGATGCCGCGCTCCTTCTGGATGCGGCGGATCAGCTCTAGGATTTTTGCCTGAATGGTCACATCCAGCGCGGTGGTAGGCTCGTCACAGATCAGCAGGTCTGGGTCGCAGGAGAGCGCAATGGCAATGACCACGCGCTGGCGCATACCGCCGGACAGCTGGTGCGGGTAGTTTTTCATCCGCTTCTCGGCATCGGTGATGCCCACCTCTTCCAGCAGTTCCAGTGCCTTTTTGTAGGCCTCCGCCTTGGGCATCTTGAAGTGCCAGAGCATTCCCTCCATGATCTGCTTGCCGATGGTCATGGTGGGATCAAGGCTGGTCATGGGATCCTGGAACACCATGGCGATGCGCTTGCCGTTGATGTGGCGGCGGATCCACTTTTTATCCTTTTGCAGCAGGTCCACGGTCTCCGGGCTGCCGTCGGCATGGTGGTAACTGAACTGGATGCTGCCGCTGTTCACGGTGGCGTTCTTGGCCAGAATGCCCATAGCGGCTTTCATGGTGACAGACTTGCCGGAACCGGACTCGCCCACCAGCGCGACCGTCTCGCCCTTGTACAGGTCGATGTTCACGCCGCGGATGGCGTGCACCGGGCCTGCGGTGGTCTTAAAGGTGATATCAAGGTCTCGCACCGACAAGACCTGTTCTTTTTTTGTTTCAGGCATGGGGTGTTCCTCCTTACATACTCTTCATCTTGGGGTCCAGCGCCTCGCGCAGGCCGTCCGCCACAAGGTTGAAGCTGAGCATCAGCAGGCTCATGACTACAATGGGCGGGATGATCTGATACGGATGGGTGGTAAAGCTGTTGTACAGCTCGCTGATCAGAGAACCCAGCGAGCACTGCGGCACCGGGATGCCCAGACCCACGAAGGAGAGGAACGCCTCGGTGAAGATAGCAGTCGGGATGCTGAACATGACCTGCGTGATGATGGGTCCGATGATGTTGGGCAGCACTTCTTTGAAGATGATGAAGAAGCTGCCTGCACCCAGCGTGCGGGACGCCAGAACGAACTCCTGATCCTTCAGCTTGAGCATCTCGGCGCGGGCGATGCGGCTCATGCCCACCCACTCGGTCAGCATCAGGGCAAAGATGATGGTCACCATGCCGGGCTGCAATACCAGCAGCAGCAGCGTGACGATGACCAGACGTGGGATGCCGTTGGCTACTTCCAGAAAGCGCTGCATCACCATATCCACCCTGCCGCCAAAGTAGCCCGAGATCAGGCCGTAGCTCATGCCGATGAGCATATCAATGATGGCCGCCGCCACCGCGATGATCAGCGAGACGCGGGCGCCTTCCCATGTGCGGGTCCAGATGTCGCGGCCGTACAAGTCGCTGCCGAACCAGTAGTAGACGTCCAGCTTATCCTTTTCCTGATAGGCGTTGGTCACCTTGGTGCCGGTGGTGGTGCTCATCTTCTCGCTGCCGTCCAGAATGCCGAACTGCTCAATGCCCGGCACGCGGGGCGCAAAGTTTTTCTGGCTCAGATCCTGCCCGGAGTAGGTGTAGCTGTTCATGCCCGGGCCAAATACGGCCAGCAGCACGATGACCACAATGAGGACAAGCCCCAGCACGGCGCTCTTTTTATTGAAAAAGCGGATGAGCGCTTCCTTCCAGAAGTTCTGCGCCGCAAAGTTGGTATCCACGGCGATTTCATCCTCGTTGTGCTTGAGGGCAAAATCCTTTTCCGCAAAGGTGTGCTCCGTGTACATTGCATCCACGGCGCTGACAATGGCATCGGCGGTGGATTCGCCGCCCAGCCGGATCGCTTTTTCTGCCATTTAGTCGTCCCCCTTTGCCAAACGAATGCGCGGGTCGATGATGCCGTACAGCAGGTCAACGACCAGCATGATGCCAATGTACATGGCACTGTAAATAAAGCTCAGACCAATGACCACGTTGTAATCGTTGGACTGGATGGCTGTCACCAGCAGGCTGCCCACGCCGGGGATGGCAAAGATTTTTTCCACCACCAGCGAGCCGGTCATCAGATCCACGATCAGCGGTGCCAGCACCGTGATGATGGGGATCAGGGCGTTGCGCAGCGCGTGGCGGAAGATCAGCGCCGGGCCGGAAATGCCCTTGCTCTCAGCCAGCAGCATATAATCGGAATCCAGCACCTCGATCATCTCACTGCGGGTAAAGCGGGCAATGGACGCCATGGTGAACATGGAAAGCGAAATGCTGGGCAGCACGCTGGAGCCAAAGATGTCCTTGGCGGAAAACAGCATGGGGAACCAGCGGAATTTGAAGCCGAAGGTGTAGCTCAGCGCCAGTGCGAACACATAGGACGGCACCGATACGCCGATGACCGAGATGATGGTAGCAATGGTGTCCACCACGGTATCCCGCTTTAAGGCGGCGAGGATGCCCAGCACCAGACCTACGATGGCACCCAGCGTGACCGCCATGCCGCCCACCTGAATGGAGATGGGCAGACGGGACTGGATGAGCTGAGAGATGGGCGTATTTTTGGAGATATTGTAGCTGACACCCAGATCGCCCCGGAGCATATTGCCCACATAGCGGAAGAACTGGATATAGATGGGCTGGTCAAGGCCGTACTTTGCATATAGGGCTGCCCGCATATCGGGCGTCAGCTTTTCATCATTGAAGGGCGAGCCGGGCATCAGCTGCATCAGGATGAACAGCACCAGCAGGATTGCCAGCAGCGTGAACAGCGATGTCAGGATTCGCTTGAGTGTGTACTTTTTCACGTCGGGTGGACCCCCTTTGTCCAAAGCGTTTTTCGCGGTCAATCGTTCGCCTGCCGCGTACAGGTCAAATGGCAAAAAGGCGCACAGTGGCTTTTTGCGGGCCACTGTGCGGCCTTATTCAGTATGCTTTTGTTTTACACGCTCTTAGCGGCGTTCTTGTACACGCGGTTCAGTGCCACGGGGTGGAACGCTACGCCGGTAACGGCAGAGGAGACCATCTCGGCATTGCACTGGCCGTACAGCGGGAAGATGACCGCCTGCTCCAGAACGATCTGCTCTGCCTCGTACAGGGCAGCCCAGCGGCCCTCGGGGTCGGTGCACAGATCGCCGGTGGTGCACTCGTCAATGATGGCATCGTAGTCGGCATCGCTCCACAGACCGTAGTTGTTGGAGTTGCCGGTCACCCACATACCCAGATAGGTCATGGGGTCGGCGTAGTCGGGGCCCCAGCGGGTCAGGCCGATCTCAAAGTTGCCGTCCTGCAAATCCTGCACGCGCTGCTTCTTGGGTTCCACGGTCAGGTTCAGGGTAAAGCCTGCCAGCGTGGTCTCCAGCTGCTCCTTGACGACCTGTGCCACCTTCTGGGGTGCATCGTCGGCATCCACCACCATGTTGAAGGTGAAGGAGTCCTTGCCCAGCTCGGTCTTGGCCTGCTCGTAGTACTCCTTGGCCTTGTCGGCATCATAAGCGCAGAACTCTGCAAACTTGGTCTGGTCGGCGCTGAAGTCGCTGCCGTCGGGGCCGGTGGCGAACTGCGGCGGAACGGCGGTGTAGCAGGGTGCAGAGCCATCCTTCAGCACGTCTCCGGTAATGGCGTCACGATCCAGTGCAAAGGTGATGGCCTTGCGCAGGTTCTCGTTGGCAAGCTCCGGCACACCGTCGATGTTGGGGCTGATGTACCACAGGTAACCGGCGCCCACGCTGGTAAATTCGGGGTCATCCTTGACCTGATCCACCTGCTCGCCGTTCAGCAGGGTCATATCCAGAGCACCGGTCTGGTAGCTCATCAGTGCCTGCTGGCTGTCCTTGATGACCTGATAGGCCAGACCGTCCAGTGCGACCTTAGCAGCATCGTAGTAATCGGGGTTCTTTTCCAGTGTAAAGGCAGTAGCAGCCGGCTGGTAATCCGTCAGCTTGAAAGCGCCGTTGGACAGCACCGTGTCGGGGCTGGTGCCGAAGGTGTCCTTGCAGGTGTTGAAGAAAGCCTCGTTGACCGGATAGAAGGTGGGGAAATACATCAGGCTCAAAAAGTAGCTGACAGGAACATTCAGCTGGACCTCCAGCGTCTTGTCGTCCACTGCGGTGACGCCCAGATCGGTGACAGGCTTTTCGCCGGCAATGATCTCGGCAGCGTTGACCACCTGACCGATATCAGAAAGCATATAGGAATACTCGGAAGCGTTGGCGGGGTCTACGGCACGCTGCCAGCCAAACACGAAATCGGCAGCGGTAACGGCATCGCCGTTGGACCACTTGGCATCCCGCAGGTGGAAGGTATAGGTCTTGCCGTCCTCGCTGATGTCGTAGGTCTCTGCAATGGCGGGAACTGCTGCGCCGTCGGCATCCATCTGCATCAGGCCGTCGGTGTAATCGGCGATGACCTCAAAGGAGGTGCCGTCGGTGGCGATCTGCGGGTCCAGCGACTGAACCTCGGTCTCCAGCATAATGTTCAGGGTGCCGCCCTGTGCAGTGCCAGCTGCAGAGGAAGCAGTGCCGGAAGCGGAAGAAGCCGCCACGGAGCTGGAAGAGCCGCCGCAGGCTGTCAGAGCCAGTGCTGCGGAGGTAACACCGGCAGCTGCCAGGAAGCTGCGGCGCGAAATACGACGATCAAATCTCATAGATGTTTCCCCTCTCTTCACTGCTTTAGCTTTATACTCTGCTAAAGCGTTGCGTTCTAAAAATACACAAGGGATGTCCGTTCCTCCTTCTGGAACTTTGCACGCCCTTGTGCTATGGACGCATTATACATCCGTGTTTTCCGAAAGAAAAGAGTTTTTTGAAAATTTGTCCTCGTCAAATACACATTTCTGCGGTTTATCCAACATTTTGCCGGAAGTTTTTCTTGGTTTTTGTATAATTTTCACCCTTGAGCACATTTCACTTAAAGAGCATTTCAATTGAAAATCCTTTTTAATTCAATTCTGACTGTATATTTTCATCTTATTTCTTTCTTTTATTAAGAAAAAGCACCGATTCGCTTTTTCATGTGCAAACCAGTGCTTTTCTTGATTTCTCTTTTTAAATTGTATTTTTGTGGCAAACAGTTTTTTGATGTCACTCTCAGGCTTCTGCCGCGAGCATCTCCACCGTACCATTGTAAACGGCAGTGTCCAGCTGCTCTTCGGTAGCGGCCACAAGGGTGGTGGCGGTAGCCGCACCCACAACGTTCGTAGCGGTACGCGCCATATCCACGATGCTGGAGATGGGAGAAAGCAGGATGATGGCTTCCACCGGCAGACCGGCAGCGGCAAACAGCGCCGTTGCGGTAATGGTCGCTGTGCCGGGCACACCGACCGTACCAATGGAAACGACCACAGCCAGCACTACGAGGAAGGCATACTGCACAGGCGTGTACTCGATGCCCAGCAGATGGATGGTAAACACTGCCAGCAGAGTGGGCCAGATGCCCGCGCAGCCCGGCATACCAAGGTTTGCACCCAGACTTGCGCCAAAGGCGGCAACGTCCTCATTCACACCCAGCTTCCGGGTCAGCTGGTTGACCGTGACCGGGATAGTACCCACACTGCTCTGGGAGGTAAAGGCAACGGTAGCCGCGGGCCAGATGCCCTTGAAGAAGCGGACGGGGCTCAGCTTGCCCACAAACTTGATCAGGGCGCTTTCCACAACAAAGACCTGAATGCCGCACAGCACATACGCCAGCACCAGAACGCTGAGCAGTGGAATAAGATCCGCAGGAGAAGAACGGCTGACTGCACGGGCGATCAAGGAAAGGACTGCATACGGGGTAAAGGAGATCACATAGCTGACCACGCGGCCCATCACAAGGTCGCCGGCGTCAATGAACTTTTTAAAGGGTGCCACCTCTTCGGGCTTCTTGGCTGCGATCTTGTTATAGCTGACAGCCACCAGAATGCAGAACACCACAATGGGCACCACCTCGCCGTTGGACCAGTGCGCAGCCAGATTCTGCGGAAACAGGCTGATGACCGTATCCACAAAGGTGGGCACTTCCTTGGCGGTGTAATCGGTGGCCAGTTCATACTGCACCCCGCTGCCAATGTTAGTAGCCACACCGGCGATCAGGGTGATCAGGCTGGCAATGAAGGTGTTCAGCACCAGAAAGAACACGGTTTTGAGACCGATCTGCTTCAGGCGGACGGAATTGCCCAGATTGGTGATGCTGGAAATGATGCTGAAGATCAGCAGCGGAATGACCACAGCGGAGACCACATGGGCGTAAATAGTACCTACGGCTGCTACGTAAGTGTGGTGTCCCTTGAATGCAAGACCCACGATCAGGCCAAGACCCACGGCAAGGATGGTGCGTACGCCAAAATCAACGTGCTTTTTCTTGTGCAGATAATACAGCAATGCAAAAAATACTGCGGTGAGCGCCAGCGCGCCCAGATCCAAAATTTCGACAGACATAAAACGTTACCCTTTCTTTTATTTGTTGGTTTACTTCGTTTTCGTCTGACAACACATTCGTCTGTTCATAGCTCTCTCCTGTTTCCACAAACCCACACGTTATGTATGTTTTGTTGTTTGAAGGGAGTATACTCCCCTTCCGGGCAATTGTCAATAGAAAATTCATATTTTCCTATTTTATTTGTGGGAAAGTCAGGGATAGGCGCTCCGCACAAAAAGGAAGCTGCCGCACCAGATAATGTGCAGCAGCTCCCTTTGCATTTTTATTTTACCGGCAGCCAGACCGTTGCTTTTGCCCCGCAGGGGTGCAGGCGTAAACTATCACTTTTTTAAGAAGGAGAACAATCCCTTCTTTTCGTAGGGCTCACGGCAGATCTCGCCCACCTGGTATCCGGTGCCCTCAATGGCGGCGCGGAGTGCCTTTTCGTCCAGCGGCTCCTTGGAAAGGATCACGGTCCTGCCCTTAGAATGCGAGGACGAGACCTTTTCCACCGGGAACTCACTGCGGATCGTGTCATTGATATGCGCTTCGCACATGGAACAGGCCATGCCGTCCACTTCTACGGTTGTCTGGAACATTTTTGTACCTTCTTTCAGTTTCTTATGACGATCATCGTTTTTCCTTCACATCCTCTGTGCAGGGCAGAAGCAATAGTTAGAATTAGCTAACTTTCGTTTCTGAGAAAAGCCGCCATCCAGCGGCCTTCCCGCCCAAATAATACGCCCTGCAGCTGCATCTGTCAAGGCATCCGGGGCATTTTTGCTGGGACAGCAGCTTTTTTATTTCGGTGCGTCAGACGTCCCGTCTCAGCAGCTCCGTCAGGCTGCGGAAGGTACGGCCATGGTTACCGGTAACCGTCTCGGCGTGGAGCAGGCTGCTGAGCACGCTCTCCTCCACGCACTCTGCCACCGCCCGGAACAAGGGGTTGATGGCATCATCGTGCAGCAGGGTCATGGGCAGCAGCGCCTTGTCCGAATAGTGCGGCACCCGGTTGGCAGTGGTAAAGGCGATAACGATCTCGCCGCTGCCGTTGCCGCAGTAGGAGCCGGTGCGGGAAAGCCCCACCAGCGCCCGGCGGCACAACCGCCGCAGCTGCCGCTCGCTCAGGGGGATATCCGTGGCAAGCACCGTGATGATGGAGCCCTTGTCCTCGTGGGGCGGGATACTGTCGTCCAGCAGCGTATGGATGGGCTTGCCCGCCACGATGAGGTCGTCAAACAGCGCGTGGTTGGAGAGCACCAGTGCACCGATGGTGTACTGCTTGCAGTCCAGCTCCACCACCCGGGAGGCAGAGCCGATGCCGCCCTTGAGCCCGTGACAGCGCATTCCCCGCCCTGCGCCTACAGCGCCCTCGGCAAAGTCTGCCTTGCAGTCCGCCAGCGCAGCAAAGACGTGCTGTTCGGTGACATGAAGTCCCCGGATGTCGTTCAGGCCGCAGTCGTTGCACTCGCAGACCACCGGGTTCACGCTGCCGGTGGTCTCGCAGATATCGGGGTTCTTTTCCAGCATATACTTCACCAGCGCGGTCTGCGCTGTGCCCACACTGAGGGTGTTGGTAAACAGAATAGGCGTTTCCAGCGTGCCAAGCTCGTCGATCTGCACAAGGCCGGTGGTCTTGCCAAAGCCGTTGATAACATGGCTGGCCGCCAGCACCTTTTCGTGGAAAATATCTCCCGGGTGCGGCAGCAGCGCCGTTACTCCGGTCTGCACCACACCGTCTGCCAGCGTGCAGTGCCCCACCGTCACGCCCGGCACATCGCTGATCTTATCCAGCGCACCTTCGGGCAGCTTGCCCACCTGAAAACCCCATTCATTTCCCGAGATGCCCATCGTAGTTCCTCCTTGCTTTTTTCTAAGATGTATCATAGCATTTCTCCTGCCAAAAGTAAACCGCTGTAACAGACCGGAAGCAGACCTGAAAAAAGGCTGCCGCACAGGATCTCACTGTACAGCAGCCTTTTGCTATTTTATAAAAACACCGCCGCAGCGTGGGGTGTTCTATCAGGAGTGCTCGAGCGGGCGGAAGAGTCCTTTGACCTTTTCCCAGCAGGCCACCACCCGCTCCCGCGGCAGGAAATAATTGACCAACAGCGCCACGATCACGCCCACTGCCGTATCGAAGATACAAGTTTTTTCCGCTAGTAGATTATTTAACGAGACACTCCCGCGCAAAAACAGGACCCCGGAGCCCTTTTTGAGCCATAACGGCTCCGAAAAAGGTTCCGGGGTTTGTGTAATGCTTTTCAGCCGCCCAAAGCGGATTTATTTTCCAAGCACAACGGAGAGTTTGATCTCCTTTTCCGTCTCGCTCAGGTCAAGAGCGCCGCCGTCGGCAACAGTCACACGCAGCTCATAAAGCGTACCGGCGGTAAGCTCCGTCACAGCATTGCCGTCCTCGTCTGTGATCGACCACAGTGCAGAATCGACCTTTGCCAGCCTGCCGTCCGCGCCATAGGCGTAGAGGGTCAGACCGGAGGTGCTGCCGGACAGGTTGTTCATACGGAAAGCCACGGTGGTGTTGGGATGTACGTTGCGGACTGTCGCCGTGTTGCGCCAGCTTGCAACGGTGCCTTCGCCGCCGTCCTGCGCAAACTGCTCCTGCGAGAGGACATTTCTTGCAGCCTGATCAAGATCGACCTTGCGGTAGGGCATTTCGGGCAGATAAACGAAACGGTCCTGCAGACGAAGCAGCTCCAGATAGCCTGTCGGGCAGTAGAGCGCGTTGCCGCTGTTGCCGGCATACATTCCAATGGCCATGTTGTTGTAGCCGTACTTGTTGGAAACATCCATCGTGAAAACAGTCTCGCCGGTTTCAAAGTCCAGAATGATGTACTGCCACATCCCGGTGGTCACATCCTGCACATAGCCGTAGATATAGCCCGTTGCGGTGGAAAGCTTCATGATGGAAGTATCGCTCAGGTCGTTCCGGCTCCAGATGCTCTTCATCTCGTAGCCGTTTGCGGTCTTTACGGTGTCCATGCGCTCAATGCCCGGGGCGATCATGACGTTGCCCTTCATGAGCCAGTTCTGGTCGTAAATATTGGCGTAGCTCTGGATGGAGGAGTCGTTGTTGGGGTCCGCCAGACCTGCATTGCCCGCGCCAAACCAGTTGCAGACGATGGTGCTGACGGTTCCATTGCCGTCATCATAGACGATGGCAGAGTTATCAACGGCCACCTGATAGCCCTCGGGCAGGTCATCCAGCACCGGGGCGCTTGCCACGACCTCGCCGGTCTTCATATCAAGTGCAAGAAGGTTTACGGTATCCTGATTATCGGTGAACAGCACAAGGTTCGGTGTCAGTGTGGGAGAGCAGCCGCCGCCCCATGCAAGACCGCCGCCGGTGGTCTTATCGCCTTCGCCGCTCACCTTTGCGCCTGCGCTCTCATAGGGCGTGCACCACACAACGTCTACGCCTTCTTCTGCACGCAGAAGATAGCAGTTCTGGTTGGTCAGGATCACCGCGCCGTCCTTGGAGGCGGCGATGCCGTTCTCGGCACCCTCGCCGGGGGTCAGCTCGTGGACAAAGACAGCCTTTGAAAGGTCTGCCTGCTCACCGTTCAGGATGGCATCAATGGCAGAATGGGCAATATAGCCGATGACGCCCTGCTGCTGGCGCTGCGGGTAAATGCGGAAGCCGCCCGTTGCAAACCAGAGGTTTCCGTCATAGTCAAAGACCACGGACAGAAGATTCTGCGTCAGTTCTTTTCCAAGTGCAGCCTCGGCAGCCGCCTTGATATCAATGTCCAGCACCTTTTCAAATTCCGGCAGCACATTGCCGTTTTCGTCCGTTGCGCGGAGCATCAGCACATGGTTGTTGCTCGTGGGGCAGACGATGCGGTTGGACGCATCCATGAAGGTATAGGAGCTTTGGATGACGTACCCGCCGCCGTCATGCTTCTTCGGGGAGAAATAGCCGAGCGTCTTTGTCTCCTCGGCGTTCAGGTCGCGGATGGCAATGCCGCCCAGCAGCGGCACAACAGCATGGCCGTAGCTGTCAAAATAGATGGCGGGAGAAGCATTTGCATTCGTTGTCTCGTAGGAAACGTTGATCTCGGGATAAATGCCCAGCGGCAGGATCTCATCCGTCGAGTCGGTGTTATAGCCGTCGTGATGAATGTTTGCATCGCTCTTGGCCATATAGGGGTTTTCCTCCACCTGCTTGGGGTTCAATGCCTTTACCGGCAGCGCTGCAGAGGTCGTCTGTGCAGAAGAGGGCTGCACCGCAGCGGACGATGCAGCGGGCTGCGAAGCTGCGCCGCTGTCTGCGGGCGTCTGCGTACCGCCGCAGGCGGCCATGGACAGGCACAATGCTGCGGTCAGCGACAAGCTTAACGCAGAATGGATGATCCTTTTCTTTTTCATAAACCGTTCTCCTTGTTGTGTTCGTTGCGGTCAGGTCGGCGCTGCTCTGCCGGATTTTTTTTGATCCAGCCAGATGCAAAAACCCTGCCGCAGGGCGGCTTCGGTCACCGGCTCCAGCAGAAAATAGTCTGCACGCAGCCGGAAGGCATGGAGCGAAAAATCCAGATCGCTGCACCAGATAACACGTGTTTGGGGACAAAGCGCGCGCAGATGCTCTACTGCATTCAAGCCGTCGACACCCGGCAGGGCGATCACGGCGTTTGTCAGCGGCTCGCTGCGTGCGGTTTCAAAAAAACTTTCCTGATCGTGGTAACAGTCCATTTGGGGAAACAAACAATGCTCGGCGCAGAACCGCAAGATCTGCTCTGTCAGAAAAGCTTCCTGCGCCCTGCTGTTTGTCAGCACGGCGATTCGGTACACAGCTTTCCTCCTTTCTCTTCTTCCCTTATTGGGGGCTTCTGTCTCCAGTATACGGACAGGCGCGGCCTTTTCAAGGTATCTGGCACGAAAGCACTGTTTCCGTCACGAAATCCCGTTTTCTGCTGCGACAGAACCGTGCAACTGTGCTATAATCAGGATGAAAGAGTTTATAAAGGAGGTTGGAAGCTATAACAATGGCTTCTTGGTACAGCATGAGATTTGCGATCGTTGACGACCTTGATACCGAGCGCACGCTGCTGAAGGAGCGCTTAGCGCGGCAGCTGCGCCAGCGCGGCACAGAAGCAGAGCTTTTAGAATTTGACAGCGGTGAAGCTTTTCTGGCGGCAGAAAAAGAGCGGCGCTTTACCGCCGCATTTCTGGATATTTACATGGAAGGCTTAAGCGGCATGGACGCGGCAAGGGAGCTTCGGAAAACAGATACGGACTGCCTTCTGGTTTTTACCACCACCTCGACAGACCATGCGCTTGAGGGCTTTCAGGTGCGGGCATTTCATTATCTGGTCAAGCCATTTTCCGAAACCGAGCTTTCCGGTCTGCTGGATGAAATGCTCTCAAAGCTCCCGCGCCCGGAGCCGATCCTGACGGTGAAGGTGGATGGCAGCGACATCCGTTTGCGCTATCGGGACATCATATCTGCCGAGCATTTCGCCCACATGATCAACATCCGCACCACTGCCGGCAAAACGCTTGCCACACGCCAAAGCTTCAAGGCATTCACAGAGCCGCTCAAAAAAGACCCGCGCTTTTTCGTCTGCGGCCGCGGCGCGATCATCAATATGGAGAATGCTGCCGATTTTCAGGATGCCGCCTTCTGCATGACGGACGGCAGCCGTGTCTATGTCAGTCAGGAGCTTTTGAAAGCAGCCCGGCAGGCGTTTATGGAATTTCTGCTGCAAAGGGGGCGTGTGGGTTGAAGGACATTCTGCGCCCGCTCCTGGAGCTTACTGTTGTGTTTCCCGGCCTGCTGCTCGCGTATTTTCCGGTGCGCTCCTATCTGAAGCAGTCTCCCGCAAGGCTTGCCGCATGGGCGGTGCCGCTGCTGCTCGGGCTTTGCCTTGGCGGCGGACTGCTCTGCTATCATTTCTGTCTCTCCACCGCGTTCCCCCTGCTGCTCATCACGCTTGCGGCAATTTTTCTGTATCTCAAAACGCTGCGGATCTCTCTCTGGAAATCCGGGACGATCGCGCTGGCGGTCTGCGCGGTGTTTGCGTGCCTGAACAGTCTGTCCCGTGCCGTCGGCGCGGCGATCACGATCCTGCTGCAGCTGCCGTCGGACAAGCCGTGGTTCTGCTTTAGTGCCTGCATTTTTTATAATATGGTCTGCTGGCTGACCGCAGCAGTAGCGTATTATCCCGCCACCCACGCAGTGCGCACCATGGTCGAGGATGAAAACTTTGCGCAGACGTGGTACGTGTTCTGGGTGCTGCCGCTGGTGTTCATCCTGCTGAATCTTTTTATGATCCCGCGCTACCAGATAACGCTTCGGACAGGGCGGGTGCTGCAGGTCTACATTGTTATGAGCATTGCCCTTTTGTTCCTGATGTTCCTGTTCAACGCGATCTTTCTGCTGATGGCAAACAGCCTTAACAGGAACGCGAGATTGCAGCAGGAGAACCAGTTTCTATCCATGCAGCAGCAGCGCTATGAAAGCCTGAAAGCCGCTATTGAAGAAGTCCGGCAGGCGCGGCACGATATGCGCCACCAGCTGAATCAGATCTCTGCGCTGGCCGAAGCAGGCGATCTGGATGACCTGAAAGCTTACCTTGCAAAAACCGTCTCCCGGATCCCGAATCTGGATATGAGTTTCTGCGAGAACCGTGCGGCAGACAGCGTCGTTGGCTATTACTGCACCCTTGCAAAGCGCGAGGGTATCCCCTTCCGTGCCAAGCTCGACTTGCCGCAGGCGCTTCCTGTGGACGAGATCGATACGTGTCTGGTGCTGTCCAATCTTCTGGAGAATGCATTCGAAGCCAGCCTGCGCACCGCACCCGCCCGGCGGCAGATCAGGATCACCGCGTATGTCCATGCCGAGCGGCTGCTTCTGGTCGAGGTGGAAAACGCATTTGACGGTGAAGTCAACGAAAAAAGCGGAGTTTTCCGCTCGTCCAAGCGAAAAGAAAACGGGATCGGCATCCAGTCTGTCCAGCATATTGCAGAAAAGGCCGGCGGCGCAAGTACATTCACCTATCAGGATGGCGTTTTCTCCGCCAAGGTCATGCTCTGCGGGTAATGGCGTCCCATCGTGCAGGGGCAGGCATCCCGTCTGACGCAAGGCGCTTCGCCATCAAAAAACCGCGAGGATGCGTTCATAAAAGCGTTTCCTCGCGGTTTGATCTTTTATAGGTTTATTTTATAGCATTGTGCATTTTTACGCACAGGCATAAGTCTTAAACAGCGTAACCCTTGTTCTTGATGACCTCCACGACCTGAGAGACGTACTTCTGGCAGGTGTCGTGGTCGGGGGCTTCCACCATCACGCGCACAAGCGGCTCAGTGCCGGACTCACGGACGAGAATACGGCCGGTATCACCCAGAGCTTCTGCAACGGCCTTGACTGCCTCCTGCACCGCCGGGTCGTTCTGTGCGGCTTTCTTGTCAGTCACACGGACATTCTCCAGAACCTGCGGGTAAATCTTCAGGGGCTCAGCCAGCTTGCTCATAGGCATCTTCTTGGCCAGCATAACTTCCATCATCTTGAGACTGGTCAGGATGCCGTCACCGGTGCTGGCGTACTTAGAGAAGATGATATGACCGCTCTGCTCGCCGCCGATACGGCAGCCGTTCTTAGCCATGTACTCGTAGACGTACTTGTCGCCCACAGCAGTCTTAGCGTAGCCAATGCCCTGCTCATCGAACGCCTTGTACAAGCCAAAGTTGGACATAACAGTCGTGACTACGGTGTTGTTCATCAGCTCGCCGTGCTCCTTCATGTAGCAGCCGTAGATGTACAGAATGTGGTCGCCGGTGATGACATTGCCTTTCTCGTCCACGCACAGGCAGCGGTCAGCATCGCCGTCGAAGGCAAAGCCGACATCCAGACCGTTCTCCACCACAAACTTCTGCAGACCCTCAATATGGGTAGAGCCAGCATTGTTGTTGATATTCAGGCCGTTGGGCTTGTTGTTGATAACATAGGTATCTGCACCCAGAGCATCGAAAACGCTCTTAGCGATATTCCAGCTTGCACCGTTGGCACAGTCCAGACCGACCTTGACCCCCTTGAAGGAATAGATGCCCAGAGAAATCAGATAACCCATATAACGGTTGCGGCCTGCCACATAGTCCACCGTGCAGCCGATGTGCTCGCGATGGGCAAAGGGCAGCTCCGGCCAGTCCTTATCAAACACATGAAGCTTGCCGTCGATGTAGTCCTCCACCAGCAGCAGAGTCTCTTCGGGCATTTTCTCGCCGTAGCAGTCGATCAGCTTGATACCGTTATCGTAGTAGGGGTTGTGGCTGGCAGAAATCATGATGCCGCAATCGAAATCGTCCACGCGGGCAATGTAAGCCACAGACGGCGTAGTGGTGACGTGCAGCAGGTAGGCGTCTGCGCCGGAAGCGGTCAGGCCAGCGACAAGACTATATTCAAACATATAGGAGCTGCGGCGGGTGTCCTTGCCGATAACGATACGGGCAGGCTCGCTGTTGCCGTTGCGCTTGCGGAGCATATTATAATACCAGCCAAGGAAGCGGCCAACCTTGTAGGCGTGGTCGGCAGTCAGATCAATACCAGCTTCACCACGGAAGCCATCAGTTCCAAAGTACTTTCCCATTTCTTGATTACCTCGTTCCCAAAAGTGAACTTTTAATAGTGTATATGCTTTTCCCCGTCGCACGATGCTACCTGCAAAAAAGCATTGTCATCCGCATAGTGCATCGAATCAGGGACACTGTGGATCTAGTATAGCACAGTTCTTGAAGCAAATCACCCTTTCTGCAGATTTTCTCCCTGCAGACACACAAAAACACCCTTCCTCTCACGGAAACCCGCAAAAGGAAGGGTGTTAAACGCATTATCCTGTTGTCATACCGATCACAGCATATTCACACCAGCAAAGCCGGTATTAGCCGTTATTCGGCACAGCACCTCAAGCACTTTTGAGCGTAGATCTGTGATTAGCAGTTCTCAGCGAAGTACTTAATGGTACGGACCATCTGAGAGGTGTAGGAGTTCTCGTTGTCGTACCAAGACACGACCTGAACCTGATAGGTGTCGTCGTAGCTACGCTAAATTTTCACGATTTTTTTGTGATCGTTCATAATTTCGAAACAACAGTTACAGTACCACAGCATACCGTTGTCGTACCAAAACCGGCTTGTTCGTACCAAAATTATACCACGTTTCAGCGTTATTTTCAAGTTTTTTCGCAATTTTGTGTTTTAGAATTATTCTATACATTTTACTTCTTTTTATGTGCATATAATTTTCACATAGTATCGTGTACTCCTCGGAGCGTCCGGGACCCGGGGCTGCCGCCGGGGCGTTCGCCCTGCCCAGATGCGCTCCTCAGGGTGGGGTGTGATGAGGGGGTTAGATGATGAGTTGATGAGTGTATTGATGGACGGAATTGAGTGATGGATTTCCTCTGATTTATGAAGAATAAATTTTGAAGCGATTGAAGGTATTTTAATCTGTAGGCGAACTTGATTACTTCTTATCTGTGATGTTCATTGCTGTTTATTTGCTCAGTCCCTACTTTGCCTGTGCTCTCCACTGCCCTTCTTTTACTATAATTTCACCGGAAGTGATTTTGAGGGGTGAAGTGAGAAGCGGATGCATTTGTTCGATATAAAACAATTTTTCTATTATAAAACCGCATGGATGAGATTTTGTAACCACACCCACACGGTTTGAGGGTTAAAAAGATTATTTCAGCTTTGCGAGAATCTCATCTGCCGTCATGCCGGATGCCAGCAGCTTCTTCAGCACGTCCTCTGCTTCAGCTTTCTTTGCCGATTCAGCTGCTTTAGTTTCAGCCTTGACCTTCTTAACTTCGATTCTGGCGATTTCCTTGTCGATAGATTTCAGCTCTGCCTTCTTGGTTTTCAGGTCAGCTTTCAGCGTATTGATGTTCGCGGTAATGGATGCAATCTCGGCAGTGACAGCTTCCTTTGCAGCCTGCTTTTCAGTGATCTGCGCAGCAAAGTCAACGGTTGCTTTTACGGTCTTGGGCTTGTTCTTGCTTCCTTTGGTTCTGGGCATAAAATACACACCTTTCTATACACGATAATTACAGACGATAATATCTTTCACGCACAACAAATTTTATTCAGTTTCTATTACATTCAAGCTATTAGGCCAATAATTGTGAAGCTCTGGTATTTGAGTTTCCGCAGCTAAAATCATTTGTAATGCAATGCATTCAATCAGCGTAAATCCTCCCGGCCCAGGCCTATTAAAAATAGAAATAAAAATCGAATAATCCCTATCGATATGTGCTCCACGTTTGTCAGATATATGCTTTATAAAATTATAAAGAGTCAAAGTATTATAACCTGCATTTTCCATCATGGAGTACACACGATTCTTATCCGCTTCATTTATTACAGAATACCCTTTATATTCATCTCCGTTACAATATCTATCATCCTGTTGCATAAAAGACTCGAATGCCCTTTTATCTCCACCTCTTAGAGAGTTAGAAACAGCCTCATACACATATTGGGTCATCCATCCGGTGAAATCTGTAGCAGTTCTATTAAAATATGCCACTTTTTGGTTTCTCCAGTCCTCTATATTCAGCCATTCCGTTTGTGGTCTAAAACCCAAAGGTGGTAAAACCGCATGCAGTCCATCTTGTAAAGCTGTATCTTGCCCATCCAGTGGAAACATTTTAAATTCCGGACAGACTTCTAGCAAAACAGATTTCTTTTCACACAATAATTTTCTAACGGGCATTATGATAATTTTATCAAGCATTTCCCTTGTTCCCCTATCAGTCCCGCTCATATTATCAAGGCAAAATCTGATGATATTAAACTCCATTTCTATTTCGCGTATCATTCCATATCTTGATAACGTTTGTGTCTCAATGAAATTCAATTCAACTTGTGGAGCATTATCCGGCATACAAATCTCCTTTATAACATTGCACAAGATTAAAATCCACTGCTTACCTTCACATCTTAGCCACATCACTGTGTTGCCTGCTGCTCACCACGAAGAGGTGTGCAAAGTTTCGAGCAGCGCAAGGGATGCTCATGCATCCCCATGGTCAAATCATACCTGTCACTTTGCTCTTCTACTTATCTATCGAAGTTCTTTATTTCATCCAATGGCTCAATGTCCGTGTCGATACACATGCTTTCCTTTAACCAATCCGCTTTTGTATAACCCGTTCCAGTCACTTCGAATACCTCGCCTTTCCTTCCCACGGACTTAACCCATCCAAAATGAACGAGATTATCCAATGCCTCCTGCCATATAGCAGACTCACGTTGCGAATCATCAGCCATGAATTGTTTTCCCGCAGCCGAAACTTGAACAGGCGAACCTAGTGTGGCAAGTCTAAGAATTCTCCCGTCTCCTGCGGCTGCATAAACCAAAAGAAAAGCTGTCTCTACTGAAACCGTTTCGTTATTATAATTTTCCACTGTTGGTATGTACGGCTGACTATCATCCGGCTTCTTTTCTTGTATACTTTCCTTACTTACATCCGATTGCATTTTTCCAAGAAATCCATCTCGGTATCTCTCCCATTTAGTTGTACTCATCGGAGACAATTTAAATTCTTCACAAAGTTTATCCTTTAATTCACCCAATCTATGCTTTAGCTCGTTTATGTCTCCGCCTAAAGCAATTCCCATTTCACTTGGATCAATACATCCTTTTATGTCAGAAAAGCTAAACCCTGGCAGAAGAACCAAGGTTGATTCAGTCTTTGCCAACCATGCGGCTCCCATCTCATTCAGACTTGCAGCACTATCATAGTAATTGTGGCTCAACATAAAAATCATATGAATATTATAGTTGAGTAATTGCTCTCTTAACCATTCATAGATTTTCTTTCCACCAGGAATGCCATATCCGGGTACAGAGGTACAGACAATAGAATTCTCTGGCTTTCCCATATCTTCTAAAAGTTCCACAAAGGCTTTTACAATCTCAGCATCCTTACTAGAATGGGAAATAAAAACCTTATTCTCCTTTGATTCCATTCCATCCTCCAATCTCGAAATACGCCCACTCAATAACAGTTCTTCGAGTACAGTCAACTTTGCTTCTAACTGAGTAAAATAATACGATTCGCTGTAGCCTTTTTCAATAAAGGAAAATAGTTTATATATGTCATCCACAGTCTTATCCTGCGTCAGCATACCTAATTCTGCCTCTATTCTGGCTCTCCAAAGTGCATACTCTTTATTTGCTCGAATCGTCTGGTATTGTTTTTGCTTTGGCGGTCTATCAGGATATGAAACAACAGTTTGATAAGAAGTGGTAAAACAATTTTTAATATCTTGTACCTGATTGATCAAATCGATTAACGTACTTTTCCCCATTTTTCCACTTTCTTCTTCACATCTCAGCCAATCATAAGATCGTTGCCTGCTGCTCACCGCGTAGAGGTGTGTGATTATCAGAGCAGCGAGAGACACGGTCTCCCGTGGCCCCAGTATATCACAGATCAGAGAACAAGTCAGCCTTATGGTGAGATTTTATGGTAACGGAGCCCATTTTTCAAATTTTCTTAGTCTACAATACGTTCCATTAGCAGCAAGATGCTCTCGCACATCCTCCCATAAGTTGTGGACCCTTTTCAATTCTGCCTGCGCCTCTGGTTCAAGCCCGAGCCTCCAAGGTATTTTTTCTTTTGTGATTTCAGGAATTTTGTCATCACATTCTTTTATGGCCATTTCATAAAGTTCTCTAATTTTTTCACTCTGCGCAAGTTCATAGACATTTTCAGTTTTTGCAAAAAACATAGACAAAGAAATCTCAAAAGAATCAATCATTTGAAAAGCCAGTTTATTTGTCTTCTCAAAAAAATCTTTGCCAATTAGATTTCCTTCCGATGTACAAGTATGTACGCATTCACACCACTCACCTAAATTGTGCAAGCGAGTTGTTGCAAAAGATAGCATTCTGTAAGCTCTTAGTTGATATGGCAAATGTGTTTTATGTCCGTAATCTGAAATGGTCTTCTTGTTCCATATTCTCTTTTCCCCAGAATAATTCCAAGTATATAATAAATAAACTGCAAAAATGGACGTTGCAAGCTCTTCTTTTAAATTTTCTGAACTCGCTTCTAAAATATTTGTTTGTGCCTCTAAAAAGCGAACGCCCAGAAGCCAACAAATCGCCTGATTATCAGCTTCATCTTCCTCCGTAATTTGAACATCAATATTTCTTCCATACTGAGGATTTGCTACATTCAAATCCAAATGACCTCCACCAATATGTGCCAATTCATGATACAGCAACATTTGTACAGCTTCACTAAAAATCATTCCCGGAATATCATGGCGTGTATCAAACTTCTGATCAAACGGAGGCAAGCGATATATTGGTGCTTTATATTGATGTATAATATGCTTTTTTCCATCACTTTCAACATATGTTTGTGGATTGTCATCGAATACAGTAGCAACAAAGTTCATAAAAGCCTTTAGAAATGCCACATCAAATTCAATTACATATTTAGAATTAAACTTTTTATCGTACATATTTATCGTTGAGCGTGGATAAATCGAATCTAATGACCAAGATTCTGATTTCAGTCTCAACTGAACATATGGAATCTTCTTACACCCGTCAATCAATTCCCCTGTGTATGGATTTGTCATAGCAGAATTATACATCTGGCGTATATTTTCAAGTTCATACGACAACCAAAGATATTCAGGATTATTATAGGATGTCAATTCGTCCTCTTTGGGCAATCTAAATCCTTGACTACTATTTAACTGCTCTAATGAGGATTTCAGATTGTTTTTTACTTTTTCAGACAAGTACACCCAACATCTTGAATACTCATCTTCATTGTCGCCTAATTTTGCAATCGGAGATTTGAAGTAAAAGTCCCCCAGCTCTGCAACTCCCCTATAGATGCTATCATTTTCCCCTGTCATATTTGCACCTCCCATAATGCACTCGCTGAAACGTATATACAACAAGAGCCACGGTCTCCCGTGGCTCCAGTATATCACAGATCAGAGAACAAGTCAGCCTTGTACAGACCTTTTTCTAACATTTTCTTGAAGCTGTCCTTTACCGCTGCCACATCTTCATGGTAGGTCATGCCATACCATGTGTCATTGCTGCGCAACACCTTCACGGACATCTTATCTTCGGCCAGCAGCTCACCAATAAAAGTAGGAATCAGATACTCCGCTTTCAGCGGGTTCTTCGCCACTTCTTTCTCAAAGAACTCCTTGAAGCCTTCTTCCAACACTTCCAGAAAGTCAGGTGTCAATCCCCACATATTCATGGAAACCAAAGAACCCGTGTCGATAACCACATCATCGGCTTCAGCGCCGTTCGCCGTCTTAACAATATTTTTGGTTTCAACGACCTCGGTCAAGTTTCCCTGATTGTCCATCTTGCAGATGCCACGGGTCACACCACCGTTGTCGGACAGCGTGTTCTTCAGCACAAAGCCTGCCATACAAGACTTGCCACCGTTTACCAGATAGTCATGGACGGCCTTGAAGCCCTCTTTTCCATAATAAGCGTCTGCGTTGATTACGATGAACGGGGTGTTAATTACACTCTTTGCCGCAAGCACGGCCTGACCAGTTCCCCAAGGTTTTGTACGACCTTCCGGAAGTTCTCCCGGAATATCGTTGATATCCTGGAAAGCATAGTCTACGGTTACGTCCTGAGAAGAGCAAACAGCTTCAATCCGGTCGCCGATGACCTCTTTGAATTCTTTTTCGATATCCTTCCGAATAATAAATACTACATGGTTGAATCCAGCCTCAATCGCATCATGAATTGAGTAGTCCATGATGATATGATTAGAAGCATCTACCGGCTCCAACTGTTTGATTCCTGTTCCAAATCGGCTACCGATTCCGGCCGCCATGATAAGTAATGTCGTTTTCATCTCTTTTCTTCGGTTTTATAAAACTGTCTCTGTGTTTACAGTTTCTTTTCGCACTTATCCAGTACAGCAGCAATAACCTGATCCATATCGTAGTACTTGTACTCGCCAAGTCGACCACCGAAGATTACGCTATCTTCTGCATCTGCCAGCTTCTTGTATTCAGCGTAAAGCGCACTATTCTTGGCATCATTAACAGGGTAATAAGGCTCATCGCCGGGTTTCCACTCGCTGCTATACTCACGGCTGATGATAGTCTTGGGCAAATCATTGCCGTTCTCATCCTTGCCAAACTCAAACCACTTGTGCTCAATGATGCGGGTCCACGGTGTCTCACGATCGGTATAGTTGACCGCGGCGTTGCCTTGGAAGCTTGGCTTGTCGAGGAGCTCGTTCTCAAAACGGACAGAGCGGTACTCCAGCGTGCCCAGCTTATAGTCAAAGTAGGCATCGATGGGGCCGGTGTAGACCACCTTATCAGCCAGTACATCCAGCTCGGCCTTGTTTTCCAAGTAGTCGGTGTTCAGGCGTACCTCGATGCCTTCCAGCAGATTGGCAATCAACTTAGTGTAGCCACCAATAGGAATGCCCTGATACAGCGCATTGAAATAGTTGTTGTCAAACGTCAGGCGCACGGGCAGGCGCTTGATGATGAAGGAGGGCAGATTCTTGCAATCGCGACCCCACTGCTTCTCGGTGTAGCCCTTGATGAGCTTTTCATAGATGTCTCGGCCGACAAGGGAGATAGCCTGCTCCTCAAGGTTTTTCGGCTCGCCGGTAATTTCCTTGCGCTGCTCTTCAATTTTGGCGGCAGCCTCCTCCGGCGTGACCACGCCCCACATCTTATTAAAGGTATACATATTGAAGGGCAGCGAGTAAAGCTCGCCCTTGTAGTTGGCTACAGGCGAGTTCGTAAAACGGTTGAACTCTGCAAACTGCGTGATATAATTCCAGACCTTTTTGTTGTTGGTATGGAAAATATGTGCGCCATATTTGTGAACATTGATACCCTCAATATTCTCTGTGTAAATATTACCTGCAATGTTCGGACGCTTGTCCACAACAAGCACAGATTTTCCATGCTCTTTTGCTTCATGTGCAAATATCGCTCCGTAAAGACCAGAGCCTACTACTAAATAATCATACATTTTCATTCTTCAACCCTTTTAAGATATTTATATAATTCCTGAAATGTACTTAAGCAGTTTGCTTCCTGTAAATACATTTTTTATCACCATATATGAAATCAATAAGTCAACTACCATATTCACAACTATAATTATGAATGGAGATTCCATTCTCAAGATATTAATTGTTAGGCTTCTAGAAAGGACAAGAAAAAAAACATTTAAAAGGTACAATTGCAAAGAATATTTTCCAAATCCCATAAGCCAGTTTTTAATAGTCTGTCCGCATAAAACCGAAAAGAAATAACATAACACAATTCCAATAATCGCCAAGAGATTCCATAGATTTGATTATAATCTGTCACATATATAGGAATAACAAATACCTGAACGCAAACAATTACCCCCCTATATAAGTAAGACCCCTATTCTGACGAACCCATGCACTCGCCTTTTCAATATCGAAAAAACGCTTAAACGCGTATCCTACCACGAAATAGAAGAAATGGTAAGAAATTCGCCACACTAAAAAACGCTCCGGCAGATTGGGAACGAACTTAAGTGCACAGCTTCCAACAAGTATCAATGCAAGACCAAATTTATTTTTTGTAACCTTCTCAATCAAAGGAAATACCAAGAATATGCTCATCAGCACATACAGAAACCAATATTCCCCGCCATACAACAGCATACTCACAATACTCTCACCAATTGGCCTAGGTCTATTTACCAAAATGCCAAGGAGTGCACGTGGAACGCAGTCTATCAAATTAAAAATCACGTAAGGGATCAGTATTCTCTGAATTTTTTTATTGATATAGATTCTATAATTTCCTGTATATCTATAGCAAAAACCAGAAACCATAAAAAACAAAGGCATATGCATGGTTTCAACCCAATCGTATATTGCCTTTGTCCATGCGACTTCATGCAGATTGATTGGATAACGAATAACCGCATGGCCCAAAATAACCATGGCAATGGCAATTCCCTTCAAAACATCAATCTCTACATAGTGTTTTTTTGTTTGTGTCATAGCATTCCTTTCTCATTAGTTTACTTCTATTTTCAGCACAGCAGACACAAAATGTTCCACGATATACTAACGAATGTGATGCCGTCCTTTCAGTTTTTTAAATATTTGTTGCTCTATTTCTATGACGAGTGGTTCTCTTGCAATCGTGAGAACGCCTCCGTATGTTCCAAAGAAAAGTATTGCAGAAACACATAAGGTCAAAAAACTTCCCCATGAAAGAAATTCTGCGAAATGACTGACTGCTGTTGCTACAAGCAACGCTATTATGATTGAAAAATATCTAATTTTCTTATATGATTCAAAAACATTGTTTTTTAATGCGATGAATTGAACCATCCACACAGTTGCTTCTGCTGCTAATGTTCCTATCGCAGCTCCCGCTGAAGCCATCCGCGGAATCAACAGAGCATTTAGTATTACATCCACAATAACGCCTGCAATTTCTGAATACAGAACAATCTTTTCCCTACCCAACGGTACCAGCATTTGAATGCCCATAATATTGGTAAGACCAATGAACAGCAACGTTGGCATAATGATTTGCATCGGAATAATCGCACCAGCATATGCAGAACCGGAAAGAAAATACACACCCTCTTTAGCAAATAGCGTAAAATATAGCATCATTGGTGTGGCTATTACAAAAACAAAATCAATCGCCTTCTTAGTTATCCGATAAAACTCGTCCATCTGTCCATGTTCAACATAATAAGATGCACGCGGTAAAAGAACCACGCCAAGAGACGTTACTATACTTACTAAAATAGATTTGATTTTGACTGCTGCATTATAATAACCAACATCCGTATCTGTTGTCATAAATCCCAGCATCACAGTATCAAGATGTGTATAAATAGTAGTCGCACAAGACATAGCAAAAAAAAATAGCCACGGCCTTCAAATGCTTTTTGAAATTATAATGTCCAATCGGTTTTAATGACACATATTTGTGTACATGAACGAAATTAAAAACATTTGATGCTGATGAAGCCAGAATGGAAATCCCACCATAAATTACATAATCTCTTTGCTCATGTATAACAGTAAACATTGCAATTAGCGCAATAAATTTAAAAATAATAGATCTGACTGTAATGTACGTGTATTGTTCTAGTGCTTTATAAAGCCATTCCATACCAATAGCATTAAAAAAAATTGTTGTACTAACGATAAGGAATAGCGTTTTATCCTGCTCTAATCTCGGAACAGTATATAGTGCGACAAAAAAAGCAGCATACACTGCCAAACTCATTACTACGTTAATAATAAAAAGTTCTTGAACAGTCCTTGTTAACTCTTTTTTATTGTCTCTTACTTTTGCGCACGCTCTTATACCATATGTGGGGATTCCCAATTGAGCAAAAAGTGCAAAATATGATATTACGGATGTCGCAAATGAAACTTTTCCAGTACCTGCTGGCAAAAGAATACGTGATATATATGGAAAAGTAATCAAAGGGAAAATGAATTGCGACATCGTAAGTATCGCATTCATTATGAAATTCAATTTCAAGGATTTAGTTTTCATTTAGATTCCTACTTTTCAATCATCTTTAAATCACTACGCTCTCTATTCTTTATGCTCTGAATCGATGCCATTAACGACGTTCCGATATAAAGCCAAAACGTATTATAATATAAATACATCGCCAAATCATCGATCAAGCATCGTATCGCATAAAAACTTAAAATTAAAACAATGCAATAATTTTTTTTCTGTTTTTCTTTTAACATCACCAAAGTAAAAGCGATCAGATAGATGACTGTACATACCATTCCGTATCTTTGTAAAATTTTTATATACATACAGTCAACATATGTATATGTACCATATACTGCATCACTGACTTGACCGAATATATCCAGTCCATATCCGTTCCACTCTATTTCTTTTCCCCATAGAGAAATACCATTCGTTATCAGTGATTGCCATGCATACTGGAGTCTATTCCCTAAAAAGTCATTTACTAGATATGCCCAAGAAAGTCCTCTCGCATAGCAAAAAACCAAAAGCAGTGAAACAATGAAGCACAATATAAATGACATCGTCAGTACAGTATAAATCGCATTTTGTCTAAATATAATACCTGGCTTAATTCCATTAATAACAAATAGAGTAATTAGAATCACCGATAAATAAAAAGAGAGTCTTGAATCTGTTTTTATATATATATAATAATTCAAAGTAAACAAACACACTGCCTCGAAAAAACGAATTCTTTCTCTTTTTAAATACAGCCACAGGCATGTTACATTAAAAACAAATGCTGCCGGGAACAAGGCAAATCTAAAACCTAGATACTCTCTTACTCTTCCTGTTGCTGAGTGAACAATGTGATTGTCAATCACTCCGATATAGGCCGTTATAATGATAAAGAATATGGTCATCAAAGATACCCTGATTGTAAACCATGCAATTTTGTCAAATTTAATATTTCTCGATGCATAGACAAACAGTGGGATATATGCTAATGTGCTTATCATATTTTTATTGATCAAGCCTATCAGTATATAAACAATCCAGCAGATAATTAAATCTGCAAAAGATTTTTGATCATATTGTAATACAAACAGCATCCCTCCCACCAGGGCACTAAAACAAAAAAGTAAAATACAAGTATAAATCGCCCCATAAAAAAACTTGTAGTACAATGATGTGCTTAATATTGAAAAAATCAAGAAAATACCATAAGGTAAAAAGAAAAACAGATTCTCACTTTTTACTTTTCTTAGATTCATCTATGCTCTCCTCTCTCCATATTTTATGCAGTTGACAAAACGCAGTACCGAATCAAATAGCATTTTATACTTAATCCAATCTCTCAATCGGGGGATTGAATTTTATTCCGTCTAATGTTCCCAGGACAATCATATTTACTCGTTTTGATTTATTATCAGGTGCATTCTTAATGACATTGCAAATCACGGAAAGCAAATGTATATAGTATTTAACATATATTTTTATTCCTTTTCCTTTATTCAAATAGTACCGATTTCTATAGGCCATTCGATATCTTTGCAATCGATCACCATTTTCTGTTACAATATCAACTTTGCTGTTACTTCCCATCTTATGAAGAACCCTACTGTCGGCCACTAGATATCCAATATTTTCATTTTCAACAATACGCCTAGAATATTCAGAATCATCATACCAAATAAAAAATTCTTTAATCGGAAGCCCAACTCTTTTGACTGTCTTGGATGAAATAAAAAAGGATACAAAGGATCCTTTCTTGATAGCAAGCAAGTTATGACTAATCGCAGGCGCATAATCCCACCACTCATCCGCAACAAGTGGCATATTCATTTTACACATATGACCATCTGTCCACTCAACTACGCTGCTTAAAAATCCAAAATCATCTTTTAATTTATCCTTTGCTTCAATCAGTCTTTCCAATGCTGTCGGATATGGAATCGTGTCATCATCCATAAGCCAAATATAATCGTATTCGCGTTTTACACATTCTTTTATGCCAAAAGAGAATCCTCCAGCACCACCAAGATTCGAACCTGTATTGATATAGTCGATATTAGTATGGTTGCCTTTGTAATCTTTCACTATTTCTTTGGTTCCGTCCGTGCTTGCATTATCCACAATTAAAATATCACAACAAGCTGTCTGTTTCAACAATGCATCTATTGCTTCTTGCAATAATTTCTTTCTATTATATGTTAAAATCAATGCTATAACCTTGCTCATGTATTTTTCCCTCCCATAATAGTTTTTTCTTCTGTTTCCTTCATATATTCAATCATTCTTCTATATGACTCTTCCAAATCAATTTGTGCATGCCAGCCTATATTTTCTATTTTTTTTGCACTTAAATGCATTTTCGTCGACGGCGCATACCCATATTTCATAGAATCCTCTGGGATATCAAATACAACTTTGGCATTGCTGTTTCCAAAATTTTTTAAGACCATCTCTGCCATTTGCACTATTGTCAAATGGCTTTTTTCATTAGCAACATTATATGCTTGGCCTGATTCGCCAAAAATAATTAGAAGCAATAATGCACGAATTGCATCCGATGTATATACATAATTTCCCTCACTTTGACCTAAAGTGTGCAGAACAATATCCGAACCAGATATAGCACTTCTTGCAAATTGAGCAAAGACACGATTCTCTGTTGCTAAAATTCCTGCACCAAACGTTTGTGCCAACCTAGCAGTACACACCTGTACACCATATTGAGAGGCGTATGCGGTGCAAAGACACTCGCACATTCGCTTGGATTCAGGGTAACTGCTTCTTACATTACTTAGATTGATATAGCCGTAATCTTCTTCTGATACTTCGTGCGTCAAATTCGGATTTCCGTAGACCTCCATAGATGAAACATATACCATTGCTGCATTTTTTTCCCGCGCTAATTCCAAGACAGCTTCTGTTCCATAAATAGAAGTTCGAATAGTGTCCACCGGATTGCTAACCATTAATTTTGAGTTCGTAATGGCTGCTGTGTGAATAATATAATCCACAGTGCCATTATAATCCAGTTTACCAGATATCATGTCCCATTGTATAAAAGACAGAGCCTCATCTTTTCCGAGTAATTTTTCAGCTTTGTCTATATTTCTAACTGCCGCCAGAACCCTAAGCCTCAAATTTTTACTTTTATTACAGGTAAGTAACGACCGAACCATCAGTGAGCCAATTAGACCTGTGGCTCCAGTAATCAGAAAAACCTTTTCCTGATAATATTCAAAAGGTAGCTTACTTACAGCGATTTCTTCTAAATCCTTGTTCAAAACCATGCTCACAGTTCTATTCCTCAATTCCATAGATTTGGGCATTCTCTTTTGCATCGATAATTGCGCGCATAATATAGAAATCATCCGGCGTTGTAATTTTAATGTTCTCCTGTGGTCCCTCAATAAGATGTAAGTTTTTTCCGTAATACCTCATTAAAGAACACGAATCCACAAAGTCTTCCTTACCCTCTTTAATTGCTCTTCTGTGTGCATCTATGATATCATTAAGCCAGAAGCTCTGTGGTGCTCTGGCTATACGCAGACTATTTCGATTCGGGATGTTTACAACATTTCCAAAATCAGAAACTTCTACCACAGTTTCTTTAGCCGCAATGCTAGTAATTGCCGAGCCATATTTAACCACACTATTAATGTTTGCACTAATTAGTGTTTCATTAATCAATGGGCGTACTCCGTCATGAATTAGGACGACAGACTTTTCTCCTTGGGTCGCCTCTTCTGCGGCACATAAACCGTGATAAATAGACTCTTGACTAGATTTTCCTCCAGGTACAACTTTATATACCTTTTCTAACCCATACCTCATAATCAGGTTCTCCAAATATGGAATCCAATCTGAAACACACGCAATCACGATTTTGTTAATCTGAGGATGATTTTCAAACTTCTCTAGTGTATGAATAATAATTGGCTTATCATGCATTGTGAGAAATTGTTTTGGTTTTTCTTTGGAACGCATTCTAGTTCCTACTCCTCCAGCAAAAATAACTGCAATATTCATCATATCAGCTCTCCTTAAAACACTCTTTATAAATCCTCTTGCTAATCATTTCAGTCGCTTTTCCTGTTTCACAGGATCCAAGTCTATTATGGTGTTCAGCCATCTTTTTTTTGTAAGCATTCCCATCCCAATGTAAGATTTGATTACATAAGCTGGTATTGGTCTTGCAAACCGGGAATCCCCATGTATTAATAGGAGTATCCAGTCCTCTTTTTTCCACATACAAATCTACATCTGGAGTGTATAATAAACAAGGCCTACCAGTAAAAGAAAAGTCCCAAATACTCGATGAATAGTCCGAAATTAGCACATCAGACGCAGCCAATAATTCCTGCATATCCGGGTAATCTGTAGCAGAAATCACCGAACTTTTTTCTTCTTTCGTGCTCCCAAGATAATGCATTCTCATTAGGCAAACCCAATTTCCGCCGAATTGTTCCTTCAGTGCAACAATCACCGCATCAATATCAATAGGTTCGTAAGTATTTCCAGCATCCCGATAAGTAGGGGCATACAAAACAACTCTACAGTCCGAACTCAACCCATAATGTTTGTATACCTTTTCTCGAAATAACTGTTCCTGATTTTTTATGATGACATCATTTCTCGGCATACCATATTCATAAACCTCGCCAGCAAAACACTTTTGCTTTCGGACGACCTCTTCAGTGAAATATCTGCTACTAGAGAGATATATGCTGGTATTTTCAGCATCCCATTGCAATTTTTTTAAGTTTGTTTTTGAATTTGCCCCTTTTATAGCTGCCCCAGCAGTTTTATAGGCACCACCACCGTGGTGTGTATTAATTTGGAACTGACTTTTTCTCAGTGGTAATTCAGGGAAGCTCCCCGCATTACATACGCACACCTTAGAAGTCGCTTTCATATAGTAAAATTTCAGGCTGCGCATTCTAACAGCAGTAACATTTTCATGTTGATATCCTTGTAATTCTTTGTCATCATTCAACGTCCATATATATTCAAATCGCCTAGGATAATTTTGTATCATATATTCAAAAATTGCTTTAGGATTACAACACACATGTTGACCATCATACGCTGTAAATAAAACTCGATTATTTTTTATTGGAAAAATATACAACACACGACTTATAATTCGAAGCACACAGGCCGACAAATATTTTATTAATCTTTTTATCTTTCTATTCACTCTAAACCATCTCCTATCACTTGTCACGTGCTTTTTTCATCTTTTTCTTCAAAAAAAGGGGACGAATCACATTATAAAGACATGAAACCAAGCTAATCATCATAGAACGCGGTAACAGATGACATGCATAAGCATAAATTTTTGTTTCAACAGATCGATTGTCTTTTCTGAGTGCGCAATTTTCCCATGGCGACAAAGCTCTATACTTCAAGTATGCTTCCTTATGTGGATGATCACTGTTTTCAATCCAAGGACGTCGATACACATAAAAATTTCCTGTGTAGTGTGTAATCACTGGATTTTTTTTTGCACTATTCAACTCCTCTTTGCTATATGAAAACAAGTAGGGCTTTCTTAAACGCATCAGTTCATCATATTCAAAAAGATATATCAAAGAGTTCACATTATATTTTTGAGGAAGCACTTTGATTTTTCCGGCAAATAAAGAATTTATGATGCTTTGTTCATTGAAAACAAAAAAGCCATTATTCTTGTGGATTATTTTAATAAATTGGGGGGTAATGTTTTCTTCACGCCATTTCTTAAGGTTTATAAGTAACATGCCCGCATTGCAATAAACACCATCACTGCTCAGCCCAACAATGTCTCTATATTTGGAGCTCAAGCAATCATCTACCGCTGCCAAATAATAATCGTCTATTTTTGTATTCCAAAGTTCATCTAAGGAATCTTCAATCACAGTATCCGAATCCAAGTAAAGTACTCGGTCAACATTATCTGGAATAAATTCAGTCAAAAACAAGCGGTTATAGCCAAATCCGAGCCATCCGGCTTTAGATGACTTGAGTTCAATATTTAGCTTTTCCGACCAATTTGGCATCTCCATAAAGCTGATTTCACGATTGTATTTTTCTGCAATAGATTGCAGCTTCATTTTATTTTCATCTGACATCCCGCGTTCAATATAAAGAACTTGAATACGATCCATTTGCTTATTGTTTTCAAAAAGCGAAACCATCGATACCCCTGTAACCTCGGCAAATGAATCACTGCTATGATATATAACGTACACCTGATTTTCCTCCTGAACCATTTCTTAGCAAAATTGTTGAAACCATTTGATTCGTTTCGACAATAAAGTTAATCCCGCAGCTGTTGTCATCGTGACTGTCAAAACAAATAGCAGCCCTACATATGGACTTCCTATAAGCATCTGATTAAAAAAGCTCTCCGGAAATAGCGTTGGAAGTGCTGACAAGTATAGCCTTTGACACAGAAATATATCCATACTCATTTTTCTCAGCCAAATTGTTTTTATGTCCTGTCGAATTGTAATCCCAAGACAGAATCTCATAAAATAATAGCTAAAAGGAAACAAAAAGAGTAAGGTGTTAACATTTATTGCGCCAAGTGTTTTGATCGTTAATGCCTCTACTACAAAACACACCCCAAGCACAACTGTTAAAATCGTATCTTTTCTCTTCTGCTTTGAAAATTCAATCTTTTCTATCTTCGAAAGGATCAGTCCAAGGGTAATAAATGGAAATCCATTGAAAATCCCATTCCTAGAACTGCAAAAAATGAAATTGTATACATTCAAGCATCTGCTAAAAAAATTCATATCGGACAACACAAAGCTATAACTTGCTCCCATGCATCCAACTATATAAAAAATTATAGCAATAATAAAAGTTTTCTTTAGCCCCGCTTTAACGTAAAAGCAATAGGTGAGTAACACACCGATTGCTGTTGCAGGCAAAAACCATATCGTTTTATATGTAGAGTATGTTATCGCATTCAGCAAATAATGCCATACCTCTTCTCGTGTAGTTCCAAATCTAAACCATGTAATAATCTGAAAAGCAATATAAAGAGCAGACCACCACATATACATAACCAGAACACGCTTACAATAGTTCTTTACTTTCCCCGCATCATCTTGCCCATCCAACTTCCGAAACAGTAAAAAACCACTACACACAAAAAAAAATGGAACTACAATTATATACAAGGATGATAAGTAATCTATCAACGGATTGATCCGACCCATTGCATTTTCCGAGATAAAATGCGCACAAACAATGAGTAATGCAAGTAAAAATTTTACAATGTCTAAAAAAGGATATTGTTCTTTTGTATTCAATTCTCTTAGTTCACTCATAAATCATATTTCTTTCCATGTTCTATTGGTATTTTATCAGCCCAATCTCGCAGGTTGTCTAGAATTTGTTTCTTTAATCTTTCTTTATTCTTTTTTGATTCGAATGTATTATGGGGAATAATCCGAACACGTTCCGCTTTCCATCCCCAGAAATTTTCATTTAGTGGTTCCTTTTCAAAAACATCCAATATAACAGCACGGAATTTTCCTGTATCTAATGCTTGTTTCAATGCGTTTTCTTCAATCAATGCCCCTCTTGCAACATTCACAAGAATCGAATCTTCCCTCATACCATCAAATAATTCCTGATCAAACATGTGATATGTTTCCTTAGTCAGCGGCAATGTGAGTACAACAATATCGCTTTGAGCCAATATATCATGCATCTTATCAAGCCCCACTATATTGGTGAAGTATGGTTTTTCCCGTGGGTGCAAATCTATTCCTATCACGCGTTCAACAAACACAGAAAGTTTCTTTGCAACTTCTGTTCCTACACTTCCTGTACCACAAATACAAACTGTTTTATCAGACAGCTCATCTAAATTCCGATTTTTGTTCCAAATACACAGCTTCTGATTATTATAGAAATAATCAGAGTATTTATATGCATCAAGAATTGTCATTACAGTGAATTCCGCAATAGGAATGCTGTAAATACCTTTAGCATTACGTACTTGAATATTATGCTCTTTCACATAATCCATTGGCAAGCGATCGAATCCCGCACTCAAAAGCTGTATTGCTTTAATTCTTTGGAATTTTTGTATATCATAATGCGCAAACAGCCAATTGCATACAACAACATCATATGTTTCAATATTTTGAATTTCAAGATTATCCTCACGCTGTATAGCTGTAATATTATATCCAAAATCCTCAATTTCTTTTAGCTCTCTATCCGTGAAAGTTATACTTCCGGCAAGTAATAGGTTTAGCATATTTATTCACCCACGAATTCCAATATTTGTCGATTCATGCAGGCACGAACATCTCCATCTTCTACCCAACACTTGCTCCATTCCACGACCATCTCAATTGCTGTATCAAGGTTCCAATTGGGCTTCCAGCCAAAGGTGGTCTTCAACTTGGAGCAATCCAGCTTCAAGAAATTTGCTTCGTGGGGACCACCGTCATACCGGTTGACCCACTTCATGCCTTCGCCCCATTTGCTTACAAACAGATCGACTAATGCACCAGTCTGGAAGCAATCCACATCATCAGGGCCTACATTATAATAGCCTGCATATTTAATGTCCTGATACTGCATTGCCGCAATCATCAGATATGCATACAGCGGCTCCAGAACGTGCTGATACGGCCGGGTCGAGAACGGATTTCTCACCACAATATCCTCATGCTTAATTGCAGCGCGGATACAATCTGGAATAATACGGTCATTTGCAAAATCGCCACCGCCAATCACGTTACCAGCCCGCGCCGTAGAAATAGCGACTCGATTATCTCCAAAGAAACTGCTTTTATAGGAATGTGTAACCAGTTCCGAGCAAGACTTAGAGTTCGAGTACGGATCATAACCGTCCAACTCTTCATTTTCCCGATAACCCCAAGCCCATTCCTTGTTCAGATAAACTTTATCAGTTGTCACATTTAAGAAGGACTTCACGCAGTTATTGGTTCGGACACACTCCAAAATGTTCACCGTACCCATCACATTTGTTTCATATGTATACGCAGGATCTTTATAACTGTCACGAACAATGGGCTGTGCTGCCAAGTGAAGCACGATTTCCGGTTGTGCTTCGTCAAACGCTGCCTTCAGTGTTTTATAATCTCGAATATCACCGATAACAGAGTGAATATCCTGCTCGATATTCGCAATTTCAAACAAAGAAGGAGATGTAGGCGGATTCAGGGAGTACCCTGTCACAATTGCTCCCGCATTCGCTAAGATTTTGCACAGCCAGGAACCCTTGAACCCGGTATGTCCCGTCACAAATACCCTTTTTCCTTTATAAAAACTCAAATCAAAATTCATTTTCGTGTTCTCCCGAATCAGTCATTCCATTTTTTCCACGGTGCTTTTCCCAAAGCTAACATTTTCTCTAGTTTTTCTTTTTCTCGCTTTGTGTCCATGCATTGCCAAAAGCCTTTGTGCATATAGCTCATAAGTTGATTTTCGCGAACAAGTCTAAGCATCGGATCTTTTTCGAATACTGTGTAATCCCCTTCAATATAATCGAAGATCTGTGGTTCTAAAACCATATAGCCCGCATTAATTGGTGCGCCATCTGAAATATTTTTTTCTCTAAACGCTTTAACTGCGTTATCCCCTCCAATATCGAGAATTCCCTTTTCTTGTTCCAGCATTACAGCCGTAAGCGTTGCCAATTTACCATGACTTTTATGAAACTCAACAAGTTCCGCAATATTAACGTCGCAGACACCGTCTCCGTAGGTCATCATGAACGTTTCATTGCCAACGTATTTCTGAATACGTTTAATTCTACCGCCTGTCATCGTATTCAATCCTGTGTCAACCACTGTAACCTTCCATGGCTCACAATGCTGATCGTGGATAATCATATCATTCGTCCCTTTTGTGAAGTCGAACGTGATGTCGCTGTTATGAAGAAAATAATCCGCAAACCATTCCTTAATAACGTGCTGTTTATAACCAGCACATACTATAAATTCATTAAATCCATAGTATGCATATTCTTTCATAATGTGCCATAGAATCGGTTTCTCTCCAATCTCCACCATCGGCTTTGGCTTAAACTGAGATTCTTCAGAAATTCTTGTTCCGAAGCCACCTGCTAACAGTACAACTTTCATAATCTGCTCCTTTTAATTATTCTGAATGCCTTACTCCGCATTGACTCAACGTAGCATCTTACCGTTTTAGTAAGCCGAGAACTTCCTGAAGATTTTCTTTGGTATATCGATGTTTAAGATCATCCGGAAGACTCTTGAGCACATGGTTTATTTGCGAATACGAAAACCCCATTTGTGAGCGCATTACTACTGCATACTTGTAAGCCACACCATAAATTGCAGGAAGTGCTCGGCTAACGGAATAGCCCCACTGACTAACTGGTGTTAGTTTTTCAACCAACTCGCACACTTCCAAAAGTTCATCATAGCAGTATTTTTTTCATATTTTGTATTCAGATGGGGAAGAATAAGCTCTGTTTGCATATTGCCAGCTCCTTGTCCCATACCTATAGCACAAGAATCAATAATTATATTTCTGTCCCCATGTATCTTCAGAAAGTGTTGAACATTTGAAAACGCCAAATCCATATTGTTATGGGCATGAAAACCAATCCGTATTTCAGGAGAAAGATATTTGTCAATAAACGAAAACAAGCGTTCAACATCTGTTGTTTGCATATAACCAAAGCTATCCACAAAATATAAAGCATATGCTCCCATCTTATTCGCGCGATCAATTACCATTTTTAGTTCTTCTTTGGTATACCTCATTGTAAGCATCGGTTGCACAAATGTCTTATATCCTTTCCGAGCTAACATCTCACAATAGTCCAAAGATTTCTCTAATTCAGAATATCGAAGAATCACACGAACACCTTCTATAAGCGATGGATTCCATTCTGGAATCTGCCCCTCATCCATATCTGGTCCCGTAAACAGCGCAATGTACATCTGCTTTTTATTTGGAGTTTTAGGAATGAATTTTGATACTTCTTCTACAGAAAAGTGATTTGCAAATGGATGATTTGCGAAATGGCTTTTCTCAATATATCCCAACTCAACAATTTCGATATCAGTACGAGAAAGATGATCCACAATATCATTGATCATCTGCTCTGTAAATACAGTCTTTGAGCCTTCTGTTCTATAGGCTGCTTCTAATCCTTGACCTCCATCACGTAATGTACAGTCCAACAGCTGAATTTTTCCGTTTTCCATTTTTGTTTCCCTCATGCTTTTTATACCTCTTAATCTATTTATTATGTAATACACACAGCCTATTCACTCCACTTTATCAAGCACGCCCACCATGCAACAATAATCTAGGTGCCGTTTTATACTGTCGTCCCCTTTCGGCGCAGCAATCATATTTCTACTTTTCTCCGTTTTATTGAGTACACCTGTCTCGTTTCTGCAATCATCGAAGTGTTGTTTTATACTGTCGAACCCCGTCCATGCTCCTACCCTATTTTTGCGAAGTGCTGTTTTATACACTCAAAGAGCGTAGGCGCGTATATGTTGTTGAAACTGTATATATCATCCACTCAAATCCACATCCAAACAGTCGTCATGAACAAATCATGCAGATTTTCCACCCTCGATACCCCATCCTTATGTACCTATCATCTTCACGACAGGTCTACTCAACAGAAAAGTTGCGAAGTAGAAATCGCCATTTTTCCCGATATTTTCATGATCAATAAACCGCAGCAAAGTAGCCCTCATATTTACCGGCGATAGTGTACTCAATAGAACATTAGCAGAGTAGGTGATAAGCTCATGGATTTTTGATGAATTTATCATCTGCGCCACCATTTTTCTCATTCCACCCACATCCACCTTATCCTTCCCACTATGTGTTCCTCATCCACCGGCAAACTGTGTAAATACCCCCCATTTTCACCTCATATATCAGGGCATTTTGCAACGAATCTTCGGTATGTTGAGTGTGATAATCGGGTCTTTTTTGACTATGCTACGTTGCTTCGGTTTGTTGATTAGACATTGGTAGGGGCAGCAATGACAACAAAATCAGCATCGGCGTATGCAGTCTTATCGTCCAGCGTTACGGTCAAATTCAGTTCTTTCTCTGCGAGATACTTCTCAATATAGTCATCTTGAATTGGAGACTTGCGATTGTTGATCATCTCAACCTTCTCCGGAATGATATCCACAGCAGTAACCTGATGGTGCTGGCTCAACAGAGTTGCATTGGACAGGCCAACGTAGCCGGTACCTGCAACGGCAATCTTATAATTCTTCATAATATCTACCCCTCCAATCCTTATTGCAGACATCCTCTAAAATCAGTTTGTGTCTATGTAGTTATCTTGAAAGACGCGTCCAATTTTTTACTCCCCACGCCCCAGCAGGCACACCTTGAAGGTCTTAAAGATAATTTTCCAATCCACCCAGAAGCTACGCTCCTTGACATACTTCACGTCCAGATCCATCCATTCCTCAAAAGAGAGGTCATTGCGGTGCGGGGCGATCTGCCAATAGCAGCTCAAGCCGGGGGTCACATACAGACGCTGCTTTTCGTAGTCGCCGTACTGCTCCACCTCGCGGGGAAGTGCAGGGCGGGGGCCAACGATACTCATATCGCCCTTCAAGATATTCCACAGCTGGGGCAGCTCATCGATGCTAGTCTTGCGGATAAACTTGCCCACACGCGTAATGCGCGGGTCGTCCTTGATTTTGAACACAGGACCATCCATCTCGTTCTGATCCAGTAGGTCGTCCAGTTTTGCCTCTGCATTGGGGCACATGGAGCGGAACTTATAGAACTTAAAGGGCTTTCCGTTACGTCCGATGCGCTCCTGACTAAAGACAGGACCCGCAGACGGATCATCGACTACAATTGCGATGGCAGTAGCCAGCATGACAGGCGACAGTACCACCAATGCCAAAGATGACAGGATTACGTCCTGCGTCCGACGCCCGATCCAGTACAGGCGATGGTCGCGCAGATTTTCCTTGCGGTTAACTTCAACTTCCTTATCGATTCCGACAGTATTCGTAGCCATTTTTTCTCCTCACATAAATTTGCGTTTGTTTATAAGTTTCTTGTTTTAACCCGCTTTTGCCGTAACGGTTTCGGCTTGTGCCGCCTGCTCAGATGGGCGTTTGGGATTGTTTTTCTCCCACCGCATCCCGATGGCATCCAACCTTGCAATACGCTCCTCTGTCAGAACAGCGCAGCTTTTTTCAGGATTATGACGGGTATACCGCTGCCGTTTGACCCATTTCCCGAGGGCGTATCCACCCGGCGAAACATAATCGACAGGTACTTTCAGGTCGCCGTGGGCTTCAAAATAGCGCTTTGCTTCTTGATATCCTTCGTTCCACTGGCGGTCATTGCGGTTGCCCCAATACATCCCGATCCTTTCCAGCCGCATGATCTGGTCATCCGAAAGCTTTTCCTTTTGGTACGCCCACTGCTGATTTGCCACCCAGCAGCCCAGCTTCTCCCCTGCGGCTGTTACATAGGAGCGCGGCATATTCAGGTTGCCGTTTTGCTCGTAATAGGCCATTGCCAAGGCAAAGGCTTTTTCCCACTTGACATCAAAAACGCTCCACACCATGCCGATCTCATCAAGCTGTGCAATGCGTTCTTCCTTCAAGCGGTCATTCAGCCGCTGCTGCCTTGTTTTTATGACCCATTGCCCCAACGGGTAGCCTTCCGGGTCGGTGTATTTGCCAGGTACCATCAGGCTTCCGTGGGCTTCATAGTACTTTTGGGCGGATTCCAGCCCTCGCTGCCATGCAATTTCGTTCCGGTTGCCCCAGACCATACCGATATCGTCCAACCGTTGGATCTGCTGCTGGGTCAGTTGACCGGGTATCTGTCCCTCGCGCACCCGACGCTGCGTGATCAGCCATGTTCCCAGACTCAGTCCCGCCGGGGTCGTGTAGCGTTTGGGGATATTCAGGTCTCCGTGCTCCGCGTAATAGATGCTTGCCTCGGAGAAATAGTGCTCCCAGCTAGAAGAAAGGCTTGCCTGCAGCTGCTCAAACAGCACCCGGCAGTCATGCACCTGCTCGATGACCTCAAACCGCTCAGTGACGATCTTATCGCCTTCGCCGTTGGCGTAGAGCCGATGAACAGCCTCCTGCATCTCGCTTTGCAGCCCGGAAATACTGGTCAGGCCTTCAAAGTTGTTGACCACATCCAAGATCATGGGTGCCTCTGTGTTCCCCGCCGTCAGAGCACGACCAATCTGCTGCTTGTAGATGATGGGCGAAATGGTAGGTCGGAACAGGATGACCCCGGAAATGCCTTCCACATGGACACCCTCGTTAAGCATATCAATGCAGAACAGCAGCTTCAGCCGGTTGCTCGTGTCTGTCTTGAAATCCGCAAACGCTTTATCCGTATTCGGGTCATCGGAGTAAGCTTCGTACACCACAACATCCGGGTTGACCCCTGCGAACCACTCCGGCACATGGGACAGCATCTCGTCCATATGCTCCTTGTTGGCGCAGAACACAATGTACTTGCCAGTCTTATTCGTGATATGATGTGCAAAGACCTTATCCAGGCCGTCTGCCTGCTCCAGTGCGCGGCGCAGAGCGTCCAGATATTTCTGATTCACATCCTGAATGCCCGGTGTCCGCAGGTTGTCCACCCGTGCCTGATACTTTGCAAGCGTTTTCTGGTACTGGTAGACCGTGGTCACATATTTCGGGGTAGGCAAAATACCCCTGACGACTGCTTCGCCAAGGGTCATTTCACTTGCAATATGTCCATCAAACAATTCTTCGGCCATATCGCGGTTGTTGTCCAAATATCGGATATTTGTCGCTGTCAGCCCAAGTAATTTCGCATTCGGGCACAACTTTAATAACGCCACCGCACTCTCGCCCCAGCATTCAGCACCGGCACGGTGGAATTCATCGAGTATAATATAGGCAGGCTTCTGCGCTGCTATTTCGTCCAGCTGCGCCTGCGTGCAGCACATCAGTTTGGCATAGGTATAAAAGTGAACGTTTGCCAGCGGAAAATCCGGGTCGTTCCTTTTCAGGCTCTCCAGCTGGGTCTTAAAGATATATTCACTGGGAGAAAGCCAGATTACGACCTTCTCCAGGTTGTCCTCGATCAGCTTGAACGCAATGTAGCTCTTTCCGGTGCCGGTCGGATGAACAATGGCAGCCTTGCCGTACTGCTCCATCATCCGGACTGCCGCATGATATGCTTTCTCGTTGTGTTCAAACAGACGCAATGCCACCCTGTTCACCCCTTTCCGCAATAAAGGGGTATCCTCCACATGGAAAATGGAAGACTATGGTCAAAATCCGGCGTTATTCCATCAAATTTAGTACTTTCCTTCCCCTCATAGACACCTGATGGGAGAATATCCGGTTCATCTCCCGGCGCTTTCGGGTCAGGTCAGAGTGTACATAGCGTTGCAAAGTGATGTTGGCGTTGGCGTGTCCTAACAATTCGCTAAGAGTTTTCACATCGCACCCAGCCTGCAGGCAAGTCGTTGCAAAGGTATGGCGTAGCGCGTGCGGACGTACCTGCCGGACGGTTGCCTGTTTCAGATATGCCTTGATGCTTTTCCGATAGCAGCGGGGTTCTGTGGGCTTGGATTCAGTACCAGATAGAAGCCATGTAGAATTACTGGTGTTTCCGCGCAGCCTTTTCAGCATAATAAGCAGCTGTTTCGGGATTGGAATTTCCCGGCGGGAGGTGCGGGTTTTAGGCGTTTGGATGACTACCTTCGTGTGCCCGTTTCCACAGGAAATTCGACAAACCGTCCGATTGATCTTCAACGTGCCAAGTTTCAGGTCAAAATCACCCCACTGTAAGCCGCAAATCTCACCAATACGCAGACCTAATTCAAGCCCCAGTAATAAGCCGATTTTGCGAGGCGTGGGGTTCTCCTGTACATAATGATAAAGCCGTTGCTGTTCTGCCGGAGAAAGGGGCACAGGTGTTTTATCAACAGCTTTTGGCAGCGCAACTTCCAACTCCATCGGACGGATCAGCCGTAAATGTGCAGCATACTTACAGATCCGGCGCAGCATCGAGAGACATTCCCGGGCAGAGGAGTTTCCCAGTGGCTTGTGCGTGGCATCTGTGGGCGCAATGATTTGCTGCATGGCCTGTTCGAGGAAACTCTCATCAAGGGATGCAGCTGGCACTTTGTTCAAAACCGGAAGAAGATATTTGTGCAGCGTGTACGAATAATGTGCATAGGTGGATTCTTTTATGCTGTTCCGCAGGGAGTGCAGCCATACTTCAGCCAGCGCTTCAAAGGTCAGGTCGGTTCTTTTCAGGTTGTAGAAGCCCGCCTCTGCTTTCTTCTGAATGAGCACCAGTTTGACCTCTGCATAGACCATTCCGTAGACGTAGCCCCACTGGATTTTCCCCTCCGGCGTGCGCGCCTTGATGTACCGGCCTTCCCACCGACCATCCTTGCGTTTGTGAATGTTTTCTCCCCGTCGTGCCATTTCTGTTTCCTCCTGCGGTTTGGACACCCATCTGACCACTTATTCTGTCCACCTTCGTTTTTTGCTGGATTTTTCATGCGAAACTGGGCAATGTGCAAAAAACTTTCAGCTTCTGCGAGGTTTTTTCTAAGGTCAGGTGGGATACATTTGTACGGATTTCTATTGATTCCCAGATATAACCATGATAAAATAATAGGGAAAATCAAACAATGATGTCGAAAGATTGGTATCCTCCATTTTCCATATGGAGGATACTTTTTTGTTAAATAAATTCTTTGTCATTACGCAGCCACGTATTCTTTGCATCATAAGATGCGAACGCACCTCTTGCGAACATAAAAGACGAGTGTTATACTGAAGCCATTAAAAAAACATTGGAGGTGTCACCTATGCCCCGTCCCAAAGGAAGCAAGAACAAGACCAAGACCGTAAAAGCAACCGTTGACTTTGCTGCACAGATCGCCGAAAAGCAGTCCGCAAAGGAAGCCGCTGCTGCTGAAATCGCATCCATCACTGCGAACATTGATGCGCTGAAAGCTGACCTGAAGGCCAAGAAGGCTGAGCTGAAATCTATCGACAAGGAAATCGCCAGAATCGAAGCTAAAAAGGTCAAAGCTGAAACCAAAGCTGCGGAATCCGCAAAGAAAGCTGAAGCAGAGGACGTGCTGAAAAAGTTGCTGGCAAGCGGCGTGAGCGCAGACGATATCCTCGCAAAGCTGAAGTGATCTGAAAATTTCTGACGCAGAAGTTTACGGGAATTTCTACGCGGCAAGCAGTGCAACTTGGTACCAACTTGCGATTTTTGAATCGGATTTTTCAAAATCCAAATTCAAAATGCTTGTTGGGCTGTGCCCAATCCCCTTTCGTTCTGCATCGTGCGATGCAGGCTGCGCGTTTGTTCCAAACACTTCTATAACAAAAAAAAGATAGCCTAGGGCTCTTCCATAAGGGAAGAATCCTAGGCTATCTTCGTTTATCGGGACTTCATTTTTTCAGCGCCACTCTTTTCCTCTGCAAAGAACAGTTCTACATTTTTCTTTGCACGAAGAAGCTCCTGCATTTCTTCTTTCGCTTTACGATAATCCAGGTATACTGCTTTCTTTTCTGTCAGCAGCTTGGAATATTCCGCGTCCAACTCCTTGACCTTGTGGAGTTTTTTCAAGTTGGCTTCATCAAACGCCGCTTTCGCCGCCTTGTGCAGCGTGATCTCTGTGCGGTGCGTTTCCAGAAAGCGCTTGCTGTATCCGGTCTTGCGGTAGGCGTCATAGACCGGTCGCGTCTTGGCGTAGTTGATGATGTGCGCTTTCAGCACTGCAATTTCTGCCAGCCGCTTCTCTGATGCTTTAATGGAATCGCCCAGTTCATGATAGCGTGCAGTTGCAGCGTCCACACGCTCCTGCATTTCCTCGATGCTGCCGATTTTATTTTCCTGTAAGAAGATCAGCGTCCGGGACATTTCTTTTAAGTTGTGCTGCTTTGCCCAGCGGGCAAAACCCGTGCCTTTTCCCTCGGCCAGTTTTGCCTGAATGTCCACCAGCATCTGAAATTTTTGTTCCGGTGCTGGGCACTTTTGCCGAGGCCGATGCTCCGCTTCTCCGGCAAGGACAGCTTTCAATTCTTCCTCGCTGTACCCTGCCCCCAAAGTGCGGAACCGGATGAATCGCTTCTGCCGTGCGCCCTTGACGGAGGTGTACTTTCCGCGTTTGACTTCGTAGCCCTGCTGCTCCAGCTTTTGCAGAAAGTCCTCGTAGTCCTTGGGCTTTTCAGCCAGAATGTTGTCGATCACGCTGCATAGCCGGTCACGATTGCTCTCCCTTGGCGGGTAAAGTGTACGCTTCTGCCGCTCCCGGTAAGGCTTTATCTCAATGACGGAGAGCTGATGTTCTAAGCAGATCAGGTCACTCAACCGCTGCACTGCCAACGCTGAAAAGAAAAAATCCCGGAATTTTCGTGTTCCATCCAACGCAGTAGAGTTATAAATAATGTGGTTGTGGATGTGTTCCCTGTCCGTGTGGGTGGCAACGATAAATGCATATTTGCCCTTGGTGAAGCGCATCGCCAGTTCGTAGCCCACCTTGTTGGCCTCCTCTGCGGTGATCTCACCGGGGCGAAAAGACTGCCGTATCTGATAGGCGATCACATCATTTTTCTGTCTGCGCCCTGTGGCAAGTTCGTATTGCCGCTTGGACAGCATAAATTCTTCGTCTGCGGTCAAAGGGCTGCACTCGTAGCTACTGACCAGCTCTCCCCTGTTCGTTTTGTCAGGATTCTTCGCGTAGTCCGTGCGGCTTTTCAGGCAGGCCTCAACCGACTTGCCCTTGTTTTTGTGCAGCGCGATCAAACGTGTTGCAGCCATTCTGAATCACCTCCCGTGTGACAGCCAATACTTGAACCACTTTGCTAACGAACACTTGAGCCACTTGTGGCGTTCGCAGCGTCCAAACAAAAAAGCCGCCCGAAGGCGGCAAAGATAAAAATACTTACAGTTCTGCAAGCCATTCGCTGAACCGTCCGATGCCCTCTGTGATGGCAGTTGCGCCGAAAAAGAGAACGAAGCAGATAAACTCTGCCACCAGCAGAATGAAAAACTGATCCCAAGTCTGGCGGTAGGCGGTGTAGATGCCGCAGCCGAAGATGTAGAGCATCAGCGGCGCGACCACATAGCTGGACAGGATCAGCAGCCATTTTGCCATCAGAGCCAGAAACGCCACAAAGAGAGAAATCGGGAAAAGAACAATTTTCTTCAGCGTAAACATCATATCGAACACCAACCTTTCTTTTCGGCTCTATTATAAAGGTATCAGCTATTGCGTTGCAAGGATGTCAAGCGTTATATGTAACCCGCAGTCCTCCAGCTGCGGGGAAAGTTTTAAAGTTCTGCCAACCGGGAAAGAATCTGCTTGCCGATGCTGATGAGTTCATCCAGCCGGGCGCGCAAGTCCTCCATATCGGCAGCATAGACCCGACCATTTTCATTGGCTACTTTGGCGTACTGGTTCAGGTTATTGCTGCACATCTGCAAAAGATATGCCATACGGCGCAGCTGCGGCAGATCCAGATACAGACAATATCCGTCCAGCGCCATCTTTCGCAGATAGGAGCCAATGCTCAGAATGCCGCTGGATTCCATCTTGTTCCGAATCCGTTCCAACTCCGGCTTGCTGACCCGGAAATGGAGTTGCTGGTCGCGGCGGTCGCTCACCGGGCATCACCATCCTTATCATAATAGCTGCGGAACGGTTTGACAGGCTCCGACTGATTGGTCTTTTCCCCCAATGCAGCCAGCACAGACGGACGAGTTGCGGGTGCTTCGGTTTTCTCGGATTCTTCGGGAGTATCCTGCGAGGAACTGCGGTCACGGTCGATGTTCAGCAAGGCGTTCAATTCAGCAAGGCGGGCAGACTTTTCAGCCAGTTCTTCCTCCTGTGCAAAGGGCTTTGCCACTTCGACCTCTGCGGCCTGCTTCTGCTGTTCAAGGTTTTGCAGAGCATTTTCGGCATCTGCAATACGGTCAGCGAAATTGTCGATGGCATTGTCCAGACGAGTGATATTGCCGCGCGCATCATCGCCCAGCGACACCGGGTAACTCAGCTCTGCCCGAAGTACGGCCTGATGCTCATTTTTGAAGCTGTCGAATCGAATGTTCAGTTCAAACCCACGGTAGGTGCCCAGCAGCATCATATCAGCATTGGGCATCTCCTGCCGAGCCAGCAGCAGCCGTTCGCCTGCAGCCTTTTTGTCATCGTACACCATGCCCTTGATAGTCATGCCGCAAAAGTTTTCTTTGTCCTGTGGGTGTGCTGCTGCAATCTGTGAATCTTGTTGTAAAGCAGCAATGCGGATTTTCTGTTTCTGGATCTCCTCCGGGAAAGTTTTGAGCAGCTTATCCTCCAGACGATATTTCTGATTCTGGAAGTCTCCGCGCAGCACCTTCAATTTTGCTACCTGCACGTCCAAGTCCATCTTTTCCCGGATGCGAGGGTCGCCTGCACACAGAGCCTTGATTTCTGCGTAAGACAGAGCCTGTTCATCAATATCATCGCAGGAGCGCATGGGAGATTTGCTCGTCATAATCTGAGAAATGAACTTCTGCTTATTCTCAAGGGTCTGATAGAGGTAGGCGTCAAATGTCGATTCCGTGACGTAATTATAGACGTAGACTTGTTTGTTTTGGTTGCCTTGGCGGATGATTCTGCCGTTACGCTGGGTCATATCGGACGGACGCCAGCCTACATCCAGATGATGCACCGCTACGAGCAGCGTCTGGACGTTGGTTCCTGCTCCCATTTTGGCAGTGCTGCCCAGCAACACACGCACCTGTCCGCTGCGTACCTTGGAGAAAAGTTCTGCTTTCTTGTTTTCCGTATCTGCGTTGTGGATGAACTCGATCTCCTGTTCGGGCACACCGGCGTTGAGCAGCTTGGTGCGAATATCATCATAGACGTTGAACGAACCGTCCCCCTTGGGAGTAGACATATCGCAGAAAATCAACTGGGTCAGCTTCTGCTCCTTGGTGTCGTTCCAGATGCGCAGGACGTTGTTGACGCAGGCATTTAACTTGCTGTTGGGGTCATCGGGCAGAGCGGAATTCATCAACCGCTGATCAAGACCGATTTTGCGGCCATCCGACGTAATTTTCAACATATTATCCACAGAGGGGTCAACAGAACCGCTGTGGACTTCGGCTGCACGTTCGCTCAACGCCTGCACCATGTCCTGTTGGATTTCCGAAGGTTTGACCACCACCGTCTCAAATTTTGCATCAGGCACCGGGAGATGAAGCTGGTCGCTGGTCTTGATATCTGCTGCTTCTTTGAACATCGCCATCAGTTCAGG
>OCHE01000340.1_pt1 | contig 67800 bp, 89 predicted proteins | sample 1538681 | NCBI WGS metagenome assembly OCHE01 (sample SAMN04571717, study PRJEB22368) | human gut metagenome | biome: human gut; material: stool | host: Homo sapiens | place: Luxembourg | collected 2012-08-17
CTACACCACCTGCAAGAACAACACCTTCAACGGGATGCCCCTGCCGCCCATCTGGCTGCTGGGCGCAGACGGCAGCTGCCGGGAGCTGGTGCGCTTCGGTTATCAGGACTTTAAAATGCGTCTGGGCGCGATATAAAAGAAATAGCAAAAGGGTCATCGGCACAGCGATGACCCTTTTGCTGTCTCTGCCTGATGGTGCAATTGACAAAGCGCCGGCAGAAACATATAATTGAGTTTATAAGAAAACTATCGCTATAGAACCGACAAAAGAGGAGAAACAGCGCGTGCGCACATTGTCTGAGATCATTGTCAAGCGGGATTATTCTCAAAAATCGCCGTCTTCCGTATTTTATAAGGATAGCCCCTTCTGGCAAAAGCTGATCTGCATCTGCTATGTGGGTTTTATCGCACTGGCAGCGCTTGGCGACTGGAAAACCCTGCAGAGCATTTTGGGTGGTCTGCCTAAGATTATTACTGCGGGTGTTATCGGCATGGCAATTGTCTATGGATTCATATACCCGGATCTGGAACGAGTAAAAAAGGTGTTCTGGCCTGCACTAGTCTATATGTCCCTGATCGCGATGCTGTTCTTGTGGTCCATTGTTATCTGGCTGATGGACTTCAGCGCAATCTCCACGATGATCCGGGCCTGCTCCAAGCTGATGTTCCAGAGTATTTCAATTCTGACAGCGGTGAGCGGAGTATTCCTGCTGGGTTCAAAAACCATTGATCTGTTTGCCATTGCGGTATGTCTGGCAAATGCGGGTATCATGGTTCTGGAGATTCCTACCTTTGGCCTTTCGGCAAGCATCCAATCGCTTATGCGGTGTCTGCTCACCTTTGGCGAAGCAGAGGGATATGCCCGCAATCTGGAAATACATGATCTCACATTTGTGTTTGGCCAGCTGGTGCTTTATTATGCAGTGTTTGCCCCGCATGACACAAAACAGGAAAAACGCCGCCGCCGTCGCCTGCTTGCAGCTTGTACGTTTTTCTTTTTTGTAGGCATGAAGCGTATCGCCATTCCGGCGGTGGTGCTGTTTATTTTTGTGGCGCTGATCGTCCGCCGTTTCAAAGACAAAAAGAAGCTGCTCACTCTGTGGGGCGTTGCGTGGGTCGTGTTTTTCTTTCTGTATATTTACGCAGTTCGCAGTGGCCTTGTTTCAAAGCTGCTGCATATAACGGGCATTGACATGATGGGGCGTGACTACCTGTGGAGTCTTGCTAATGATTACTACGATTTATCCATTACCTACGTTGGCCACGGCTTTGAGTATGTGGACACTATTGTCACCGAATGGTACAATTCAGGCATTATTAACCATCCTTATCCCTTCCATAACGACATTTTAAAAGTGTTTGTGGAAATGGGCTTTCCCGGTTTTGTGTTTTGGACGGGCATCCAATATATCATTACGCCGATCTTCTGGATGCATTACGCGGATGAGGACACCGCGTTGCTGTACCTGAGCAATCTCAGCTACATGACAATGACATACCTTACGGACAACACATCCTTTTCTTTCTGGTGCACGATGGCGCTGCGGCTGCTGCCGCTGGCCTATTCGGTACAGCGGCGCAAGCCGCCAAAGCCGCAGGTCTGGAAGCCGAAGAATAAGAAGGAAATGCAAGACCGCATCCGCATCATGATGCAGGAAATGTAAAAGGAAAAGCGTTATAGGTTTGAACGATTGGGGCGGAAGTGCTTGTGTGCTTCTGCCCCAATAAAATTATACAGGTGCTGAAGTACAATAGCCAGTATGCAGGTGAAAAACAGCACGCCCCAGAAGTAGAAGATGTCAAAAGGACGAGCGTTTGTTATATAGTAGTTCTTTGTGACATCGAGAACTGCAAACTGAAATAGATACAGGAACGGAGCATAGGGATTCATTGTGCGGAGAATTCGATTGCCAACTTTGAATTTGTCCAGCAGCCAGATCAAAAGCAGACCGAAGAAAAGGTTCATGAGATTGTGGAAAATTAAGTCTGGTAAGCTTTTTTCGGGTACGGTTATGGCAAAAAATGAAAAAACAAGCTCCGCAGCGATGATCGAAGGCAGGGCATATTTCTTTTTTAAAAAAGCGGCAAAAAAGTCTGCATATTCATAGATAATTACTCCAAAGGGAAAAGCTAGCTCGCTGATGTAATAAACTCTGTGGTTTAAGCCTGTAACAGCATCAAAGATGCAGAGGATCGCAGTGATGATGAATATAACGCCGGAAAGAAAAACGACACGCCGGAATTTATTTTTTGGGAAAATGCGGTGGGAAACATAGAAGATCAGATACAGTACAGTCAACGTAGGCATATACCAGTTGACCAGCTGAAAAATCTGATGTTCGTCTAGCATCGTGTTCCGAATGAGCGTGCTCACAACGCTTGAAAACAGGGTGATCCATAGCAGATCGACGATCTTTTTCCAGAAGTTGCGCAGATAGTTCGGTTTTGAGGCAACAGAGCAAGCAAGCCCAAAGCCGGATGAAATAAAGAAATAACCTACGCCCAATGTGGAGATCTTGCTTAACGGCAATAGAATATGCGGCATAGGAAAAAACGGATTTGTACAATGGGAAAAGATGATCAGTACTGCAAAAACAAAGCGCAGCTCATGCAGACGGTTCATGGTCTTTTTGATATCGGCACCGGTTGGACAGAACTGCATATTTAAAAGACAAAGCACTGCTAAAAAAAGATATAAAAAAATATAGGGCATATGCGGCCTCCTGACGTTTTTGCTTCTGTGTCTTGCGAATCTCTAAAGAAGGAGAATACAAGTTTATCTTATCATAAGCTGCTTTGCATGGCAAGCAGACAATAAATAAGCACCACACATTTCTGTGCAGTGCTTTTCATTCTGGTGGAGATTACCGGGATCGAACCGCTGACCTCTTGCAGTCCATGCACGGCGCTCTCCCGGGTGAACTGGGCCCTCACTCGTTTAGCACTAACAAAAAAAGCACCACACATTTCTGTGTAGTGCTTTTTGTTCTGGTGGAGCATGACGCACGGTGTACGAACTTTTCAACGACACCATCCGCGATGTCCGCCAGCTCTATAATCTCTGGTTTTTCACATGAATCCGTGAAATTGAACGCCAGTGTGATTTTGTCATCGTACAGATACACGGCATTCACAAATGTCTTTACCAGCCGTTTCCGGCTGTCTACGTCATCCATATCTAGCCCGCGCATGGATTCAAGGAAGAACAGGATGCGATCTTCTGTGAGGTCGAAAGATTCTTCTGACAGCTTAATTTCAGCCAGCGTCCGGGTGAGGGCTGCTTTCTGGTTTTCCAGATCATCCAGCCGGGATTTTGTAGATGCGCTGAAAATACCCGCCTCCATCGCCCGGATCAGATTATCAATGGAACTTTCCACGCTGGACAGTTGCGCCTTTATCGCGGCGGACTGATCCAGCTTTTTCTTTTCCTCCAGATAATAGGTGTAGGCCTTGTGTGCAATGAACTCCAAAAACTCCTGATCGAACAGCACCCGGCGAATCTGTTGTAATACGACTTTCTCTATCCAGTCCTGCCGAACCGCTTTCTTAGAGCAGTTCCGTTCCCGTTTTTTCCCGGCGCAGATGTAATAGTTGTACGTTGCGCCCGTTCGGGATGTACCGCATTCGCCCACCATCTTAGAGCCGCAGTGCCCGCAGAACAGCTTATCAGTCAGCAGATACGTTGCCCGGTTCCATGTGTTCACCGGGGATCGGTGATTGATCTCCAGCATCTCCTGCACCTTGTCAAATGTTTCACGGCTGACCAGCGCGGGGATTCCGCCCTCTACGCGCACCTCATCCTTGAACAGGTATACACCCGCATACCGTTCATTCTTGAGGATCGTCCAGAGGGAATTTTTAGTAAACGGCTTGCCTCGGACGGTGCGCAGCCCTTTCTCGTTCAGCAGTCGCACAATGTCCATGCCGGTGTAGCCCTCTGCATATTTCTCAAAGATCAGCTGTACCGTGGGCGCGGTATCCGGGTCAATGACATACTTTTTCGTTTTAGGGTCAATCGCGTATCCCAGCGAACAATGCCCACCGATGGCTTGACACTTCTCCGCGCTGGCACGGATGCCCCGGCGGATGTTCTGGGCAAGCTGCAAGCTGTAATACTCCGCCATGCCCTCCAAAACGCTTTCCAGAATGACACCCTCCGGGCTGTCTGGAACGGCCTCGGCGATGTACTCCACCCGGACATCATTCTTTTTGCAGCGATACTTATTGAATGTGATCTCCTCACGGTTTCGCCCGAAACGGTCTACCTTCCAGACGATGATGACCGAAAACTCATGCTTTGCCGTATCGGACAGCATCTGCTGGAAAGCCTCGCGGTTGTCGTTTTTACCCGTTTTAGCCCGGTCAACATATTCTTTGACGATGGTGTATCCCTTGGCTTTTGCGTACACCTGAGCTGCGCTTATCTGGCCCTCTATGCTCTGCTCTGTTTGCGAATGGGATGAGTACCGGGCGTAGACAACTGCCCGGATTTCGTTCTCTTTTTTCATACCATCACCCGCCCGCCAGTGTGCGGGCTTTTTTATTGCCGTAGATAATCGCCCACGTTATCCCGGAACTTGCCCAGTTTCAACCGGATCAGGTCAGGCACGTTGAACGCCAGCAGCATGAAGATGCCGGGAAGAATGGCGGCGTGTAACTCCGTATCCAGAATGCTTGCCACAATCATACCGTAGAGGGCCAGTCCAATGACGCAATGAATCAGCCCGGCCCTGATCCTGCCAACGTAGAAGTAGTGCAGACCGATTCCGCCGCACAGCAGCAACTTGACCGCTTTATCTCTCGACTTGTCGCTTGTGCTGGTCGTATAGTTTGCCATGTTACCGTCCTCCGTTTTTTCCAAAATCTAAATATACCAGATTGCCGATCCTTTTACGCACCCGCCTGTGTGTTTGTGGCTACCTGATACTTTCCATCCGTAAGCATGAACTCCAAAAAAGATAGTGCTTTTTGCTGATCGTCTGCATCGAGTGCGTCATATAGGCTCAGGATTTTCGGTTGTGCCGTGTAGGGTTCTCGTATGGGTTTCTTTTCGTCCGTCAACTCCAGCAAATAGTCAGCAGACACATTAAAATGCGCTGATATTCGCGCCACAATATCGCCGCGCGGCGCATTTCCGTTTTTCTTCCATGCAGACACTGTTGCCCGTGTTACATTCCAGAGATCAGCGGCATACTGGGATGCGGGTTCGATGCCATCCGATTTACAGCAGTCCACATACCGATCATAAAACGACATAACTGCCTCCGTTCAGTCAAACTATTTTTGCTGAAGCTCTTGACAGTCAAATTATTTTTGTTATAATATCGTTGTCAGTCAAAATAATTTGACTATAAGAAACTAGGCCCTAGGGAACAGTCATCCCGTGAGCTTGTTTTCAGCGTATGTAATTGTGATTGGACACCTCGATTATAGCGCAAAAGTCAAATAAATTCAACTGATATATAAACTTTTTTGACTGAGATAGGAGGTGGTCATTGGATGCTTGAAGCATGGACAGGCGAAGTTAAAGCGCGATGTCATGTCGCGCAGATCAAGATGAAGGAACTGGCGGATGAATGCGGCTATAACCCCGCATATCTGTCCGAGGTCATCAATGGTAGGACAGGCCCCAGAGATGGAACGCGGGATCGCATTTTCGCGGCTCTGGATCGTCTGGAGGAAAAAGTCAGAGAGGAAGAAGCAAACCATGAAGATCATTCCGAAGCTGATCCCCCCGGCAGAAATTAATCTGCTGGCCGCTACCGTTTTGCAGTCTGCAAAGGCGTTCTACGCTGACCCTCAGAACGAGGCCCGGTATCAGGCGTGGAAAGCCGAACGTGAAAGAAAAGGAGTAAATCACTATGGAGATTAAGATTCTCATTGAGGCCCCCGAACTGGCCGCTGCCGTGAACAATCTGGCTACCGCCGTTTCTAACTTTGGCGAGATCAAGGTTCAGTCCGTCATCAACGCCGCCGATGTCGCTGACAAGGCGGTGAAGCAGACCCGCCGCCGTAAGAGCGATAAGTCCGCTGCTGAGGAAGTTCCCGCACAGGTCGAGGCTCCCGTAGTCCAGCAGCCCGCCGCGCCTGCTCCGGCTCCCGTTGAGCCGCCGCACACTGTTCCCGGCCCTGCACCCGTTCCGCCGCTCACCCCCGCATCTGAGATCCCTGTTGCTCCCGTAGCGCAGCAGCCCGTGGCTCCCGTAGCGCAGCAGCCCGTGGCTCCTATCCCTGCCCCGGTTGCACAGGCTCCCGTAGTCCAGCAGCCCGTTGCACCTGCACCTGCTCCCGTGGCAAACCCTATCCCGGCTGTTCAGCCGCCGCTGACTGTTGCACCTATTGCCGCCGTTCCGCAGAACGTCCCCCCTGTTACTACGGTGGCCCCTGTTACTGAGCAGCCCCAGCCCCGCCAGTACACCATGCAGGACATTGCCAAGGTCGGCGCAGCACTGTTGGACAAGGGCATGATGCCGCAGCTGTCCGCGATCCTGAACGAAATGGGCGTTATGGCAATTCCTCAGCTGCGTCCTGAGCAGTATCCCGTGGTCGCTGAAAAGCTCATCGCTCTGGGCGGTAAGTTCGACTAAGGGAGGCGGGTGGATATGCCTACACCGAGTAAACACGCTCTCTGCTCCAGCAGTTCAGCCCATCGCTGGCTGAATTGCACCGCCGCTCCGCGTTTTGAGTTGAATTTCCCCAGCAGCACCAGCAGTTTTGCCGAGGAAGGCACACTGGCTCACGAATTTTGTGAACTGTATGCCCGGTACAAGTTTGGGCAGTTGGATAAGAAGAAATTCAACAATGCCCTCAAAAAGTTGCAGGGCAAGCCCTACTACGCTGACGAGATGCTCCACTGTGCTGAGTTCTACGCGGATCACCTCATGGAAAAGGCGAACGGCTATTCTGTGATGCCGTACACGGCAAGCGAGGTACACGTTGACTTTTCTGTATTTGTGCCGGATGGTTTCGGCACTTGTGATAATGTGATGATTGGTGATGACATCATCGACATCACCGATTACAAGCACGGAAAGGGCGTTCCTGTTTCTCCTGTGGAAAATCCGCAGATGAAGCTGTACGCCATCGGTGCGGTGGAAAAGTATAAAGCGATGTACGGTGACACGATCAAGCGTGTTCGCATGACCATCGTTCAGCCCCGTATCACTGAGGATGTTCACCCCTATGAAACGACTGTCGAGGCTCTGTATGAATGGGGCCGGAAAATCGTACAGCCCGCAGCACAGGCCGCTTTTACGGGCAACGGTGCGCAGTTCAATCCCGGCGATTGGTGCCGATTCTGCCGTGGCAAGGCCCAGTGTCGTGCCCGTGCCGAACAGAACACTGCACTGGCTGAGTTTAAGGATTGCATTCCTGTCGGTCAGATTCCGGCTGGTGAATGCGCTGATCCGGCTGGCCGTAAGATGTTGGGTCTGCCGCCCATCCTGTCCGATGATGAAATCGGTGATCTGCTGACCGTGGGCGAAAACCTCATCCACTGGTACGGTTCCATCAAGGACTACGCGCTGGAACGGCTGATGCAGGGTCATCCCATCAAGGGCTATAAGTGTGTTGCTGGCCGCAGTGTCCGTTCTTTTGCGGACACGGATACCGCCATCAAAACGCTGCTGGACAGCGGCATTGACCGCGCTCTGATCTACGACTATAAGCCGAAAAGCCTCTCCGAATTGGAAAAGGTCATCGGCAAGAAGCACTTTGGCGAATTGCTGGAGGATCAGATCGTGAGGCCGATGGGTGCGCCTACACTGGCAAAAGAGAGCGATAAGCGGCCCGCATACAGTTCGGCCGAAGCAGACTTTGCGGGTGTAAAGCATGAAGATTGATGCCCTGTCGTTTTCATGCGTTGACTGGTTCCATGGCATTAACTTTTCGTATTGTGGTGATTTTGCAAAGGCGATTCATACCGTTACGCAAGATAAGTATACGAAGTTGATTCGCCTGATGTTCAAGAACGCATGGGATAACAGGCAGGCGATCTCTTGTCTTGATCTCTGGTTCCCGGATGAGCAAGTCCGCACAAAGGAGCAGTGGAAAGAGGCCGAGCGCATCTATGAACACTGCTACCGGGATACCGATAATCTGCACGGTGTCGAAAAGGCCATTGCAAATGCTCAAAACGATGACCTTTACCGTGACATCCAGAAAACCAAGAAAACGTATGAGCGGATCGTAAAACGCCGCTCTATTTACAATGATTTCCGAAAGGAATTTCCAGACTACTACTTTTTAGGAGGTTAGTTAATATGTTCCAGAATGATCCTTGTAAGGTTTTGACCGATGAGGTCAGGTTGTCTTACGTCCATATCAATGAGGCGTATGCCAGCCCCTCTACCCCCGGCGCAACGCCTAAGTTTAGCGTGTCGCTGCTGATCCCCAAGACCAATATCGCGCTGGTGGAGCAGATCAAGGCAGCTATCCGCGCCGCAGCCCAGACCGCTGCATCTTCCCAGTGGGGCGGTTTCTGCCTGCCGGAAACTGCGCTGTTCTCTGTCCTGCATGACGGTGACGGCGTGAACCAGTCCGGCAAGCCCTACGGCCCGGAGGCTAAGGGCTGCTACGTTCTGGGCGCATCCAGCGCACAGCAGCCGCAGGTCATCCGCTGGCTGTTCGCCAATGGCACATGGAGCAAGGTTCCCGCCCAGCCGCAGGAGATTTACAGCGGTATGTATGGTCAGGTGACTATCCGCTTCTTTGGCACGAACAAGGGTGGTAACAAGATGTGCTGCGGTCTGAACAACGTCCTCAAGACCCGCGATGGTGAAGTTCTGGCTGGCCGTGCATCCGCCGAGGATGATTTCGCTGGTATCGAGGCTCCCCCCGCAAATGTCGCCGGACAGGTTACTATGGGCGCAGCGGCTACACCGGGCATGGCTCCCGTTGCTGCTCCGGCTCCTGTCGCCGCACCTATGGCGCAGCCTCAGCCCGTTGCCCAGCCCGCCGTGCAGGGTTACACTCCCTATCCGCAGGCGGCAAACGTCAACCCCATTACTGGCGAACTGATCCAGTAAAGCGGCGGGAGGCAATCAATGCACCATCTTTCTATCGACCTCGAAACATTCTCCAGCGTTCCTATCAACAAGGCTGGGGCGTGGCGATACATTGATTCTCCCGATTTTGAGATTCTGCTATTTGCATACTCCGTGGATGGCGGACAGGTGCAGTGTGTTGATATGGCCAGCGGGGAGCAGCCTCCCCCTTGGCTTATCAGCGCATTGTTTGACCCGGACTATATCAAACACGCATATAACGCGGCGTTTGAGTTCGGGTGTTTGTCTAAGGTCTACGGTCAGCAGATTCCCGCCCAATGGCGTGATACCATGCTGCACGGTCTGTACTGCGGTTATACCGCCGGTCTGGGCATCACAGGCGCGGCGTTAGGCTTGCCAGAGGACAAGCGCAAGCTGGCAACGGGCAAAGCCCTTATCCGTTATTTCTGTGTGCCCTGCAAGCCCTCTAAGGCCAATGGCGGGCGCACCAGAAACTACTATTACCACGATCCTGACAAGTGGGCACTGTTCAAGGATTACAATTTGCAGGACGTTGTAACGGAAATGGAGATTGACCGCCGCCTGTCTAATGTGCCCGTGCCTGACGCGGTGCAGAAGCAGTGGGAAACTGATCTGCGCATCAATCAGCGCGGCGTGGCAGTGGATATGCAACTCGTTGAGGGCGCATTGAACATCGCCCAGACCGTGCATGACCGCTTTGTTGCAGAGGCGCAGAGCATTTCCGGCTTGAGCAACCCGAACAGCGTTGCACAGTTGACCGCATGGCTCAATGAACAGGATGACGGCATCGGCGTGGACAATCTGCGCAAGGATACCGTGAATACCCTGTTATCCCGTGAGGGTAACAGCGCATCCGTGGCCCGTATGCTGGAAATCCGGCAGGAGCTGGGCAAGACATCCACGAAGAAGTATAACGCGCTGGAGATGTGCGTCTGCTCTGATGGGCGTGTCCGGGGCCTGTTGCAGTTCTACGGTGCGAACCGTACCGGGCGATGGGCTGGCCGTCTGGTTCAGGTGCAGAATCTCCCTCGTACATACATCTCGTTACTCGACCCCGCGCGAAATCTGGTCAAGCAGCGGTCAGCGGACGGTCTGGGCATGATTTTCGGGAGTGTTCCCGATACGCTGTCGCAGCTGATCCGCACGGCGTTCATAGCTACACCGGGGAACGTGCTGATTGACGCAGACTTTTCTGCAATCGAGGCGCGTGTCATCTCTTGGCTGGCTGGCGAGGAATGGCGGCTTGATGTTTTCCGTACTCACGGCAAAATCTATGAAGCGTCTGCATCCCAGATGTTCAATGTGCCTATCGAGCGCATCAAAAAGGGAAACCCGGAATATGCGCTCCGCGCAAAAGGAAAGGTGGCAGAACTGGCCCTCGGTTACAACGGCGGGCCGAATGCCCTTATCAACATGGGTGCTTTGAAAATGGGCCTGCATGAGGAAGAACTGCCCGATATTGTCACCCGCTGGCGGTCTGCAAACAAGAAGATCGCCCAGCTGTGGTACAAGATTGACGATGCTGTGATGCACGTTGTTTCTGCTGGCGGTGCAAGAACGGTCAACGGTGTTACCTTTGCCCGTGAATATGACCCGCTGCAAAACGTATCCCTGCTGACTATTCAGCTCCCGTCCACCCGGAAACTGTACTACGTTAATCCGCAAGTGGGTGTGAACCGTTTCGGCTCTGCGTCCATCAACTACATGGGGCAGAACCAGATGACGAAGAAATGGCAGCGGGTGGAAACCTATGGCGGAAAGCTGACGGAAAACATCGTGCAAGCCATTGCCCGTGATGCTCTGGCCCTTGCCATTGAACATCTGGAGGCGGCGGGTCTGCCCGTTGTTTTCCACATCCACGATGAGTGCGTGATTGACTGCCCCGCATTCGGTACGCCGGATGAGATGCTGGATCATGTCACCCATCTTATGACGCAGCCTATCCCGTGGGCGCAGGGCTTGCCCCTTAACGCTGATGGCTGGGTGGGCACGTTCTTCAAAAAGGATTAACGCATGGATATTTTTGAGGTAAGTATTCTCAAAATCTCCCGTGTGCAACACGGAAAGCGCGGTGTGTTCGTGGATGCCGTCACGAATACATACGGGGTAACGACCGCAGAAACCCTGTATTTCTCTAACCGTATCTGGCCCCGGATTCAAGCGCAGATGATGTTCTTGGAATCGGAAAGGGACGGCGCGGATTACGGCAGCTATGTCGAGCATCTGCCCGATGATGAGTATTACCGCCGCTTTGAGCATGACATCCGCAAATTTACGGATGAGGAGCTGGTGGCCGAGATAAACAGACGAGTAAATGAAACCTCTATGTTTTCTACTGGTCACATTGAGTTTGAAACAAAAGCGGTCTACAAAAAGACAAGGAGGAAGTAACGATGCCTAAATACGCAAAGGACTTTGATGGCTATAAGATCACGTTTTCCGGCGTGGCTTATATTTCTTCTGACTACGCGAACAGCGAGGAAGAAGCAAAAGAAGCATTCTTGGATGATGACCCTGCCGCATATAAGGAGCTGAACGTGGATTCCGTTGAACCTGTCGATGAGCTGATTTTCGACCTGTAAAACGGAGGATCGCATGGAAAACTATCTCGACTTTGTACAGCACAAGTCTGAAAGGGCTGTGCATACGGACAGCATCACGGTATCCGTGGATGACCTGAATCCGAATCTGTACAGTTTTCAGCGGGATATTGTTCGCTGGGCACTTGCCAAGGGCCGCGCCGCTATCTTTGCGGATTGCGGTCTGGGCAAGACCCTGATGCAGCTGGAGTTTGCGCACCGTGCCTGCGAGGATCGCGGCGGGATGGCCCTGATTGTGGCCCCTCTTGCCGTTGCCCCGCAAACGCTCATGGAGGGCAAGCGGTTCGGCATCCCTGTTACGATCTGCGAGAATGCGGATCAGCTGCAACCCGGCATCAATATCACCAACTACGAGAAGCTGGACAAGTTCAAGGGGCAGCGGTTCTCCGCCGTGGTACTGGATGAATCATCCATCCTGAAATCGTTTACAGGCAAGGTGCGAAACCAGATCATTGATATGTTCTGCGATACTCCTTTCCGGCTGGCGTGTACGGCTACACCTGCACCGAACGACTTCATGGAACTGGGCAATCATGCAGAGTTCCTCGGCATCATGTCCTATTCGGAGATGCTGTCCATGTTCTTTGTGCATGACGGCGGGCAGACCTCTAAATGGCGGCTGAAAGGCCACGCTGAGGACGTTTTCTGGCAGTGGTTAGGTAGCTGGGCTGTCGTGATGAACAGCCCCTCAGACCTTGGTTATAGCCTGTCTGGTTACGATCTGCCGCCGCTGAACATCCATGAGATCATCGTGGACGGTGACGAGCCTATCACTGAGAGCATGACCCTGACCCAGCGCAGACAGGCCCGCAAGGACACGCTGGAGGCCCGGTGCGCCGCCGCCGCCCAGCTGGTCAACGATGACCCGGCGGATCAGTGGCTTGTATGGTGCGACCTGAATGCAGAAGGCGATATGCTGCACCAGTACATCCCGGATTCCGTAGAGGTCAAGGGCAGCGATTCCGGGCTGTTGAAGTCCAATCGCATGGTGGGCTTTTCGATGGGCTTTAACCGGGTAATGGTGACTAAGCCCAGCATCGCCGGATTCGGCATGAACTGGCAGCTGTGCCACAAGATGATCTTCACCGGGCTGTCGGACAGCTACGAGCAGTATTATCAAGCTGTACGCCGCTGCTGGCGTTTCGGGCAGCAGAACCCGGTGGATGTCTACATTATTATCAGTGCCAAAGAGGGCGCGGTAAAGGCGAATATCGAGCGCAAACAAGCTGACTGTGATAAGATGCGCACCGCGATGGGCGAGCAGACCCGCGAGATCGTCAAAAAGGAGCTGCAAAGCACTTGCCGCCTGACCACGCCCTACGAACCGCAGACAGCTATGCAGCTGCCCGCATGGGAGGAATTTAACCATGAATGTGCTTAACCAGCTTATCGACAAGCAGCAACGGTGGGCATTGTATCAGGGTGATTGCGTGGAAACGCTGCGCGGTATCCCGGATAACAGCATCCACTACTCCATTTTTTCGCCGCCTTTTGCTAGCCTGTACACCTACTCCAACTCTGACCGGGATATGGGCAACAGCAGCGATGGCGGCGAGTTCCAGCAGCATTTCGGCTATCTGATCGCCGAACTGTACCGTACCATCATGCCGGGGCGACTGGTATCCGTCCACTGTATGAATTTGCCCGCCATGAAATCCCGTGATGGCTTTATCGGCATCAAGGATTTTCGCGGTGACATCATCCGGGAGATGACCGAGTACGGATTCATCTTCCATTCGGAGGTGTGCATCTGGAAAAACCCCGTCACCGAGATGCAGCGCACGAAAGCACTGGGGCTGCTACACAAGCAGATTCGCAAAGATTCTTCGATGTCGCGGCAGGGTCTGCCGGATTATGTGGTGACGTTCCGCAAGCCCGGCGAGAATCCCGAACCGATTCCGCATGACCATGAATCATTCCCGGTGGACGTGTGGCAGAAATACGCATCCCCGGTCTGGATGGATGTGCGGCAGTCCAACACCTTGCAGCGCAAGAGTGCCCGCGATGAAAAGGACGAAAAGCACATCTGCCCGTTGCAGCTGGACGTGATTGAGCGTTGCATCGACCTGTGGACGAACCCCGGCGACATCGTGCTTGACCCGTTCGCGGGCATCGGCTCTGTACCGTATCAGGCCGTTTTGATGGGGCGGCGCGGTCTGGGTATCGAGCTGAAAGACAGTTACTTTGCACAGGCTACCAAGAATCTGGAAAGCGCAGAGCATACCGCAGATACCGAGGGTGTGGATACCCGCGTAAGGCTCCGCTGCCCGAACTGTGGAGTGAAAGTCACTGACGGCAAAATTTGCCCCATCTGTGGCGTTGACCTGATGGCCAAGGAGGAATAATTATGGTTCTGTTTTGCTTTATCTTCTATACCCTTGTTACCGTTCTGTTCCTGATCCTGTGCATCGGTGAGCATAAGGCAGATGCAAAGGTGGTATACGCCGCCATTGCCGTAGCTGCTGCCGCTGCCCAGATTTCCATTGGTATCCGCTGAGGGAGGGTCTACCATGCTGGAATTTGATATGACCATCTGGCGCAGTCAGAGCGACACGCCACCCATTGCTACCAAGATCAGCACTCCCGCGCTGCTGGAACAGCTGGGCGAGGAATGCGCGGAACTGGGAAAGGCAGCTTTGAAAGAAGCCCGGCGGCTGCGCGGGGAGAACCCTACACCGGTCACGGAGGCAGAGGCTCGCGCAAATCTGGCGGAAGAAGCGGCGGACGTGATGAACTGCCTTGTCGAACTTTCCCGCATTTATTTCGATGTTGACCAGTACGGCACTATCCGTGAACGCAAGGTCAAACGCTGGCATGAGCGTCTGGCAGATTTCTTCAAAAAGAAAGAGGGCAAAAACAAATGAACCAGATTATCAGTTTCGATAAAGAGTACGCTTTCCTGAGCAACTTCTACCCCTGCACGGTAAACGCCTATAAGAGCGCAGAGGCCGCGTATCAGGCCCAGAAGTGCGAGAACCCCGCAGACCGGGAGCGGTTCACCGCGCTGGATGCTGGCCCCGCTAAGCGGCTGGGGCGCACGGTCAATGTGCGTCCGGGCTGGGATGAGATGCGCGTGGATGTGATGCGTGATGTCGTTCATTCCAAGTTCAGCAGCCACCCGGAGCTGGCATTGCAGCTGATTGCCACGGGTGACGCGGAGTTGATCGAGGGTAACTACTGGCATGATAACTTTTTCGGTGATTGCGTCTGCCCTGTGTGCGCCAAGACCCCCGGCCAGAACTGGCTGGGAAAAATCCTGATGGACGAGCGCGAGGCCCTGAAAAACGCCAAAACCTAAGCAGTAAGGGAGGATTTACCCATGAAAGCGCATTACGATGGGCTGACGTGTCGGCAGAAAAAGATCATCACCGATGTCGCGGTCAGGACAGCTACACGGCTGGCGGATCAACAGAAAGAGGCCATCGCCATTCGTTCCCAGTATCTCGTATTTGTTGCGATGCTGGAATGCGGGCTGTCGCCCAAGACCGTGAACCGTGTCGCCGCGATGCTCAGTCTGGTAAAGGACAAGTACGCCCATTATCAAGAGGACGATCTGGCGGACTATGTGTTCTACCAGCACTTGCAGGATCACGGTGTACACGTCAAAAAGACCGCAGAAGTCGATTTTTCCCCGTTGCAGCCCAGCAAAGGCAAAGGTTCCAGTGCCCCGAAAGCCCCTAAAAAGCAAACGGAGGAACAGAAGAAATGAACCCCAAGAACCCTTTATCCAATGCGTCCGGGTATCCCGATCCCACGGCCTACTACGGTATGCAGCCTGTCGTGCAGCAGGAGGCCAAGCAGATGCAGACCATCTCCAGCTTGATCCACTGCATCAAAACCATGACCGATTTCGCCGGATTCGAGGTAGTGGGTCGGATTGCCCTGCGTGATAAGGCTACGGGCAAAATCTTCAAATAAGCCGTTACCCGCCTACTGGCGGGAGGGTTAAGGTGCAATATGGATAGACAAATCACAATTTCTGTCGGCGCAAGTCGGCGGGATACCCAATGGAAACAGCAACTCCTGAGCGTGTCGGAACTGTACCAGCGGTTACAGCAGCCGATGCGCACAAATGAATCATTCGCGGCCTATTGCGCCATGTCCAAGGCTCAACAGTCTGATCTGAAAGATGTGGGCGGCTTTGTCGGCGGTGCGCTCATTGGTGGGCGGCGCAAGGCCAGCGCGGTGCAGTTCAGGGATGTCGTTACGCTGGATTTCGATAACATCCCCGGATGGAAAACGGATGACATCATCGCGGCGTGTGACAAGATGATGGTCAGCTACTGTGTATACAGTACCCGCAAGCACTGCGCAAACAAGCCCCGGCTGCGCGTGGTGATCCCTCTGGATCGCAGTGTCAGCCCCGATGAGTACGAGCCTATCGCACGGCGGCTGGCAAGCTATATCGGCATCCAGTACGCAGACCCGACTACTTTCCAGCCGGAACGCCTGATGTACTGGCCCAGTTGCAGCGCGGATGCTGAGTATGTGTATCACACTGGACTGGCTACCAGCCCGCTGGCATCGGCGGATATGGTGCTGGGTACATACGCGGACTGGAAAGCGATTTCCAGCTGGCCGCAAGTACCGGGTGCGGCCCCTAATCTGCAAGTGCTGGCAACGAAACAGGGCGATCCTGAAAGTAAAAAGGGCATCGTGGGCGCATTCTGCCGGACGTATGATATTTACAGTGCCATGTCCGCATTTCTGCCGGGCATCTATGACCCGGTGGACGGTGACGGAGTGCGGTTCACCTACACGGGAGGCAGCACTGCGGGTGGCGCGGTGGTCTACGACAATGGCAAGTTCCTGTACAGCCATCACGCAACTGACCCGTGCAGCAGCAAGCTGGTGAACGCATTCGATCTGGTACGCTTGCACAAGTTCGGCGATCAGGACGATAACGCCGCCGAGGATACCCCGGTAAACCGTCTGCCCTCTTATACCGCGATGACCCAGCTGGCCCACGCGGATAAGGCAGTGGCGGACAGGCTGGCGGTTGAAGCCTATGACGCGGCTGCAAAGGACTTTGTGACCGTGCAGCCCCCGGAGGGCATTGTTGTCAATCTCCCGGCGCAGGGCACGTTAGGCCCCGCACAGCCCACGGATGCCGAGCTGGAGGCAGCGGATAAGACGTGGCTCACGAAACTGGCCCGCAAGGATTCTGGCATGGTCAAGTCTACCATCGACAACGTACTCATCATTCTGGAGAATGACATCCGATTCAAGGGCCGCTTTGCCCTGAACAGCTTTTCCGGGCGCGGTGAGGTTCTGGCGGCTCTGCCGTGGAACGCTGACCGCAAGCGGCGGATGTGGAGCGATACGGATTCCAATGGTATGTACTGGACGCTGGAAAAGCTCTACCAGATCACGGGACGCGCCGCCATTGATGCCGCGCTTGACATCCACGCCGCTACCCACGCATTCAACGAGGTTCAGCAGTATCTTGACCCGCTGGAATGGGATGGAGTGCCCCGGCTGGATACGCTGCTGGTGGATTATCTGGGCGCGGAGGATAGCCCATATACCGCCGCTGTCACCCGCAAGATGTTCACGGCAGCGGTGGCCCGGTGCTATGAGCCGGGAACTAAGTTCGACAATATGCTCATCCTGTGTGGTGCGCAAGGTCTGGGCAAGTCCACGCTGCTGGATAAGATGTCGCACGGCTGGTTCAATGACAGCATCCGCACCTTTGAGGGCAAAGATGCCTCTGAACTGCTGCCGGGTGTCTGGCTGGTGGAAGTAGCCGAACTGGATGCGTTCCGCCTGTCGGATGTTTCCCGCGTCAAGCAGTTCCTCAGCCTGCGGGCTGACCGCTACCGCGCCGCGTATGGCCGGAATGTGCAGGAGCTGCCCCGGCGGTGCGTGTTCTTCGGAACGTGCAACGAGACTACCTTTCTCCGGGATACCACGGGAAACCGCCGTTTCTGGCCCGTCAACGTGGGATGCCACGATACCGAGAAAAAGGTATGGTCTGACCTCACAGATGACGTGATTGCACAGGTCTGGGCAGAAGCAAAGATGCGCTGGAAGTGCGGCGAAAGCCTGTATCTGTCCGGCGAGATCGAGTTTACAGCCCGTGCCGTGCAGGAGGCGCACCGTGAAACCTCTCCGAAAGAGGGCCTGATCCGGGATTTCCTTGCAAAAGAAGTGCCGGATGACTGGGCAAAACGTGATCTCTCCCGGCGCAGGGATTTCTGGGCTGGCGGTGACAGAGGCAGCTACACGATGATTAAGCGCGATAGAATTTGTGCGCTGGAGGTCTGGTGCGAGCTGTTCAACGGAGCCGCCAAGGACATCAAACCGGGGGACGTTCGGGAGATCAACGCCGTGTTGAGCAATCTCCCGGAATGGCAGAAAAACCCAAGAACTCAGCGGTTTGGCCCGTATGGTGTGCAGCGCGGATTCAATGCTCTGGACGTGTAACATTGATGTAACAAAACCTGTAACATTGAAACATTCGTGTTAAAAACCGCTGTAACGTGTAACATTGATGTAACATAGCAGTGTTACACGATTTTTTATTGAATCACCGTCAAATTTTATCATTGTAACATTGTAACATTATTTTTATAAACATTATAAAAAATAGGAATTAGGGATAATAGGCATTACCTAATACGCCTAATTTAATATAGTTATATACGCGCGGGCGCGTGTGTTACAAGGGCTTGACGGTGGCAGATGGGAGGCCAAGAAGTGCAGAACCAAAAAGCAAAGGGCGGCGTGGTCAAGTTGGAAAGCTCTATCGAGCGGCAGTTGAAGCGGACTGTCGAGGGGCTGGAGGACAAGATCATGTGCCTGAAGTTTGAAAGCCCCGGCATGAGCGGTGTACCAGATCGGGTCATCCTGTTACCCGGCGGGCATACCGTGTTCGTGGAACTCAAGCAGCCGGGCAAGCATGAGCGGACAAGGCAGGAGTATGTGCAGCAGAAAATCCGGGATGCCGGGTTTACCGTGTTCTCTGGAGTGGACAGCCCGGAGAAGATCAAACAGGTAGCCGAGTATTGCCGTTACCTCATGGATCAGGATTTCTTCAAGACGATGGAGGACAGCCCCGATGACGTGTAAGACGTTCACCCCGCATCCGTATCAGCAGTATTGCATCAACCGCATCGTGGAATCCCCCACGGTGGGCCTGTTCCTCGATATGGGGCTGGGCAAGACCGCTATAACCCTCATGGCTATCCGCTGCCTAAAGTTCGACTGCTGGGCCGTGAACCGCGTTCTGGTGGTGGCCCCGAAGAAGGTAGCAGAAGCCACATGGCAGAATGAAGCTGCAACGTGGGAACAGACCCAAGGGCTGCGGGTGGTCGAGGTGCTGGGCACGGAGGCTCATCGGCGGCGAGTGCTGGCTACACAGGCAGATGTCTACGTCATTAACAGAGAAAACATTCCATGGCTGGTGCAGGAGTGCGGGCGGGCATGGCCGTTTGATATGGTCGTACTGGATGAAAGCAGCAGCTTTAAGAATCCCCGTTCCCATCGGTTCCGTGCCCTAAAGACTGTCCGGCCTAAGATTCACCGCCTTGTTGAGCTGACGGGTACACCAACATCCAACGGTCTGATGGATTTGTGGGCACAGATTTACCTGTTGGACGGTGGGCAGCGGCTGGGGCGCACGATTACCGCATACCGGGAGATATATTTCACCCCGGACAAGCGGAGCCGGACGCAGATTTTTTCGTATCGGCCCAAGGTGGGCGCACAGGAGGACATCTATCGGCAGCTGTCCGATATTTGTATCAGCATGAAAGCCGCTGATTACCTGTCACTGCCTGACTGTATCACCGATAACATTCCCGTGGTGCTGGATAAGGCTGCAAAACAGGCGTATGACAGGCTGGAACGGGATGCCCTGTTGGAAGTCGAGGACGGCGTGATTACCGCCGGGAGTGCTGGCGTTCTGACGGGCAAGCTGTTGCAGCTGTGCAACGGGGCCGTCTACGATGAGAACGGCGATGTGCAGATCGTCCATGGCTGCAAGATTGCTGCCTTTCTGGAAGTCGTGGAGCAGCTGGGCGGGCAACACGCGCTTGTATTCTACGGATTCAAGCATGATGCAGACCGTTTACAGGCCGCGCTAAAGTCCACCGGGCTGCGGGTGCGCGTCTACGGTGGCGCAGAGGACGCGCAGGCGTGGAATGCTGGCGAGGTCGATATTTTACTTGCTCATCCGGCAAGCTGTGCCTACGGGCTTAATTTGCAGTCAGGCGGGCATCACGTTATCTGGTTCAGCCTGACGTGGGCACTGGAGCAATACCAGCAGGCCAATAAGCGGCTGCATCGGCAGGGGCAGACAGAGCCGTGTATCATCCATAATCTGATTGTTCAGGGTGGCGTGGATGAAGATGTCATCCGGGCACTGGATCGAAAAGAGGACGCGCAGGATAGCTTGTTGTCCGCGCTAAAGGTCAAGGTCAAGAGCGCAAGGGAGGCGGTACAATGACCATCAAAGAGTTATCGCAGCTGTTTTGGCTGAATCGTGAAATCGCGGACTTGCAGAGGCGGGCTGCTGACATCGAGGAACGGACTGGATCACCGTCAAGCCCTGACCTGTCCGGGATGCCCAAAGGCGGCGGCACGGGCGCAGGCAAGGTGGAGGCCGGAGCCATTGAATGCGCTGACCTGTATGCCCAGATTGTCGAGATGCAGCACAAGTGCGAGCATGAGCGCGAGCGGCTGACGCAGTACATCAATGACATCCCGGACAGCTTTATCCGGCAGATTTTCCGCCTCAAGTTTCTGGACTGCATGACGTGGGATGCAGTGGCCGGGCAGCTCCCCGGCGTGTATACGGGCAGTGGTGTACGCAAGAAAGTGACCCGCTATCTGGACGAAAACCCGGAAAAGTCCGAAAGTTGACCATTTTTGTCCAAAAGTTCCCAACATTCCCACGCATACCTGTGTTATAATTAAACTGCGATTCAGCGTAGAGCATGGGGCTGCGCTGAACGTGTACATGGGATTCTTTGCTCATGGGATGAATCACTCCTTTCGGGAAAACCGCTACCTTTGACCGGGCAGCGGTTTTTCTGTTGTTGAGGTACTATGTCTGAAAGCTATCGGCAAACGCGCAACTACGAAAACCTGAACCGCTGCATCTATCCCGGTGTCGGTGAGTTTGGCATACCAGAGCTTGAGCCTGTCCACTGTGATGCAGAAACGTGGATAGGCTTTAACTATGCCAAGGGCTGCGATGTAGAGGACAGACCCGCGCACAGTGTCCATTTTTTCATTGACGATTACCAGTTTAACCGTCTGTGGACTGCGCCGGATGTCTATTTGCCGATGCTGTCCGGGTTCCGTTGCGTTGCAACCCCGGACTTTTCCATGTACACGGATTTCCCCAAAGCCATCCAGATATACAACCACTACCGCAAGCACTGGTTGGGCCGCTACTGGCAGGATCACGGCATAACCGTCATCCCGACTATTGCATGGAGTACGCCGGACAGTTACGAGTGGTGTTTTGACGGTGAGCCTGTCGGCGGTGATGTCATTGTGTCATCTGTCGGTACGCAGGCAGACCCGGAATGCGCGGAGCTGTTCATGTCCGGCTATCTGGAGATGGAAAGACGTTTGGAGCCTAGCAAGGTCATCTTTTATGGTGATGTGCCGGATGCCCTGAAATGGCGGTCAAACGTGTGCCCGGTTCCCGCATTCCAGCACGAGCTGAAAAAGCGGATAGCCGCAAAGCAGAAAGCGGCGAAAGAAAAAGTTTGACGATGCAAAGGGAGGACGCTATAATGGGCGGTAGAGGGAGCAAAAGTCAGATGTCCGGCGGTGTTTCTGTCGGTGCAGCTGGCGGCGGTGGAGGGCTGAACGGCCCCGCTGCACAGTTTCAGGTGCAGACCAATCCGCCCAATATTGTGCCCACGGCACAGCAGGCGGCGCAGCTGAATAGTTCTGTATTCGCTGACACGGATACCCAGACCTATCACCAGCTGTTCAACGGCAAGCAGTATTTCCAGAATCAGAATCTGAATATTGACCAGCAGATTGCCACGATCAACTATCTGGCGGATCAGCCGGAGCCGGGCAGTTTGTATTCGCCCTCTCAGAACATGAACTGGAACATGGCAAACGGTCAGAAGTTGACCGCAAACCAGCAGTATATGCAGCAGCACATGATGGCGGCGATGCACAATCTGGGTTATAACCTGAATCTGACCCGGTACGATCATCCCCAGTTCGTCAACGGGCTGTTGCAGCAGGCTGGCGTTAAGAACGCGGACTATACCAAGCTCTCCCCGGCGGCACTGAAAAAGGCCCTAACGGGTATGTCCTACGGTGAGAACAAGTTCCTGTCCACGTCTTACAACGACTTCAAGAATGCCCCGGCAAGCAGTCAGTCGGTGTTCAATACCCGCGCCGTTAAAATCAGCTATCAGGCTAAGGCCAATGTTCAGGCTATGATGCCCGGCAACGGCCCCGGCGGTTCGTTGGGTGAGGTCGTTCTTGCTCCCAGCGGTGGCAGCAAGAACATGAAGATCGTTGATGTTCGCTATACTGGTAACTCTGCACGTCAGCAGGGTTCCCGTAATATGAACTTGCCCCAGATCGAGATTGTGGTCGAGGTCAGCAAGCAGTAAACAAAGGAGGTATTCTCATGGCAAAAGCAAAGGCAAATGGCCCTCATGGTGTGGATCGTTGGACTTCCAACGGCTACGGCATTTCTGTCGGCCCTCTCCCGGACAGCGTGAAAAAGGCTGTTGCGGAGATCAACGCGCAGCAGTCGGGCGGTGCAAAGAAGTCCACCCCGGCAAAGAAGAAAAAGTAAGGGAGGTTTAAGGCTATGGGCGGTAGAGGCAGCAAGTATTCCGCAAGCGCACAGAGTCCGCAGCCCGCTACTGCTACACAGGCCGCGCCTCAGTCGGCAGCGGGTGGCGGTGCTGGCATGGGCAATGGACAGCTCATCCAGAATCAGGTTCCCGATGCGAACAACACCCCGGCTATTCCTGATGTCACTGGCACTCTGACGAATATGACAGACGATCAGCTGGCAGCACTGATGAACCAGTCCAAGACCATTGATATGCCGAACCACTTGAACGATGCCGTGGACGCAACGCAGAAGTTTGTCTATACGTCTGGTGCGAACGGTATGCCCACGGTTCTGGATGATACCCAGTTCAGCCAGTTTATGAAAGCCAATAACATCTCGCAGTCGGATGTGATGGCCCGTTCTGTTGGTGGTGCGGATTACACCATCAACAACGTCCATGTTCACCTGTCCCCGGATCAGATCACCCAGATGATGAAGTACAGCCAGCTGAACTATGTCGGCGGTAAACACGGCGGCAATGTGTACGGCTCTGGCACATACTTTGACAAGAACGGCGGTCGGAATACGGGATACGCGAACGGCGCAACGGCCATCGCGGTTCTCAACCCGAAAACTGCGCACGTCATCTCCAAGAACACGCTGCAAAATCAGATCCCTGCATGGGCTACTAAGCATCCGAAATTCGTAGCGGCGGTAGGTCGCAAGGTAACTAGCGACAATATCAGCATCTACGCGCTGGCGATGGGCTATAACGTGATTCGGTCTGACTATAATGACTATCATAATGTCATTGACCGTTCTGCCCTTGTCTACCGTCAGAGCAACGCATAAGGAGGCCGATTATGGCAAAAGAGTATAAAGAGGTCGCTCTTACCAAAGAGGGCGCACAGGCTCTCGTAAAGGCTATGAGCGAGGCTAACGCCAAGGTCGCAGGCGGCGGCAAGGCTACCGCGAAAAAGGCCACGGCAAAGCCCAAGAAGTAAAACCCAATAGCGCACTAGCACTCGACACTGTGATGTGTCGGGTGCTTTTTTATTTCCCCAGAAAGCGAGGTGCAGAACGTGGGAGAAAAAGCAAAGCGCAATACCACGGGCCTCCGAAATCTGGCGGATTTACCCCCGGATGTGCGCCGTGAGATTCAATCCAGAGGCGGTAAAGCATCCGCCGCAAAGCGCAAAGAAGCTAAGATGGTTCGGGAGGCCCTGCTGGAACTGCTCACAAAGCCGAGCCGATCCACCAAGGGAAAGGGCAACGCCTGTAAAACGTCCTATGACCTGAAATCGCTGGAGGACGCACTGAACGACAGCAACAATACCACCGTCATGGTGCAGATTCTGGTGCCGTACATCCAGAAAGCGAAAGAGGGCGATGTCGGCGTTCTGCGGCTGCTGCTGGATATTCTGGGGCAGACGAACGGCGAGGGCGGTTCGCCTGATTCCGCCGGGGCAGTGGATGGCTCTATCAAGATTCATCTGATGCGTGGTGACAAGCCTGCCGATGAAAGCGGTGGCGCGGATGCCTGACATCTACATTGAGGACATCTTGACCCCGAATTATGACGATCTTTTGCTGGATGTGCTGGATCACAAGCATAACCGCTACATTCTCAAAGGCGGGCGTGGTTCGTTGAAATCGTCCTGCTGTGGTACAGCTATTCCGTTAGTAATGGTTGAACCGGGAAACGAAAACGTGAATGCGCTGGTACTCCGAAAGCAGCAGAACACGCTGCGCGATTCGGTGTATAACCAGATCATTTCCGGCATTGACCGTCTGGGCCTATCGGATGAGTTTCAGGCGTTCGTTTCTCCGCTGAAAATCGTGCGCAAGGCTACCGGGCAAGAAATCCTGTTTCGTGGTCTGGATGACCCCCTAAAGGTCAAATCCATCAAACCCAGTAAAGGCTATATCGGTATTACATGGTTTGAGGAATGCGACACGTTTTCCGGCATGAAGGAAATCCGATCTGTGCAGCAGTCTGCCCTGCGTGGCGGCTCCCGGTTCTGGACGTTCCTATCTTTTAACCCCCCGGAAACGCGATCCAACTTTATGAATCAGGCCGTGCTTAACCCCGGCCCGGATACCCTTGTTCATTCGTCTACCTATCTGGAAGTGATGTCGTATCACCCGGACTGGCTGGGCGATTTTTTCATTTCTGAGGCCGAGGCCCTGAAAGAGAGCAATCCGACAGCATACGCCAATGAGTATCTGGGCGAGGCAACAGGTACGGGCGGCGAGGTGTTCACCAACATCGAACTGCGGGAGATCACGGATGAGGAAATCGAGAATTTCAGCTACACCTATCAGGGGCTGGACTTTGGCTGGTTTCCCGATCCGGCGCACTGGAGCAAGGTCTGCTACAACCCTGCCCAGCTGACCCTGTACATTTTCGATGAGCTGCGTGTCCGCAAGACCCCTAACCGGGAACTGTGGGAAAGGCTGCAAACCGAAAAGGGCGTGACCTATTCCGATCTTATCACGGCGGATAGTGCAGAGCCTAAGAGCATCGGCGATTTTAAGAGCTACGGCGCGAGTATGCGGCCCACGATCAAAGGCCCCGATTCCGTCCGCTACTCTATGAAATGGCTGCAATCGCTGAAAAAGATTGTCATTGACCCTGTGCGATGCCCGGAATCGGCGAAAGAGTTCTCCGAGTACGAGTATGAGCGCAATTCCGATGATGAGATTATCAGCGGCTACCCGGATGCCAATAACCATGCGATTGATAGTGTGCGGTATGCCCTCAACAACGTGTGGAAACGGCGCGGCAACTAAGGGAGGAAAGTCATGTTTTCCCGTATTTTACAGATGATAAGGCAGGTGATTCACCGCATGATCCCATACAAGAGCATCGAACAGGCTACCAGCATCGAAACGCCGCTTTCTACCGAGATGGCGCAGGCACTGGATGACTGGTATGACCTGTATCGCAATATGGCTCCGTGGCGCAAGGGCAAGGATGGCGCGGATGTGAAATCCCTGAACCTTGCATCTCAGATTTGCAGCACTCTGGCCCGCCAGATTGTGCTGGAAATGAAGTGGAACATCACGGGCGGCGAGGCTGACGAAAACGGCGAGGCCCCCGAAAACGAACGATCCAAGTACCTGAAAGCCGAGTTTGAAAAGCTGATCGACATTCTGCGCGAGAAGCTGGAAATCGGTCTGGCGGCGGGCGGTATGACCATAAAACCCTATCCGGGGCAGGACGGCCATATCTATTTTGATTTCACCGCAGACTGGAGCCTGTACCCGATCTCTTTCGGCGATAACAGCGATCTCACGGATGTTATTTTCCGCGATGTGCTGACCGAGGGCAAGACCTATTACACCCGGCTGGAGCGTCATGTGCGGGATGGTGATTCTGTCACCGTCACCCAGCAGGCATATAGGTCTACCCTGCGTGATTACATCGGTACGGAAGTACCCCTGTCCAGCGTTCCGCGCTGGGCTAGTCTGGAGCCTACCGCAGAGATCAAGCAGGCAGACGGCCAGCTTTTTGGCTGGTATAAGGTCGCTGCCGCAAACTGCATTGATGTGGATTCCCCGATGGGCGTTTCTGCATTTGCACGGGCTATTGATGCCATCCATGATGCGGATGTCCAGTATTCCCGTCTGCTGTGGGAGTATGAGGGCGGCGAGCTGGCGATTGACGTTGACCCGATGGCCCTGAAAGAAGATCCCGCAACAAAGCAACTGGGCCTCCCTCAGTTGAACAGGCGGCTGTTCCGTGGCGTGGATGCTGGCGGCGATGGCGGCAATTACAACGTGTTCGCCCCGGCGTTCCGTGATGTGGCTCTGATTAACGGTCTGAACCAGATTCTCCGTCATGTGGAGGACTTGTGCGGGCTGTCCAGAGGCTCTATTTCTGATCCCCAAGTGGATGCGCGTACTGCTACCGAGCTGAAAATCGCAAAGCAGCAGACCTATTCCACCATCGCGGACAATCAGCGGGCACTTGAAACCTGTCTGCGTGATGTTATCCGGGCAATGGATAAGTACGCCACTCTGTATAATCTGGCCCCGGCTGGTGATTACGAGGTTTCGTTTGACTGGGATGATTCTATCCTGACAGACAGTGACCAGCAGCTCCAGCAGCGGCTGTTACTGGCTACCAATAGCATGATGGGCCGTTCTGAGATGCGCCAGTGGTTCTTTGGTGAAACCAAGGCGCAGGCAGATGCAGCCCTACAAGCCATCCGGGATGAGCAGCTGGCAGACCAGATGAACAATTTGCAGGCCGTTCTGCCGAACATCGCCAACGGCGGCAATGAAGCCCAGTAAACGGCGTTAATTCGGAAAGGGTAATTTCTCATGCAAACCACTGAAAAGCTGGAAAAGGCCCTCTCTGTGGTTATGACGCAGTTTGATGAGGTCAACGCCTTTTTCATTGCAAAAATCGCTGCCCAGATTCAAAAAATCGGGCAAATGAGCCAGTCCAGCATTAACCAGCTTACCATTATGATGGAGATGTCGCAGGATGTCACCGCCATTAAAAAGAAGCTGCAAACGGCTACGGGGCTGGCCTCTGCTCAGATGGCTAAAGTCTATCAAGCGGCAATGGATGATGCGTATACAGACCCCCGTTTCGCCGCTGCTCTGGAATCTCAGCCCTTGAGCGATGCCGCGCAGAACCAGCTACGGCATTATGTCCGGGCTGTGTCTATGCAGACCGCTGGCGATCTGCAAAACTACTCCAACACTACCGCCGTATCCGATGCCTATAAAAAGGCTGTGGATAAGGCGGTTCTGGCCGCGTCCTCCGGGCTGACCGATTACAATTCGGCGATGCGCCGGACGGTGCAAGAACTGGGCTATAACGGCTTACAGGTACAGTACGCCAGCGGCTACCATAGGCGGCTTGATACGGCTGTACGTCAAAACATCATAGATGCGACAAACCAGATTGCAAAGAACGGGGCGCAGATTATCGGCGATGATCTGGGATTTAATGCCCGTGAAATATCAGCACACGCGCACAGTGCGCCGGATCACGAACCGGTGCAGGGGCGCGTTTTTTTAATCGCTGAGTTTGAGAAGATGCAATCCGGCCAGCCCTTTGTTGATGTCGAGGGGCACGTTTATACCGCATTCCGCCGTCCAATTGGTGAATGGAACTGTATGCACTTTCCTGTGCCGTTTGACACCCGCTATTCTGTCCGCCGTTATACGGATGAACAGCTGGCAGCATGGAAAGCGGCGAACGATGCAGGCGTGGAGATCGGCGGCAAGCATTACACGATCTACCAAGCCACACAGCTGATGAGGCAGATCGAAACGGAATCGCGCCGCTGGAAGGATGCCGCGAATGCGTGTCGCCTGACAGGTGACATGACGGGGCGGCGGGAGTGCCAAAAGCACATCAATGCACTAGGGCAAACCTACTCTGAAATCGTGCAAAAATCCGGCTTGCCCTCACAGCGGCAGAGAATGGCCGTAGAGGGCTTTAAGGCTGTCAAAGTAAAGTGAGGTTCACGCAATGGAAAATGCTAAAATCCGGGCATCTCTGGCGGCTGTGGATGACCGCCACTTTGCCATTGTCGAAAAGGATCAGGTGATGGTCTACGACAACAGTAAGTTTTACCCTACGCCCATCCCGGTACACGATGAGAAATGGGCATACAAGCCTGAGCGCACCTGTAAGAACTGCGCTCATGCTCACCAACTCGCGCCGCATGAGTATGCGTGTGATGCTGGCGATTACGACATTGATACCCTGTCGTGTTTCCAGCCGCGAGTTGAATAACGATGTCCGGGGCCTTTGGCTCCTGATATAAATTTGTCGGCATTGCAGACGATTAAATGCGATGGCGTTCCGTGCGCTGACTGGCAGCGCGTTTACAAGTTAAATGCAGAACGCGAAAGGCACAACATGGAATTTCTCAAGAATCTGTTTGCGAACGGCCCTCTGACCTATGACCAGCTTGCAGAGGCGGTCAGCAAGGCAGGCATGAATGTTGTTGACCTGTCCAGCGGCGCGTATGTTGCCAAGGACAAGTTTGACAATCGCGTGAACACTCTGACCCAGCAGATTACCGATCTGAACGGCCAGCTGTCGCAGCGTGATACTGACCTGAACGGTCTGAATGAGCAGCTTACCGCCGCCAAGAATGACGCGGCAAAGATGGCAGATGTTCAGACCCAGCTGACGGCATTGCAGGGCAAGTACACCAAGGATACCGAGGACTACCAGAAGAAGTTGACCGCTCAGGCATACGACTTTGCTCTCCGTGAGGCATCCTCCGGGCTGCATTTCTCGTCTAACAGCGCAAAGCGGGCATTTCTGGAGGACGCAAACGCAAAGGGCCTCAAGCTGGACGGCGGCAAGCTGCTGGGATGGGATGATTATGTCACTGCATACCGCGCTGCTGACCCCGGCGCATTCAAGACCGAGGCCCCCGCAGATGAGGGCGGTAATGGTGGACAGGGCGGCAATCCCCCTGCTATCGTGCTGCCCGCTGGCTCTGGTAAGACCGCTGGCGCAGAGGGCGGCAAGAGCCTGTTTAACTTCAATTTCGCCGGGGTGCGGCCCAATCCCGCCGAAAAATAATCCGGGCCAAATAACGATCCATAGGAGGTAAAAATCTATGGCACTGCTCAACTACGCAACCCAGTATCAGTCCGCTCTGGAGCAGGCTTATCCTTACAGCCTGTTCTTCGGCGATCTGTACGCCACCCCCAACAATGGCCGCTTCCGCTTTGTGGATGCTAAGACCATTGCCATCCCCCATCTGTCTACCACTGGCCGTGTGGATTCTGACCGCGATACCATCGCCACCGCCACCCGGAACTATGACAACAGCTGGGAGAACAAGACCCTGACCCATCATCGTAAGTGGTCTACTCTGGTGCATCCGCGTGACATTGATGAAACCAATCAGGCCGCGTCCATCACCAACATCACTCAGGTGTTCAACGAGGAGCAGAAGTTCCCGGAGATGGATGCCTACACCATCAGCACCCTGTATTCCGAGTGGGGCAAGCTGAATCATACCGCAGATGCAACCGTCCTGTCTGTGGCTAATGTGCTGTCTGTCTTTGATGACATGATGATGAACATGGACAATGCCCGCGTTCCCGCTGCTGGCCGTGTCCTGTACGTCACCAACGAGGTCAAGAAGATGCTGAAGAACGCCGAGCAGGTGCAGCGTTACATTGATGTCGGCAAGAAGAACGCAGACATTGACCGCACTGTTTCCCGCATTGATGAGGTCAAGATCATCGGCGTTCCCTCTACCCTGATGAAGTCCAAGTACACCTTCGACAAGGGCTATAAGGTCGCTGCTGATGCTGACCAGATCAATATGCTGCTGGTGCATCCGAGTGCTGTCATCACCCCTGTTTCCTACTCCTTCGCCACTCTGGATGCCCCCTCTGCTGTGACTGAGGGCAAGTACATCTACTTCGAGGAAAGCGATGAGGACGTGTTCATCCTGAATAACAAGTCCGATGCTCTCCAGTTCAACGTCACTGCCCACGCCTGATCCGAGCAGGCCGCAAACACTAAGAGGTAATGTCAATGGTAAGTTATCTGACGTATGAGCGATATAAACAGCTGGGCGGTACACTGGACGATGCAGCGTTTACGCTGGCAGAGTTCAAAGCCCGGAAAAGGGTGGACTACCTGACTGCATCGCGTGTGCAGAAGATGGCGAACGTGCCGGAGGCCGTTACCCTTTGTATTTTTGCGCTCATCGGGCTGGAAACGTCCATCGGTGCAGAATCGCAAATCAGCTCTCCGCTGGTTACGTCCTACAACACCGATGGATATTCGGAAAGCTACGGCAACATTCCCACCATCGCGGAAAGCGATGCCATTATGAACAAAACGGTGCGCACATATCTGACCGATGAACGGGACGATAAAGGCACACCGCTTTTGTACAGGGGGGTGTACGGCTGATGCGTGGATGCACAGAGGTCATTACCCTGCTGAATGCACAGGTAGACCCGGATACAGGGTATGACGTTTACACGCCTACCAAAATAACGGGTGTATCGTGGTACAGCACGGCAGCGGCTACTGTCACCACGTCCGGGCTGCTTGCTGCGGATCAGTACACGGTAAGGATACCTGTTGATGCTGATTTTTCCGGGAAAGGCTATGTTAATCCGATTGCGTACAAAACGGCAGACCCCGCTAAAAGTTTCACTATTCAGCGTGGAGATGTGATTGTACGCGGCACGATTGACACGCCATCCCGGATTACAGCGGCAGACCTTTCCCGGCTGATCGGCAGCGATGGTTCGTATATCGCATTTACGCCGCCTGATCCGACAGCTACCACGGTGGACGCTATCACGCCCGCCAGTGTCCAGCAGACGTGCCCAGACGTGTTCACGGTGTTATCTATCACGGATAACCGCAAAGCCCCCCATGCGCAGCATTGGAAGGTGATCGGAAAGTGAGTTACACCGTCATCAATGCCCGTTTTAACTTCGAGCGATCTGTCACTGACCTGTTGAGAGCTAGAAACCTTGAAAAGGGCGGCAAGGTGCAGCAGGCCATTGATAATTCCGTTATTGCATGGAATATGCAATATGTTCCGTGGAAAACGGGAACGCTTGCAAAAAGTCCGTATCGTGCATACACCCCCGGTAAAGTCGTATACGAGGGGCCGTATGCACGATACCTCTATTATGGTGAGGTCATGGGGCCAAACATCCCTGTGTTCGATGACGATAGCGGAGAGCCTACACGGTTCTTTTCGCCGCCGGGTATGCCGAAACACCTCACGGGCCGCAAGCTGAAATACGACACCAGCACAAACCCCCTCGCGGGTTCGTTCTGGAACGAGCGCATGAAAGCGGATCACATGAACGATATTTTGACGGAGGCGAAACGGTATGCCGGAATTAAATAGCACTGAACAGCTGCGTTTGTGGTTTCGGAAATGCCCTGCCATCCAAAACAAGAATCGTTTTCGGGTCAACTTTCTTTCGGAAAGCCCTACGGAGTATGCGATCTATTCCGTACCGTCCGAAATCAGAACGCATGAGAACATCATCGGCGAAATCGTTCTGGATGATATTCAGGTGCAGAATTTCATTTTTGCATCGAAAGAATCTTTCGGCCCTGACATTCAGCAGAGCCTTGCAAATCTGGGCTTTTATGATGAGGTCATGGCGTGGATTTATCAGCAGAACACGGTTCAGAACTTCCCGGATATTCGGGAAGGCCGGGTAAAGTCCATCGTTCCTACGCTGACTGCATACCCCGTTGAAGTTGGTAGCGGGGCTGCTAAATATCAAATCCAGCTGAAAATGACTTATAGGAGGAAATAAAAATGGCTAATAAGGTCGAGCGCAAATATCTTGCGCACTTCATTGATGCCTCTTTCGGTACTGGCAGTGCCACCCCGAACTACGTCCGTCTGGGTGCCGATCTGGAGGAGTATAACCTCGATCTGAACCCCGACATCGAAGTGTCTAAGAACATCATCGGTGACGGCACTATCAAGCACAACGGCTACGAGCCTCAGTCCAATGTGGATACTTTCTACGCTGTCACCGGTGATCCGCTGTTTGAAGCTCTCAGCGACATCGCCAATGAACGCAAGACTGGCGATGACTGCAAGACTACCGCTGTCGATGTTCTGATGACTGACAAGGGTGTTGTCACTTGGGCATACCGTGAGGATGTCATGGTGGTTCCCACCAGCATGGGCGGCGATACCAGCGGCGTTCAGGTTCCGTTCAGCGTCTACTACTGCGGTAATCGTACCAAGGGTACTTTCGATTTGACCAAGAAAACCTTTACCGCAAACACCGTGTCCAGCGTTAAGGCGTAATCACCGTTTTATGCTGGGGGCGTGGCCTGAAAGGGCTGCGCCCCATTTTTATTTGTAAAGGAGATTCACTATGTCTGATGAAATCAAAACCACCGATACTATGGAAATCGTTGTCGATGACGGTATGCGGGATGTCCGCATCCGCAATCTGAAAGGTGAGCAGATCGGTCTGTTTAAGTTCCGGCCCACTGATATGGGCATTATTGACCGCTATAACAAGCTGGTCAAAGACTTTGACGCTATCACCGAGCCGCTGGCAGATGTCAGCATCAAGGCTGATGGCACGGCGGAAAGCGAACTGGACACCAGCAAGCTGAACGAGGCGGAGCAGCGTCTGTATGCCGCCTGCGATGAGATGTTCGGCGGTAACATGAGCGAGGCATTCTTTGGTAAGATGCACCCGTTTTCCCCTGTCAATGGCGTGTTTTTCTGCGAAACCGCGATCTCTCAGGTCGGTAAGTTTATCGGCCAGCAGTTCGGTCAGGAACTGAAGAAGATCAACACCCGCGTGGAACGCTACACAAAGAAGTACGCGGGCAAGGGCCGTGCATGATCGGGCAACTCCCGGAAAGTCTTTCTGTATCCGGCGTTGAGTACGACATACGGACGGACTTTCGGGATGTCCTTTCCATTTTAGAGGCATTTAATGACCCGGAACTGGAAAACAGCGAGCGTGTGTACGTTTGCCTGTTTATCCTGTTCCGGGATTTTGATGCAATCCCCCCGGAACACTATGAAGAAGCGTTTAAGAGAGCCTTGTGGTTTATTGACTGCGGGGCTGATCCTGACCAGAAAACGCCAAAAACAAAGCCCCGGACGATGGACTGGGAACAGGATGAAAATATTCTGTTCCCCGCAGTCAACCGGGTAGCTGGCCGGGAAGTTCGCGCTCTGCCGTATCTCCATTGGTGGACGTTTTACGGATACTTTATGGAAATTCAGGAGGGCGTTTTTTCTCACGTTCTCAGCCTCCGCCAGAAAAAGGCATCTGGTAAGAAGCTGGAAAAATGGGAGCGGGATTTCTGGAATGCAAATAAGGACATCTGCGAGTTGAAAACGAAACTCACGGCAGAAGAACAGGCCGCAAAAGATCGCCTTAATGCTCTACTCGGTTAAAAGGTGGTGAAGCAATGGCCGAACATTCTGACGGTTCTATCGTAATTGATACCGAACTGGATCAATCCGGGTTTGAGGCGGGCAGCAAAGAACTGTTGCAAGCCATTCAATCCCTAACTTCTGAGATTAAACAGCTTAACGCGCAATTCGGCTCTGCATTTGCCAACACAAGCAAGGCGGCAGATGATTCCAGTAGCCGGGTTCAGCAGCTGGAGACTCAGGTAACACAGCTCCAGTCGCAAGTGGACGGCCTGAACACTGCACTGGAAAACATGGAAAATCAGATGAACAGTGCGGAGGACAGTAATCTTTCCGGGGCATTTGATACGACTGCCGCCAAGCAGTCCGTGTCCGATCTCCAGAAAGACCTTGATTCTTTGACATCTGACCTTTCCAAACTGGAATCCTCGGCGGATAAAGCTATGGGCGTAACAACTACGCCTTTGGAACGCTTTAATGAGCTGGCGGATTCCATGCAGCAGCGAATTGACGATCTTTCGGATAAGCTGGAGGAACTTGCGGATTCTCAGGTTCCAACGGATGATTATGCGTGGACTACGCAGGAAATCCAGAAAGCCGAAACCGAACTGGACAAGTTGATGGCGAAACAGGATAAGATGGATGCCACCGGGGTAAAGCATTCCTCCAAGGCATACCAGAATCTCCAGTACGACATTGACCAGACCAAGCGCAAGATCGAAGATTTGAAAGCTACACAGCAGATCCTCACCGACAACGGGGAGGATTTTGTTTCGGGCGCGGATACCGAACAGTATGCCCAGTATTCCGCTCAGCTGGAAGATGTACAGGCAAAGTACAATGACCTTTGCGCCACGGTTGATAAGTTCTTTGCCAAAAACACTTCTGTTTTCTCCGCACTGGGAAAGATGATTGGTTCTGCCTTTATTGCGGCAAAGGATACCGCTGTTGCCTGTATCCAGCGCATTGCGGGCGAGGTCAAAGACCTTGCGGGCAGAGGCGTTTCGCTGCTCGCCGATCAGGTAAAAAAGGTGGCTACGTCTTTTGTTGGGCTGAACAAGGGTTCTAAGTCGGCGAATGCAGGCTTTGGAACCAGCCTGAAAACTATTCTCAAGTACACTTTTGGCATTCGTTCTCTGTTTGTGCTTGTGAACAAGCTGCGGGCGGCACTGGTGGCCGGATTCGGTAATCTGGCGCAGTATTCCAGTTCTACCAACAAAGCCATCTCGTCCATCACATCTGCTCTTACGCAGCTGAAAAACAGTCTGGCATCGGCGTTTGACCCGATTTTACAGGCAGCAGCCCCGGCCCTTACTTACCTTATTAGTAAGCTGGTAGAGGCCATTTCTTATATCGGGATGTTTACGGCGGCACTGTCTGGGCAGAAGGTCTATAAAAAGGCAACATCCATCCAAGAGGACTACGCCAAGTCGCTGGACAAGACCTCTAAATCCGCAAAGGATGCAAAGCGGCAGCTTGCCAGCTTTGATGAGCTGAATGTGCTGTCCGATAAGTCTACGAAAAAGGATGACGGGTCTGTTGATCCATCCCAGATGTTTGAAGAAGTCCCCATTGATACCAGTGTGACCGACTTTGTGGATCGTCTGAAAAAGGCTTTTGCCGATGGCGATTTCACCGGGCTGGGCAAGATCATCGGTGAAAAAATCAATGCCGCTTTCCAGAGCATCAAGGACTTTATCGACTGGGATAACGTGGGCGGCACGATCACAAAATGGGTGAACGCGCTCTGTGATACCATCAATTCGATGGTGGATACCATCGACTGGGATTTGATCGGCAGCACGTTTGCATCCGGCGTGAATACCATCGTCAACACGATGCACCTGTTGCTGACGGGCATCGACTGGGAAAACATCGGCAAGGCTATTGCAACGGGCCTCAATGCCGCCATCCGGGATATTGACTGGGCGAAGCTCGGTCAGACCCTCGGCGAGTATTTTGAAGCAAAGCTGGATGTGCTACACGGTGTTATTACCAACTTCAACTGGCGCGGCCTCGGTGCAGCAATCGGTACTGCCCTTACGAATACCTTTGCAGCAATCGACTGGGGCAAGGCTGGTGAAACCCTGTCCTCCTACGTCAAGGGGCTGCTGAACACGTTCAGTTCTGCCGTTGAGAATTTCGACTGGCGGGCCTTTGGCGATGACATCCGAAAGTTCCTCGCGGGCATCGACTGGGGCGGTGTTGTTGGTAGCGCGGTAGAGGCTATCGGTGCAGCTTTGGGCGGTATCAGTGCTACGATCATCGGCTTTATCAAGAAGCCGTGGGCGGATGTCGTTAAATGGTGGAAGGATACAGCTTACGAGGATGGGCAGTTTACCATTCAGGGGCTGTTTGAGGGCATCCAGAAAGCCCTTTCCAGCATTGGTACATGGATCAAGAAAAACATTTTTGATCCCTTTATCAACGGATTCAAGGCCGCTTTTGGCATCCATTCTCCGTCTACCGTTATGGCAGAGATGGGCGGCTATATCATGGAAGGTCTGAAAAACGGCATCACTGGTGGCATTACCGCTGTCGTGAATGCGATAAAAGACCTCCCCGGTAAAATCGTAAATAAGCTGAAATCCGTGAACTGGATTCAGCAGGGCAAGGACATCATCGGCAACATCTACAACGGATTTGTTGCGCTGAAAGATAAACTTCCCAATGCGATTAAGACCATCGGCGACAATGCGGTAACGAAGCTGAAAGGTATCAACTGGCTGGCAGCGGGTAAGTCCGTTATTGGATTCATCTATAACGGATTTGTTGCTCTCCAGACCCAGTTACCGACTGCTCTGAAAACTATCGGCGATAATGCCGTGAAAAAATTGAAGAGCATCGACTGGCTGGCAGCGGGTAAGTCCGTTATTGGATTCATCTATAACGGATTTGTTGCTCTCCAAACCAAGATTCCCGCCGCGCTGAAAACTATCGGCGATTCGGCTAAGAAGAAGTTTACGGACATCGACTGGCTGGGCGTTGGTAAGAACGTCATCCTCGGCATCTACAACGGTATCCAGAACACGCTGAAACGACTGTCTGAGGCCGCTGGCAAGGCATCCAACTGGCTGATTAACGCATTCAAGGATGCACTGGGTATCCATTCCCCGTCTACCGAGGGCGCAGAACTGGGCTACTGGTTTGATGCTGGTGTGGCGCAAGGCATTGTCAACAATTCCGGGGTGGCTGAGGATGCGGCTGGTGACTTAGGTTTGGCGGTCTACACAGGTGCGGATGACGCATTGGACGGTAAGGGCACACTGCTCGGCGAGGGCTTTGTGGATGAAACTGTCGATGCTCTGAAAAACAACATGAACCGCATCTCGGATGCACTTTCCAGCGGTGACGGTCTGACCAACATTAAGGGCATCATTGACGCAGTGCAGTCTGGTGACTGGGCTACCGTTGCAAAAAATGTTGCACTGGGTCTGTTTAACAGCATGGATAAGAATTTCCGTACCAACGTTACCGGGTTTGTCGCTGATTCTCTGGAAGCTCTGAATAAGGGCTATGAGGAACAGGGATATGTCGGTATGGCAAAGGCTGCGTGGAACATCATCTCCGGGCTGAAAAACAACCTGTCCACCTCCGGCAATACCAATATTCTGGTAGATGCTGGCAAGGGCATGGCGAACAGCATCACGGACGGCGTGAATGGTGGTCTGCCTGATCTCTGGTCGCTGATCTCCAGCATCCCCGGAAAGATTCTGGAACTGCTGTCGGGCGGCTTTGGGCAGCTGAAACAGTGGGGCGGTCAGTTTATTGACTGGCTCACGAATCTGTTCAAGGGCGGTTCTGGTAGCATCCAGACCAACACGGGTAATATGCTCCAGAACATCGGTAACACGTTCAAGAATTTCTTTAACGGAACTTCTCAGAACGGCAGCTCTTTCATGCAGAATCTGGGGAACACGCTCAAGAATGGGCTGGGCAATATCCAGAATAATTCCTCTGGGCTGCTGAACGGCATCAAGAATTTGTTTAGCAACGGATTCAACAACATCGCATCCAATGCAGGAAATCTCTGGAACTCTGTCAAGGGATTTTTCAGCAATGGATTGTCCGGCGTGGCATCTAATGCGGGGTCGATGCTCTCCAACATCGGCTCGGTGTTCAGCAACGGATTCTCTAACATAGCATCCGGCGCATCGGGTCTGTTCTCTAAACTCGGATCGCTATTTAGTAGTGGGCTGTCTGGCATCGCATCTACTGTTGGCGGCGGACTGTCCAGCATTGCCGGGTCTGTGGGTTCTACCCTCGGCGGCATTGCCTCCACCGTAGGCGGCGGGCTGTCTGGTCTGGTAACATCCATCGGCGCGGGCATCGGTTCTATCGGTGCAACGGTCAGCGGCGGTCTGGGTGCGCTGGCATCCGGCGCAGCTGGTGTGGCTGGCACGATCGGAACGACACTCTCCGGCGCGGTAGCTACGGCGGGTACTGCCCTCGGCGGTCTGGGTACTACGCTGGCCGGACTTGCCACAGCGGGCGGGCCTGTCGGCCTTGCAATCGCTGGTGTGGGCGCATTAGGCGCGGGTCTAGTGACTGCCTATAACAAGTGTGACTGGTTCCGCGATGGCGTTAATAATGCCTTTAACGCCATCAAGAATACCGTTACTAATGTTTGCAAGGGCGTTGGTAATGTGGTCAGCGGAATCTGGGATGGCGCAAAAAATGTGGTTTCCGGCGCGGTCAATGTCGGCAAGAACATCATTACGGGCATCGGTACTGGCATTAAAAATGTCGCATCCGGCCTATGGAACGGTGTGAAAAAAGTCGGCTCTGGCATCGTGAACGGCTTTAAGTCTTTCTTTGGCATCCACTCTCCCTCTCGCCTGATGCGGGATGAGATCGGCGAAATGCTGCCTCCCGGCATCGAAAACGGCATCGTTGCGGCTACTCCTGATCTTATCAAGGGCGCACAGCAGCAGATGGAGAAGGTGGTTGATGCAGCGCAGTCCACGTTGGCGCAGGCTGACACCAGCACCATCGGCTCCGAAACGCCTACTCTGGATTACACCGGGAATGTTGTTTCGGACAAGTTGGATGGTATGCTGTCCGATTTCTCTAGCAAGATCGAGGACAGTTTTACTACCCTGATTGACCGTCTGAACAGTATCGCAGACCGGGTGGCATTTGTCACCCCGCAGGCTGCAACTGGCACGGTCATGCCGTATGATGTCGCCGCGAAAGCGACAAACGGCGGCACGGCTACACTGGGCGATACCATCGCATCGTCCAACGAGGAACTGGGTTCTGTCGTGATCCAGTCCGTTACCAACGCTACCTCCGCGATTGTTGATGCAATTCAGAAGTACAGCGGTACTACCGTAAATCTGGATGCAAACGGCATCACGGATATGGTGATTAAGGAAATCAACCGCAGAACCCGTGCGCAGGGCAGTTCCCCGCTGATCGGGTAAGAAAGGAGGGCGTAAAGCTATGGCGGTTCCTATGTTTGTCGTGAACGGTCACGACTATGCAAAGCTGATTACTGAGTTGAAACCCTCCCGGAACGATGTTGATTCTGACGGCAGCGGACGCAATTTGCTGGACGGTCTGATGTACCGTTCGCGGCTTGCGACAAAGCGCAAGTGGTCGGTCACGTTTGGCCGTCTGGACGCTAAGACCATGATGCAGCTGGAGAATGATATGTACGGTGGTAAGGACTACATCTCTATCACCCTGCTGGATGCCCGTGTCAATCGCGGTGTTATCAGCAGCTATTATTTCTCCACCATCAATGAGGGTGTGCAGCGCAGCATCAATGGCGAAACGTACTACGATGGCGTGACGTTTGACATCATCGAGAGGTGACGGGATGAGAGGTAGATCGAACCTCTGGGCGAAACTGGCGGCGCGTGGCCGCTTTCGCACAGAAGCAAAGCTCGTTTCGGGCGGCAAGGATTACGCCACCATCTCCGCCCCGATAATCGTGCGAAAGTTGATGGCACAGCCGATGGCGGTAGGTAGCTGCATCGCAGCTACACTATCCGTGTCGGTGCTGACTACGGATCGAATCGAAAGCCCGGTCAAGATCATGGCCCGGATCACTGACGATGAGGCGTACAGCGAATGGGCCAGCTTTGGCACGTTTTTTATCAACCAGCGCGATGATTCCCAGCACAATGGTCTGGTAACGCTGGATTGTTATGACGCTATGCTCATGGCAAATACTCCGTATCTGACCAGCGCGGATGATGCGTTGGTGTGGCCCCGGCCTATGATTGATGTTGTAGAGGACATCGCCGCCCGATTAGAGGTCGGCATTGACCCCCGCACAAAGATCAATACCGGGGTGGATTACATGATTCCGAAACCGTCTGCGGACAAAACAATGCAATCTCTACTGGTTGATATTGCGGTCTGTCACGGCGGTAACTGGATCATAACCGAGGACAATTTGCTCCGGCTTATCCCTCTGACATCGGCAGCGGATGAAACATACCGCCTGATTGATGAGGATTTCAACGTCATCAAGGCAGCAGACGGTAGCACCATCGTTTACAAAGACGGCGGGGCTACCGTTGTTTCTGCCGATGATTCCAGCGGCGAAACCCCGGAAAGCCCCATCGTGGCATCCTATCATGTCACGGATGAACACGGTAACCCGATCATCACCCCGCAGGGCTATTATCTGGCATGGTCTAACGGCGAGGTCGTACCCGCCGATGGTGTGCTGAATGTGCCCGTGGTCTGCGGCGGTCTTACAACTGGTACATCTGTCACCCTGTCTGGCATCTCTGCTACGGCGGGCAATGACACGCTGGGAGCTGGTAACAACTCCGGGTATGTGCTGGATATTTCTTCCGACTGCCTGACGCAGAACATCGTGAATGACCTGTATGATCGGCTGAAAGGCATCACATACAGCCCGTTTACAGCATCTAAGACGATCTTTGACCCGGCGGCAGAGCTGGGCGATAAAGTCATCATCGGCGATGCCGTGCGAAGTGTTCTGTGCGTTGAAACGCTCACCTTTGATATAGATTTCCGCGCCGATCTCAACGCCCCGAACAGCGAGGAGTTGAGCGTGGAATATCCGTACAAAAAGGAATACCAGAAGTTGCAGCAGTCGCTGGCATCCCTCGACAAGTCTGTGAACAAGTCGATTGATGACCTGACCGATAAGGTCAACAGCGGCAGCGGTGAAACTGGCACTCTGGCGGCACAGTTAGAGGCTGAGATCATCCGGGCTGGGCAGGCAGAACTTGCGCTGTCGGATCAGATCAAGGCCGAAAAGGATCGGGCCGAGAAAGCCGAAAAGCAGATTCTGGAGGACGTAGCGGCTGGCTACACCACAAAGAGCGAGCTGTCGGATGCACAGACTGTGGTAGATCAGAAGTTTACCGATGTGCATACCGAAATTGAAGGGATCAAATCGAAGCTGGACATCATGGGGCCTTATAAAATGGTCGGTGGACGGCTCTGTTTTGTAACAAAGAAAAAAGCCTGATGGCTAAAAGGAAAGGATGGCGATGCCTATGATTGTCTAAATCATTCCGCAAAAATCTTTAACAGGAGGTTTTTATGGCAGATAAACGAATCCAAGATTTTGCAACGCTGGCAGAGGCAGCGGACGATGACCTGATTCTGGTATCGTCCAGCGGTGAAACCTATAATATCAAGGTTTCCACCCTGAAAGCCGCTGTATCTGCCGCATTGCAGTCCACGCTGACCGATCTTTCTACATCCAAGGCGGACAAAAACACCGTTAATACGCTGGATCAGAATTTCAAGAACTTTGTCAAAGATACCAACACCGCACTGACTGGTAAGGCAAGTACGGGTTCTGTGTCCACCCTTAATACCACGGTGGAAGGGCTGAAAACATCCAAGGCCAATGCGTCCACCGTAAATGCCCTGAACGGCACTGTGGAAGGGCTGAAAACGTCCAAGGCCGACACATCTACCGTCACCAAGTTACAGCAGAGCATTGACGGTCTAGGCCTTGTTATCAAGGACGGCAAGCTCTGCATCAAGATCAAGAAGGAGGTTTCCTAATGGCTACTAAGAAAAATGCTACTGCGGTTCAGGCCGCTACCGAGGATGAGGCCATGACCACGGCAGAGGTCAGCACTCAGGCTGATGAGCAGGCGAACGAGGTTGCAGAACCCATTCTGCTGGATACTACTTTCCAGCAGACCATGAACCAGACCAATGCACTGCTGGCCGCTATCGCGGGTAAGAACTACCCGATTGATAGCTGGAAAGCCGTGCAGAACATCGTCCGGCTGGGCCTCGCTCCGCAGGTTTTTGCTATCGGCGATCTGTTCAGGGTCAGCAAGGGTTCCGAAACCCTGACCTTTGAGGTTGCTGGTTTTGATGGCGAGACGCTGGTGGATAAGACCAAAAAGCACAGTATGCAGCTCCACCTGTTGAATGTCTACAAGCAGATGCAGGTCGATAACACCGAGGCCCTGTACTACGCGAAAGACGGTCTGGCCGCTGGCATTTACCACTTCACCCTGCTGCCCGATTATGATACCACCTACGGCGGCGGTTCTACGTTCCAGTTCCAGCTGACCAAACCTGTTCCCGCTGGCGGTATCCTGATGTTCCCGTGGGGCTGGAATACTCAGGCCAGCACGACCAAGATCAGCAGCTACACCAAGGTAACGGACACGGATGCAATCGAAACCGTGCCCGTTTCTCTGGGTGCGGGCGGCACTAATCTGGGCACGGCAGACGGCAAGACCGAGAACATGAACCACACCCACCGCATCCGCTACGGCTCTAACAACTGGTCTGAATCCGCAATCCGCCAGTGGCTCAACTCTGACGGCGCGGCTGGTACGTTCTGGGTTCCTAAGACCGTCTTTGACCGCCCTCCCACATGGAATAGCTCTATGGCGGGCTGGATGAACGGCATGGATGCTGACTTCCTCGAAGTCATCGCCCCGGTCAGACTGACCACCGCCCGGAACAACGTCAACGAGGGCGGCGGCAGCGATGTGACCATCGACAAGTTCTACTTCCCCTCCCGCCCGAACCTGTACATGGGCAAGGAAAACAACATTGATGAAGGCCCCGCATGGCAGCGTTATTCCGCTTACAGCGACAAGGATGCCGCCAATACTGGCGCGGATTCTGCCCGCGTCAAGCGGCTGAACGGCAATCCGCAGTGGTATTGGATCAGAACGCCGCACACTGGCAGCGCGTCCAATGTGCTCGGTGTCGGCACTGACGGTTCTCTGAGCTACGGCACTGCGTACAACGGCCTTGGCGGCGTGGCCCCGGCTTGTACCATCGCTTAATCTTACCAATCCGCGCCGACAGGCGCGGACATTCAGTTAATCTAAAGTAAAGGATGAATCTATTATGGCAGTAGTCGCAGGAAAACGTAAAGACGGAGAACTGAAATTTCTCACCAACAGCGCACAGCTGGCCAAGTACACGATGGATATTTGTGGCAACGAAAAATGTTTTCCGAAAAGATACCGCTGGTGTTTTATCGGAAAAATCGTTGATGCTGCGATTGAAGTCTTTGTGGTGGCGTTCAGGGCGAACAAAGTCTACGTTGAACCCGGCGACATGGATGCTGCTATGCGGCGTTTCAATCTCCAGTCCGAATCCATTGAAGCCTCTTACCAGCTTGAAGCACTGGCAAATCTGGCGTACATGATGTTCGGGCTGGAAGAAAGCCGCATCGAGTTCTGGACGAAACTCATCAATGAGAGCCGCAATAAGCTGAGAAGCTGGCGGAAGTCCGATAAAGAACGATTCATCGACCCTTACGATACAAACAACGGGGTAACGGCTATGATGCAGCCTCCGCCGAACACTGGCAACGCGAACAATGTGCTCAATGTCAACACTGACGGTTCTCTGAACAACAACAATGCGAACAACGGCAATGGCGGCGTGGCCCCGGATTGTGAGTAATGCGAGAAAGTAGTAAGTTGTGCCTATTCTGAAAAGGCCCTCCGAACCGAGTGCGCTCACACAAGGAGCCGTTATCCCAGCCGATAAAGGCGAAAACAGAACGCCGATGCTGTCAGCTTTAAGAGCTGGTACAGCTATACACGGCGGATTTTTTATGTATGGACGTAAAAACCAAAGTTTGCAGTTTTGAATCACTCTATAAGGCAATGATGATCTGCAAGTCAAACGTGTTGTGGAAAGACAGCGTAGCGGGATGGGTCAGTAATGGCTTGTCCAACTGCCTGAAACTGCACGAGGACTTGTTAACGGGCAAGTACAAAATCAGCGCATACAGCCGCTTCGTGATCTACGAGCCGAAACGCCGCGATGTCACCAGCACCCGGTTCAAAGATCGGGTTTTCCAGCGCAGCCTGTGCGACAACTATCTGACGGCGGAGGTATCCCGTTCCTTTATATGGGATAACGCCGCCTGTATGAACGACAAGGGCACACAGTTTGCACGGAAAAGACTGAAATGTCACCTGCAACGCTACTGGCGCAAGTACGGGCTGAACGGCTACACGCTGAAAATGGACTTGCACAATTTCTTCGGCAGCACACCGCATTCCGTGGTGAAAGCCGCCATCGCAAAGCGCGTATCCGATCCGTGGGCATATAGCGAGGTTTGCCGGATCATAGACAGTTTTGACCACGGGCCTGATCCTACGGTGGGCATGGGGCTGGGCAGTCAGGTAACACAGCTAAGTCAATTAGCCGTACTGGATGACCTAGACCATTTCATCAAGGAGCAGCTTCACATCAAGTTCTATGTGCGGTATATGGATGATTTCATCCTGTTGCACCCGGATAAGGCGTACTTGCGATACTGCTGGATGGAAATTGAAAAGCGGCTGCAAGCTCTGGGGCTTACGTTGAATACCCGCAAAACTCAGATAGCACCCATCAAACAGCCCATCCGTTTTCTAGGCTTCTCGTTCCGCCTGACCAAGACAGGCAAGGTAGTACAAAAGCTACTGCCGGAAAAGATCAGCCGAGAACGCCGCAAGCTGCGAAAACTGGTCGGGCTGGCACGGGCGGGCATTATGACGCGGGAACACGTTGATGACTGTTTCCAAAGCTGGAAAGCCCACGCCGAGCAGGGCGATTGCTACCATCTGATTTGCGAGATGACCGTTTACTATTTCAAGTTATGGGAGGAAAACAGCTATGGCATTCCAGTATGTTCCGCTGGCAAAGCAGGCAATCGAGCTGCGTAACACCGCCGCCGATGCTCAGGCCAAAGCCGCCACGAATGAGGCAAATCTGTATTTCGCCGCGATGATGGCGGGTATTGATCTGCCCGAAGATGAGGCTGAAACCAGCCCCGAAAATGGTATGGAGGTGGATAACGATGTCTGATATTGAACACAGCAAGGACTTTGACAAGATCAAGAGATGGTACGACAACGGCCTGTGGAAGGTCAAGCACGTTCGCGCTGCTGTCGGCAAGAAGATCACCGCCGATGAGTTCAAGGAGATCACGGGCGAGGACTACTAAGCCCCCGCGCCGTACTGAAAGGAGGTGCATAGTATGGCAATTATCGACTTTGCACGGGATGACCCGCGCATGATTACTGCCAATTTTGGGCTGGCCGAGTTCCAGTGTCCGCCTACCTGTGGCTGCAATGCCCAGCTGATTGATGATGACCTCATCAAGCGGCTCCAGACCATCCGCGATAAACTGGGCGGCAAGATCAAGATTACCAGCGGATACCGCTGCATCAAGCACAATAAGTGCGTTGGCGGCGGCAAAGCAAGCAAGCATCTGTATGGTGTTGCTGCTGACTGGCGGATGCAGGATCGTAGCATCAACCCGGTAGCACTGGGCATTGTGGCTACACGATATTTTGGAGCCGTGGGCATCTACTGGTATGGCGATTCCGCCTTTGTCCATACCGATACCCGCAAGGGCAAGGCAACATGGCTCTGCACCGCTAAGGGCAAATACGTTTATACGAGTTACCGTTCTTTCATTCTGCCCACGATCAAAAAGGGCTGCACAGGTGATGTCAACAAATCTGCAACTCAGCTGCTCCAGCGGCTGCTGGGCATCCCCGTGGATGGTAACTTTGGTATCGGTACGGAAAACGCCCTGCGGAAAGCTCAGGCGGCGCATGGGCTGACCGTGGATGGAATTTGTGGCCCCGCCAGCTGGAAAGCGATTTCCGGGGCGGATAAGTACCTGTAAGGAGGGTATGATGGAGGAGAACTTTTACAAGACCAAAGCGATTCTGTGCGCTTTGGTCGGGGCCGTTACGGGGTATCTGGGCGATCTGGCTATCCCGTTTTATCTGCTGGTGTTGTGCAACATCATCGACTATGCAACGGGTGTCACCGCTGCACCGTACCGCTCTATCCGGCGCAGTAGCTACCGCTCCTTTCTGGGCATTCTCAAAAAGGTTATGCAGTGGCTGCTGGTGCTGGTGGGCTGGATCATGGATCAGCTGATTGCTTATCTTTCTTCCGGCGTGGGCTGGAACCTGAGCGGCAGCGTGGTCGTGGCCTGCGTGGTCTGCGTATGGTTGATGTGCAACGAGATCATCAGCATCATCGAAAATCTGTCTGACATCGGCGTGAAAATCCCGCCGTTCCTCATCCCGCTGGTCGATTTCGTCAAGCGCACCGCTGAGGAAAAGGGAGATTCCGCCGCTGGTAACTCTAAGGAGGGTTAAATATGGATTGGACTACTTTCTTCAAGGATATTTGTCTGGCCTTTGTGCCTGTCGTGGGTCTGTTTGCGTGTACCGCGCTGCACAGCATCGCGGATTATTTCGTTGGCAAAACCAACGATACCACCACCCAGAAGTACATCCGTGAGATCGAGGAGGCCATCATCAAAGCAGTTCGGACGGTGGCGCAGACCTACACGAAGAAGCTGAAAGCGCAGAACGCATTCGGCGAGGCAGAGGAAAAGATTGCAAACCGCAAGGCCATCGAGGTGGCCCGTGCATCCCTGTCCTCTGGGGCGGTCAGTTACATCTCCAAGACCTACGGCGATGTTGACACGTTCCTGTCTAACGGCATCGAATCTACCCTGAACGCCATCAAGGACGCAAAGAAGAACTGAGCATCTGCCCCCGGTGAGCCTAACCAGCCCGCCGGGGGCTTTTTCTGTGTAACAAATGATGTAACATCCCTGTAACATGAAACGCCCTTGTTACTTTCGACCGAAACGTGAAACATGAGTGTTTCGGGATGTGTTACACAGAAAAATGCAGCAGCGGTGCGCTTATACGGATTTTGTAACATTGTAACACCCTTTTAATAAAAGATTAAAAAATTAGGTTTTAGGCGATATGTGATCTACCTAATACGCCTAATTTGATATGTCTATACGCGCGCGGGCGCGAGGTTACAAAAGGCGGTATGAAAGAAAAAAGTCAAAATATTTTGACTGAAACTGTTGACAAGTCAAATTGATTTAGCTATAATGGCAGCGTAGTCAAAATAATTTAGCTGAAAGGAAGATGACCCATGCTGTTCTACCGCCTCATGTGCTTGTGGATGCCGGAATACCATGCTCGGTGTCTAGCACAATTCCCGGACACGATGCTGTTTCTGGTTCTGCTGTTTCTGTCGCTGTGCGCACTGTACTATTATAGTCCGTTTCAGCGCACCTATCCGCTGGATCGGCTGCTGAACGATGTCAACCGCTGGCTGAATAAGGTGTTTCTGGAATGATGCCGCCGTACAAGAACAGCGAGTATTACACTGATTGGACGGCTTACAAGGCCATTCAAAATATAGAAAGGAAGTCTACTATGCTTATTGCTCCCGTAAAGAATCCCCTCCCCGGTCAGGTGTATGAAACCACCTCGGCCAACGGCAACACCTTCACCGTGCTGGTGCTGGCAGCATCTCAGGATGATACCGTCAGCACTACCCGCGTCTACGACCAGCCCCGGCTCATCAACAGCCAGAACATCCGGGTGAACAATCGCATGATGTACGTTGACCCGTCCAAGATGGGCTATGCCCAGAACGCAAACCTGATGGGCTTGATTGGTACGCTGCCGCCGGAAGATATGATTAAGGTTCGCCGCGCTATGGTGTCCATCTACAATCTGGGCACGGCTGCGGCAGACGTTCCCGCCATCCCGGATGCTCCTGTCGTGGAAAAGCCCGTGGACAAGGTGGAAAACAACGACAAGACCCGTATCAACGCTCTGGAGAGGGAATTGGGCGAAACCAAGGCGCAGGCAGAGCAGTACAAGCAGGAAAGCGATGAATACGCCAAAAAGATGGAAGTTATGTCCGCTGACCGTGATCTTGCCAAGGACTTTTTGAAAGACGCACAGGATCAGGTGGAATCTCTGAAAAAGGAGATCGCAGCCATCACTGCCGAGTCCGCTACCTATTCTAAGCTGCTCCATGAGCTGCTGGACAAGCTCATGCAGAAATAATTTAATTTGGAGGTTTTACCATGGATTACGAAAGCATTCAGAATCTTCACGCGGGCGACCACTTCAACTTTAAGGGGCTGGAGTGGGTAGTCCTCGACCCGGACAAGGAGGGCGGCGTTCTCGCCATCACCGCTGACCTCTGGGCTGAGGATGTGCCGTTCAGTCAGGAGTATTTCGAGGGCTGCAACGACTGGCGCAAGTCCACTATCCGCGAGAAAGTTCGCGGGCTGATGCACAAGATCGGCGTGGATAGTCTGCTGCCGCACATTGTTGATCTGGTGGCCGATAACGGCGATAAGCTGTACGGCACGATGGAGGAAACGGTTTTCCTGCTGACCTGTGACGAGTATCGCAAATACCGCGATGTGATCCCCAAGTACCGCCGCTGGATTTGGACGTGTACCCCGTGGACTACAACGTACACTGGCTACGCGGGCAGTGTGCTCCGTGTCATCGCTGACGGTTCTCTGGGCACCAGCCTTGCGGACTACGGCGGTGGCGGCGTGGCCCCGGCTTGTATCTTCAATCCCCGGAATCTCAAATTGCGCCGACAGGCGCAGTTCGTGGAATCGCCTACACAGGACGATTGAGCGGAGGATCAGCACATGAGAGATACATTTTGGAAAGTGATCGTCACCGTGGCCCTGATCGCGGTTCTGACCTTTGGTGCGGGTCTGTTCATTGTACAGGGCGTGAAGAATACTGCCATTTCCTACGAGGAACAGGTAGCCGCTGCCCAGTCTGATATTCAGGTGCAGGAGAAACGCCGCTCAGACCTCATCCCGAATCTGGTTGAAACGGTCAAGGCATACGACAAGCACGAATACGATACTCTTATGGCCGTTATCGCGGCGCGTGGCAGCAGTTCCGATGCCGCCGTGTCTGAGATTACCACCCAGATTGCAGCCGTGGCAGAGGCTTACCCGGAACTGCAATCCGCTGACAACTATCGGGAACTGATGAACGAGCTGGCAGTCACCGAAAATCTGATTGCGAATTACCGCTCTGACTATAACCGCACTGTCAAGAGTTATCGGCAATATGTTCGCCGTTTTCCCAATAGCACGTTTTTGAGCCTGACCGGGTATGAGGTACAAAGCTATGCGCTCTTATCGTTCAACGTATCGGAGGATGCTCCGTCTGTCGGAAACCTCTTTGGAGATTAACGGAATCGAGATCACGTTCCGGGAGATTCTGGCAAGTGCCGTTATTGTGCTGGCGATGCTGATTCTGGGCACGGTCATTTCTGGCCGCATCAAGCAGATGGCAATGGAGCGCAAGCAGGAATATACCACCGCGATTGATATTTCTTCTGATGATCGGTTTGCCTACGGGCTGCGGACGGACGTTGGACGGGCATTCTGTTACGGTACACTGTCCGCCGTGGACACGGTATCAGAGGATCGGATCGGCGGGCCGTATATGTACATTTACTGCGAGGAACAGCACTACAATATGCACACCCGCACGGTAGTGCATACTGATGGCAAGGGTCACACCTATACTACCACGGAAATCTATTATTCGTGGGATTATGCGGGTTCTGATACATGGCATTCTCAGACTGTGCATTTTCTGGGCAAGGATTTTGACTACGGGCAAATAGATATGCCCAGTAGCGAGTATCTGACCACAAAATACAGGGGTAGCAGCGTTCGATTTGAATACTATATCCGGCCTGTGGAGTATACGGGCACGATGTATGCCACGCTCACCGGGCACACGATTCAGGATGCCGCGTTCCATGATGGCACTGACATTGACCAGACGCGGGAACTCCTGATGTCCGGCGCAGATGGCTGGGCAGTCATCTTCTGGATAGTCTGGATCATTCTCACAGCGGCGGCTGTGTTCGGCTTCTGTACGCTTGAAAACGACTGGCTGAAATGAGTATACAGCCCGCAAAGGTATCCGCTTTTGCGGGCTTATTTTGAAAGGGGTTTTACCTATGGCTGTAAAAATCATCAAGGGCGATCTGCTCAACTGCGGGGCAGACATCATCTGTCACCAGACTAACTTTTTCGGCATGATGGGCGGCGGCGTGGCCGCGTCCATCTGGAACAAGTTGCTGGATCAGCAGGACAGGAAGGAATACTGCTCCCTGTGCCGCGATATGCGCGGCAGTCTGCTGGGCAGTGTCCAGATGCTCACTCATCATGGCAAGCCGTATGTGGCGAACCTGTTCTCCCAGATGGCAGAGCCGGACAAGTTCGACAGCCTGACCGATTATCGCAAGCTGCGCCGTTGTCTGCACGAGGTTAAAATGTTCGCAAAGCGACGCGGCTACACGGTGGCGATGCCCGGATTTCTCGGCTGCGGCATTGCTGGCGGTAACTGGGATGAGGTGTATAAGATCATTCTGGAAACCTTTGAAAAGTACCCGCTGGACGTGTTTATTGTGTTCCTGCCCGGTATCACCATCCCCGGTGAGTATACGGTAGAGCTGTGGAAAGAACGCTGTGACCCGGTTCTGCACGAGTATCAGAGCCGCGTTAGTTTTGTCACAGGTCTGCCCAGTTTGGATGAAGCAACGGCCTATGTGCAGCGGTACATCGCCGAAAACAATGACGGTGTAAACCTGTTCAAGATCATAGATTCCAAGAACCAGCAGATCAAGACGTTTTACCGGGATGGCAATGGAAAGGTGGTACAGGAATGAGCGTAGAATTGAAGGACTGTCCGTTCTGTCATAAGCCCGCCGTATTTGTTGGTGTGCATGACAATGAGGGCAACTATAAAGGCGTTCCCGGATGCGAGTACGAAAGCGATCCGTGGAGCGGTTTGTCCTATGGCCTGCATCATAAAGGCTGGGGCGAGTGCGTTCTTTGCACTTGTGGCGAAGATGGGATTATGGGCGGTGTTCTGTTCGATACAGCAGAGCAAGCGGCCCGCTATTGGAATTACGGAGGCAATCTTACGAAGAAAAAGGCAATGATTTCACAGCCGATGAACGGTAAAACGGACAAGGAGATTCTGGCCGTCCGAAATCAGGCCATCAACACACTTGCTCAGATGGGCTATCAGTTCGTCAACAGCTTGTTTGAGGATGACGGCAAGGAAGAATATTGGTTTACCCCGGATGCCCTTAAAAAGCGCGGCATTGAGAACACCCCGCTGTGCTATCTTGCCCGCTCTCTGGAAGTTATGGCGCAGTGCCATGCTGTCTACTTCTGCAAGGGCTGGGATCAGGCTCGTGGATGTCGTTTAGAGCATGATGCTGCTGTCGCCTACGGCATGGAAGTTCTCTACGAGGACGGCGCAGCGCGGGAGGCACAGGGATGAAGCAGAAAACCCTATACACCTGCGAGGTCTGTCACACAGACTATACCGACCCGGACAAGGCTACCGAATGTGAAAACAGGCACGTTTTGGCTGAATCCATTGGTTATTACAAGTTTGGCCCGTATGATACATATCCCGACCGTGTACGGATCAAATTTAAGAACGGGAAACGGATCGAGTATAAAAAGGTTTCGGGAGAGCTGTAATGATGAACACTGACCTGATTAGCCGCTCTGATCTTATGCGGCGGCTGGAGCGTAAAAAGTGCAGCGTTCACGATAAGACCTACACAGACGGGTTCAACGATGCGATTCTCCGGGTACGGTCAATGGTGAACGGCGCGGCAGCGTGTCCGATCACCAACTGGAAATCAGTCTTGACTGATGGATTGCCACCCCTGCCGAGATGTGAACATACCCTATCCAATCGGCTGCTGCTCACGATTCGGTATAAATCCGTTATCGGTAGCTGGGAGTCCATTGTTGACTTTGGTTATTACAGTTCTGTATCGGGCTGGCTATGCGCAACTAAGGAACGTATGACATCCGATTTGCGCGTGAGCCATTGGACGGATGCTCCAGAACCCGCAAAGGAGATGGCATTTATATGATAGACGCTTTACCGTCTGAACTGACAGATACCGCCATCAAAACGCTGCTGATATGGCATTCTGTCAAGAAAGAGGGCTATCCACCCGTGTATGACGTGTCCCAGAAATGTGAGGCATCCGATCTGCTATTGCTTACCATTCAGGAGTTTGACTATTTCAAGGGCTGCGTGGATAGCTCTATCGGTTTGGGATCGTATCACCGGGATGTGCGTGATCTGGCCCGTAGAAAGTACCCTGTAACGGGCTGGATTGATGACCGGGGCAATGAGATCAAAGCCCGCGTTACCCATTGGGCGGTAGCCCCTAAGCCCAGAAAGGAGAACAGCCATGCGCAGAGCAATCGCAATAGACTTTGACGGTACTATTTGTACCAACGCATACCCGAACATCGGAGAACCGAAATGGGCACTTATCAACGAAGCCCTCAAGCAGCAGAAAGCTGGTGCGGGGCTGATCCTCTGGACGTGTCGGGAGGGCGTTTACCTGTCTGCCGCAGTTGCGGCGTGTGAGAGTTGGGGGCTACACTTTGACGCGGTGAACCAAAGCCTCCCGGACTGGATCAAGGCATGGGGCACAAACCCGCGCAAGGTTGCCGCCAGCGAATACTGGGATGACCGGGCTATCAGCATCATTGGGGATACCGTCAAATGGTTCTATGATGCGCCCGTTGTTACCCGGTGCGGCCAGTGCAAGTATAGCGCAGAGGCATCCGCGCAGACCAAGCGATACGGTCATCCGGGAACGATGTTGTGTGAGAATCGGTTCAGCCCCTGCAATCATCGGTATGTTAACATACTTGACTTTTGCAGCTATGCAGAGAGAAAGGAAAAAGAAGATGGCAAGTCTGAATGAAAAAGTGCGGCAACACGCCGCCGTGTGTAACGAACTGAATGCGCTGTTTGCCCGCAAGAATGCGGACTATGGCGATGCGTTCCATGCGTCCTTTTTGGATGAGGGTATGGCGATGGCCCGTATCCGGCTGGGCGATAAGCTGGCCCGGTTCAAGAATCTTTCCCGTTCCAACGCGCAGATGGTCAGTGATGAGAGTATCCGGGATACCCTGATTGACCTTGCCAATTATGCCATTATGACGGTGATGGAGCTGGACAACGCAGAACAGGAGGGTGCAGACCATGAAGATCATTAACGCAGACGTGGAGTTTATCACGCCTATCAATGGGGCCATGATTTTGCAGCGGCTGGAGCGGTGCGGGCGTGTCTGCTACAAGTCGGAGGACAAGATCACCGATACCAGCGCAGAGGCGTTTGTCCGGGGCATCATCCGCCGGGGGCATGAGGCGGTGTTGGAACATTGCTCTTTCACGGTCAAGTTTATCTGTGATCGCGGTGTATCGCATGAGATCGTCCGGCATCGGATGGCATCGTTCTGTCAGGAATCCACCCGCTACTGCAATTACAGCAAGGACAAGTTCGATGGCGAATTGACGTTCATCAAGCCGTGCTTCTGGGATGAACATTCCGATCAGATGCGCGATTGGCGGTCTGCTATGACCCTCGCCGAGAATCACTATCTGGGGCTGCTGGCGACGGGCGCAACGCCGCAGGAGGCCCGCGCCGTGCTGCCGAACAGTCTGAAAACCGAACTGGTGATGACCGCGAATATCCGCGAGTGGCGGCACTTCCTGAATCTCCGCTGTGACCCGGCGGCGCATCCGCAGATGCGGGAGGTTGCACTGCTCCTGCTGGACAAGCTACACGATGCTGTGCCTGTGTGCTTTGATGACCTCTGGGAAAAGTGGTATAAAATGCGCATTCCCGGTGATCCGGCGTTCCGGGATAAGGAGGGCTGACCGATGGCTGCTACCTTTAAGCTGTTGCCCTGCCCGTTCTGCGGCGGTCAGGCGCGTGTCCGGGCCGAACAGAAGAACCGTACCTACTATATCGGATGCGCCAAATGCGGCGCGAGAAGCCGCGCTGTGGGCCGTAGGCCGTGGCATGATACTATCTACATCGCGCAGGGCAACGCTGCAAAGCTCTGGAATGAACGAGTGAAAGGAGAATCTGACAATGACGAAAGAACCTGAATACCATGTCGGATGCGGCCTGTTCGGTGTCTACGCTGGCACTCTGATGAAGCCTAAAAAAGACGGCCTGATTATGTGGCGCAAGAAGTCGGATGTCACCGAAGAAGCGATCCATGCAGTTATGCAGTATTTCAAGCAGACAATGGATGGGCACGATAAAACCGCTGCCAGCGCGTCCTACGAGTTCGCAGACGGGCGCACGTTGACAGTCAACTTTACAATTACCCAGCCAGATAAGGATGGTGATTAACATGGTAGGGCTTGCAATCTTCCTGTTCATCGTGCTGCTGGTGCTTTTCGTGTTTGCTCTGTGTTCAGAGTTCAAGCAGGCAGAGCAAGAGGGCGAGCGGATGGCCGCAGAATTTACCGCTAGGAGGAACCACCATGAACACTAAAACCGTTATCGGAATCTCCGCCGGGCTGCTGGGGTCTGCCCTGATCCTGTTCGGCATCGCCGCGCGAATGGCAGATGCCCGCATTGCTGAGCTGACCGCAGAGCGTGACATCTATGCAAGTCGGGCCGCAAATGAGGCTAATAGAGCAGCGGATATGGAGTACAACTACTCAGCCATGAAGTTGGCCTATGACAAGCTGAAAGCCGCGCACGAGGCCCTCTCTGACGGGCTGACGGCATCCTATGCGGGTGACTTCCTTTGCACGTCCTATGATCTGAATTGTGACGTGTGCCAGACCACCAACATCACATACAGCGGGGAGGCCCCGATACCCGGCTACACGGTTGCTGCTGACCTGTCTACCTTCCCCATTGGCACATGGCTGTACATCGAGGGGCTGGGCATCCGCCGGGTGACGGATACAGGCGGCGGCGTGGGCAAGAATCAGCTGGATGTGCTAGTAGCTGGGAACCACGATGACGCTAAGGCGTGGCAGGGCTACGGGATGCACCGTGTCTGGATTCTGGAGGGCGTGGAATGACCACAAAAGATTTGCACGTTGGGCAGACCGTCTACGTTTATTATTGTGGGTACGATCCGCGCCGGGCTAAAGAGTTTGGTCTTAAACCCGCTACGATTAAAAGCATAGGCCGGAAGTGGTTCTATTTGGATGAGGTTGGCTATCCGCTATGCTACCGATTCAGCATTGAAACGGGCGCGATTGATGGGCATGGGTATTCTAGCGAATACAAAGCTATCCTTGATCCTGCCAAGTATTATGACGCGATAGATCGCAGCATAGTAAATGATGCTACACGACAGATCGGCGCACTACGAAACTGCTCTATGGATCAGATACGAGAGATCGCCCGTATTCTGGGTATCGAGAACAAATTCTGTGAGCGCAAATACAAAGCCAAAGAAAACGCTTGACTTTTTGTGTGGTCAATAATAATATAGTTGTACACACAATATCGGAAAGGTGGATTTGTCATGGCTGAGAAAATGGGTCGTCCGCTTTCGGAAAATCCCAAGACCACCCGGCTGGAAATCAGGGTAACACCTGATGAAAAGCAGGAAATCATGGAACTGGCTAAAGCATCCGGTCACAGTCTGCGCGAGTTGTTGCAGATCGGCATTGAAGCCGTGCGGCGGGAAAACGAGCCGGATTGCGAGTATCATTAACGAAAACGGCCTGTTTTAACGAATGAAAGCCCTCAGAGTTTGGAACATTACCAGCTCTGGGGGCTTTTTATTTTTGTGTGGACAAAAAATATTTTGAAAAACTATTGACTTTTTGTGTGGACAAGAATATACTTATTGTGCGGACAAAAAGTAGAACAAGCCGCAGAAAGAAAGGATGACCACTATGAAACCTACGATCGAAATTCTCAGCACCCTGACCGATGACCAGTACACCACGTTCCGCATGATGCGCACCCGCTGCTACTGCTGGAACCCCGATGCCGAGAAGATCACCTTTGAATCCGACATCGGCGAGCAGACCATGACCTTTGACACATGGGAGGATGCCCGGAGATTCGCAGAAAGCCCCGCCAAGAATCAGTACATCCGTAAATCCGATGTCGTGTCTATGCTGAATGAGCGTCTGGGCAGCATTAAAACGGGCATGGATTACGCGCGGGATCGGATGGATCACGAAGTATTCAGCCTCTACCATCGCCAGTATACCGAGGTCAAGTCCATCATAAGTGATCTGGATGATCTGGAGCAGTACGAGTTCTAACCGATGCAAGCCCGCCTGACGATGACCCGGCGGCACGGGTCGAAACACTCCCGCTGATAGGGAGTGTCGCGGGAGCCAATTACCGCAGAACACGGAGGAATGAAATATGCAGACCAGCACATTCAATCGCATTTACAAGACTGCGCAGCAGGTCAATCTTGAGAGCAACGATTGGTTTAACTACGCAGGTTTCTTCTGGGTGAACTTATCTGACAGGCAGCTCCAGAAGATGCAGCAGTTGCTCAAAGCGCAGGGCTGCAAAACCGTGGAGAAGAACGGCGAGGAATGGTTCTCGCTGAACAGCGGCATCCTGATTAAGACACACTGATTGACGGAGGGGATCACCATGAAAAGAGTTACATTCACCTACGATTCCAAGGACATGAAGCACGGCATCAACGGCGAGATCGGCGAGGCTTGCGCGTCCATCCTGCTGGAGGATGACCGGGCAGAGGAAATCCGCGCAGCATTCAACGAGAACCGCAAAGCCGCTGCCGCTTACATCGTGTGTGAGCGGGCAATCGGATTCTGCTGGAGCTGCGAGCATCTGCGCGGACGTGGGTTTATCGAGGGCAGCATCAAGAGCGTACAGGTTGAGGACATCTAACAGGGAGGGCAAGACTATGAGCATCGCAACTATTATTCTCGATCAGTTGGGCGGGCCGGGATTCATTATGATGACCGGGGCTAAGAACTTTGTTTCGGACGGTAACACACTCCGCATGACCCTGCCGCGTAACGCCAGCGGCGCGAACCGTTTGTATATCACCCTCACCCCGATGGATGATTACACGATGCGGTTCTTTAAGCACACCAATGGCCGGATCACCCGCACGGGCCGCTGGATTGATGACAAGAATACCGATGTCGAGGTGGTCAATGGCGTGTTTTGCGACACGTTGCAGGAGAATTTCACCCGTGTTACCGGGCTGGCAACTCATCTTTGATAGGAGGGCAAGACTATGGCAATCGTTGAGAGTGAAAGCGATCTGATGATGGGATGGCTGATGATCCGCACCTTTTACAACTCGCCCAGCATCCCGGACTACTCTGGCAAGGCGGATGCCCTGATCCGCTTAAAGCGGGCGATGCGGAAGTTCATGCACGAACAGCCGCCGTGCCGGGAGTGGATCGTTAAGGACTACTACGATGGATCGTGCATCCAGTTGGAGCAGTTACCGGATGAGCTGGACAGCTACACCGAGGACGAAGTGCAGGAGTGGTTCATGTGGAATCGGTACATGACCGCCGTGCCCAGCCAGTACGATTGCACCGGGCAGCTGTTCACAAACTGGTTTAAGCTGACCCGGCGGCGTGGTCACTGGTTCGCATACCATTCGATTGGCCGGGATGTGTGATAGGAGGTGTGCGCGTGGAAAGACTACATTTTAAGGTTGAATCCCCGGCAAACTTTGTCAAATTGGCCTGTACCATTCTTTTTGAGCGGAAAGAGGAACTGCTAGAAGATTACGGCTCTACTTGGCATGATGTGTTTGATGGTGAGGCTGGAGATCAACATTTTCAGCGGTTCATGGAAGAACTGTTCCCGGATGGCTGTACTATCGGAGAGCAGGAACTAAACCAGCTAACAGATCGAGCGATCCAATTTCTGAAAACAGATACCATCTGCCTTGATATAAAGGCGGGCCATGATAAGGCGCGGTTTACTTTCTGGGTATATTTCATTCCAGAGCATAAGGTATACCCATGCCAGTTTGCCCAGCATGAGGAAACCGTTATGGATATATTGGTAGATTTTTTCGGGGTGAACGTGCTGAAGTACAGCGTGGATGCCCTGCAAAAGTTCATACTGGGCGCGTTTCAGATTCAGTCCACTAACACCTCTGTGCGATCCATCGCCGCCGATGCCGAGTTCATTCAGCGGACGGTATATTATAGGGCGGGCGGACTGCGCAAAGCCGGGAAATAAGCATAGCAAAAGGCCCGTAGGCGTTTAACCTACGGGCCTTTCTACTGTCATCACGAAACACATCTTGATGAGCCGCACATTGAGTTCGTATGTGCGTGTTATGGTGGAGATTACCGGGATCGAACCGGTGACCTCTTGCATGCCATGCAAGCGCTCTCCCAGCTGAGCTAAACCCCCAGATGTCTTGTCTTGTGCCTGACGACGTGTGTAATTATACCAGCCGGAGGGGCGCTTGTCAACAGCTTTTTGAAAATTTTTTGCAGCAAAAGATCCCCGCAGGGCGTGTGCCCGGCGGGGATCGAAAAGCGGGAAAGTGCTCTTTTTTGAAAAACTACGCCTTAGCGTGCCTGACGGTCAAAGATCTGCGGAGCCACGCGGCACAGCAGCACAGCGGCCACCATGGTGAGCAGGGTCTCGGGCAGCATATAGCTGCCGTTGTAGGTCAGGCTGTAAGTCCATGCGGCCAGACCATCATTCAGGTTGCCCCACACCAGCACGCCGGACAAAAAGCTGCACATAAAGCGCAGGAAACCGGCGGCAAAGGTGCCCACGGCCACGCCCACAGTGCGGTTCTTGAAGGGGCGGGCGAACAGCTCGGCCAGACCCAGTGCCATAAAGGCCAGCACATAGTCCAGCAGCACCTCACCGAGGAAGTAGAGGAAGGTGGAAGCGGGAGGAGGGTAGAAGCCCATGATCATTTGCAGGCAGGCGTTTACAAAACCGGTGAACAGGCCCCACTTTGCGCCGTGGCGGAAGGACACCAGCACAAAGGGCAGCATGCTCAGCAGGGTAATGCTGCCGCCGTTGGGCATGGTGAAGAACTTGATGTTGGAAAGCACCGTGCCAATGGCGATCATCAGGGCGCATTCCACCAGAATACGGGTCTTGGAATAGGTTTTGGACATGATGAAAAAATTCCTCTCTCATAGTAGTACACAAAAACAAAATGCGCCTGCCGACAGCAGACGCATGGAGGTTTGTTGAACGTACCGGACAGTTCCGCAAACTCCCTACGCCGGCATTGCCCGGATCAGGTAAAGGGTACTCCGCGCGATGCGGATCTCAGCCTTACGGCACCCCTGTTTTTATGTCCGCCCACAGTATACGCGCCGGGGGACAAAATGTCAAGCCCGCAGACATATTCCGCCCCGGCGGCGCGTATGTTATACCATTGCAAAGCTGGAACGCAGGGAGGCGGGATATGAAAGCCGATCCGGAACAGCGCGCCGTGCAGCTGGGCGAGTACATTGCCGCCCACAACGCCACGGTGCGGGCAGCGGCGGCTGCGTTCGGGTGCAGCAAGTCCACCGTGCACAAGGACGTTGCCGTGCGGCTGCGCAGCATCAGCCCTGCGCTGTACGGGCAGGTGCGTGCCGTGCTGGCGCGCAACAAGGCCGAGCGTCACCTGCGGGGCGGGGCTGCCACCCGGCGCAGATACAGCCGCCGCTAAACCCCAAAAAGACCGCTGCATTGTGCAGCGGTCTTTTTTGAGCCACTTTTTCATGGAGGGCGCAGCGAAAAGCGGCTGCTTTTATCCCCCGGTGTGGAACTGCTGCAATGCGCCTTTTTCCAGCCGGCTTACCTGTGCCTGACTGATGCCGATCTCCTGCGCCACCTCCATCTGGGTCTTACCGCGCAGATACCGCAGCTCCATAATGCGCTTTTCCCGGGGCGTAAGGGCGGCTACCGTGTCCCGGAACTGCAACCCGCTGATCCAGCTTTCCTCGCTGTCCGGGTCGCGCACCTGATCGATGACATACATCGCATCGCCGCCGTCGGTGTACACCGGCTCGTCAAGGCTGAGCGGCTCCACCACCGATTCTAGCGCGGCGGTCACCTCGCGCCGGGCAAGGCCCGCTGCGGCGGCGATCTCGTCCATGGTGGGTTCGCGCCCCAGCTGCTTTTCCAGCGCTTCCCGCGCCTGCATGGCGCGATAGGCGGTGTCCCGCAGGGTACGGCTTACCCGCAGGGCGTTGTTGTCCCGCAGGAATCGCCGTATCTCCCCGATGATCATCGGCACGCCGTAGGTGGAGAAACGCACCGGCTGCGCGGGGTCAAAATTGTCGATGGCTTTGATCAGCCCGATGCACCCCACCTGAAACAGATCGTCCAGATTTTCGCCCCGCTGGGCAAACCGCTGCACCACGCTGAGCACCAGCCGCAGGTTGCCCTCCACCATCCGCGCCCGGGCAGCTTTGTCCCCGGCGTGGGCAAGGGTGAGCAGCTGCCGCTTTTCCGCTTCGGTCAGCACAGGCAGCTGCCCCGTGTTTACACCGCATAGCTCCACCTTGTTGTACATCCAAACGCCCCCGGTCTTTTAGCTTTACCGGAAGTATGGCTCTGTGCGCCGGGCGCTATGCGTGGAAAAAATTGAGCGCCCCTCCGCAAAAGAGGGACGCTTTATAGACAAACCTGTAATTTTATGGTATGCTGTAGCTGGCGGCGCAAGCCGTCCATCAGGCGCTGTGCCCACAAACGCAGGCGGCTAGCTCCTTACCGGTACCTGAGTGCCGGGTAAGAGCGAATTTTTTTCTTTGAAATCTCGATTCTCCCCGGACGCTTAAGGGCGGGAAGGGGGGATGCGTCATGACATTTGAACAGGTCGTATTGCTGCTCACGCTGCTCGGCGGAGCAATCTACATCACCTTTCAGATCACATGGACTGTATCACACAGTGATGATAAAAAGAAAAAATGACCGCCTCACTGACTACCAATCATGAACGGTCATTTTTCTTTTGATCTAACATGGTAAGGAGTTAGCCGTTTGCCGGGCCAGCGCCTCTTGTGTTTTTATTATACACGTTCCCACGCGGAATGTCAAGCGCTGTACCTGCGGCTACTCGCTTTCAAGGCGGGTTTTCAGGGTGTGGATGATGCGCTTTTCCAGCCGGGAGATATAGCTCTGGCTGATGCCAAGGGCGTCGGCGGCTTCCTTCTGGGTGCGCTCCACGCCGTCGGTAAGGCCGAAGCGCAGCTCCATGATCTGCCGCTCCCGTGCCGAAAGCGCTGCCACGGCGCTGCGCAGTACCGCGCGTTCGGCGTCCTGCTCCAGCTGCTGGCTTACCGCGTTGGCATCGCTGCCAAGGATGTCCGAAAGCAGCAGCTCGTTGCCGTCGCCGTCCACGTTCAAAGGCTCGTCGATGCTGGCTTCCTGCCGGCGGTTGGAGCTTTTGCGCAGGTACATCAGGATCTCGTTGCCGATGCAGCGGCTGGCGTAGGTGGCAAGCTTGATGCTGCGGGCAGGGGTGAAGGTGTTTACCGCCTTGATCAGCCCGATGGTGCCAATGCTTACCAAGTCCTCGGCGGGCACGCCGCTGTTTTCGTACTTTTTTGCCAGATACACCACCAGCCGCAGGTTGTGGGTGATCAGCTCCTCGCGGGCGGCGGCGTCCCCGGCGGCCATGCGGTCAAGCAGGTTTTTTTCCTGCTCGGGGGTCAGGGGCGGGGGCAGGCTGGGCCCGCCCGCCAGATAATGCACCGCGCCGCAGTAGCGCAAACGCCCCCACAGCCGCTGCCACATCTGCCGGAAAAACTGCAACATGGATATCCCTCCTGTGCAATAATTATTATATGTATGATAGGGGGAACTCCCTCAGTCAAAGCCTTGCGGCTTTGCCAGCTCCCTCGGGGAGGGAGCCTCTGGCGAAACCGCAAACGTTACGGTTTTAACGGAAACTTTTCCGCCATGCCAAAGGCCCCATCCCAGAGGGGGCTGGCATCGCGTAGCGATGACTGAGGGAGTTTACTTTGCGGCAGCGCCGAAAGGCGTCCCCTTGAGGAAAGACTTCCCCCGGCCGGGGGAAGATGTCACCGCAGGTGACAAAAGGGGGAATCTGGAGCGTTAGCGCCTGAGGGGGTAAAACTACACCCCCACATCCTCCGCTACATCGTCCCCCAGCAGCAGCGTCCATGCGCCGGCGGGGGCGTCCGGGGCGCAAAAAGCCGCCAGCAGGCCGGGCACGCGGCGCTGCCCGCAGCACAGTGCGGCGGGCACGGCAGGCAGCAGGCAGCGGCCGGTAACGGCGGCGCAGGGCACAAACTGTACCCCAAGCCCGGGGGGCGGGGCGGCGCCGGCGGCAAACCAGCTGTCTAAGGTTTCCCGCAGCGGCGCGGGCAGCCGACTGCGCACCGGCGGGTACTGCACCAGCACCACCCGCCGCCCGGCAAGGGGGTCCTGCAGGGTAAAGCCGGTGTCGTGGTAAGCCTGCACCGGCACAGCCGCCCCTGCCAGATGCAGCACGGCGGCAAAGCAGCCCCGCTGCGGGCGTCCAAACACCGCCAGCAGCCCGCGCAGCAGCGCATACACCCCGGCGCAGCAGAGCAAAAGCTGCCCCGGGCGCACCGGCAAAAGCACGCTCAGGTTGTTGGTCTGCACCCCGGGCAGCACCACCGCGCCGCACAGCACGCCGTTCAGCGCCGCGTACCACCCGCACAGGCGGGCAAAGCTGCGCGCCCCGGGCACGCCGTAGCACACCGCTACCACGCAGCAGCAGCTGACTATTTTATATAGTACCGCCAGCGGGGTGCACCACGGCGGCGCCAGCAGGGCAAGGGTGCTTACGGCAGCCGCCGCGCTGCCCGCGCACAGCCGCAGCCCGGTGCAGCTGCGCCCGCACAAAAGCCCCGCGCCCAGCAGCAGCGCGGCGGCTGCGGCAAAGTTTACCAGCAGCAATTCGTCCACAAAAACAACTGTTTTCATTGCAAAGCACCGCCTTATGGTTCTGAGAGCCAGTTTTTCATAAAATTGCGAAAAAAACTGTCACACCAGAAAAACCCGCATGAACAGTGCATATTTGCTACAAAAGCCGGGACTGGGTTTCACAGTTTTTACACTTTTTTCAAAAAAGTACTTGAACATTTCTGGAAAGTGTGGTATATTATTGCCATCCTAGTAAGGATTGAGCCGGAAACACCGGTTCGAAAAATAATTTTTTCTATTTTTGAAGGGAGTAATTCATTATGATGATGCCTGCAAATTTCTCTGCTGTGTCTGAGAACGAAATGACCTACGTTATCGGTGGCGGCGTTGCTGACTACCTGGCCCCCGTGATGGAGTCTGCTCAGTGGCAGAACTTCAGCAAGAACATGGTGACTGTGGTCGGCAACAAGTACCTGAGCGGTTTCCTGACCAACACCGTTGGCGCTATGTTCAGCGGCACCTGGAAGCCCGGCGTTGGCATGGCTGGCTTCGGCAAGCAGTTCGGCGACATCTGGGCTGTTAACTACACCAACAAGCTGGGCGATGACACCACCGGCTTCCAGAAGTTCAAGTGGGGCCTGAAGGGTGCTGGCAACATCGCTCTGAACGTTGTTGGCAACCTGGCTGCTATCTACAACCTGGGCTTCGGCACCGTGAAGAACGCTGCTTCCGAGAGCACCTTCGTTAAGAATGGCGATTTCGCTTTCTAATCAGTTTTAACTGACTAGATCATGCTTGCGTGACTGTACCCCTAGGGGTGCAGGGAACATACTAGCATAATAACACCCCCGTAGGCTTATGCCTGCGGGGGTGTTTTTTTACCCCTTCCGTCTCGCTGCGCTCGCCAGCTCCCCCAAGGGGGCACCTTTTGGCAATGCCGGAAAGTTTGCCATCACCGCCCAAAGCCGTCCCCTTGGACAGACTCTCCCCGGCCGGGGAGAGATGTCGCGTTAGCGACAGAGTGGGGAGCGGGTGGCTGCGAACGTAGTGAGCAGACGGAAGGGGTACACTCCGGGAAGTCGCTAACCGGAAAAACGAGACTGAGAGGGTTTTCCCACGTTCACACTTCTTTTACCAGACTGTTACTTTCCGTTTTATGCGGTTTGTGGTATACTATGGTCAACATGGGTCACCATGGCTACACTGAAACAGACAGGATGTGAAATCCTCTTATGAAAGATGGTTTTTTAAAGGCAGCTGCTTTTTCGCCCGCCTTGCGGGTGGCAGACTGCACCTATAACGCGCAGCAGATTCTGGAGCAGCTGCAAGCTGCCGCGCAGCGTGGGGTAAAGCTGGCGGTTTTCCCGGAGTTTTGCCTTACCGGCTACACCTGCGGCGATTTGTTTTTGCAGCGCACTTTGCAGCAGGGCGCACTGGATGCGCTGGAATGGCTGCTTGCGCAGACCCGCACGCTGGATACCGTGGCGCTGGTGGGCTTGCCGCTGCTGGTACACGGCAAGCTGTACAACTGCGCCGCCGTGCTGTGCCGCGGGCAGCTGCTGGGCATCGTGCCCAAGACCTACCTGCCCAACTACGGCGAGTTTTACGAAAAACGGCAGTTCACCCCCGGCAGCACCGAGGTGCAGACGGTGACTGTCTGCGGGCAGCAGGTGCTTTTTGGCACGTCGCTGCTGTTCCGCTGCCGCCAGATGCCCAGCTTTGTGCTGGGCGTGGAGCTGTGCGAGGACTTGTGGAGCGCGCTGCCGCCTTCCACCTTCCACGCGCTGGCGGGCGCTACCGTCATTGCAAACCTTTCTGCCAGCGACGAGACCGTGGGTAAAGCTGAGTACCGCCGCGCGCTGGTGGCAAACCAGTCTGCCCGGCTGCTGTGCGGCTACCTGTACGCCTCGGCAGGGCATGGCGAAAGCACCACCGACATGGTGTTTGCCGGCCACGACCTCATCGCCGAGGACGGCAGCATTCTTGCCGAGACTGCGCCCTTTGCGGTCGACCATGCCGAGACCGAGCTGGACTGCCAGCGCATGGAAGCCGAGCGTGCCCGCAACACCAGCTTTGAGCCCAGCGCCGAGGGCTACGTCACGGTGGAATTTGACCTTGCACCGGAGGAAACGGTGCTCACCCGCCGCATTGACCCTGCGCCCTTTGTGCCGGGCGACCCGCAGCGCCGCGCCGCCCGGTGCGAGCTGATTTTAAAAATGCAGGCCGACGGCCTTGCCAAGCGGCTGGAGCACGCCCGCGCAAAAACGGCGGTCATTGGCATTTCCGGCGGCTTGGACAGCTGCCTTGCGCTGCTGGTGGCAGTGCGCGCCATGAAGCAGCTGCACCGCCCCGCCGCCGATGTGCTGGCGGTGACAATGCCCTGCTTTGGCACCACCAAGCGCACCCGCAGCAACGCCGAAATTTTGTGCGGGGAGCTGGGCGTGAGCTTTCAGGAGATCCGCATTGCCAACACTGTGCGCAGCCACTTTGCGGATATCGGACAGGACGAGAAGGTGCTGGACGTCACCTTTGAAAACGGGCAGGCGCGTGTGCGCACGCTGGAGCTGATGGATCTTGCCAACCGCACCGGCGGCCTTGTGGTGGGCACGGGCGACCTTTCGGAGCTGGCGCTGGGCTGGGCGACCTACAACGGTGACCACATGAGTATGTACGGCGTAAATGCCGGTGTGCCCAAAACGCTGGTGCGCTATCTGGTGCAGTACGAAGCCGAGACTGCCGCCACCGCCGCTTTGCACGATGTGCTGCTGGATATTCTGGCTACCCCGGTCTCGCCGGAGCTGCTGCCCGCCAAGGACGGCGAAATTGCACAGATCACTGAGGATCTGGTGGGCCCCTACGAGCTGCACGATTTTTACTTGTATTATGTGCTGCGCTGCGGCTTTGGCCCGGCAAAGATCTACCGGCTGGCAAAGGCTGCCTTTGCGGGCAGGGCAGAGTACACGGACGCCGTGCTGTACAAGTGGCTGCGCAACTTCTACTGGCGCTTTTTTGCCCAGCAGTTCAAACGCAGCTGCCTGCCGGATGGCCCCAAGGTGGGCAGCGTGACCCTTTCGCCCCGGGGAGACTGGCGGATGCCCAGCGATGCCTGCGCCACCCTTTGGCTGGCAGAGCTGGAGCAGCTCAAGCCCGGGGAGCAGTAAGCTATGAAGAACAAAAAGCTTTTGACCAATATCCTGTTTGCAGCGGTGGTGCTGGCCATCGCAGCGGTACTGCTGGCTGTGCGCAGCCACAGCGCCACCGGCGGAAAACTGGCTGCCCAGCTGATCTACGGCGACAACAATGCCGTGCTGGACATTCCGCTGGACAAGGACGAGACTTACAGTGTGGACACCGGTTATTATACGGTGCATATAGAGGTAAAGGACGGCAGCGCGCGGTTTATTGAATCGCCCTGCCCGGATCACATCTGCGAGGGCTTTGGCTGGCTGTCGGCGGAGGATCAGACCGCCACCTGCCTGCCCGCCCGCGCCGTGCTGACCATCGTTCCGGTGGGCTAAAAAAGGAGTATTCTCATGTTGGACGAAAACGAGCATTCCCGCAAGGAGGACGGCCGCTCCCTGCACCGCCTTTTGCACAAGACTGAGCAGCAGGACGCCACCGTGGAGGTGGACAGCGCCGCGTTTTTCTCGGAGCTGCCGCCGGAGCAATCTGCTCCGCCGCCCCGCCGCCCGCAGCAAAACACCCCCCGCACTACGGTGTCCGGGGGAAATGGGGCATACCAGCCCCCGAAACGAGGGAAGATCTTGCTGATCGTACAGGCAATTTTAAGCGTTCTGGCGCTGGTGCAGCTATGGCGCACCCAGATGCTGCCGGTGCTGTATCTGGTGGTGCTGGCGGCGCTGCTTGCACTGCTGTGGCTGCTGGTCAAGCGCTGTCAGGAGTACAAAACTGCAGGCGCGGTGTCCCGGGCATTCTCGGTGGTGCTGTGTGCTGCCATGGCGCTGGGCTGCGTGTGGGCGCAGCAGGGTCTGACGGCGCTGGGCGATATGACCACCGGCTTTTTGAGCGACGCCGAGGCGAAAAAGATCACCAAAGAGCCTTTTGTGGTGTACCTGAGCGGCGTGGATACCCGCGGCGAGCTGACCGAAAAAGCACGCAGCGATGTGAATATCATTGCCGCTGTGAACCCCGAGACCAAGCAGGTGGTGCTGATCAACACCCCGCGCGATTACTATGTGGATCTTGCCGGAACAAACAGCAAGGATAAGCTGACCCATGCCGGCCTTTACGGCGTGCAGACCAGCATGGACACCCTTGGCAACCTTTACGGGGTGGATGTGCAGCACTACATCCGCATCAATTTTGCAGGCTTTATCAACATCGTTGATGCGCTGGGCGGCGTGGACGTGTACTCCGATCAGGCGTTCACCTCGGTGGGCAGCCCCGGCTACTACGACCCCACCACCTTTGCCGAGGGCTGGAACCATCTGGACGGCAAGGCTGCGCTGGCCTTTGCCCGCGAGCGCCACGCCTTTAAGACCGGCGATGTGCAGCGCGGCATCAACCAGATGAAGGTGATCGATGCCATGCTGAACAAGATCAAGTCCCCGGCGCTGCTGATGGGATTTTCCAAGATCATGGATTCTGCCGCCGATTGCTTCGTCACCAGCCTTTCCCAGAACCAGATCAGCGCACTGGTGCGGATGCAGCTGAGCGATTTTGCAGAGTGGAACATTGAAAGCTACACCGTTACCGGCTCCTCCGGCAGCAGTACCAAGTGCTACTCTGCCAAGGGGCAGAAGCTCTATGTCATGAAACCGGACGAAAACTCCGTGGCAAAGGCCAAGGAGATGATCGCGGCGGTGCTGGGCGGCGAGGGCACGGTAAGCTCCACCACCCAGACCCCGGAAAAGACGGACGTGTACACCCCCACCGCCGACCCCGATGCCGCTGTCTCTGTGCCTGAGACGCCCGCCGACAGCGTGATCGTGGAAGAACCGGCGGAAAGCGTGCCCGAACAGTCTGGTGAGCAGCCTGCGGAGCAGCCCGCCGAACAGCCGGCAGAGCAGCCTGTGGAAACGCCCGCCGAGCAGCCCGCTGCCACCGAGACGCCCCAGCCGGAGACCCCCGCCGAGGGCGGCAGCACCGAGACGCCCGCCGTCAGCCTGCCCACGCAGGAGCAGGTAGAGCAGACCGCAGGCTCGCTGTACAGCGCCGCTTCCACCGTGCTGGACGCCATCCTTGGCGGCAGCGGGAACTGAGTGAGATCTATCTAAAAAAGAACCGTTGCACAAAATAGCGTGCAACGGTTCTTTTTGCGTGTAATAAAACATCACGTGAGTGTGTTTTTGTTGGCGGGCTCGCCCTCTCAGTCATCGCTACGCGATGCCAGATTCCCCCTTTTGTCGCTGCGCGACATCTTCCCCCGGAGCGGGGGGAGTCTTTCCTCAAAGGGAGAGCCTCTGGCGAAACCACGCACTTTGCACTTTGAACAGAAACTTTGCCGTCATGCCAAGGCCTCTCCCTTTGGGAGAGGTGGATGCGAACGCAGTGAGCAGACGGAG
>OCHE01000351.1_pt1 | contig 66421 bp, 39 predicted proteins | sample 1538681 | NCBI WGS metagenome assembly OCHE01 (sample SAMN04571717, study PRJEB22368) | human gut metagenome | biome: human gut; material: stool | host: Homo sapiens | place: Luxembourg | collected 2012-08-17
ATTTTATCTCATACCGATTATCAAAACGTACGAAACAGTAACATTTTTCCTCACCCCTATGCTACTACCCCCACACCTTTTTACTACTGACCCATCATAAAGTGAATAAATCATTGATTTTACAATGGGAAAGCCCGGTGTACTCTTCGTTTTACGGAGTACACCGGGCTTTTTTTGTATGCAAAAAAATGCGGATTATGTTTTATGTCTATATGTATCGGTCACTCAAAGTAAAACGATAGCACCACCATGCCGATGGTGGCTTTGTCAACACTTTGCGTGTAAATCAGTTGCGAGGAGTCGGTGAGGTCTTTGCGGTTTTTTTGTAGCACATTGGTCAAGCCGAAACAGAATTTGAGTTCGGGAATCAGTTTAAAGAAGGGCAAATACACATCGCAGCCCATACCGGCTTCCAACATCAGGTTGAAGGGCTTGGTTTTCAGTTTGCTGTGCTTACCGGTGGTAAGGTCGTACATCGGAGCTACACCGGCTACGACGTATGGCCGGTAATTGTTGAATCGCGGTGCTGCCACTTTGAGGTTTACGGGTACGCCAATGTAGCACGATTTCATGTCCTGACTTTCCTCGTCGCCCGTGGTGAGTTCGCGAAATGTAATATGCTTTGAACCGAAGTGGAGCGATGGCATGACTCTGACGGCCAGGTATCGGTTCATTTTCCATTCGCCCAGCACGCCTACCGAAAATCCAAAGTTCGTACGGTCAGTTTGCGCCAGCCACTGTTTTCCGGTTGCCGGGTCGGTATATCCGTTGTTCTCCAGATTCAGGCTTTGGTCGTGCGCTCCCACAAAGAATCCGTAGTGAAACCGTCGTTCGTCAATAAAGGGTTTATGCTGCACACGTCGTTGCTGCGCGCCTGCCGCTAAAGTCAGGCACGCCATAACTACTGTCAGAAGTAAACGGATGGGGCGCATGCTGAAAAAATGTTTGGGTGAGTAAATATCAAGATACTTAACGGAGATGTGGTATGTTTTATTGTATGCAAAGTTACATTTTTTTTCATAAGGTGCATTTTGAATAGACACACAGCGTTCGATTTGCACTACCTTTGACTGCGTACAAGGTAGGCGGCATCTCAGCTCTGCCAAAGAAAATTCAAATTTTCTTTGGCAGAGCGTTCGATTTGCACTACCTTTGCTACCGCGTTCTGCACGCTGTTCCTTGCCACCGCATGGAGCTGCCAGTGAAGAAGCACGGACAATAACTCATCAATAACCATCTTTTAATTACTTACAATTATGGCTTACGTAATTAGCGACGAATGCATCGCATGCGGCACTTGCATCGATGAATGCCCCTCTGGCGCCATCTCTGAAGGCGAAAAGTACTCAATCGACCCCAACGTTTGCGTTGACTGCGGTACTTGCGCTGATGTTTGCCCCTCGGGTGCAATCTCTGCAGGTGAATAATTTAGCCTGTATTCGCACACTTAACTCAACTCGACTGCTGCTCTCCGGTTCGCCGGATTGCAGCAGTTTTTTTTTGAACCTTCGACGAAAATGTTAACAGCCCAGCAGGCTTTAAAGTGAAAATTCTTCAAAAATCAAAGTCTGATGCTTCACCAAATTTAGGTTGGTTGGGACACTAAGTTGCCCCTCGCGAAAATTTATTCCGAGATTCTTGAAATTAGTTCCGAGGTTGTTCGATTTAGTTCCGAGCTAATGCAAATTAGTTCCGAGCTTGTTCAAATTAGTTCCGAGCCTGTGCAAACAAATTTGGAGTTACTGATAATCAGTGCTTTCAGAAAATCAGCAACCTTGGTTTCCGAAACGCCCGTTTCGCTCCGAAATCGGGCAAAACGCCAACGGCTGTGTTTTAGCTTTATTCAGAATTTTGTTAAAACCACTACGAACCGTACAAGCAAGCAAAAAAAAAACGCTTTCATGCTGAAAAACCAACACAAAAGCGTAGTAAATAAGCAGTCGGGATGACTGGATTCGAACCAGCGACCACACGCCCCCCAGACGCGTACTCTAACCGGACTGAGCTACATCCCGAATTGCGAGTGCAAAAGTACAAGTTTTTTGGAACGTGACAAATTTTTTCCCCACTTTTTTACGTTTTCATGCAAAAAATGCGAAGTTTTTTTGTGCAACAGCCTTTTTTTCAGGGTATTTGGGGCTATTTCCACAGCCTACTGAAGCGCCAAACGCATACTGCCCCAATCAGATATTGAAGTCGTCTGAACTTTTATAAAATTCAAGATTTGCCTTAATTTTTGAGGCGTTTTGGGCCTTGAAGAAGGAGGGTTGCGAGCTACACGACTGATGAGAGGTCAAAAAACGGCCAAAAAGAAAGGTGAAGATTGAATTTAGAAGAGATAAATCTCCAAATCAAATCTTCGTCAGAAAAGTTTAGACGACTTCATTTACTAAAAATACCGGACAAAAGCCGATTTGACCAAGGCAGATGCCCCTTCTTTGACCGAATAATTGTAACTTTGGCGGTTAGTATGACGCGCTGTTCCTTTGATGGATTCAGCAACAAGCCAAATGCGTTCGTACACCCCTCTCTATTTATTTGTAGACAAATCCTTTGCTCATGACGTTACAACCCCATTTTCCACCCCGGCTGCAAGCCCAAATTTCACTGCCTGCTTCAAAAAGCCTGAGCAACCGCGCCCTGCTGCTTGGCGCACTCAGCGGCAATGGTTCATCGGTAACCAACGCCTCTGACTGCGACGATACGCGGGTGATGCAGCGTGCCCTGACCCTCAGGCCCGAGGTGGTGGATGTGATGGCTGCCGGCACAGCCATGCGCTTTCTGACGGCTTACTTCAGCATCTGCCCCGGCGAAACGCATGTTCTTACGGGTACAGAACGTATGCGCGAACGCCCCATCGGGGTGCTGGTCGATGCCTTGCGCACGCTGGGCGCCGACATTGCGTACTGCGAAAACGAGGGATTTCCGCCGTTGCGCGTGGTGGGCAAAACGCTGAAGGGGGGTTGCATTACATTGCCGGCAGATGTCAGTTCGCAATACATTTCGGCCCTGCTCATGGTGGCACCGATGATGCGCGAAGGGCTGACACTGATGCTCGAAGGCGAAATCATTTCGCGCCCATACATCGACATGACGCTGGCACTGATGTGCCACTTCGGGGCTTCGGCCGAATGGAGCGGCACACACGCGCTGCAGGTGGCCCCCGGGGCGTATCGCGCCAACACGGAATTTGCCGTCGAAAGCGATTGGAGCGCGGCATCGTACTGGTACGAAATGGTGTCGCTCAGCACCGACCCCGAAGCACGCGTGGAACTCACGGGACTTTCGGCCGACAGTTTGCAGGGCGACAGCGCGGTGCAGCACTTTTTCGAACTCTTGGGCGTGCGCACAGAATTTGCCGCGAATCCCGACCGCGCCATACTGACCAAAAACGAGGAGGCGCGACTGCCCAGCACGGAAACTTTGACACTGAACCTGAACCGTCAACCCGACGTGGCACAGACCCTGGTGGTGTGCTGCGCCATGCAGCGCATTCCGTTCCGTTTTTCGGGTTTACAGAGTTTGCGCATCAAGGAAACCGACCGCATGGCGGCGCTGGCCAACGAGCTGAAGCACTTTGGCATTACCCTGGGCATCGACAATGACACATTATATATAGATGCGTATGCCGAGGGCACGCCGGCATGGAACGGCACGCCGATTGCCACCTACCACGACCACCGTATGGCCATGGCTTTTGCTCCGGCAGGCATGGTTTGCAAGGGGGTGAGCATCAGCCATCCCGAAGTGGTGACGAAAAGCTATCCGGCGTTCTGGCAGGATTTGGAAACGATTTGATTTTTTGTTTTTGGTCAAAAAAAAGCTGCCGTTTCAAACGACAGTTTGGTAAAAATTTACACACATAGCATACATTTTTACATGAATGTTCTGATTTTATCGCTTGTAGCCCTGTTCTTTGTGGCACTGATTGCCGGATGGCTACGCAACCGACACTTACAACGCAAACTGGAACGCGGCGAAATTAAGGAAATGCCCAAAATACGCAAGGCACGCGCCGACGGATGCTGCGGACAGCACGAAACCTGCGAACGCGAAAGCTTGCTGGCGGCAGTGAGCAAGGATATTGAATACTACGACGATGAATACCTCGACGCTTACCGCGGACGCGAGTCGGACGAATATTCCGACGAGGAAATTGAGCAATTTGAGGATGTGCTGACCACGATGCACGAGGACGACGTGGCCGGCTGGGTGCGCTCGCTGCAACTGCGCGGCATCAACCTGCCGGATGCACTGAAAGACCAAGTGTTCCTGATTGTAGGCGAACTCCGCCACTGATTTCCCCACACGGTTTTCCTCTTTTTAAATTCCCCCAAAACTTTGCCGACACAGCCGCAAAACTGCGGCCCAATAGCTTGACTGAACGATGACGATACTTTCCTATACATTTTTTCAGCATGCCCTCATCGGTGCGCTGTTTGCTTCGGTGCTCTGCGCCATCATGGGCACCTATGTGGTGACGCGCCGCCTGGTAATTGCCGGTGGCGGCATGGCTCATGCCTCGCTGGGCGGTGTGGGTGTCGGAGCCTATTTCGGTTTTTCGCCCCTGCTGGGTGCGGCGCTGTTTGCCGTAGCTTCGGGGTTTGGCATCAGCCGGCTGAGCGGCCGGCGCACCGTGCGCGAAGATTCGGCCATTGCCATGCTTTGGACCTTTGGCATGGCTGTGGGCATTTTGCTGGCCTACCTCACGCCGGGCTTCATGACCGACCTGCCCTCGTATCTGTTTGGCGACATTCTGGGCATTTCGCGCACCGACCTTTACCTGCTTGGCTCGCTGACGGTGGTGGCGGTTATTTTCTACGCTGTGTTTCGCGATGCCATCATCAGCATTGCCTGCGACCGCGACTTTGCCCAAACGCAGGGGCTGCCCGTCAAATTTATCGAAGGCATGCTCACGGTGCTGGTGGCACTGACCATTGTGGGGTGTCTGCACATTGTGGGCATCGTCATGGTTATTTCGCTGCTGAGCGTGCCGCAAATGACGGCGACACTGTTTGTCAATACTTACCGCCAAATGGTTTGGCTTTCGGCCCTATTGGCCTACATCGGTTGTGTATGCGGTTTGCTGCTTTCGTACTATGCCGACGTGCCGGGCGGAGCCTGCATCATCATTGTCAGCATTGGCATTTATGCCGCTGCCCGCACAATAAAGGCTACCATTCGCGGTTTAAAGAAATAGGGTTGCCACGCGCGCCACAGCTTACCGAATCAAGCAGAGCCTCAACCCCGAACATACTTCTACCAAACATTTCAATCCCCTTGAATTCACTGAAACGCTCCATACCCCTGCTCTTCGGCACTGCGGTGCTGCTGATGCTCATGGCTTCGTGTTCTACCAAAAAGAATACGAAGATGACGCGTGCCTGGCACTCATTCACAGCCCACTACAACACGTACTTCAATGGTGAACAGGCATTTATCGAAGGCGAAAAGGCCAAACTCAGCGGACATACCGACAACTACACCGAACTGCTTCCGGTTTTTCTGGTAAGCAGCGAAAAGTCGCGCACCACGGGTAAAAGCCAGTTCGAAACGGCCATTACCAAATGCCAAAAGGCCATTGCGGTGCATTCTATCAAGCGACGCCCGGTAGTGAGTCCGGGAAAAAGCCGCAATGCCAAGACGAAGGAATACCTGAAACGCAAGGAGTTCAACCCCTTTCTGAAAAATGCGTGGCTGCTCATGGGGCAGGCACAATTTGAAAAAGGCGAATTTCTGGAAGCTGCGGCCACGTTTTCCTACATCACCCGACTCTATGCCGCAGAACCTGCCGTGGCGGCCGAAGCCCGGCAGTGGCTGGCGCGATGCTACACGCAGGTGGACTGGTACTACGATGCCGAGGATGCACTGCAACGCATGAGCCGCGACTCGGTGTCGCGACGGGTGCTGCGCGAGGCCGACGCAACGCAGGCGGACCTGCTCATACGTCAGGAACGATTTGCCGAGGCACTGCCCTATTTGGAACGGGCGGCCAAAAATGCCAAAGGGGCACACCGCAAAGCACGCCTTTACTACTTGATGGGACAAATTCACCAGCAAATGGGCCATGCAACGGAGGCCTACAAGGCATTGGGCAAATGTATCAAAAAAAGTCCGCCCTTTGAACTTTCATTCAATGCGCGCATTCTGCAAACCGAGGTGGCTGCGGCAAACAAGGCCAACAGCAAAAAAATGATTGGCAAACTGCGACGCATGGCACGCAACGAAAGCAACAAGGACTACCTGGACCAGGTGTACTATGCCATGGGCAACATTTACCTGGCCACAAACGATACGGCACGGGCCATCGGAGCTTACGAAACAGGACGCGAAAAAAGTCAGCGCAACGGGGTGGAGAAAGGGGTGCTGCTGCTCAGACTGGGAGCCATTTACTGGGATAAGCGACTGTTTGAAAAGGCACAGCAGTGTTACACCGACGCGCTCGGACTGATTGACAAGGAACACGACAATTACGAAGAAATTACGCGCCGCTCAAAAGTGCTCGACAAATTGGTGCCCTTTACTTCGGCTATTGCCTTGCAGGACAGTTTGCAGGCTTTGTCGCGCATGAGCGAAGCGGAACGGAATGCGGCCATCGACCGCGTAATCGAGGCCTTGAAGAAAAAGGAGGAAGAGGAACGGCAGGCTAAACTGGATTCGGCAGCGCAGGCGCGGGCCGAAGAAAACGGGCAAACGGGTTCGAACCAAACGAACAACAACCCGACTACGCAAAAGCCGCGACCGGGACAGAACTCGGCCTGGTACTTTTACAACCCTACGGTGGTGATGCAGGGTAAACAGGCCTTCATGCAACTGTGGGGCAAACGCAAAAACGAGGATAACTGGCGACGCTCAAACCGCACGGTGGTGGCTATGAACGAGGCCGAGGGCTTCGACTACGAGGCCGACGACTCGCTGCGTGCCGTGGCCGATTCGCTGGCAGCGGCCGAGGAACAGCAAACTGAGGAAGCGGTGCCTGATTCGGCGGCTAACGATCCGCACCAGCGCGAATACTACCTGAAGCAAATTCCGTTTACCGACGAGGCGCGGGCTGCTTCGGATGACATTATCAAGGATGGCCTGTACAACGCGGGCATCATCGAAAAGGACGATTTAGAGGACTTTCCGCTGGCGGCCGAAACGTTGGAACGACTTGTGACGCAGTACACGCAGTTCGACCGCATGGCCGATGCGTACTACCAGCTATTCCTGCTCTACTCGCGCTGGGGACGCACGGACAAGGCCCACGAAATGAAACTGAAAATGGCGCAACTTTTCCCCGACAACGACTTGACGCGCCTGATTAACGCTCCGAACTTCGAACACAACGCGCGCTACGGCAAGGAAATCGAGGATTCGCTCTACACGGCTACTTACCAGGCTTACCGCAAACGCGACCATGCCACGGTCGAGGCTAACTTTGCACGCTCAACCAACGAATTTGCCCAGGGACTGAACCGTCCGAAATTCATATTTGTGCATGCACTGAGCCGCCTGAGTACGGCCGACAGCAAGGAGCTGATTGCCGAACTGCGCGAACTTATCAGCAAATTTCCCGAAAGCGACGTCAGCCCCATGGCGGGCATGATTGTGAAGGGACTGGAAAGCGGACGCGAAATAGGCACGGGTACCTTCGACTTGGGTTCGCTGTGGGACCGCCGCACGGCTGCTGCCGACTCGCTGGCCGACGACGCTGCGAAAAAGAGCCAGTTCTCGTCCGAACGCAATGCGCCTTTCCTCTTTGTGCTGGTGTTCCCCAACGATTCGGTCGATACGAACCGCTTGCTCTACGAAATGGCACATTTCAACTTCACGTCGTTCGTTGTGCGCGGTTTCGACATGACGGTTACGAAGGGTGAAGGACTGTCGCAATTCCGCATTGCAGGCTTCAACTCGTACGACGAGGTTCACGCTTATGCCCAGCGTTGCTTTAAGTCGGCCGAACTGCTGCCCTTCCTTAAAAAGGGTCGCGTGCTGCTGATTTCGAAGGAAAACCTCGACCTGTTGGGCGTTCGCTTCAGCGTCAACGACTACCAGAAATTCTTCGACGCCACCTTCGCGCCCATCGAGCTGAAACCCAATCAGCCGATTGAGCAAATGGCTCCCGTTGAACAGCATTACGAGGACGAATACACGCCCGAGGAACTGGAACGAATCAACGGTAGCAACAGCAACAGCGAAACTGAAAACAGCAGCGACGATGAAGAAAGCGAATGGTACTAACACTTTCGGCTGTAAACTTTGCAAGGGCTGATTTATTGGGCTATGGTTCAAAATCAGCTGAAACAGATACGTTTAAAACAGGTGTTGCACGCGCTGGCGTGTGACGCCTGTTTTTTTGTTTGAAAAAAATATTTTGCCGGCATGATTCTCGTACCATTGATTTTTCTACCTTTGTCACCGCCTAAAACGGTACAGCCCCCCCAAACGGCAAGAACAGAAGCAGGACTTTCTGCCTGATTCTGCATACAATACATATCCTCTTTTATTTTCAAAAAACATGGAATATCTGAACAAAGAAACCGCCATAGCCCGCATGAACGAGCTGTCAACTTCGCACGTTCCGTTCATTTTCATCATCGACTATGAGGCCAAACGCAGCATTGTGCTGCCCGTGAGCAAGGTTAACCCCGATGAATGCTTGTTCGACTTCGGTACGGTGAGCAATGCCGCACAGGCACAGGCCGAAAACACCGAGGCCGTGAGCTGGCAGGGCAACTTTCCGACTCCCGAAACCTACCGGAAGAGTTTCGACACGGTTGAGAACTACCTGAAGGCGGGCGACATCAGCCTCATCAACCTGACTTGCCGCGTGCCTGTCAGCACCAACCTTTCGCTGCGCGACATTTTTTGCCGTGCCGAAGCTAAATACAAACTTTGGCTCAAGGATACGCTGGTGTGCTTTTCGCCCGAGATTTTTGTGCGCATCGAAAACGGCGAAATCAGTTCCTACCCCATGAAGGGTACCATCAATGCCGACCAGCCCGATGCCGAGGCCATCATCATGAACGATGTGAAGGAGGCCGAGGAACATCAGTCGGTGGTGCAGCTCATCAGCGACGACCTGAGCCAAGTGGCCGAAAAGGTGTGGGTGGAACGCTACCGCTACACGGATTTGCTCCACACGAACCGCGGCAACATCATTCAAACCAGCTCGGAGGTGCGCGGCAAACTGCCGGAGGATTGGCACACAAAGGTGGGCAACATTCTGTTCTCGCAACTGCCTGCCGGGTCGATTACCGGTGCGCCCAAGGCTAAAACTGTGGGGGTGATTGCCGAGGCCGAAAACTACGACCGTGGCTTCTACACGGGCGTAATGGGTTGGTGCGACGGCAATCAGCTCGACAGTTCGGTAATGATTCGCTTTATCGACCAGGAAGAGGGCAAACTCTATTTCAAGGCTGGAGGCGGCGTAACTGCCCGCAGCCAATGGGAAAAGGAATACAAAGAAGTGCAGCAAAAAACCTATGTTCCCATTCGTTGAAACCATCCGTATAACCAACGGAGAAATCGGTAACCTGCTGCTGCATCAGGACCGCTTGGAACGAACTTTGGCTCACTTTGCACCGCAACTGCATGCACCGCAAATTGCCGATTTGCTAACCGACCGGCCGCACGAGGGACTGCTGAAAGCGCGGGTGCTCTACAATGCGTCGGGACAAACGGCTGTGGAGTACCATCCTTATGCGCTTCACCCCATCGGTTCGCTGCGACTGGTTACAGATGACAACATCGACTATTCGTTCAAGTACACTGACCGCTCGCGGCTTACCGCGCTCCGCGAATTGCGTGCGGAATGCGATGAGGTGCTCATTGTGCGCAAAGGACTGATTACCGATGCGTCATACACGAACGTAGCTTTTACCGATGGACGCACATGGTTCACGCCGCGCACCCCACTGCTGGCCGGCACCATGCGGCGCCACCTGCTTGAACGCGGCATACTGCACGAAGCGGACATCTGCCCCGATGATTTGAAAAACTTTTCGGAAGCTGCGCTGTTCAACGCCATGATTGACTTTGGACAAATACGCATTCCCTGCTCCCAAATTGTGTAACGCCCTGCTCTCGCACTCGCTACGTAGGGTTTACGTTAGGGGATTACAGGTTTTTACGCTACATACGGCGCGGCTGTTGCCAGCATATTTAAAGGCTACCGCCCTACCTGATTGTCAGATAGGACAGTAGCCTTTTTTCGGTTTGGTAGCCTTTTTTCGGTTTGGCCCGAACAGAAAGCACGTCAAACGGACTGAAAAAGTATATCCCTATTTCATTTTTTTGTGCGTGTGGAAAATGCAAAGAAATGCCCGTAAACAAAGGGCTGAATGCACATCCGGAGGTGTGGAAAACTATCAGTTAAGCAGGTGTTCTTTTTCACATTTGAATTGCGTGATTGTGCCGCATTTGCTTCGCGGAATCGGGCAGTACCTCAGCATAGCTCTTGAAAACGAGATTCAAACTAACAAAATGCAATTTTAAGACTGCGTTATGCCCCTTAATTCCCGGAATCAATGTAACTTCGCGCTCCGAAACACTATAACAAACAGACATCATGCTATCTAACCAAGTAAAAGGCGGCATTTTCGGCTGTATCTCGGCCATAAGTTACGCCATGAATCCACTTTGTGCCATCAATCTTTATCAGGACGGCATCAATTCGAACACCGTGCTGTTCTACCGTTTTCTGATAGGCAGCCTCATTTTGGGTTGCATCATGCTGATCAAGAAAACCGACTTTTCAATTACCCGTCGCGAAGCAGCTGTGCTGGCACTTCTTGGCTGTATATTTGCCGTATCGTCGCTCACCTTCTTTTTAAGTTTTCACCACATGGGTGCCGGTTTGGCCGCAACCCTTGTGTTTGCCTATCCTGTGTTTGTGGCCGTACTGATGGCCATATTCTTTAAGGAGCGCCTCATGCTTCCCTCGTTATTGGCCATCGGCTTAACCATGAGTGGCATTGGCCTGCTTTACGAGGGCAACGGCAGCAACCCCATCACGCCTTCGGGCATTGCCATTATCATGCTTTCGGCCCTGGCCTATGCCCTTTACATCATTGTCGTGAACCGCAGCGGTATAGTCATGTCGAGCGTTAAGCTCACCTTCTACGTCATGCTCAGCTGTTTGTGCTGCATCGTGCTTTATGCCACGCTTACCTCTACCGGTTCGCTTCAGTTGCTTTCAACCGGTCGCGAATGGTTCTATGCCGTACTGTTGGGCATTGTTCCCACCGTTATTTCGCTGGTAACCATGGCTATGGCCATCCGTTACATCGGATCGACCCCGACAGCCATCATGGGTGCGCTCGAACCCGTTACCGCCGTACTCATCGGTTACTTTGTATTTGGCGAACCCCTCACTGCGCGCTTGATATGGGGTGTAGGTTTCATTCTGGTGTCCGTTATGCTCATCATTCTCGATGCCCAGATACGCCGTGCCCTTTCGCAAAGCAAAATTGTGCGTCGCGGCCGCATCATCTTAAAGCGTACACACTGGCGATAGTCTGGTTGCATCGTACGCACTCACAAACTCCATGCGTCACTCCTTGTTTTGAAGGACATGCATGGAGTTTTTTTTAGCCCAATATACCGTCTTTCGGGCTAATTGTTACAAAATTGTTGCAATTTTTTTGGCAAAGCAATATATAACCGCTACCTTTGTGCGCCAAGTAGGCTACATTTTTCCTTACTAAAATGAGAAAAAGGCCTTGTAACCTTTATATTCATGACACCGCAGCAAAGACACGAAATAGAAGAATTGGTTAGCGTTTTGCCTCCCATTACGCTGGCAGAAATGTCGGCAGTCAGGCTCATGAAGCGCACAGACTGTAAGTATCTGACCAATTTGCCCACACTCATGCGTTTGCTCGAACTCACACGCAACAGTTACTTCATCCAAGAACACGAAGGTACACGTATCAGCCCTTATGCCACTACTTACTGGGACGATGCCAACTACACGTTCTATCACACGCATCAAGCCGGTCATAGGCCCAGAGTTAAAATAAGGGTGCGGACTTACGTATGTTCGCAATGTTCCTTTCTCGAAATAAAAACGAAAGACAATCATGGAAAAACACGGAAACAACGCGTACAGGTGCCTTCGGTCGAAGCCGTGGTCAACAACCACGTAGGAAACGACTTCCTGCAGCAACACCTTGGGCTGAGCCTCGACAATATTGCACCCACCGTAAGCAACCGTTTCGAACGCATTACGCTGGTTAACCGCAATAAAACCGAAAGACTTACGATTGATTTCGACATACGCTTCATTAACTGCGAAACTCATGCCGAACAGTTGATGGAAAATATTGTCATTATTGAACTTAAGCGCGAAGGACACGCAGCTTCGCCCATTCTGCCCATTTTGCGCAAACTGCGCATCAAGCCGGCCGGATTCAGCAAATACTGCGTAGGTGCCACTGTTACCACGCCCAATTTGCGCGTAAATCGTTTCAAAAAACGCTTAATCAGCATACACAAAGTGGCTTTGTGCTGACCTTACGCACTCAACTACACAATGCCTTACGGCAGCAAAGCCGACACTTATTCCATTTACTTACTGAAAAATCTGTTCATCAAACAGTTAACGCCTGCTCACGTTCAGCCCAGAGCCGTGCGAGCAGTCTGTTCTGTCAGATGCTTATAATTATCGAAAAACAAAATGAGTGATTTCATTTCACAACTCTTTTCACCGGCCAATTTAAGTTTGTCAGCGGCCGCATTTCAACTGCTCACCGGTTTGTTCATCAACAGCATCGTCGTTTGGCTGATAGTACATTTCTTTTACTATCCGAAAGGCCGTCGCCGCGACTACTATTTCACGTTTGTACTGCTCAGCGTCAGCGTGTTCATGCTCATTGCCCTGCTCCTTCGCGACGCCCACGACATGGGCATCGGTGCCGCCCTCGGACTTTTTGCCATCTTCGGCATCATCCGTTACCGCACCGAAAGTGTGCCTATTCGCGAAATGACTTACCTGTTCTTTCTCGTAGCGCTGAGTGTTATCAACGGCAAGTGCGACACCGTCAGTCTGCTCGAACAGCTGCTCATCAACTCCATGTTCCTGATTTGCGTGTGGCTGTGCGAACGCTTCCTCACTTCGAACGAAGGCTGCAAATATGTGAAATACGACAATATTGACCTGATTAAACCCGAACGCTACGACGAACTCAAAGCCGACCTTGAAGCGCGTTTAGGACTCAAAATCACCCATATCGAAGTGGGAGCTGTCGACTTCCTGACCGACATGACCATGCTGCGCGTTTACTATATCGACTCCGAAAACCACATCAAGTCGGTAGACCGTCAGCTGAAAATACCGCAGGATTAAGCAGCCATTCTGCTTGTCAACACTAACCGCACTGCGGAAAATTCATGGCGTAGACATACGCTTTATTCAATCATTACTCTCCTTTCACAATGAATATCAAACTCCCCCTGCTGTTGGGCGCACTGGTCACAGCAGCACTGCCCGCCGCAGCCGACGACTTCGGCATTTGGAGCGAGGCTACCTTGCAGAAATCATTGGGCAAAAAATTCTCGATAGACGGCGGCATTGAATTCCGCGCCGAAGACAAAGTGAGCCAACCCGTACGCTGGGCCGCCTCTATCGGTGCCGGCTACAAGCCCTGCAAATACATTTCGTTCGGCATCGGCTACGTGTTTATTCACGACTACAACTTTACCGAAACTGAAACCGACTACAAGAAAAAGCCCGACGCACAGGGTAACCCCATATTCAATGGCTACAACGTTGACCACGCTTTCTGGCGCAACAAACACCGCGCCACCTTCGACATCACAGGCAAGGCCGAAGCCGGACGATTCACCTTCTCGGTGCGCGAACGCTACCAGTACACCCATTACAACAAGGCTTACACACTGCGCGACAAATACCGCGACCCGCTGCCCGGCAACATGAACCCCGACAACTGGACTGGCGACCTTTACCCCTTTAACGGACAGCACTTCACCGATTTCAGTTGCGACGAAAACGACAAAAAAGCCAAAGACAAGCATTATCTGCGTTCGCGCTTCCAAGTGGAGTACAACATCAATCACTGTCCGCTTTCGCCTTATGTGTCGTACGAATTCAGCAATAATCTTGCCGACGGCATGGACCTCGAAAAAACGCGCTTACAGGTGGGCACCGAATGGAAAGTCACCAAAAAGCACCGACTCGATGTGGCCTATATCTTTGAAAACGGCTCCGACGGCGAACACAATGATAACTTACATGTCATTTCAGTAGGATATAAATTCAAGTTCTAACTTTCCCGACACGATTATCCGGTAATATATAAAACATAAAGGCAGATAAACGTAAGTTTTACTGAGAAAATATATACACTTTATGCATAAATTCAACAAAATGCAGAAAACGAAATAAAAAAAAGAAGAAAATGCTTTTGTTTGTCGTAAAGTTGTTATATTTGCACAAAGTAAAAATAGTATAACAGTTAAACCACGAAATCTGTTCATTATGAAAAGAATTTACCTTTCACTCATGCTATTGTTGGGCGTAACCACTGCTTCTGCCCAAAACTACGACTACCTTATCCTGCAAAAAAACAGCGGCAATGCAACCGGTTTGAAAATAGATGGTTTGAAACTTACCTTCGACAAAGGCAACCTTGTAGCCCAAAATGCTGAAGGCACCAAAACCATTGCTTTGGCCGATATGCAGAAAATGTATTTCTCATCCAATCCCACCTCGGTAGGTAGCGTAACGAACGGCGACGTTAAAGACTTGGTAACCGTCGAAAACGGTACACTCAAAGTCAATGCACCGGCCGACGCCAAAGTAGCTGTTTACAGTGTAGACGGCCGTCAGGTAAAACCGGGCAAATTAACCACAGGCACTTACGTAGTTCGCGTGAACAACAAGAGTGTAAAGGTGTTGGTAAAATAATTACCGAGATAATATACTAACGGCAGTTGGGACTAACCGCCCCAAAAGCCGAAACGTAAACATACACATCAAAAGTGTGCTGTTGTGTCGTAGTGCCGAAAAGCCAATGCGGAGCAACAGCACACTTTTTTACGTAACGCACCAACGGACCGCCACAGCGGCCTGCACCCATATCCAACAAACAACAACCTGGCATTTTCCCATGAAACACCTCTACTTACCAGCCATTGCCCTGCTCGCAGCAAGTTCCTTTACCGCACAAGCACAAACCATGAAAGTGAAGTGCGGACAAATAACCACACTCATTCCAGCCGTAACGGCAGACGATATGAATTTCATTGAAGGCGGCACAGCCTTCGTTGTGAGAGGTCACACCTTTAAAGTAGCCGATGTCAATGAAATCACCATTGACCGCACCACTATACAGCCCAACACGCTGACCATCAACTACACAGCGCAAAGCGCAACCGTAACAGTGCCCATCGACAACCTACCGGGACTCAGCATCACCACGCAAGCCGGACATGTCAGCATTGTAGCCGACTCTACCGTGCAAACCGAACTAAACTATGTACTCAGCGGAACCACCGACAACGGTTCCTTCTTTATGGACGGCGAGTACAAAGCGCGCGTTGAACTAAACAGCCTTACGCTCACCAACCCCACCGGAGCAGCCATCGACATTGCCAATGGCAAACGCATTGATGTGGTACTGCCCACCGGCACCACCACCACACTGACCGACGGAGCCAACGGCACACACGACGCCTGCCTATTTGTCAACGGACACGCCGAACTCAAAGGCGGAGGCACGCTCAACCTCACGGGCAACACCAAACACGCCTATGCCTCCGACGAATACACCATTCTGAAGCCCTCGTTTGGCACGCTCAACGTAACCTCGGCCGTAGGCGACGGCATGCACGTCAATCAGTATCTGCTTGTCGAGGCAGGAACCGTCAACATTGCAGGCACGAAGGGCGACTGCATCGACGTGGGCATTACCAAAGATCCGCTCGACGAACTCAACGGACAAGCCCAAATCAACGGCGGCACCCTCCATCTCGACGTAACCTCCGACGACACAAAGGGACTGAAAACCGACAGTATGCTCACCATCAGCGGAGGTCGCATCGAAGCCTATGTAGCCGGAAACGGCGCCAAGGGCATCAGCACCGGCACGCACTTTCTGTTGCAAAAAACGGCTACAACCTCGCCCGACATCAGCATGACCGTCAGCGGTGGCATCTACAAACCCGGCGATGCCCTGCTCGAATCAAAATGCCGTGGCATCAAAGTAAAGGGCGACTTCACCTTCGATGGCGGAAACATCAACATGACCGTTACCGGCCAAAAGGCCAAAGGCATCTCAGTCGACGGCCTCTACACCTACAAACAGGGAACCAGCAACGTGCAGCCCAGCTAATCCACACCCGGCCTTGACGCCCTGTTCTCCTGCACCAAAAAAGTCGCAAAAGCGCGTAGTAATCATGTCAGTGCAAACCGAATGCAGAGCGATGAGAGTTTGCTCTCAAGAGCTATGCTGAGGTGCAGCCTGACTTGGCGAAGCAAAGATGCAACACACGCTCCCCGAAATCCAATTTTTTGGCCTCCTAATATCGCACCTCGAAAGTTTTCCACACCCTAAAATCGGCATTCAACCCTTTATGAAGTCGTCTGAACTTTTATGAAATTCAATCTTCATCAGAAAAGTTTAGACAACTTCTAAATATGGGCTTTCTCGCGCATTTTCCACACGCGAAAAAAATGGAATCGGGATATAACATTTTATTTCTTGCCAATTCACAAAACGTACGAAGCAGCAACGTTTGGCCTCATCCAAAATGTTACTGCCCTCACACACATTTTTGCTACTGAGCCATGACTTGAAATCGTAAGGAGTGAGCGATTTGGATTGCAACAGCCAAGTTCAGACACTCTATTTTTAAGGGTCATACAGCTACAAAAAAACAACCGTAACGAAGCTTTGGAAGTGGATTCCGGGCTTGTTACGGTTGTTTTAGGGTTAGGGGGTGTACAAAAAATCAGGATTTTTGGAGACACGCCCTTATTGAAAAATAATAAATGAGCTATTGAACTGCGAGAGGAGATTAGATGCTGATTTTAACGCCGGCAAAGTAGGTGCGGGGCATGCCGGGGCCGTAGATGTAACCCGAGTCGCGGGTGGCGTGGCGGTCGAAGTCCTTTTGATAGGCATTGAAAATGTTTTGAACGCCGGCATTGAATTGCAGACATACGTTGTTGATGTCGAGGTCGTAGGCAACCTTCGCACCCAGTTCAAAGAAACTGGGGGTTTTTACCAATACGTCGGCCGAACCGTCGATTTCGGAGAAAAGGTGGGGCACATACATCTTACCTGTGTAATTGCCGTTCAAGGCGATGCTCAAGGGCTTGATGGGGGTGTAGGTGGCACTGAAATAGCCGTAGACACTGGGAGTGCGCAGAATGCGGTCGCTGTAACGCTGCTCGTCGGTCAGATTCTCTTCGTCGGCACTCCACTCCATCGGTTCGTCGTAGCGGCTGCTTTGCACGGTGATGCCAGCTTGCAACTGCATTTTGTCGCGATAGGCCAGGCGGAATTCGAGGGTTCCACCATATACCTTGGCACCCGGGCCGTTGACGCGGGTTTGAATGAGGTAGCCACTGCCGTTGGGGTCCATTACGGGCGATGTCAGCACAAAGGGATCGGTGAGGCTGGTAAAGAAACCTTCAACGAGTACATTGGCCTGGAACTGGCCAAAGGTGCGGTACCAGTCGACCGAGGCATTGACGCTGCGCGAATGCTCTTCCTTCAGGTTCTTGTCGCGAGCAATGGAAATGAGTTTGCCGCCTACATGGTTGATGTGCAAGTCCTCGTCGAAGGCCTGCGGTGTGCGGAAACCTTCAGCGTAGCTCAAGCGGATGTTGATGTCGTCAGTCGGGTTGTAACGTACGTTGGCACGCGGACTGAAGATGGGGTGATCCATGATGCTGTTTTTGTCCATACGCGCACCAATCAGGAAGCTCCACTTGCGATTTTTCCATTCGTTTTGGGCATACACGCTGTAGATGTTGATAATCTGGTTCAGCGGATTGGGCGTGTATTTGTCGATGAGCTGCTGCAATTCGTCGCCCGTAGCGTTGGGGTTTTCCTCGAGTGCTGCATCGCGATACTTTTCAAGGTCGGTGGCGCGGTCTTTCAGGTTGTCGTGGTTAAATTCGAAACCGGCAGTCAGGTCGGCCGGCATGAACAGGCATTTGTCGAACTTGTAGATATACTGTCCGCCGGCTACGGCTGTGAGATTTTTGGTGCGTCCGTAGGCACTGTAATAGCTTTCGCGGTCAACGTGCTGCGCCGAGGCATAGAGGTTCATGAAGTGCTTTTGGTTGGGCGAGTTGGTTTGGAACTTGATACCTCCGGTGTTGATGGAGTGGCGGGTTTGTTCCACCAGTCCCGGTTCGCCCATGCCGTTGAGTTCGGGATTTTCGGCAATGTGGGGCGGAAGGTCGAGGCTGTTACCACCGCGGCGAAACTCCTCGATGTGGTGATATTCCAAACCAAACTTTGAGTAAGTGCCAATTTTGTAATAGGCATTCATGCCCACCATTTGGTTCTTCATTTTTGAAAGTTCGGTAAATCCGTCGCCGTTGGCATCCCAGGCCGAGCGGATGCGATTCTGACCGTAGACGTAAGCTCCGGCGCGGTTGTCGGCCGATACGAGCGAAAGGTTCATCGTCGTGTTGTTGTCGAAGGCTCCGGAACCATTGATGTTGGTGAACGTATGAGCCAGCGAACCGCTATTGGTGCGGGGTTCCTTGGTGATGATGTTAATGGTTCCGGCAATGGCCGATGAACCGAAAAGGGCCGAACCACCTCCGCGCACCACTTCGACGCGGTCAATCATGTTGGTAGGAATCTGTTCCAAACCATACACACCGGCCAGTGATGAAAAGATGGGACGCGAGTCAATGAGGATTTGCGTGTACTTACCTTCCAGACCATTGATGCGCACCTGCGTAAAGCCGCAGTTCTGACAGTTGTTTTCGACGCGCACACCGGGTTGGAAAATCAAACCTTGCGAAAGGTTTTGCGAGCAGGTGTTTTCAAAGATTTTTGAATCGAGCACCTTGACGAGCGTGGGTGCCATGCGGCGTTTCGTTTCGTTGCGGTTGGCCGAAACCACCACACCGTCGAGTTGACTGGCGCTTTTGTCTATTTCGAAATTCTCCTCGAGCGTCTCTCCTTTTTTAAGGGTTACGCGGCGGCTTTCGGTTTCGTAGCCGAGCATGCTCACTTCAAGGGTGAACTCACCCTCGGGCAGGTTTTTCAGAAAATAATGTCCGGTCTTATCAGTCACGGTGTTGAGCACGGTTCCCTTGAGGGCCACAGTGACGAACGACAGGTGTTCGCCCGTGGTTTTGTCAATAACGTGGCCAATGACATTGGCATCGGATTTGTTCAGTTCGTCGGCCACATCGTCGGTCGGGCCGGCATAGACGGGCTGCACAAACAATAAAGCGAATACGGCTGTGAGTAGATATATTATAGATTTCATTGAATTTTACGAATTGATAACGAGGGAAAAAGGACATGGTAGCGAAAGGTTGGGGCGTGGGTGTTGACCTTGGATTGAGGTTACGAAGGGATACACCCCATCGCTCCTTGCGGCTTTTCCGTTTTTTTGAAAAAAGTACAAGAAGGGGGTACTCCGAAGCAATGCTACGAAGGGAAAGACGGCCGAAGGGTCTGTCTTCAGTATGAAAAAAAGGGGAAAATGGGGGCACTATGCATGTGCCGAACAAACGGGCGGTGCGCGCAAACTGACAAGGCGCACTTCGCGCTTTTTGCTTCCGGAAATGACTAACGGGAAACACAGCAAACCCAAAAACAGGGGGAAGAACTGAACCAGTTCCTCGGATACCGTGACGTCCGGCATCAGGTAGTTTGAGAGATACATGATGGTCTCAAACTGTTTCGGGGTGTGCGAATGGGCGTCTTTAAACGGGTGTGAGTGTACGATGATAACCCCATTTACCACGTGTGAGTGGGTAAAGAGGGCTATTCCGCACAGATACGAAACAAATATCAGTGGGAGAAGCAATTTCAAGAATGTCAGCAGTTGCTTTCTCATAATGCGTGTTTAAAGAAGGTTTCCGCGCATTCATTTCTTAGATGTATAAATGCACGGAACGCGCCAGTTCCGCAGTAAAAAAAACGGGAAACTTCAGTAAGTTAGTTTGTCAGTGTAATGTTTAGCTTTGTATTTCAGTGCAAATTTACATTTCCTTTTCTGTTTCAGCAATACTTACTTATAGGTATTTTGATTTAAGTAGGTGTTAAGTAGGTGTTCAAAATTATTTTATATAATTCTATCGAAGTATTTTTACTTTGCATTACGTTCTTGCACCGCATTTGCTTGCTCTGCGCTCAGTCACATAGCCCGCTATGCTCCTTCGCACAGAACAAACAACTACGGCACAATAACGCAATTCAAATGTAAAAATAATTATGAACACCTACTTACATAATTATTTTACATAATTCTATCGAAGTATTTCAGCCATTGGTTGCCGCCCAACAATGACATACCAACAAAAGCTCCATCAGTTCCTTGTGTAAGAGTGAACTGATGGAGCCTTTCGCTATGTGTAATAAGAAAGAGGGAATTGTTACTTCTTAACCTTTACCTCAATACCCTGACGGCTCAAGTCGCGTACGGCGCGGTCAATGGCCTCGTAGTGTTCGGGAGCAATGCCAAGGGCAGGCAAATCGAGCGTGGGGAGCGCATCGTCGGTGTGCAGCGTGTCTTCGGCCACAGGACCGATAATCATACCGACACACGAAGTGTTGTTCGTGATGGGGTCGATAAGGATAAACGCACCCGTAGCTTTGTTCTGCTTGTAGGCATCGTAGAAGAGTTCCTTGGAACTGACGATAACGGCACGACCAATTTCGTTGAGTTCCAAATGATCAACCTGGCTCTTTTCGAGCGTATTGACGTCGATTTTATAGTCGAAGTGGTCGATGCGGCAGCGCGTGGTGTTGGTGGTGTGCTTCAGGTAGAACGATTTGTTCACGTCCATGGGCTGTTCGTCCATCCAAACGAGCATGGCCTCGAAGTGACGGCCCACCTGCGGCAAGTTGTCGGGATGTACAATCATTTCGCCGCGCGAAATGTCGATTTCGTCCTCGAGCTGCAAGGTGACACACTGCGGGGGGAAGGCAAGGTCGAGGTCGCCATCGTAAGTCACGATGCGCTTTACCTTGCTGCGCTTGCCCGAGGGGAGTGCCATTACCTCGTCGCCTTGGCGCACTACGCCACTGGCCACTTTGGCACTGAAGCCGCGGAAGTCGAGGTCGGGGCGAAGCACATACTGCACGGGGTAGCGGAAGTCGCTGAGGTTATGGTCGTTGCCAATGTGTACGGTTTCGAGGAATTCGAGGAGTGCCGGACCGTCGTACCAGGGAGTACGCGCACTGCGTTCCACCACGTTGTCGCCTTCGAGGGCCGACAAGGGGATGCAGCGTACATCGGGAATTTCGAAAGTGGAAATGAACGAGGTAAATTCGCTGACAATGTTGTCGAACACCTGACGGTCGAAGTCAACGAGGTCCATTTTATTCACCGCAAGCACCACGTGCTTAATACCCAGCAATGAGCAAAGGAAGGTGTGGCGACGGGTTTGCGTAATGACACCCGTGCGGGCATCGACCAAGATGATGGCCAGGTTGGCCGTCGAACCGCCGGTAATCATGTTACGCGTGTACTGCTCGTGTCCCGGCGTGTCGGCAATGATGAATTTGCGTTTGTTGGTCGAGAAGTAGCGGTAAGCCACGTCGATGGTAATGCCCTGTTCGCGTTCGGCCTTGAGTCCGTCGCACAGCAGTGCATAGTCAATTTGTCCGGCACCGGCGTTACCTACGCGTGCCGAGTCGCGTTCGAGGGCCGAGAGTTGGTCTTCGTAGAGTTTTTTTGAGTCGAAAAGCAAACGGCCGATGAGGGTGGATTTACCATCGTCAACCGAACCTGCCGTGAGCAAACGGAGCAAGTCTTTCTTTTCGTCCTGATTCAGATATTCCTCGATTGAAAGTTTGCGGCCATCTACCACAAGGCTTTCTTCGTTGGGATTATTCGGGTTTGATGTATTTTCTGCCATAAGGAAATGTTATGCTATCTGCGTACTGTGTTTTGAGTGGATAGTGCCTATGCGGCTTCTACCTCATGCAAAGGTACGAATTTTAAATAGGTACTCAAAATTATTTCAGCATTGCATTGCGTTGGCACGCATGCTTTCTGAACTACTTTCCGAAATATATTGGCCGGTTGTACGCCCTGCTCCGCCGCTCTTCAGCCTTCGGGCTGATGTTTTTTTCGTAAATGCAATTCAGCGCACCGAAAATGCCATGCTTTTCGAGGCGGACCATGCCTTAGGGTGAGGCTGCGACGAGCGATACAAAAATCTTGGCTCAGCCTATCCTTTTTGGGTGCTCCGCAACGCTTTGTATGGCTGATTTTTAGGCCTCAGCTTTGCCGTAAATATTAAATAGCAAGCCGTCAAGTAAGTGAATTTACATTAAAACAATCAGCTTGTTTTTCCGTCTGCACGCCGTAGTTTGAAACACGGGCTGAGCGATTGTCAAAATTTGCTCCGCGATTGCCCGAATTAGTTCCGAGCTTGTTGAAATTAGTTCCGAGCTTGTTAGAATTAGTTCCGAGCTTGTTAGAATTAGTTCCGAGCCAGTGCAAACAATCTCGGATCTACTGATAATCAGCGTTTTCAGAAAAACGACAAAATCGGAACTAAGCCCGCTAATGCTGCTTTGAGATGAAGATATGGGCGTATGTTTCATTTTTACGTTTATTCACCTATTTATTAAATCTGTCCTGTGCACAATTAGCAGCGAAGTGCTGCCCCATCCTAAGTGTTTGGCGGTTACACGTTAGGGAGTAGTTGAAAGGATCTGTCAAAAATGCGGTTCATATTTACAAGGAGCCCCCCCCGATTCATCACTGAGCCATTTTTTTGATTTAAAATTCTGCTTTTTCGGTGGTTCATCGTGCTTAATGGCGTAAATTTGTAGCTGTGCAAACTGTTTCTGTGATTTTACAAACTCTAATCCAATATATATATAACTATGAAATATACGCGCATTTTTCTTTGGGGCTTACTGATGCTGCTGCAATCGGCAGTGGCGGTTCAAGCCGGGCAACAACCGGAATTTTCGACAGCCGGATTTTTTGAACTGGCACAAAGCGGCCGTACGGTGAGTTCGATGAATCCGGCGTGGCGGTTTCACAAGGGAGCTGCACCGGGTGCCGAGGCACTGCACTACGACGATGCACAGTGGGGCGTGGTGTCGCTGCCACATGGTTTGGAATACCTGCCGACCGAAGCGAGCGGGGGCATCAATTACCAGGGCGAGGCTTGGTATCGCAAACATTTTACCCCTGACAACAAGTTGAAGGGCAAAAAGCTGTTTCTGCATTTCGAGGCCATCATGGGCAAAAGCCGGGTTTACGTCAACGGCAAACTGCTGGCCGAACACTTTGGGGGCTATCTGCCGCTGGTGGTGGATGTGACGCAGGCACTGAAGTGGGAGGCCGACAACGTGATTGCGGTGTGGACCGACAATAGCAACGACCCGACTTATCCGCCCGGAAAACCGCAGGACATGCTTGACTTTTGCTACTTTGGAGGCATTTACCGCGACTGCTGGCTGGTGGCGCACGGCGCGGTGTACATTACCGACCCGAACTACGAAAAAGTGACTGCCGGGGGCGGACTCTTCGTGGCTTACGACCGTGTGAGCGATGCGCAGGCCGATATTTGCCTGCAGCTGCACTTGCGAAACGACGGGCAGCAAACGTTTAACGGTGTGGTGGAATATGAACTGCTGCAACCTGACGGAAAGCAGGCGGCCCTGATTAACACGACGGTGAGGGTGAAGGCTGGAATTGCACAAACCGTTAAGGACAAACTGACGCTAAAGCAGCCGCTGCTTTGGAGTCCGGAGGAGCCTACGCTCTACGACCTTGTGGTGCGCATTCGCGACAAGGAGGGGAACGTGCTGGACGGATACCGCCGACGCATGGGCATACGAAGCATTGAGTTCAAGGGGGCTGATGGCTTTTGGCTTAACGGCAAACCTTACGAGGTGCCGCTCATCGGGGCTAACCGACACCAGGATTATGCACTCGTGGGCAACGCGGTGCCGAATGCGCTGCATTGGCGCGATGCCAAAAAACTGCGCGATGCGGGGCTGAAGGTGATTCGAAACGCGCATTGTCCGCAGGATCCGGCTTTCATGGATGCTTGCGACGAATTGGGGCTGTTCGTTATTGTGAATACACCGGGCTGGCAGTTTTGGAACGAGGCGCCGGTGTTTGCCGAACGCGTTTACAGCGACATACGGCAGATGGTGCGCCGCGACCGCAATCACCCGTGTGTGTGGCTGTGGGAACCGATTTTGAACGAAACGTGGTATCCGGCTGATTTTGCCCAGCAGGCTTTGCGTACGGTGAGCGAGGAATATCCCTTTGCCTACTGTTATTCGGGCTGCGACAGCGAGGCGCGCGGCCATGATATTTACCCGGTGCAGTTTGCACACCCGGCAAATGCTGACAAGAACTGGGCTTTGAAACAGGCTAACCCGAACGTGACCTACTTTACGCGCGAATGGGGCGACAATGTGGACGATTGGAACTCGCACAACTCGCCGAGCCGGGTGGCTCGCCAATGGGGTGAACAGGCTATGCTCGTACAGGCCCGGCACTATGCTTGTCCGACTTATCCTTACACCAGCTACGATGCTTTGTGGCGCACGCCGCGACAGCATGTAGGGGGCTGCCTGTGGCATGCGTTCGACCATCAGCGGGGCTATCATCCCGACCCTTTCTATGGGGGCATCATGGATGCTTTCAGACAGCCTAAGTATGCTTACTACATGTTTCAGTCGCAACGCCCGACGGAAAAATTGGAACGGCCGTTTACGACGGGTCCAATGGTGTACATTGCACACGAAATGACGCCTTTTTCGCCTGCGGATGTAACGGTGTACTCGAACTGCGACGAGGTGCGTCTGACGTACAACAAAAATGGCAAGCTGTTTACTTACACTCGCCCTGTGAAAAAGGAGGGAATGCCTTCGCCCATTATTACGTTTGAGCGTGTGTATGATTTCATGATTGACAAATACATGTCGATGAACGAACACAAGCAGCACGAGGTGTTTTTGCGGGCTGAAGGACTGATTGGAGGCAAGGTGGTGGCTACGCACGAGGTGCGACCGGCACGCCGCCCGGAGCAGTTGCTGCTGTGGGCTGACCATGAGGGAATGGACTTGAGGGCCGATGGGTCGGACGTAATGACGCTGGTGGCGGCGGTGGCCGACAAACAGGGCAACATCAAACGACTGAATAACCAATGTATTCGCTTTCATATTGAGGGAGAGGGGCGCATTATTGGCAATGCGGACATCGGGGCTAACCCGGCAAACGTGAAATGGGGTACGGCTCCGGTGCTGATTCAGTCGACACTAACGCCGGGAAAAATAAGGGTGACGGCGAGTGTGGCATTCGAGGGGGCGCAAACGCCGGTGAGTGCGGTGCTGGAACTGGAGAGTAAACCGGCTGTGCATCCTTTGATTTTCGACCCTAACGAGGGAAAACTGCTGAACTGCCGGAGTGAGGCTGAGGGGAAAGAAATTAAGGGGAAATCGGCTGCTGACCTTGAAGCTGAATGGAAGCGGAAGGCTGAAAACGACCGCCGACTGAAGGAGGTGGAACAGCAGCAGGCTGACTTTGGCGAGAAAAAGTAGGATTTTTTTAGGTATAGGGTGGCTAGTAGTTGCCCGTAGTCATACCTTATTTTATCTGTCGGTAGGAAGCATCAGTTTGGGTTTCCTACCGACTGTTTTTTTGCTATGATTGAGTTTTTTAGGGGGAAGGCTGATTGGCTTGTATGATGATTGGACATGCCGGGGTGTTTTTCGTACGTGATTGTGATTGTTTAAGCGGAGCCTCAGCGGATTTTTGGCACAAAAAAAGGAGATAACTTACGCAAATGCTTGCGCAGGCTATCTCCATTTTATAAAAGTAGTATCTGTCACTTCTGCCCCGTTCGATGAACGAGGGGGCAGAAGGAGTGAGAGGTATTACCGTTTAAAACAGTTTACTTGGTAAACTTTCGGGTAATTTCCTGTCCGTCAAACGTAGCCGAGAAGCTGTAGACGCCGGTGGGCAGGTTGGTGAGGTTGAACGTGCGAACATCGCCAGCGCTTACTTGCGAAGCGTTGAGCGTTTGTGCTACGCGGCCGGCTGCATCGAAGATGCGGAACACGGCATTCGTGGCATCGCGTCCGATGGTTACGCGGAGTTCGTTACCGTCGACCTTCAAGTCGAAGTTGGCATCGGTGGTTACACCAGCAATGCCACTGGGCTTCACGGCTCTTACCTTCATCTTGGCCTCGGTGGTGTTGCCGACAGAGTCGGTGGCGGTGATGGTAAGCGTGGTAGAACCTTGACGCATGGCCTGAATTACAAATCCGGTAGGATCGGTGTAAAGACGGAGCAATGCGCTGTTGAGAGCCTTGACACTGAATGTCATTTCATCGCCTTCGGGGTCTTTGAAGAGCGATTCGTAACTGAACGAGGGCGAGGTGGTGTTGGCTTGCATTTCAAATTCTGCTTCGCCAATGTACTCGGGAGCGCGGTTCGTGAATTCAACGTTGAAGTAGGCCTTGTTGACTGCGGTATTGCCTAATGCGTCGGTAGTGTTGACAATGAAGTGACGCAAACCTGCTGTGCCGTAGTCGGGAGCAAGCTGCATAGTCAGGGTCAACGACTTCTTGGCAGGCACTTCTACCTTGCCTTCAACGGGGGTTACTTCGGTCTTGTCTGAAAGAACGGCCTTGCTGATAGTTGCGATGCCGTTTTCGTCCACTACATTTACGCTGAATGCGTCACCTTCGGGATCGGCTACAATTACATTCACCTCGATGCTGTCGCCTTCGGCAACAGTGGGGGTGCCTGCTTCGAACTGGGCTGCAGGAGCCTGGTTCTTGTTCAGGGTAATGTGGTAGTTGACTACGCGCTGCATCGGGTCGTTGCTCTTGACAACGAGGGTTGCACGGCTCTGATCGCTGTAGGCGCGTGCAGCTTCGATGTGGAACTTAACCTGTGCAGAGTCGCCAACTTCGATGGTGCCTTCTGTGTCAGAATCGAGCAACTTGATCCAGGGCTGACCCTTTTCGGTTTCAACGGCTGTCATGAAGTAGCCCATAGCGCCGTAACCGTAGTTGGCGTCGAGTGCTTCTTCAATGTCGAACCATCCGCCCATGCTTTCAACGTATGCCATTGAACGGTTCATTTCCATTTCACCCTTACGTCCGGCGAGTACGGCAGAGTGTCCGTAACCGGCGGGGTATTTCACTACAACGTAGAAGGTGTCGGTGGGGTTGAAGTAAACGGGCTTCTCGAACGTGATGGTTCGGGCATCACCGCTGTACTGTCCTGTTTCGGCGGGTTCTTCTTTCTCAACGCGAATCTTGCCCTTGGTAATAATCTTTTCAGACGTTACGTCGGAACCTGCAATGACGTAGGCTTCGATGTCGACGTTTTCAAGATTACCAATCGTACCTGCAAAGTAAATCTGCGAAAGGTTGAAACCTTCGGCGGGAGCTACGAAGCGGGTTGCGGCGCGGAAGTTGCTGGTGAGGTCTGAACCGGTACCCATGATGACGGGGTGAGTCAAGGGGATGGCTACGGGGTAGTAAATCAGGTTGGTGTAATTGCCATCCTGGGGTACGTCCCACATGTAGTCGTCGTCCTTAGGCTGCTTGTCGAGGGCGAAGGGCTGTACAATGTTGTAACGGCTGAAGAGGGCTGCTGCAGAGTCAATCTGTGCCATTACATTGAACTGAGTGGGGGCAATGCCGCCGCCACCGCCTTGTTCGGTTTCTGCGTCACGACCTGATGAATCGAGGTGGAGTGAATAGGTGAGCTTGTATTTGCCTTCCTTATTCTTAATCCACATGCTTTCTTCTCCAACATAGCTGGGCTTAGCATTGTTGATAACAATTTCGTCCTTGCTGAAGCTGAGAGCGGGTGCTTCGGTCACGGTGATGTGAACGGGCAGTTCGGTCGTTGCTGTGGCAAGACCTTCGGTCGTGAAGGTAATCTTTTCGTTCAAATCGTGCGGCGTGGCCACATTCATGTGATAGAACTGGAACTTCACGGGTTCGCGACCAACGGTAATGGGCAGTGCGTCAGTGTACTGTATCCATTGCATGTTTTCGTCGGATGCTGCAACCGGACCGGGGCCTACTTCGCCACCACCATTCTGCGACTTGGCATATACCATGAGCGCACCTTCGGTCATGTAGGTTTCCATATCCATTTCCATCAAATTCGACTGGATGCCGGTGATGGTAAAGGCTTTGTCGCCCTTGTTGGAGATGGTAAACTCGTAGGGTTGCGGTATGTAGTTGAGATCGGCAGGCGCATTGATGGTGAGTTCCTTGGGGAATTCGGGTTTCGCTTCGCCTGTGATGTTGAGCGCAACGGGCAACTTCACGTTTTCCTTGCCGGGCACATTGGTTGTCATTTGAATGTTGCGTTCGTAGAGGGCGGCCATTTCGGTGGCCATGAATTCTACATCCACATTCTTCTTGGTGTTCGGAGCTACGGTGTAGCTCTTAACGGGACGGAAGAGCATGGCATTGCCGGGATTGATGTAAGAGTCGGCGGGGTTCAAACCGCGAGTACCGGTTTCGTCCTGAATACCGCACAGACCGTAGACACCCATCATGATGCCTTCGGGGCTCATGTCGTACTGGAACTTGAAGGTACCGTCCTTGAAGATGATTACCTGGAAGTTCATACCGGCCATGGCACTGTTACCATAGTTCATGAACGAAACCACTACGCGATCTTCGTAGGCCTTGACATAGGTACCGTCAGCCCAGGCTGAACCCATGCTGTGGTTACCCCAGAAGGGTGCGATGATGTTGTGGTAGAAAGTTTCGGTCGTAGGAAGCGCTGTAGGAGGCTCGGGGAACTGCTTGTAGTCGGTATCGGGCTTGGTAAACTGTACGAAACCGGTGTTGTAAACATACATGCGGTTGTACTTCTTACCATAGAACGGGAACTCGAAGGGCAGATCTACGCCAACGGTGTCGCGCAAGTTGTTATAGTATGCCAAAGGCTGGTGCGAATCGTAGTCCTTAGTAATGTCTTCCCAAGCATAAGGAACATCCATACCGTCGCTCAAGGCTTCGAAAACATAGTCGACGCGTGAGTCCTTATCGGCAGTGAGGTCCTTGATGTTGAACCAGAATTCGGGCTGAATGTTGAATTCAAGGGGTTCGTTACCCTTATTCTCAACCGTAAACTGCTTATCGACATTCTTGCCGTAGGGAGTAGTGATGTCGAGGCGTTCGGGCGTAAGCGTCCAAGTGGGCGTACCGATAACAGTACCACTCACGGGGATTACAGTTTGCTTGCCGTCGGCATAAGCAATAACCATTTCGTCGCTCACAGCACCTTCAGTTTCGGTAGGCAGCATAACAACAATGTCGCGGCTCTGACCGGCAGAAACGGTGAAGGGTTTCTTAACGTCCTCAGTGAGGGCGAATTTGCCATTCTTCATCGTAACAGCGGTAACGTTGAGTGCGTTGCGGCCTTCGTTGCTGAGGAGTACGCTGCGCTTGGAATCCGACGTGCGGAACACCTTGCCAAAGCGAATTTCAGTAGAGTCGGTCTTGGCCTCAGCGTGGAGGTCACCGGTTACGTTGGCCTTGAGAACAAAGTTGAAGCTCGAATTCTTGGGGTCGTTGGTAACAACGGTGAGCAAGTTTTCGAGTTCACCGGCATAAAGGTTGTTTTCCTTACCTGACACGGTTACGTCGATGCTCTTGCTTTCGCCGATTCCAACCACACCGTCGACTTCAGAAATCTTCTTAATCATCGACTTGGCAGGAGCCAAAATCTTGATGGCAGTACCTGTAACGATTTGCTGATAAAGCGAATTACTTCTGTCTTCGATAGTCAGGTCGTAGTCGGTAATACGGAATACGTCGAGACATTCAGTGTCGCTGATACCTGCATAGATATATGAACCGTTACCCCAAACCATTGCGGGATTGTAGTCGTCGTAGAAGAGTTCGATGGTTCCATCGGGGCTCAACGAAATGTGGAAGCTGATGGGAGTTATGTCGCCACCACCGTTTGTACCGGGTGTAGCTACATCCTTAAACTTCACAACGAACTTACCATCCTGCTGTCCGTAAGTTACCTTACTGTTGGCGGTAATGCTCAAATTACCAGAGTTGGCGTATGCTGAAATATAGCCTAAGCCTTCAACGCAATCGGCGGTAGGTATCATACAAGAAATGTTACCGTCGGCCTTCTTGAAGGTCAAACCACCATGCGACGAAACGTAAATCTGTTCGTATTCAGTGCCGTAGAAGGGGAACTTAAAGCCAATCTTCACGGGTTCTGACTGCCAAGCCTGGTCGCTAAACTGCTTCGTAATGTCAACCTCGCCCTTGAGTTCGGGGTTGCCGTCGTAGCTGGCGTCCTGGCTGTCGCCCATGTTCGAAACATAGGTGTAGCCAAACTTGTGTGATGACTCTGCACCGGCAATCTGCTTGTCGCTATACTTCGGGAAAGCAAATTCCAAGGGATATTTACCTTCGTTCTTGATAACGAGCTGCTTGGTGATGTCGTCACCGGTTACGTCGAGGTTGCCAAAGTCAACTTCGGGCGTTTCCGTAGCAAACTTAGCTGGTTCTGAAGCCACACCGCGCACCACGAAGCTGTGCTTGATACCGTTCTTGTCGGTCAGGGTTACGTTGGCCGTAACGTCGCCGGCTTTGGTCGGACGGTAAGTTACATCAATCGTCGACTTAGAGCGAGCAGCAATCGAATTTACCACGTCGGGCAATTCAAACTGATCTGAAGTGCAGTGCAAGTTGTCGGGATAAAGGTCACCGTATGCGCCGGCAAACGGACCGAAGCCGTTGTTCACGAGCTGTACGGTGAGCGTCTTTTCCTGACCCACGATGAGCGAACCGAAGTCAACGAGTTGTGCGCTCTTCAGTGCGGGCTTATTACCCGTAACCTTCAGGCTCACCTGTACTTTGTGGTTCGGATTGGGGGTTTCGTTCGACTTCACTTTGAGGTTAAAGGTATAAGTGCCGTTAACCAAAGTTTGTCCGTCGTTCTTCACCGTAACCTTCTGGCTTTCGCCCGGACGCACGGTGCCTTCAGCCGGAGTGGGCTGCATCACAACGCTCCAGTCGGGGTTCTTCGAAATAGCTGCTACGTCCCAAACGAGCTGTTCAGCCATATTTTCGTAACCGCCACCCTTCAACGCTTCGCTGAGCTGCATCCAGGTCACACCGTTATCGTTACTGAAGAAAGTATATTGCTTGCTGTTTTCCTTGGTCGACACACCCGAGCCGAGCGGATACTTCTGTCCGGCGGGGAACTTAGCCACTACCCAGAAGCTGCTGCCCGGAGCAAAGTGGAGTTGTTCGTCGAGGTTCAAGTCGGTACCGTAAGCAAAGTGGTCGTAAGTTACAGTTTTAAGGAGCGAAGCCTTAGAAATAGCCACTGAGCCATCGTAAATTTCGATGACAGGATTCTGACCATTGAAACCACCGAAGCGGAGAGCCGTCAGGTTGAATCCTTCGGGGAAGGAATCCTTGGCTACGTAGAAGTACTGCGCCAGTGCATTCGACTTCTTCGGGTCAGTATCGCCCAAGTAAGCATAAATATCGTTGGTCCAGCGCATTTCCTGAGGCCAGGCATCAGCTTGGAAGTCGGCAGCCACCAAGCGGTGGTTCACAGCCTTTTCCACACCCATTCTGCCATTGTAAGGCACAACGAGTCCGGGTTTCGGAGCTGAAAGGGCATAAGTCGAGGCACTTACCTTTACCGTAGCAGCAGCTAAGCTATACTTCAGCAAACCTTCGCCATTGTTAGCGATGGTGAAGTCGCCCTGTGCCACCTTACCCTTGGTAGCATCGACAGCCAATTTCAGACTGGTTTTGTCGAGCTGCACTTTCGGTCCGGCATTGGTTGTAGCCTTTTTCACTTCAGAGAGAGCTGAACCGTCGCCCCAACGGCTGAAAGCCTGGATAGCGATGTAATAAGTAGTCAGCGGAGTCAAACCCTGAAGTTCGTAAGTTACAGCATCGCCCGAGTTCAGGTACTTGGTATCCACGTTTACCTTATCAGCCTCATTCAGCGTTTCGGCCGTAAAGGGCTTCGTTGAATAGTAAATCACGTGGTGGTCAACCATTTTATCCTTTGAATCAGGCACATTCCACTCCATCAGCACATTGTCCTGCGAGGGAGTGATTTTAAAGGTCAACACAGCCGCGGGAGCTTCGCCCTGACTGATTTGCAGTGCCTTGTAAGCATCGATGTAACCACTACCAAAGAGTCCCTTGATTGAGGGGTCAGAAGCATAGAGGTCATTAACCGACGATACAAGCTGCGTGCGCAACGTTTCGTTCGAGAAGTTGGGGTTACCATATTTTGAAAGCACCAAAGCGGCAATACCCGACACGTGCGGACAAGCCATTGAGGTACCTTCGTTGTAACCATACTCACCGTTGGGCAACGTACTGAGCACACCGTGTTTTTTGTCCTTATCGAGCAAACCACCGGGAGCAGCCACGTCGCACCAAGGACCGCGTGAGCTATAGTAAGCGCCTTTCTTTTCGGCAGTCATTGAGGCCACTGCCACCACTTCGTCCATGGCAGCAGGATAGAACGTACCTTCGCTGCTGGTGTTACCGTTGGCAAAGATACACAGACCACCGCGCATTTTCTTTCCACCACCGTTTTTGGTAAAATACTTCACAGCGTCGAGCACAGCCTGTTCGTAGTAGCCATCTTCGGCCCAACCCCACGAACACTGAGCAATGCTGGCGCCCATATCGGCAGCATACACAAGGGCTGCAGCCTGGTCGCCACCCATCGATGCGCTGGCGCGTTCATCGAAGATTTGGCAAACCAGCATTTTCACGCCGCCTTCGCCGCTACCACCGGCCACACCTGCTACACCCAATCCGTTACCGTTGACTGCGCCCACCGTACCGGCCACGTGCGTACCGTGGCTGTGAGCGTTGACATCGGCCGAATTGATCACAAAGTTGTAACCATATACGTCGTCGGTATAACCGTTGCCGTCGTCATCGACACCGGGTTTACCATTCTTTTCTGCTTCGTTTACATACACATTCTGTGCCAAATCGGGGTGATCTACCTGGAAACCGCCATCGACGATAGCCACAAGTACATCTTTCTTACCCGTTTCGATTTCCCATCCTTTGAACACATTAGCGTCGGCACCAGCCACAGTTCCGGGAATAGAGCCGTCGTTGTTGTAGTGCCATTGGCTCGGCAACATGGGGTCGTCGAAAGGCATAGCCGTCGTAGCATTGGTATTCAGGTCTGAAACCGTAATGCGGCGGAATTTTTCGCCACCGATAAGTTTCATCGGCTTCACGTTTTCAACAAGCTGAACGCCTGCCACCGACTTGTAAATGTTACGCACTTCAGCGGGCTGGATGGACGCATCGTATTCGATGACATACCACAAGTCGAGCCCAGCTGCCTTATGTCGCGCCTCGAATTTGGGCGAATAAGGAATCATGCGTCGCATACTCACGGCTTTGACTTGCTTTGCGGCACGGTCGAGCGGTCGGATACCGGTTGTCAGCACACCGGCCTTGCTTGCCGGCAACACTGCGTTGCTCAGTCGCGATGCCACTTCGGGTTGAAGTTTCACGCGTACCACGCCCTTCACAAAGCCATCAGCAGTAAGTTCCTGCGCTGTTGCAGTTCCGCTCACGCTCATTGTCGAGGCAAGCAGAATAGGCAAATAACGTAGTTTGATCTGCATAACTTTGGGTTTTAGTTAATAAATATATTTTAGTTAACTTCTTTTTATTACATACCCCCAAAATAACGGAATATTCTCAGATTTTAAATATTGTGTGTATGTGCGTTGTGATTGTGTACAATCATTCAGAAACACCTATTTCCGGAGTATGTAGTTTTATATCTCTTATGTATATATGTGAAATATCTTGCACATCCATTTAAAAGATACGCAAACGCCCGGAAGCATTTTCAACAAAATGAAAACGCTTCCGGATGTTTGGATATAAAGAAGTCGTCTAAACTTTTCTGACGAAGATTTGATTTGGAGATTTATCTCTTCTAAATTCAATCTTCACCTTTCTTTTTGGCCGTTTTTTGACCTTTCATCAGTCGTGTAGCTCGCTACACTCCTTCTTCAAGGACCAAAAACGCCTCAAAAATTAAGGCAAATCTTGAATTTCATAAAAGTTCAGACGACTTCAAATAGATAATTCTGTACTTATCAATATAACAAATTATTATTTACGATGTGCTTCGACCCACTTGCGTGCATTGACGAAGGCTTCCATCCACGGCGTAACGTCCTGAGCCAGACGTTCTGCAGGATAGTAAGCACACTGCCAGGGATAGAACGCACGTTCCAAGTGAGGCATCATAGCCAAATGGCGACCATCGGCACTGGCGATACCGGCTACAGAGTAAGCCGAACCGTTCGGATTACCGGGGTAAGCATCGTAGCTATACTTCAGCACCACATTGTAATCGTCTTCGGGATAAGGAAGATCGAACTTACCTTCACCGTGAGCCACCCAGATACCGAGGCGGTCGCCCGAGAGCGAGCCGAACATCACGCTGCGGTTCGTAGGCACAGTAACACCGACAAAGGCGCTTTCGAACTTGTGCGAATTGTTGTGCAGCATGTGCGCACGCTTTTCGTGTTCGGGGTTAATCAGGTTCAGTTCCACCATGAGCTGGCAACCGTTGCACACACCGAGCGAAAGGGTATCTTCGCGGGCATAGAAGCGGTCGAGAGCTTCTTTAGCCTTGGGATTGTAAAGGAAGGCACCAGCCCAACCCTTAGCCGAACCAAGCACGTCGGAGTTCGAGAAACCACCGCAGAACACAATCATGTTCACCTCGTCGAGCGTTTCGCGACCGGCAATCAAGTCGGTCATCGTCACGTCCTTCACGTCGAATCCTGCCAGATAAAGGGCGTAAGCCATTTCGCGTTCACCGTTCGTACCCTTTTCGCGGATGATAGCAGCCTTGATGCCGCTGGCTTCGCGACGGTCGGGGTTCAAACCGAGTTGAGCGAACGAGCCTTCGAAGTCCTTGCGCAGGTTAAATTCAACGGGCTGCTGCTTGTAGTTTTCAAAACGCTGTTTGGCACATCCGTTCATGCTCTGCTTCGTATCGAGCAGGTAAGAAGTTTCGTACCAGATGTCGCGCAGGTAGTCGATGCCGAACTGGTAAGTAGCATCGTCGAAGGTAACCATGATTTGGCGTTCTTCGGCAGGCTTACCCAGTTTTACGTAGCCCACACCGGCTTCGTCGAGCAGTTCCTTAAATTCCTTTTTATGTTTGTCGGCCACCTGAACCACCACGCCGGGATTTTCGGCAAAGAGGAGCTTCACGAGGTCATTCTGTGCAAATTTGTCGAGACAAATGTCCATACCGCCTTCGGTATTGGCAAAGGTCATTTCAAGCAACGTGGTAATCAAACCACCGGCCGAAATGTCGTGACCGGCCAACAGCAAACCGCGGTTCACCAATTCCTGCACAGCGTTAAAGGCATCGCGGAAATAGTCGGGGTTCTTCACCGTGGGCACGTCTGAACCAACGAAGCCGCGGCTCTGTGCAAAGGCCGAACCACCAAGACGGAGTTCGTCGAACGAGAAGTCGATGTGGTAGAACGTAGACTTGGCCTTGTTCTTCATCACAGGTGAAACCACCTTGCGCACATCGCTCACTTCGCCACCGGCACTAACGATAACCGTACCCGGAGAAATGATTTTTTCGCCGTTGGGATACTGCTGCGAAAGCGACAATGAGTCCTTACCCGTGGGCACATTGATTTGCAGTGCGCAGCAGAAGTTGCTGAGAGCCTCAACACCCTTGTAAAGGCGGGCGTCCTCACCCTTTTGCGAGCGGCAGGGCCACATCCAGTTGGCAGAAAGCGAAATGCTGTCGAGACCTTGTGCCAGGGGAGCCCAAACGATGTTGGTGAGCGATTCGGCTACTGAAAGCACCGAACCGGCTGCGGGATCGGCCAAACCGGCCTGCGGAGCATGACCCAGCGCCGTAGCAATACCCTTGCGTCCGCGATAGTCGAGTGCTACCACACCGCAGTCTGACAAAGGCAACTGCAGTTCGCCCTGGTTTTGCTGACGGGCCACCTTACCGGTTACCGAGCGGTCTACCTTGTTGGTGAGCCAGTCCTTACATGCCACAGCTTCGAGCTGAAGCACGCGGTTGATATATTCGTCGAGCTGTGCAGCATCGTACGTTACATCCTTGTATTTACGTTCAACGGTTTCGTCCACCATCACCGTCTTGGGTGAGTGACCGAACATTTGAGCAACGTCGAGGTCGAACGGACGCTTACCGTCGGCCTGTTCGAAGGCAAAGTGAGCATCGCCCGTGGTTTCGCCCACCACATACATCGGGGCGCGTTCGCGTTCGGCAATCTGGCGTACGTGGTCGAGGTGTTCTTCCTGAATGAGCAAGCCCATACGTTCCTGGCTTTCGTTGGCAATGATTTCCTTGGCCGAAAGCGTCGGGTCGCCCACGGGCAGACTCTTCATGTCAATCAGTCCACCGCATTCTTCAACGAGTTCCGACAAGCAGTTCACGTGTCCGGCTGAACCGTGGTCGTGAATAGAAACAACAGGGTTCACTTCTTCTTCGCAGAGGGCACGCACCAAGTTGTTGGCACGCTTCTGCATTTCGGGGTTCGCGCGCTGCACGGCATTGAGTTCGATACCGCTTGAATAGCGTCCGGTATCAACCGAGCTGACAGAGCCACCGCCCAAACCGATGCGATAGTTGTCGCCACCCACCACAACTACTTTGTTACCCTTGACAGGAGTACCCTTCAAGCAGTCGCGCTTCGTGCCGTAGCCCACACCGCCGGCCAACATGATTACCTTGTCGTAACCATACTTTTCGCCGTTTTCCTGGTGTTCAAAGGTAAGCACCGAACCCGTGATAAGGGGCTGACCGAATTTGTTACCAAAGTCTGAAGCACCGTTCGAAGCCTTGATCAGAATTTGTTCGGGCGTCTGATAGAGCCACTGACGTACGGGCAAAATTTCCTCCCATTCGCGGCCGCCGTCAAGACGGGGATAAGCGGTCATATACACAGCCGTACCGGCAATGGGCCATGAGCCAACGCCACCACCCATACGGTCGCGAATTTCGCCACCCGTACCGGTCGAAGCACCGTTAAAGGGTTCAACCGTTGTGGGGAAGTTGTGCGTTTCGGCCTTGAGCGAAATCACACTTTCGATGTCCTTCACCTGGAAGTAATCGCTCGTTGAGTGGTCGGCCGGAGCAAACTGTTCAACCACAGGACCTTGCGCAAAGGCCACATTGTCCTTGTAAGCCGAAATAATTTGGTGCGGATTTTCCTGCGTCGTCTTTTTAATCATGGCAAAGAGCGACGAAGGCATTTCCTTGCCATCGATGATGAACGAGCCACCGAAAATTTTATGACGGCAGTGTTCCGAGTTAATTTGAGCAAAGCCAAACACTTCCGAGTCAGTGAGCTGACGTCCGAGTTGTTTTTCCACGCCGTGCAAGTATTCGATTTCAGCAGGCGAGAGAGCCAAACCTTCCTGTTCGTTGTAAGTTTCGAGGTCAGAGATATACTCGATAGGAGCCGGCTTGATATCCACGGTAAAGATTTCCTGATTCAAACCCTCGTACATACGTTGCAACATCGGGTCATGTTCAGCATCCTTATCCTTTACGGGGAAGTATTCTTCGATACGCGAAATGCCGTTGAGATTCATGTTTTGGGTAATCTCTACAGCATTTGTACTCCACGGCGTAATCATTTCACGTCGCGGTCCTACGTACCAGCCCTTCAGCGTCTTAGCCTTTTCGAGCGCAGCTCCACCATAAAGCCAGCAGAGTTCATTCACTTCGTCGTTCGAGAGTTGATGGTCCACTTCCGTGGCAATCACGCTCTGTTGCGGTGTTTTAAAAAACAGAATCATATCGGGTATATATTTGGTTTCTCAAAATTGCTCAACAAGGGGTATGAAGAAAACAGCACTTCACGCGCACGCGTACGCATATATATATAATAATAGTAAGGCGCACCATACCGAATGTATCTGTGCGTCGCAGGGGTCATTTTCTGTTCCCTTATTTTGCAAAAAACTTGCGTTTATGCAAAGTTACGGTTTGTAAGTGGTTATTGAAAGAAAAACCGCGTTTTTTTTCACCAAATTGTCGTATCTGCTTTTATTTTTTTAATTCTGCAACGATTTATGTCCGAAAAGTAGACAATAATAAGAAAACGGTCGGAATGCCGCTCTCCCCCATCAAAGTGCTTGAAATCGTTGTATGCTGCTTAGCATTCAGCGGCTTTAAAGAACCACACCTCCACCCTTCCCTTCCGTTACTACACCTCATTACCTGTTTTTTCAACGACCATCACCCACACAAATCAACCCCTCTATCCACTCGCTATCTTTTAACAATTCCCTTAACAAGATTAAAACACAGTAGTTCGCCCCTGCGTTCATTTCAGAGCGCAACAGGCGTACTTTTAACCAAGCTAATAGGATTTTTGAAAACGCTGATTATCAGCAATTCCGACTTTATTGAAACTAGCTCGGAACTTTTTTCAACAAGCTCGGAACTAATTCACACAAGCTCGGAACTAATTCGCACAAGCTCGGAACTAATTTCGACTAGCGCGGAAGTAATTCATCTTCTACGCCGCTCAATCAGTAAACCTGCTAAAAAACGCCCCCGAACGTTTCTTCCATTTTTACAATCTTTTCACTTACCAAGAATTTCTCCATTTAACAGGTCGGGTGCAAAGGTTTGTAAAATCAGAGTTCGTTCCATGATACACAACAAGCAGTTCTCCGTTTTCATCAACCACTTGCGACGATTCGTCTGAATCCTGCCAATCGCCAAACCAGTTTTTAAACTCCTCTGTACGAACTTAATAGGTGTTCCGCGTATTCGTAAGCCGTTTTAACAGTATTCCTTATTTATTCATTCTGCGTTCTTTGACATTTTGCTACAACAGAAAGTAAGGCAGGTAGGCCTGTCTGAAACACGCATGCGGTGTTGGGGGTTACACCCTGTTTCCACTCAGTAGACATTTCATAAGGGGAAAGCCGACTCTCTGAAAATATCATGAAAAAATTCGGATTCCGGCTTATCCTATCTGGGGAATCAAAACCGGGTGGGCCTTTAGAGCTTTGAAAGGAAAATGAAGCTATTTCCTACTCTAAATTATCTGACGCTTGATTTGATCTTGAACATGGAGCAAAAAAAATCTCGACTTTCGATTACCATTCCGGTTCATCGAAAGTCGAGATGTACTTAGTCATCAAGTATATATGCTTCAGAAAATCACTTACCTTACCTTCAAAGGTACGCCGGCGCGGAAACTGGTTGCCACGGTGGTGGCATCGGCTGCGGGCTGCATGGGGTAAAGCAACAATACGGAGCGGGCCGAAAAGTAACGCTCTATCTGATCGGGCAGGCGTTCCAAATAATTGTGATAGGAAATAGTGCCGCGACGCGCACAAACGAATACGGCCAAATGGTCGGGACGGGTGTCGTGCGCCAATGGTAAGAGGTCGGTCCACGACACGTATTCGTGATATATAGCTTGCAAATTGGGTTCGTGCTTGTCCCAATACCGCTTCATGGCGGCCAACGTGTCGGCACAACCATGCACTTCAACACCACAACTTATTTGGCGCGTAAGCAGTGCCAATCGTTTCATCCAATGAATAAATCCCTGCTCAAATTCGGCCTTGTGGGGCACCAACAGATGAATGTGGCGCACGGTATTGATGGGAATGATGGCGCGATAAATCATTACCTGGCGCTCGACGGCCGTAAGAAGGTCGGTGCTGAGTTTACCGTAGAACGAATCGGTGAGGCGTGCTTTTTGGTGCAGACCCAACACGAGGTCGGATATGGCATTTTCCTTCACCGTATGCGATATACCACTGACCACATTGACCGACCAACGGCTGAAAGTTTGGATTCGCACATTGGTTGAAGCGGCCATTTTTTCGGCATTTTCAAGCAGCTGCAAACCCTGCTGGCGCGCCGAAGGGTCGCCTTCGAGCACAATATTCACAGCCATGAGCGGAGCTACTTTATTGGGCGTTCGCATCATGAGTGCCAGGTTGACAAGCGGGGGCATGGTTTCGGGATTGTTCAGGGCTATGAGAATGCGGTCGGGCGAGTCCATGCCCGAATCGGGCGAGGTGTTAACCCCGGCACGCTGCTGCAATACAAGGCGACGCGAGGTGTGTTCGGTGACGAGCGAACTGACGATGCAGGTGACGAGTATCAGGGCCATGGCGCCGTTGAGTACGTCCTCGCCCAACAGGCGGCTACCGTCGGGAAGAATGATGCGGTAGCCCACAAGCACTACGGCCAAAGTGGCGGCGGCACGTGAGGCACTGAGGCCGAACATAAGGTTGCGTTCGTCGGCCGACATGCGAAACATTTTCTGGGTGAAAAAGGAGGCAAGCCATTTACTGAGCAATCCGACTACGACCATAACGGCGGCTATGATAATGGCTCCGTCGTGATCGATAAGGGCACGGAGATTGATGAGCATACCCACACCGATAAGGAAATAGGGAATGAACAGGGCATTGCCCACAAACTCAATGTGACTCATCAACGGCGAACCGGGAGGTATGAGGCGGTTGAGCACCAAACCTACGAGAAAGGCTCCGAGAATACCCTCCATACCGACAAATTCCATGAGGCCGGCGCCGAGGAATACAAGGGTGAGCACAAAGACGTACTGCACGACGCTGTCATCGTAACGACGGAAAAACCAGCGGCCTAAACGGGGGAAGGCATATATAATAAGGAGTCCGAGCAGTATGACTTTAACCACCAGCCACACCCAGTAAAGCCCGGTGACGTTTTCTTTCATCATACCGCCTACGACGGCTAACACCAGGAGGGTCAGAGTATCGGCCACAATGGTTCCGCCCACAGCTATACTGACGCTGGTGAGGCGCGACAGACCATAGCGAAGCACAATGGGATAGGCCACGAGGGTGTGCGAGGCGTACATGGCGGCCATGAGTATGGCGGCTGCGGCACCGAAACCGAGCAGGGCTGTGTTGGCCACATAGCCTAAGACCATGGGAATAATGAAACCCAACAGACCCAGGGCGGCGGCGCGCCCCTTGATGCGCTGCACATCCTGCAGGTTCATTTCAAGGCTGGCCAAAAACATGATGTAATAAATACCGACCTTGCCAAAAAGTTCGAAACTGCTGTCGCGCTCTAACACGCCGAAACCGTGAGGACCGACGAGTATACCCGCAAAAATCATGCCCACTACCGAGGGGATGTGGAGGCGTTCGAGCAGCATGGGGGCGAACAGTATGATGGAAAGTACGGTAAAAAATATCCAGGTAGGGTCGGTTATGGGCACGGGCGTAAGGTTTTAAAAGAAGAAAACTATTTGGAAAACTCAACGCAAATGCCAGACTAACTGCCGGATTGCCCGAAATGGCAAAAGCAGCTTACTGGGGGGAGGGCATTCGGTGTAATGGGCAAAATTGCAAAAAATATTGGACGTAGGGGCGGTTAACGGAGTTAAAATTAACACGAAGAGGTATTTTTAGCCAGAGAATGTGGCAAAAAAGTTGTACCTTTGTGTCGCTTGAATACGTGTTTTTATCCCAACAAAAATGTCAATTATATCTACATTTCCGGGTCTGCGGCTCCTGGTGTTGCTGTGCTTCCTGACAACACTGAGCGGCCGGGCGCAAAACGCCGACAAGGATTTTTATGCCACAGAAATTCCCGATAGCATTTTCCGGCTGATGCAGAATCGGAGTTACAAAAAGAACTGCACCGTGAAGCGCAGCAGTCTGCGCTACGTTTGCGTAAAACACTTCGATGCCGAAGGACGCGAACACCGGGGCGAACTGGTGTGTCACCGCGACATTGCGACCGACTTGGTCAGCATATTCCGGGCACTGCATGCGGCACACTACCCTATTGAGCGCATGCGGCTGATTGACCACTATGAGGCGGACGATACGCGCTCTATGACGGCTAACAACACTTCGGCCTTCAACTTCCGCTACATTGCGGGTACCCGAAAACTGTCGAACCACAGCTACGGAAGGGCCATCGACATTAACCCGCTTTACAACCCCTTTGTCAAGGCTAACGGCAAGGTGGAACCGGCTGTTGCCAAACGCTACGCAAATCGACAGGCGGCATTTCCATACAAAATCTCGCGCAATGACCTTTGCTACCGCCTGTTCCGACAGCATGGTTTCACCTGGGGCGGCGATTGGCGGCATTCCAAGGACTATCAGCACTTCGAAAAGAAAATCACACCCAAAAAATGAAGAAGCGGTGAATTTTAACACAAACATCGAAAAACTGTGTACCAAATATTTGCACACAAACTAAATTATTCGTAAATTTGCAAGCAAGAATGAGTGAGGGGCTTTCAGTAAGTTCCTCACTTCTTTTTTAATTATTTCAACACATCCATAACAATTTCAAAAGCCATGGGCCACAATGTGCAATATGTGACAAAAGGGCGTGGCTGGAAATTGAATCAAAAGAATGATCGACAAGAACTTTGTAAAGAATCTGGTAGACCAGTGGTTGGAAGGTAAGGATTACTTTCTGACCGACTTGACCGTAAGCTCTGACGACCGCATCGTCGTGGAGATTGACCACGAAGAAGGGGTATGGATTGAAGACTGCGTAGAACTGAGCCGTTTCATCGAAAGCCACCTGAATCGTGAAGAGGAAGACTTCGAACTCGAAGTCGGCAGCGCAGGCATCGGACAACCCTTCAAGGTTTTACGCCAGTATGAAATTCACTCGGGCGAAAAGGTTGAGGTGTTAAGCTGCGACGGACGCAAACTCAAAGGAGTACTCGGAAATGTTACTCCCGAAGGATTTACGCTCACCATCGAAGAAAAGGTGCGCGAAGAAGGGGCCAAACGCCCCAAACTCGTCAGCAGAGACCTTAGCTTTACGTATGCCGAGGTGAAGTGGACGAAGTATCTTATCGACTTTAAGTAAAAAATCTCACACACGCTCAAACATGGCTAAAAAACAAACTGAGACGGTGAGTCTCATCGAAACCTTTACAGATTTCAAGAAAAACAAGCATATCGACATCACTACCATGATCGGTGTGCTCGAAGAGAGCTTTCACAGCGTGATTGCCAAAATTTTCGGCTCGGACGAAAACTTTGACGTTATCGTAAACCCCGAAAAGGGGGACTGCGAAATCTATCGCAACCGTGTCGTTGTGGAAGATGACAACGTGGAGGACCCTAACAAGCAAATCGCTCTGAGCAAAGCACGCGAAATCGATCCGGACTACGAGGTGGGTGAAGATGTGGCCGAGGAAATCCATCTGGCCGACTTCGGACGCCGTGCCATCTTGACACTCCGTCAAACGCTGGCTAGCAAAATCCTTGAACTCGAACACGATGCGCTCTACAACAAATACAAAGACCGCGTGGGCGAACTCATCACGGCTGAGGTGTTCCAAACTTGGAAAACCGAAACCTTGCTCATGGACGAGGAAAAGAACGAACTTTACTTGCCCAAATCGCAGCAAATTCCTCGCGACTTCTTCCACAAGGGCGACAACGTGACAGCGGTTATCGACCGCGTTGACAATACGAACGGTAACCCGAAAATCTATTTGTCAAGAACGTCGAACGTGTTCCTGCAGCGCTTGCTCGAAAACGAAATTCCCGAAATCGCCGAAGGCTTAATCAAACTTTGCCGCGTGGCTCGCATCCCGGGCGAACGTGCCAAAATCGCTGTCGAAAGCTACGACGAACGCATCGACCCGGTGGGTGCCTGTGTCGGTGTAAAGGGTAGCCGTATTCACGGTGTCGTGCGCGAACTGCACAACGAGAACATTGACGTTATCAACTATACTTCGAACCCGCAACTCTTTATCCAGCGTGCACTGAACCCGGCTCAGGTGTCGAGCATCCAGCTCAACAACGAAGACAAAAAGGCTGACGTGTACCTGCGCCCCGAAGAGGTGAGCCTGGCTATCGGTAAAGGCGGTATGAACATCAAACTGGCTTCGATGCTTACCGAATATACCATCGACGTGTTCCGCGAAGTGGACGGCGAAAAGGAAACTGAGGATATCTACCTCAATGAATTTGCCGACGAAATTGACCAGTGGGTAATCGATGCCATCAAGGGTATCGGACTTGAAACGGCCAAGGAGGTGCTCAACGCACCGCGCGAAATGCTCATCGAAAAGGCTGACCTCGAAGAAAACACCGTCGACGATGTGCTGCGCGTGCTGAAAGCAGAATTCGAGGAGGATAACAATGCGCCTGAAGCTAATACGGCTACCGAAACTCCGGCTGCCGACGAAGCGGTTGCTGAGGCTGCTGAACCCGCAGAGGCTGAAGGCGACAACACTCCTGCCGAAGACAACGCAGGAAAGGAAAGTTAGTGGATTGAAGGATTGGGGAATATAAGGATTGAGGAATTTGCTTCTGGTCACACGGAAGAACCTGATGGATTTGCACACCGCGCACGCACCTATTGTAAACTGTAGGGCTTGACGCAAGGATGGCATACTTGATGGTACATACAGATTCCCCAACACGTTCAGCAGCATTTTCCCTTATCCCGAGCGAACAAGCGGTTGCACCGAAACATGAAACAAACCGCAATAACGGTGCGTAAATTGTTTCTGTGCAACTGTGGGTTCAACTCTTGCTTTCATTCCCAAACCTTACCTTTTTCATACCAATCCTCTATTTTCCAAAAACAAACTGCATGAGTATCAGAATAAATAAAGCAATCAAAGAATTTGGCGTCGGACTTCAAACCATAGCCGATTTCCTGAAACAAAAGGGCTGTCCCATCGACGATGAAAACAGCTTGAACCAAAAACTGGATGACAAGCAGTATAACTTGCTTAAAAACGAATACGGGGCTGACAAAAACCTGCGCGACAAGGCGGAGGAAATGCGACAGAACCGACAGGATAAAAAGCATGCACATTCTGCCCAGGATAGCAAAAAACAGGAACCGGAGATGATAAAAACTGTGGTGCCCGAAGATATGCGCCCAAACATCGTGGCAAAAGGAAAAATTGACCTCGATAACAACCATGCTAAAAAAGCTGTCAACAAACCTGCAGATAACACCACGAAACAAAAAGCTGAAAAAATAGCCGAACAACCCAATAAACAAATGGCTGACGACCACAAAGCACAACAAACTACTGAAAACGCTGAAGTAGTAAACAAACAGCTGAAAGCTGATAAAAACAACGAACGCCCCAGCGTTGAAGAACGTGCCAAATCTATCGGAGAAGAGGAAAACGGCGTGTTCAAACTCCATACGCAGAGTGAAATCACAGGACCCAAGGTGCTCGGTACTATCGACCTGAGTGCTATCAATCCTACAACGCGTCCGAAAAAGAAATCGAAAGAAGAACGCCGCAAAGAACGTAAAAACGGTCAGGCTGCCGGCGGACAACAGGGCAACAACGCACAAAATGCGCAGGGACAAAACGGACAGCGCAAAAAACGTACGCGCATCGGCAACGAACGCGTGGACGTGAACAATGCGGCTAACCAACCCAAAAATGCCAATGGCAACAACGGCAACAAACGACGCGACAACAACAATAACGGAAATAACCAAAACCGCAATAACCAGAACGGAGGACAAAATGCTTCGAAACGCAATGCCAAGGATCGTAACCGCAAAGCTAAAGAAGTAAAAGCCGAAGTTACGGAAGAAGACGTAGCCAAGCAGGTTAAGGAAACGCTGGCTCGCCTGACCAACAAACAAAAAGGCGGTAAGGGTGCAAAGTACCGTAAGGAAAAACGCGAAATGCAGCACGCTCGTGCCGAGGAGGAACGCCGCGAAGCCAAGGCTGAAAGCAAAATCCTGAAACTGACGGAATTCGTAACAGCCAACGAGCTGGCACAGATGATGGACGTGCCTGTAACGAAGGTTATCGGTACGTGTATGAGCATCGGCATCATGGTTAGTATCAACCAACGTATGGATGCCGAAACCATCGACCTCGTTGCCGAAGAATTTGGTTTCAAAACTGAATACGTATCGGCCGACGTACAGGAAGCCATTGCAGAAGAGGCTGACAATCCGGAAGATCTCGAACCCCGTGCACCAATTGTTACCGTGATGGGTCACGTTGACCACGGTAAAACGTCGTTGCTCGACCAAATCCGTAAGTCGAATGTCATTGCCGGTGAAGCCGGTGGTATTACGCAGCACATCGGTGCTTACAACGTAACGCTCGAAAACGGACGCAAAATCACCTTCCTCGACACACCGGGTCACGAAGCATTTACCGCCATGCGTGCCCGCGGTGCTCAGGTAACCGACATCGCCATCATCATCATCGCTGCCGACGATGACATCATGCCGCAGACCAAGGAAGCTATCAGCCACGCAGTTGCTGCCAATGTGCCTATCGTGTTTGCCATCAACAAGGTAGATAAACCGCACGCCAACCCCGACAAAATCAAGGAAGGACTGGCTGCCATGAACTTCCTCGTCGAAGAATGGGGCGGTAAATACCAGAGCCAGGACATTTCGGCCAAGAAAGGTCTGGGCGTAAGCGACCTGCTCGAAAAGGTGCTGCTCGAAGCAGACATGCTCGAACTCAAGGCCAACCCCAACCGCAAGGCTGTAGGTACGGTGATTGAATCATCGCTCGACAAGGGCCGTGGCTATGTAGCTACTGTGCTTGTGGCCAACGGTACGCTCCGTCAGGGCGACGTAGTGCTGGCCGGTACGAACTATGGCCGTGTAAAGGCTTTGTTCAACGAACGTGGTCAGCGCATTCAGGAAGTAGGTCCTTCAATGGCCGCCACCCTGCTCGGCTTCAACGGCGCTCCGCAGGCCGGTGACCAGTTCCACGTAATGGAAACCGAACAGGAGGCTCGCGAAATTGCCAACAAGCGCGAACAGTTGCAGCGCGAACAGGATCTCCGTACGCGCGAAGTTCTTACCCTTGAAAAGATTGGTAAACGACTCAAGATGGGTTCTTACCACGAACTCAACCTCATTGTCAAGGCCGACGTGGACGGTTCTGTCGAAGCACTCGCCGACTCGTTCATCAAGCTCTCGACCGAGAACATCGTCATCAAGGTTATCTACAAGGGCGTGGGTCAGATCAGCGAAAACGACGTTACCCTGGCTGCTGCTTCAGAAGCCATCATCGTTGGTTTCCAGGTACGTCCCTCACAGCAGGCACGCAAGCTGGCCGAGCGCGACGGTGTCGAAATCCGTCAGTACTCGGTAATTTACGATGCCATCGAGGACGTGAAGGAAGCTATGGAAGGTATGCTCGAACCCGTTATCAAGGAAGAAATTACTGCCAACATCGAAGTACGTCAGGTTTACCACATTTCCAAAGTCGGTTACGTGGCCGGTGCCTACGTGCTCGACGGTAAGGTGAAACGTTCAGACAAGGCTCGCCTTATCCGCGACGGTATCGTTATCTTCACGGGCGAAATCAATGCCTTGAAGCGCTTTAAAGACGACGTGAAGGAAGTTACGACAAACTTCGAATGCGGTATTTCACTGACCAACTGCAACGACATCAAGGAAGGCGACATCATCGAAACCTTCCAGGAAGTTGAAGTTAAGCAGAAACTCCAGTAATACCCTACAACACACCGGCGATGAAGACTCATTGCCCCGTGTAACAAGCTAGAAAAAGAGACAAATGCCCGCAAAACGAGCGTTTGTCTCTTTTTTTGTACCCATTCCGCAAATCACGTCAGAATAAAGTTGTAATTTTGCAGTTGTCGGACTACATATTCGGCAATTTGGCTGACAAAATATTACCAAACCAACCAATCGTTTGCCAAAGCGTAAATCACGTTTGGCACACACCTTGTCAGCCCATCTAAACACTACACGAAACCCAAACACTACACGAAACAAAACTAACACATTATATATTATAGGATATGAATGTAGCCATTGTGGGCGCCAGCGGTGCCGTGGGCCAAGAATTTTTGCGCGTATTGGCCGAACGCGAATTTCCGATTGACAATCTGCTGCTCTTTGGTTCAAGCCGCAGTGCAGGAAACACTTACACTTTCCGTGGTAAGGATTACACCGTGCAGGAACTCAAACACGGCGATGCGTTCAAAGGCGTTGACGTGGTGTTCACCTCAGCCGGTGCCGGCATTTCAAAGGAATACGAAGCCGACATTACCAAATACGGTGCGGTGATGATCGACAACTCTTCGGCTTTCCGCATGGACGAAGATGTACCCTTGGTAGTACCTGAATGCAACGCTGAGGATGCGCTGAACCGTCCGCGTGGCGTTATTGCCAACCCTAACTGCACCACCATCATGATGGTAGTAGCTTTGCAAGCCATCGAACGTCTTAGCCACATCAAGCGCGTACACGTGGCATCCTATCAGGCTGCAAGCGGTGCCGGACAAGCTGCCATGGACGAACTCATGGAACAGTACCGTCAGGTGCTCGCCGGCGAACCCGTAAAGGTTGAAAAGTTTGCATACCAGTTGGCATTCAACCTCATTCCGCAAATCGACGTATTCCAGGACAACGGATACACGAAGGAGGAAATGAAGATGTACAACGAAACGAAGAAAATCATGCACACCGACTGCCTCACTTCGGCCACCTGCGTGCGCGTGCCTTCACTCCGTTCACACTCCGAGGCCATTTGGGTCGAAACCGAAAGTCCCATCGAAGTGGAAGATGCCCGCCGTGCTTTTGCCGAAGGCGACGGACTGGTACTCATGGACGATCCCGCCAAGAAGGAATACCCCATGCCGCTCTTCCTCGCAGGCAAAGACCCCGTTTACGTAGGCCGTATCCGCAAGGATTTGGCTAACCCCAACGGACTTTCATTCTGGATTGTCAGCGACCAGATTCGCAAGGGAGCAGCACTCAATGCCGTACAGATTGCCGAATACCTGATTAAGGTGGGCAACATCAAGTAAAGCACCCAGTCATCTGTCGATTCTCAAAGATCAGATATAGAAGTCGTCTAAACTTTTCTGACGAAGATTTGATTTGGAGATTTATCTCTTCTAAATTCAATCTTCACCTTTCTTTTTGGCCGTTTTTTGACCTTTCATCAGTCGTGTAGCTCGCTACACTCCTTCTTCAAGGCCCAAAAAAGCCTCAAAAATTAAGGCAAATCTTGAATTTCATAAAAGTTCAGACGACTTCATACAAAAAAATAGACACGAAAGGCGAACGCGCAAAAAAACTTGTCATTTTCTTGCGCAGTTCGCCTTTCGTTTTTACATTTACACGAGATAATAACTTACTTACCCAAAAACCTATCACATTATGAGCAAAAATTCCTACAACTACTCCGGTGTTGATTCAAACGCTGTAAAGAAAATCATCATTGCCATTATCATCCTGGCATCGCTGGGCATTGCCACGGCTTTTATCCTGCCCTGGTACAATGTATGGCGACAGGAAATGGAAGGAAAGGCTGAATTTGCCAAAGCGGAACAGAACCGCAAAATCAAGATTGAAGAGGCCAAGGCAAATTTGGAATCGGAAAAGCTGAACGCACAGGCCGAAATTGAACGTGCCAAGGGTGCTGCTGAGGCTATTCGCATTGAAAATGGCAGTCTGACTCCCACTTACATCCAGTATCTTTGGGTACGTCAGCAAGGCAAATCAGACGACAAAACGGTGATTTACGTGCCGACTGAAACCAACTTGCCCATTCTCGAAGCTAACCGCCTGAAAAATTCCACCGGTAGCAAGGAGTAATCAAACGACTGCGGTGCTGAAAGCAAAAGCGAACTCGCACAATGCTTACTGCATGAACAGCAGAAATAAGCTAAAGCGCGAAAACCGCTCTGACGAACTAAACCGCAGCAACGAACTCCAACCTCTTCAGCCCAAAAGCGCAAGGTAAAGCCCAACGACACAGATGTGTTTCAGGCAGGCCTACCTGCCTTACTTTCTGTTGTAACAAAATGTCAAAGAACGCTGAATAAATAAGGAATATTGTTTTTTCATCCGTTTAGGCTGACGTACAGTTTATCCATACTGTTGCGCAGCCTTTACATGGTTGATGCAAAGATACAACACGCACCCCCCGAAATCCAAATTTTTTCGGCACCTGATATCGCACCTCGAAAGTTTTCCACACCCTCAAAGGTGCATTCAGCCCTTTATTTATCGGCATTCCGGCACGTTTTCCACACACAAAAAAAAATGAAATCGGGATATGCCATTTTAAGTATGTGTTCCTATTTTTATAGGGCTGTTCGGTAAAACTTTTATGCCCTAATTGATATTTTATTTTTCTCAGACAGCCGAAACAATCATTGAAACAGGGGCTTGTCAATGCATAAAAGTTATGCCGGAAAGCAATAATAAAAAAGCAGGAAACTGCCGCCAACAAACTATGTGGCGGCAGTTCTTTTTTTGTATCAGTAGATGTTCAGTTTATGCTATAATAAAAACGATATTACAGCGATGAAATTCATTGATTTGCCAAAAGAATACCGTGTGGATATACTTGACAGTATTTCCTCAAAATTGAACATCCGCCAGCGGGAGGCCATAGAAAAGGATACGGTGGGTCAACGGCAATTCTCCGTGCCATGTTCGGTTTACCTTACGCCGACCATTTGTGACCTATAGGTCTAAATTGTCCATACCGAACGTAAGGAAACAAAAACCCCCATGCTACCTTCAAACGAGGTGCATGGGGATTTTCAGTTATACAAATATATGTGTGGTTTTGATATTAGAACTGGTAACGGTGGTCAACCAACTTGGCTTCGCGGAGCATCAAGTAGTTGAACACAGCCTGGTAAGCACGCTGGCCAACCATTTGTGATACCTGCGACATTTCGGCCTTTTCGTCGAACTTCTCAGGCGTTTTGCTTTCGCCCGTTACATTCAGCACGTAAACTGCAGCTGAACCCTGAACAAGGGCTGAACCCTTGCCTACTGCCGTCTTGGCAATAACACCGGCCAATTTGGGCTCGGGCACGTTTACACCGGCAACCATGGGATAACCTGCAAACGTTTGGTTAGAGAGTGAATCCATAACGGCACCCTTCACCTTTTGCATATCGGCAACAGTCTTTACGTTCTTTGCCATAGCCATGGCCTTTTCAGCCTTCTTCTGCTGCTTCACAACCGTCGTAAGGAACTGCTTCACATCAGCGTTGTTCCAAGGCAGATAGCCTTCGTCGTTAACAGTTTTCACGATGGTCAGCACCAAGTGGTCGTTGGCACGTCCGCATTCGTAGAGGCGTGAAACATCGCCAGCCTTAGCTTCGTCGAAAATCCAGCGAGCGCAATCCTTGGCCTGTGAGCCACCGATACGCTGAGGAATGATATTTTGCATGGGGCTGTAAGCCGTGAGGTCAACCAGCATGTAACCATTCTTGGCAGCGTTCTTTTCGATAGAAGCAGCATCCTGGTTCTGAGCGAGGAAGCGGTTGAACTTGTTGAGTTCGTCCTCGTAAGTTTTCTTTGAGAAGTTAAGCGGACACTTCACCACAGCTACGTTGTACTTCGTAACCATCTTGCGGCGGTCGAGTACCTGGATTACAACGGCACCCTGTTCGCTGGTCATCATGGTGTTCGTGTTAGCAGGCGTCGTGTAGAGTTTGTTCAGGTAGTCAGCATTGTCCTGCGACATACCGAAGCTTTCGTACTGGCTTGAAGTAATCCAAACAGAGTCAGAACGCTGACCATACTTTTTGGCGAGTTCAGCAAACGAAGCACCACCGTTCAGCGCCTTCAGGATTGAGTCGGCCTGTGCCTTGCGAGCCTCGGGCGTAGAAGCCACAGCTGCAATCTGACGATAGAGGATTGAGTCGGGAGCTTCCTGCTTGGCAACGAGCTTCAACGTATTGATGGTGTTATCCTGTGCATTGTAGTAAGTAGCCTTTACGCTGCCCACTGCCATTGAGTCAAGGTTAGCGGCTACGTCAGGCATCTGGCTGAAAGCACGCTTGCTAAGGGCGAGGTTCGAGTACTGCACGGCTGAATTAGCATTGCGCAGAGCATCGTTAACGTTGGCACCTTCGCGAAGGAGTTTTTCAACAGCCTCAACCTTCTTGGTGAGTTCAGCACGGTCAGCAGCACTTGCCACTACGTTCACGTCGATCAGTTTGATGTCGCGCGTAGGAACAGGCGTATAGAAGCGTTCCTTGTACTGTTCGTAAGCAGCCTTCAAGTCTTCGTCGGTAACCTGAACATCCTTGTCGGCCACAGTGCTGTAAGGCAGAGCGGCAACAGCCACATTCTTCTGCACGTTACGTTCGTCAAAGTTTTCTTTGGCAGCAACCGGGTTCGAAGTAAAGCCCATGGCAAACAGCATGTTGTACTTGTTCATGAGCAATTCATCGCGAAGTTGCTTTTCGGTGATTTCCCAGATTTTCTTAATCATCTGGATTTGTTCAACAGCCTCAGCGTTCTGAGCCTGCTGTGCCTGCTGGATGGTTTTGCTGTAATCCTTCAGGAAGGTCTGAAGTTGAGCAAGGTCGAAACGGCCGGTTTGGGGATTACCGAAGATGGTAGCCACCATTTGAAGGCTGTTGGCCTGTCCCAGGCGGAGGGCTTCCTGCACTTCACCATCGGTTACATACAGACCAAGTTCATCGCATTCGTGCTTTACAATCTGGTTCTGTACAAACTGCTGCCACACCTGTTCGCGAATCTGTTCGTTCTGTTCGTCGGTGAGGTTACCATCCTGTCCCTGCATACGCATTTGCAGTTGGACTAATTGGCTCTGCTCTTCCACTTTGGTTTGGAAATCCTGAATGGAAAGCTTTTCGCCATACACTTCGCCTACTTGGTTTCTGTCCACCATTGAGGTTGTCTCAAGCGAGCGGAAGAACTCTTCGGCAATGAAAGCAAACAGGGCCAGGCCCAACACGCCCACAAGCAGGGCACCTTTGCTTCTGATTGTTTGTAATGCTGCCATTGATTTTTTGTATTTTGTTTTTTTTATTTATTCTCGTCGGTAGTGTTGCTCACGAGTTGCGGTTTGTGTTGTTCACAAGGTTACCACAGGTCGCGACAGGGCAGTCGCACGTACATAATGCGCCTAATGACGCGCAAAGATAATGCAAAACGAACACTTTAAAAAGAGAAAAGTTGTTTTTTTGGCTTCTCTGCCCGTTTTTACGGGCTTTCTTCGTCATTCTGCGCCACGAAGCAGTTTGTCAGCCTGATTTTGCAGTTATTCCTTACGCTCAATCGCCCCCAGTGCCTACCCTACTTTTTGCGGTGGCTCACAGGTGCTTCGCGCAGGGGTACCGTATCGGCCGGCGCCAACGTATCGGTGGTTTCGGACTGCGGTGCAACGGGTTCAGCTACAGAAGCCGTCGTTACCGAACCGCTCGGCATAAATCCCTTCGACTGCTTTACATGGTAACTCGTCAGCCTTTTGTCCACAATGCGTGCCCGGAACCAGTTACCCTCGATGGCTTGATTGGGTTCCACCAGTTTGGTGTAGACATTGCTCCACAGTTCGCCCGTATTCATGTTCCAGTAAAGTTCGTTCGTCGTAAGGCGCGTTTCGGCTTCCTCGTCGTATAGTTCGACATTGCCGCGCAGTTTCCACACCTTTTGGTCGTAGAACCATGCGCTGTCGGCGGTGATGTGCATGTTCACCTTGAACTTATCGTTGTAACGCTCAATGAATATGCCTTTCAAAAACTCCCACCTGGGCGGTGTGGTCTTGTCGTAAATGCGCCATTCCTCGGTAATGAACTTGTAACGCATGACGCCGGAATCAGAAATAAGTTTCGACACACCCCGAGTGACCATTACGGGCAGGGAATCGCGATTTTCGACGGCTGCCCCCATGGGCGGTGCCTCGCTGCCACAACTTGCCGACAACGAAGCAAGCCCCCCTATGAGGGAGGCTGCCAAAAGTATGCGTAGCGATGCGATAGGTTGATACATCGGCTATATGTAATTAGAAAGAGGAACCCGACACCTGGGGCCGGAAAGTTCCATTTTTTTATCAGTTAAAATATCAACAGGCACTGAATTATTCGGCCTTCCACTTCATGAACCAGCGTTCGTTGAACGAGAGGCCGATGCTGAAGCGCAAATAGTTTTCGGTAATCATGCCGGGCATTTTGGGCTTCACGTGTTCGTACTGTGCCGAAAAGTTTACAAACGAGCGGCTGTTATGGAAATTGATGATGGGCAATGAGGCTCCGATGCTGGCCATGTAACGCTCCGGTCCGTCAACACCGCCAATGCGTGTGTAGGGGCTGGTGTAGGCAAAACCTACGTTGTAGCGCACGCGCTGGCGCCAGCGCAATCCCTCCGGATTCTTCATATATTCGGCACCGAGGCTCACCTGATGCATGTCCTTAAACAGGCCCTTACCCGTTACATACGAGGGGGTGCCATAGGCATCGGTCACCACGGTGGGATATTTCACATCGGCCCATTTCTGCAAGGTGTAGTCCACACCTACGCGCAGTTGGTTATTGAAACTCCAGGTCAAACCCACGCCAAATGTGTGCGGCAGGGCAAAGGCATTGGCACAAGTCAGCGTGTCGCCGCCCGTAACGCCTGTAGTTCCCACCTTTTGATTGTAGTAATGTGCATTGCGGTTCACATCGTGTCCCAAGCCATATACCACACCGAGCGTCAGCGTATGTTTGGCATTCAGTTTTTGCTCGTACTGCAAACCGAAGTTGGCCTTAAACGTGCGCACGTCGGCATCGTAAGCCTGTCGGGTGGAATGAATGTTTGCATCGTCGAAGCTCATCAGCACCGTGTGCGAGAGTTCGCCCCACAAATAGCCCACGTTGAAACCCAACGAAAGGGGCTTAATCGGGGCCCAACCCAAACCGACATAGGCTTCGTGCAATCCGCCGTCGCCACTGAACTTATTGGTTTGCACCACCTCTTCGAAACCGTTTTTAATGGTTTCTTCCGAGCTTGTTTGGTATCCCACGGTGCTAAAAGGCATCAGTCCGACCGACATACCCAACCTGGGTGCCAAGCGGAAAGCTGCGTTCACATAGTCTACCGAAGTGTTGTGTGCATTTGTTTTGGCACTGCCTTGCTTAAAGTTACCGTTCTGCAGGGTCATACCCACGTCGAACAGGAAGCTCAGCGAATCGGTAGCCGAATACGAAGCCGGGTTTTTCGAGTTGATTTGTGTACCGTTGCGCATACCGTAAGCCGTGCCGGCCATACCTTTGTTAAAGGCATTTCCGCCATCGCCCAAAAGTCCGAAACCATAACGCGAGTAAGGCGAGTTACTACCGTTGGTTTGCGCCGTAGCCGTCAGTGCTGCCGTGGCCAGCATGGCGGCGGTGAGTATGTTGCGAAATGTTGTCATCAAGTGTAGTTATAAAAAAAAGGAAGAAAAATGGGGGTAAAGCTACAAGCAGTTATAGTTCAGAATGGCATTCAGCCCGATTTCTACCAGCGATTCGTTGCGTTCCACCTCCATTTCGTTGGCGAATCGGAATCCATTGCCACCGGTTATGAACACCACACCGTCGGGTTCATGACGTTTAAAGTCGCGTATGCAGCCCTCAATTTCGTAATTCATGCCTCGAATTACGCCGGCGCGGATAGCCGAAGGCGTATCGTATCCGATAGTCGGCACCCGTTCGTCGTTGCCCACCAAAGGCAGCAAGGCTGTTTGTTCATGCAGCGACCGCAAGCGTATGCCTAATCCGGGCGAAATGTTTCCGCCCAGGTAGTGTCCGTCGGCGCTGACATATTCATACGTCACGCAAGTGCCGGCATCGACCACCAGCAGCGGCTTGCCGGGAACGCACGCTGCAGCCCCTACGGCCACAGCCAAGCGGTCAGCGCCCAACGTCTCGGGCGTGCGGTAATCGCACAGCAGCGGTGTTGGGGTCAGTCCGGTAACCTTCAGCGTATTAGGAATCAAGTGCCTGATAGCCGCTTCCAAGTTTGGCAAAGGTTTGCCAACCGATGAGTAGGCACAAGCATCAATATCAAAATCCTCCACAATCATGGCGAGTCCATCAGTTGGCTCATTGCCCAAACGGCGATGCATTACGATTGCATTATCGTTCATTACGGCTACCTTCACCGTAGAGTTGCCAATGTCTACAATTAAATTCATAAAATATATATCGGTTTTCTCGAAAGCATTTCGGCCGCAACACGCTTTGTCTGCGACACGGCAAATACCCATTATATATAGGTGTAGGCATTTGCAGATGCAAAGTTAGTGCAAGCCGAGAGCTCTACCAAATAAAAAGCTTGTTTTTTATTTGGTAGGGCCGAGGCGCAGCCTAACTTCGATGAATATCAAAGTGACTGCAAGCCGAGAGCTCTACCAAATAAAAAGCTTGGTTTTTATTTGGTAGAGCCGAGGCGCAGCCTAACTTCGATGAATATCAGAGTGACTGCAAGCCGAGAGCTATACCAAACAAAAAGTTTGGTTTTTATTTGGTAGGGCCGAGGCGCAGCCTAACTTCGATGAATATCAAAGTGACTGCAAGCCGAGAGCTATACCAAATAAAAAGCTTGGTTTCGAACACTTGGCAACTGTACATTCACCTTTGCTACAAATGTTAAACGGCCATTGCTGTATGCGTGAAATTAAATTAAAAATAATCTGATTCATCTCGTATGCCTGGCAGTGGTTTTAGATAGAGAATCGACCATCGTAAAAATTTACTCCGCGATGCTTGAATTTAGTTCCGAGCTTGTCGAAATTAGTTCCGAGCTTGTTCGAATTAGTTCCGAGCTTGTTTCAACAATCTCGGAATTGCTGATAATCAGCGTTTTCAGAAGAAACTAAAAATCAGAGTATCGCCTACGGGCTTCACGCTGCAATGAACACAGAAATGGACTTTAAGTATTTAACTTTATTAGGATTCTTATTAAAATCTGGACGAACGTAACAAACACGGAAGGAAGTTGAAGCCCAACTGATAGCTCACCCAACAGATGCTAAACTGCTCACTAATTATGCCATACGATATGGGAACGTAATGCGTGAAAGGGAGTCAATGTGGTTTTTCACTTGAATATTACGCATACTTACAAAAAAATCTGCATCCCGCTTTTTCAAACGGAATGCAGATTTGTATTTTAAATAACTGCGCACTAAAACTTGCAGTTATTCTGTCGGTGATTTACGCTACTGAATTAGAAAGTAGCTTTCTGAGAGTAAACCTTGCCGTCAGCCTTCACGGTGATTACGAATACACCCTTGCCGAAAGTAGGCAGAGAGGCTTCGCCTTCAACAGTGGCGCTGCTAACGAGCTTGCCATCGAGGCTGTAAACTGCGGCTTCAGCCTTGTTGGCCTTTACAACGAAAGCACCATCAGCTACAGTGATTTGTGCAGCGTCTGCACCTACTTCTTCGATAGCTGAAGGAGTTGAAGTGGTGCTGGGAGCAGCCTGACGACCGGTTACAACAATACCCGTCTTGTTATCGATCAACATGGCAACCACCTTGAGGTTCTTTCTATCCTTCACCGTAGCGGGGATGTTTACCTTAGCCTTCACTTCAATCGGAGTGTTCTTGGTAGCAGCAGGCAGGTTGTCGGGATGTTGGCCATCGGCGTTGGTTACACCGCGAGATACGTGATCGTACGTGGGTTCTGACCAGTAGTTACCATTTTTATCCTTCTTACCGTCTTTCAACACTTCAATCAAATAGGGATCGCCTTCGGCCATGGCTTCAATAATCTGATCGCGAGTATAGCCGGGATTCACTTCCATATTCTGGTCAACCATGCCAGGCAGATAAGTGAGCTGTCGTACACCCGTAATGCCATCTTCGGTCAGTGCATAAACCATGCTATAGTCGCCAGCCTTCACGTCGAAGTCGAAATTGAGGGTGGTCGTTACGTCGATGGTCTTCACCAGTTTGTTAGCAGGAGCAGCGCCTACTTTAATCGTCATGTCAGCCTCACAAACGTCTGAAGTTGCAATTTTTTCAGCCGTAGGAACAGCGTCGAAATAGGGGTGACCCTGATATTGGCGGTTAATGAGCGCAGTGGGGAATTGATTAATACCCATCTTGGCATATTCTGCATCGTGCATGGGGTCCTGCAGCTGCTGTGAGAAGTGACTGTGAGCGGCAATCAGCACCACTTCGTCGCCGTAAGTGTCGTGCAAACGCTTCATACCGGCAGCACCGAAGGGGCAGTAGCCACAACCTACGCTGGTAAACTCTTCGACAACGGGGGTACGCTTGTAACCCTTTTCCATCATTACGACGTTGTAGGCCAATTCGTTATCTTTGTTGTCGGCATACTCATCGGCTACGGTGTTTACCTTTGTGATGGTGAATTTACCTTCTTTGGCACCTGCGGCCTTACCCACAGCAGCTTGCAGGTTGAAAGTACCTACGCTATAGAAAGGCATGGGTTTTTCGAATTCGAACTTGTTCGTCTTGGTTTCACCATCGCATTCGAACTGGTATTCAAATGAAGATACGGGATCCAAGCCCATGTTGGTCATGCTCACCTGTACGTCGCCACCCTTACCGGCTACGTTAGCGCGTACCACACCGCTGCTAACAGCCATCATGTCGTTGTCCTTGATGGTAGAGTTACCCTGCGTCTTAACCACAATGTGCGAAGCCATAGTAACCGTAGTTGCGCCATCAATCGACCAACCGGCATTAGCAATTGACTCACCCAACTGCAATCCTCCGTTAACAAAACCGAAGAAGCTAAAGCCATAGCCCTGCTGAGTGTTGTCAAGGTAACCCACTGCGTTCAACATGGCAGGATTCGACACCTGTTCGGCAAACCAGCCAATCATCAACATTTTTTCTTCGCCGGTAATTTCGTAATCGCAAGGAATTTGGTTAACATTTATCTTTTTTCCCTGAATGGTCTTGATGTTGTTGAGTGTTTCAGACTCCCAAACCACAGCCACTTTGCCTTTAACAGGGTCTGCTTCAAGAATTACCACGTGAACATTGCGGTAGCTACCTTCGGCAGCAACAAACTGAATTTCGCTGATGGTGTTACCCTTCAAGCGCGAAATCATATCCTGAAAATAAGTTTGATAGAAACCATAACCAGTGAGTCCGGTAACGGCACCAAGTTGAAGTTGACCAGTATAACATTGGGTGGCCTCGTCACCATTTACCTGGTAGCTGAGTTCCTTGTGCGAACGCTTGGCATCGTCAATGCGCAAATCGCGGTTGAGCGACAAGCTATGAAGTTGCTTCATACCCGAAGCATCAAATTGCAAAGCCTTGTTGGGCTGAAGAGCCTTGGCAGTAATTTGACGATGGCTGGGAACCATACGCTGGGCAGTCATCGACAAGGGAGAAACCTGAGCTGTAGCTGCAGTGGTCAACATACCGGCAGCAGCAAGTGTGAGTAAAAGTTTATTCATAACACAGTAGGTTTTAGTAAAACTTCTATTATATAATTGAGTATTTATGCTTGGAATATCAGACAAAATGAAAAGTGGCATGCCGCATTTGTGTTATTTTGGTTAGGTCAAGAAGCAAATGCATTGTGCCAAGTAATTTTGGTTGTCTGTTTGGCAAAGGTACTTACTATTTTCTATTATGCAAATAATTCAAGCATCTTTTTGTAAGAAATGTTCATTTTCTTTTAAATATGCGCATATTCAGCAGAAATGCAACGTTTTTTTGCTTTTCAAGACAAACCTGAAATTCATGCTGCGCACTACTCCGTACAAAGCACTTCGCACACTTTGTCTTGAAAACGACGCCCCATCGACAAACGCGACACACCCTGATTCAGTATGCTGAAACACAGTGTGTGCCCATTGGGAGCTGTGCAATAACCTGCCAGCGAACTCACTCCTTCGACGCTACCCGTTTTGGCTCGCACATTGCCTGCAGCCTCGGTTTGCTGCATGCGGCGACGCAGTGTGCCGTCGGTACCGGCTATGGGCAACGAACGGAGCAGGGGGTCGTAGATGTCGGGGTTGCGATAGGCAAAAGCCAGCAACCGGCCGAGTAATTCGGCACTCAGGTAATTGTAGAGCGAAAGGCCCGAACCATCGGCAAACTGGTAATCGTCGGGATTCAGCCCCGTGGCTTCAACCACCGTATGAATGCGCCGAACGGCCTGTTTGCGCCCGGCACCGTCCTGTTTGCTTGCTGCAGCCAACTGATAGAACAGAGATTCGGCCATCGAATTGTCGCTGTCCTTCATCATGGGGTGCAGCACACCGTCGATGGGGTGCGAACGCCGACACACGCAGACCACGTCGGCCGGCACTTTCTCGAGTTTCGTAAATCCGTTCCACGCCAGTCCGCTGCTGTTAAGTGCCGTGGTCAGGCGGCTCACGAACTCGTCTTTGTTGCAGTAAAGCAAGGGGGTGAGGGGCACTTCATCATCGTCCCAACACCAACCCCAGCCCCATTGTTTGCTGTCCTTCATGCTCACATCAAGGCGTACTGCACCGTCGATACTTTTCACACCCAAACGCTTCAGCTGCTGCACCATGGCTTCGAGGTCGGAGGCATCGAACAGCGGGTCGTAGCCGCCACGAATCCACACCCGGGCCTTACCGCCGCCCAGTTCCTGCACATAGAGGTCGGTGCTGAACTGATAGTCGGCCCCTAAATGATAAAGGGCGGCCACGGCTGTCACAATTTTTTCGGTCGACGCCGGACGCATCCGCTGTTTTTCGTTGTGGGCAAACAGGAGTTCGTTGTCGGTTAGGTCGTAAACATAAAGTGCCACTTGCGAATGGTCGAATAGTTCGTCGTCGAGCAGCGAAGTGAGGCGTTTCTTCACCGAATAGCGTTGCACGGCCTCAACCTTTTCGATGCCGGGCTGCACAGCGTGGCTGTTTTTCAACAGTATGGGAGTGGCTGCGGACAAAAATGCCGTGGGCAAACAGCAAGTGAATAATATGGAAGCAAACAAACGTTTCATGATGGGATAAATAGGATGTGAGTATGAAGAAGAGAATGAGAATGCGGTCATTGGCATAATTCTGTCAGGCATTCTTCCGCGAAGTTAGCAACTTTTGCCCAAGTATGGCTGTCTTATGGGCAAAACGTAAGCGTTAAGGCTGTTTTTTAAGTAGGTGTTCAAAATTATTTTTACATTTGAATTGCGTTATTGTGCCGTAGTTGTTTGTTCTGTGCGAAGGAGCATAGCGGGCTATGTGACTGAGCGCAGGGCAAACAAATGCGGTGCAAGAACGTAATGCAAAGTAAAAATACTTCGATAGAATTATATAAAATAATTTTGAACACCTACTTAAAATGCCACGAACGAAACAAGCGTGAATAAGCGTGATTTTTTAAGACGGCTTGCTATCGGGTCAATAGCGAAAAACGTAAACCCGAAATGTTTGCTGAGGGGGTATGCATGAAAAATGCCATCGGGAGGCTCGGTTGATGGCCCAAAAAAAGACCCGAGGTTCATATCAATAAACCTCGGGTCCTTTCCTTTTAATATTAAATTAGTGCAAGTGGCTTATTTCAGCACCTTTTCGCCATGGTTGGTTATAAAGATGCCCTTCGTGGGATTCGCTACGCGACGTCCCTGCAAGTCGTAGTAAATCGTAGGCTGCTGATTGTTGTCTACCGTCGGAGCTGTGATACCTACTGCAATGTCGAGCTTTTCGAACGTCCAGATAGAAGCACCCCAATCCTTGGGCTTCATAATCACATTGTTTGCCCAGTTGCTCGGGTTCGTGTACCAGCTCAATGCGCCTGTTTCCTCAACAATGGCAATGCCGCTCTGTCCCTGGTCGGTGGTAATTTCTTCGAGCATCCAGTCGTAATCCTTACCCATCATCACATTGGCATCAGCCGTTGTATTTGCCGGATAAGCCATTTTACCAGTCTTGGCATTGGTCAGTTTCACTGAGCCGTCGTTGTTTTTCTTAACCACCCAGTAGAAACTCTTGTCATTGTTTACCAAAGTTTTCGGAGCTACGTTGCCCGAAGCATTCACCGCTGCATAGTAATTGGTGAAGTAAGCATTGCGAATGCGGTAGTAGTAACCTTCGTCCAATCCTTCGGCAGCCGAGGTGCGGGGCATGGCCATAAATTCAGCATAGAGGTCAAGGTATTTGATGTAAACCTCCTGTGTTACGTTGCCTTCCTTCACAGCTGCTGCAGCCGGCGTAACCACTTCGTTGGCCAGGAAGTCGAGCGCATCGGCCGTAGGTTCGCCCGTTTCGCCCGGGGTGCTGTTGAGCAGCACATATTGTCCTTTCTTTACCAATCCGACAAGTTGCTCCGTAAAGTCAGTTACTTCGCGAATGTACCAAGTACCGGGGAAGCAAATGGCACCATTGGCATCAGCCTTTACGAAACCGGTGCAATCACCGTAGAAGCGACGCACATTGGCGCTGTTGTAACCCATCACAGCCGAAATCGTTACGGCTCCGGGCACATAAGTGTACTGTGCCGAAGCTTTTGTAGCCAGGTCAATGCGAACTGAGGTTCCGTTTTCGCCCAGCGTCAGGTTGGCTCCATTGGCATTCGGGAAAGTTACCTGCTTGCCATCGGCCATGTTTACAAGCAGCCAGTCGTTACCTTTGGCTACAAACTGCCACAGTTCTTCGGGTTCTGTTTGAGGCGTGTAGTGGAAGCGAATGCTGCGTCCGTTCGTATAAGCCGTTGAACCGGCATATTTGGCTTTGAAATAGGTCGAAGCCGAAACTAACTGGTACATTTTGCCAGCTGTGGGCTGTGTAATAGGTGCCTTTTTGTAAGCAGCAATTTCTTTTTGCAAAACCTGAATATTGGCGTCATTGGCATCGGCCACGGCTTGCTTGCAGGCCTCATCAAGTTTGTCGAAAGCTGCCTGAGCCGGGAAACCGGGCTTACCCGGCAGCGAGGCTTTCAGTATGCTCTGTGCCTCGTCGATGGCCACTTCGGCTTCGGTGCGCTGCGTGGGAATAAAGTAGTGCTTGGCAAAAGTGTAACCCATCGTTCCGAGCACCTCGTCGTGACTTTGCAAGCGGTGATAGAAGCCTGCCCAATCCTTTTCGGCGGCGGGGAGCCAGCCTGTTTCGCTGAGTGCCAGCATACGGGGCAAGAGCTGGTATTCAAGTTGCAACGAATCGGAGCAGGTTTCGGTCCACAGGTTACCCTGCACACCTACGCAATAGTCTTCGCGTCCCTGAAGCGATGCCACGGGGTTCAGCATATAGGCTTCTTCAACGGTATTGACGTGCGAAGCACTCCAACCTCCCTGATAACCTTCGTTGATGTCAGTCTGGTCGTCGGGCACCTGCATAAAGTCGAGGTAAAGCGACTGGTAAGGCACTACAATGCTCTTGAAACCTTTATCGGCGGCTTGCGCGCTGTGGCCGATGCTATTCCATGCCATAACGACGGGCTTCACCTTGTTGTCGGTCGTCCAGTGTGCCAGCAGTTCGTCCCACACCACGAGGTCTTTATTGTATTTATCTTTCAGGAAAAGGCCCAATTCTTCAACGAGCCACGATTGCAGTTCGTGCACACCCTTCAAACCTTTGTCTTTCACGCGCTTCAAGCAGTCGGGATTGTTTGCCCACTGGTCGGTGGGACATTCGTCGCCACCAATGTGGACATACGGATAGGGGAACACTTCGGCAATGTGTCCGAGTACGCACTTCAGGAAAGTCACCGTCGTGTCTTTACCAATGTTCAGCACATCCTTTGAAATACCACCGTCAATGCGCACTTCATATTTCTTCGAAGAATCGCATGAGAACACGGGGTACGATGCCACAACGGCCACCATGTGTCCGGGCAGGTCGATTTCGGGGAGAATTTCAATTTGGCGTTCTTTGGCATAGGCCACGATTTCGCGCAAATCGTCGAGCGAATACCACATGCCGCGACCATATTCCGTGTCGTCGAAGAATTTTTTGGGACCTCCGGCATTCGTAAATGAACCCTTACGGATGCTACCCACTTCGGTGAGCAGAGGATATTCGGGAATTTGAACGCGCCATCCCTGATCGTCGGTCAGGTGCCAGTGAAAACGGTTCATTTTATAAGCGGCCATCACGTCGAGTACGCGTTTCACTTCGGCTTTCGAGAAGAAGTGGCGGGCAATGTCGAGCATAAAACCGCGGTGACCCAGCTGAGGTTCATCTACAATGTCCAGACAGGGCAGCGACCATGCAGCCTCAGCCTTGAGTTCTGTGCCATAAATGGCATTGGGCAACAACTGCTTCAACGTCTGAAGTGCGTAAAAGAAACCGGTGCTGTCAGCTGCCGTAATTTGAATACCCTTGTCTGTAGTAATCTTCAGCGTGTAGGCCTCGTGCTTCAGTTTGGCATCGGTAGTCATCGTCAGGCAGTTTGCTCCGGCGGTTTCTGTCGGCTTCAGTTCAATGCCGGCGGTGCGTTTCAGTTGAGCAGCCCAATCGGCGGTATAACGTTTAGCCGCAGCGTCGTCGCAGCAGTAACCTTTCAGCGACTTCACCTCCAGTTTACCCTCGCCCTCGGTCAATTTTTTAGGATAAGGAATCAAGGCATATTTCGGCAGTGAATTTTGCCACTCTTCGTAGCTCACAAATTCAAAGGCATTGCCCGGGTCATTTTGTGCATTCCAAAGTCCGAGGGGCATGTTGTTACCGGCACCACCCCATTGGTTCATGAACACGCCGGTGTTAGCCTTAGGCGAAAGCACATAAGTGCCGGGATAATCTGCACAAGTCGACGTGCTCCACACGAACTTCGTATTTTGCGATTGAGGTTGCGCAGCAGCATGAAAGCGTCCTTCCTTTTGTGTGGTGGTTGTATACAGCACCTGACCGCTTTTCGCCGTCAGCGTATAGCCTTCAACTTCCGAGCCTTCAATTTTCCAAAGTTGTGCATCAGCACCTGTCAATCCGGCGGTTTTCACTTCCGCGCCATTGGCTTTTGCTTCCAGCACATTTTGTCCTTTCATGAAACGCAGAAAGTACCATGTCGTCTGGTTGCCATTGCTAATCACTGGTTCGCCGGCCAATGCTGTAAAGCACGTCAGACAGGCGAGCAGCCAAACAGAAAGTAATTTTTGAAACATAGAAATAGGTTAAATAAATAAGCCGAACGATTCCATTTGCACAATGCATCTCAGCGTAGTCCATATTCAAAATAAGTTATGAATATATCGGGCATAGTTCATTGCTACACAATTTTCTCGTCCTGCAAAGTAAATAATATATTAGGTTGTTAAGATTTAAAAGTTTATCCCAAGGTCTCGGGTTCTATCAGTTGCTATTTAATCAGCTGCAAAGATAGTGAAAGGTGAGTGCAATGCCAAAGGAAAACGAAAGTTTTCATTCGGCATGGCCGAGCCGCATCCTATCTTATTTAAAGATAGTGAAAGGTGAGTGCAATGCCAAAGGAAAACGAAAGTTTTCATTCGGCATAGCCGAGCCGCATCCTAATCTTAGGAAAAGCATCCGCATTCTTAACACGCCACTTACACAACATGAATTTAAACCCTTTCTTAAAAATAATGAGTCATTTTCTTTGCAGTACCTTTCCTTTCAATTACCTTTGCCATCCAAGTGCTACCTGCAAGCGGAATGCCCAACAGCTAATACCAACAGGTTAGCCAACTCACTAATCGCACTTTTTTCCGTATCGGTTTAGAATGCATCTACATTCCGGCCGGCCATTTCCTGATAATATTACCGGCCGACAGCCGAAGACTTTTTCTTTTCTCTCTTTATAAATAGGTATGCAAATAAGGTCACGCATTCGCGCTTTACGTTTCGCCCTGTCTTTATGGGCTGTTTCGATGCTGTTGCCCGGATGTTCCGACGAATATTACGCCACTACACGCGCTTTTCTGAAGTTCACCCCCGTCACAGCCGTTCATCCCCTTTACACAGCGCTCAACAATCCCGGCATGTTCTGCCGCGTAACCATCGGCACCACCCATTTTCACTTTTCCGATGCCGAAGGCCAAAACGCCACTTATCCCCTTACTGCCCTGGCTGCCTACGGCCGACCCGAATGTTTAGCCGGTTTTGTCATCGGCACGCCCTCTCTGCCCGACCTCAACATGGGTCAGCAGCCCGTGGCCTACGACCTCGTTTGCCCCACTTGTTATCAGCACGACCTCATCCAGCGTAGTTTAGATTTTTCGGCACGCGAAAAACTCAGTTGTCCGCGTTGCCAATCGGTCTACGACCTCACCACCGGAACCCTTCATTCTGGTAAATCCGATGCGGTTCGCCTGCTCTACCGTTACAAAATAACTTACAGTCCGGCCAACGACCTTGTGCTCGTTATCAATTAAGGGTGGTTCAAAACATGATGATTTACAAGAAGTCGATATTGAAAATTAGTTTAGATAATTCTATCAAACTATTCATCTGAAAAATCTCCATGAAATAAAGAACCCCCTATAGGCTAATTAAAGAAGTCGTCTAAACTTTTCTGACGAAGATTTGATTTGGAGATTTATCTCTT
>OCHE01000365.1_pt1 | contig 64357 bp, 56 predicted proteins | sample 1538681 | NCBI WGS metagenome assembly OCHE01 (sample SAMN04571717, study PRJEB22368) | human gut metagenome | biome: human gut; material: stool | host: Homo sapiens | place: Luxembourg | collected 2012-08-17
AAACATTTTTTAGGCGTGCGTTAAATCGTTCGGAAAACATTTGATTTTTAGACCATCCACCGAAGGGAACTATTACTCAAATAGCTGATATGAAGGGGTGGGAAACTTCAGTTATATATATAATTTTGAACACCTACTTATACATTCTTTCGGGAGTTTACCGATTGCTTGTGCGAAAAGTGTTATATTTGCCATAGGAAGTAAAACTGTTTAGGACAATATTGACTGAGCCGTTATTTATTATAGAATAGAGAAGCAATTGTATGCAAAAATGACAAATTCAAAAAAAGTAGCAAAAAGAAAATTGTAATTATTTTGCAAGTGTGAATATACAACTTTATCAGTAATTAGACACTAAAGTGTGTTTTTTATTGACAAGCATTTTATAGAATAGTTTAGTGTTACATTGTCATAAAACATTGTGTATATTTGCAACGCTTATAAAAATACAATGAAAAAAAATATTTCTATATCTGTCTGCATGCCTGTGTATAATGCTTCGCAATATATTTGTGAATGCATAGAAAGCATTTTATCTCAGAGTTTTACCGACTTTGAGTTACTTATTGTGGATGATGGATCTACTGATGATAGTGTGAATATTATCCGTTCATATTCTGATACACGCATACGATTAATTGAGAATAAACATGACTATATAGCCTCTCTCAATTTGTTGCTACAAGAAGCTCAGGGTAAGTACATTGCTCGAATGGATGCAGATGATATAATGTTACCCAACAGACTACAGATGCAGTATGAGTTTATGGAGGGTCATGCGGATGTTGATGTTGTGGGTGGCGAATATGTGATTAATGATGAAAGCATTCAGATTTTTCCGGTCAATAAACGCATCACGATATTTGATATGCTCGATCATTGCTGTCTTGTGCATCCATCGGTAATGATGCGAAAAAGTTCTTTGCAAACTCATGGCCTATATTATCGAAGCGAATATAAATATGCCGAAGATTATCATCTATGGATGCAAATGTTGCAACGTGGTATGTTCCTGTGTAATAAATCCGGAGCTGTAATTAAGTACCGTATTTCACAAAATCAAATATCCAATAAGCACGTAAAGGAACAAAAATTCATAACTGAAAGAATCAGAAGAGAAGTAAGAGAGTGGATATATCAACAAGAAAAAAATGTAAAAGAAGAAACGGTAGTTTTTGAACCCAGCGGAAATAAGCTAACACTAGTAATTCCTTTTATGAACGAAGGTGAAGAAGTCGCCAATACAGTTCGTTCTGCTAGAAAGTATGTGGGTGATGCCGTTGATATAATAGTTGTCAATGATCATTCTACGGACGGTTATGATTATTTGAGTGACTTACGTGGATTGAATGTACGTTATGTGTACAACAAATTTAATATTGGAGCTGCTGCTTCCAAGGAAAAAGGAGCGAATTTGACAACAACGCCATACTTTATTCTGTTGGATGCTCATATGCGGTTCTACGATGGCAAATGGCTTAATCGCTATGTTGAAGAATTGGAACGAGACGATAGGCGAATAATATGCTGTCAGACACGTTGGTTATCAAAGGAGAATGGGGTTGTGGACGAAGGCACGGACTCCAATACTTGGGGAGCTTTTCTGAAGTTTGAAGATACTGATTTTCCTCCTACCATTCACTGGCGGTCTTATAAACGAGATAAGTTGTTGCCGCACAATCAGATATCAGCTGTGCTGGGAGCTACTTATGGTGCCAGTAAACGATATTGGACTCGCCTTAAAGGATTTCAAGGTCTTATTCATTATGGATGTGAAGAAGCTTACATCAGCATGAAGGCATATCTTGAAGGTGGTTCATGCACATTCTTGGAAGATGTCGTGATTGGACACATTTACAGAAAAAATGCCCCATACACCGTTAGGTATGCTGAAAGTATTTACAACAACCTTCTTATCATACAAACCTTATACCCTTTACAAATGCGCTTCAAGGCGCTGGAGAGTATCCGTTTGCTGCATCCCGACTTGTTCGCAAGGGTGGAAGAGATGTTGGCTATGCGTGTAGATGACTGGAGGGTGCTTAAATCTTATTATCAAGAGAACTTCAAACGGCCATTTTCTGATATTCTCAAAATAAACAATATGCTTCTTGCAGAAGAATATATGCGATGTAAGGAAGCAAAGGAATTGTTGCCCAAACTGAATATATTCCTTAAGGAACGTCATGCGTCCTTGTGTAATGGCATTGTTTGTGGCAATATGGCATTGGTTATCTATTATTGTTTATATGCCGATTTTTACAAGCACAACGGATACGACACTTTAGCATCGAATATATTTCACAAAATAGAAATCAATCTCGAAAAGAATGCATTTGCTGATTTTGCCAATGGTATTTGTGGTATCGGTTGGGGTATCATGTTTCTTCATTCCAACTCTTTTTTAGACGATGTGGAAGATTTATTGCAAAGAATAGACATTCTTGTTATGGAGAGAGATGTAAGAAGATGCAGAGATTATTCCTTCTATAGAGGTTTAGGGGGAATTTTCGCATATGTGTCTCAACGTATCATACTTTACCAAAGGATTGGGTCTCCTATGTTTGATATTAAGTATCTCCAAGAGTTATGGACAGCTGCAAATGATACGCTAAAACAGGAAAATGTCGATCCAAGAACAAGATTCTTCGCCTTGCAATTACTTGATGCAGATGGCATAGCCGAAAATGAAACAATACCGTTGAATTTGAACGATGTATTCTCCTTACCTGATATCATCAATAATGAGTCTAAATATTGGGAGATAGATATGAATAATTGTGTTGGATTTGGTATCAAGACCTTACTTCAATTAAAAAAAACACAAAGAATTTTGAAATAAAAAATATGATAATGAAAACAAGTTTTTATACTTATCAAAAAGCGTATGATGACAAACTACTTATGTATAATTGTCGAACGGATTCATTGATTGTTCTCAATAAGGACCTCTGTCTGTTATGGAATCAATATAAGGATGATAAATTAGAACAACTTGAAAATGTTCACCCATCGCTATTCAAATGCTTGGTAGAAAAGAAATTCATTGTTGATAGTGAATTGGTTGAGCCTGTGGATTTTCTTGAAGAGTTGCGACATTCTGATGAGACGGATGAAGAATTTACAATTTATGTGAATCCTACCTTGAATTGCAATCTTCGTTGTTGGTATTGTTATGAGAAGCATCGTCCTCAAAGCCAAATGCATAATGATGTTAAGGACGCTATACTTCATTTGGTTGAGCAGAAGGTGCAAAATCCTACATTAAAAAGAATCGGTCTATCTTTCTTTGGTGGAGAACCGCTGCTGGAGTTCAAATCCATTGTGATGCCTTTGGTTACAGAGGTAAGTAAGTTCTGCAAACAGCATGGCAAATTGTTGAATGTTTCCTTTACTTCCAATTGTTCTCTTCTTAGTGAAGATATGGTACAGCAATTGAATAACGTGCAACTAACGGAACCAATAGCATGGCAAATAACGATAGATGGGAATCGTTCTGTACACGATCAAGTGCGAAAAACTGCTTCCGGTAAGGGATCTTATGATAAAATTCTAAATGGTATCCGCCTTTTGGTTGCGAACAATATGAAAGTACTTGTACGATTCAATTATCAAAATTCCAATGTTCTATCGTTCTTGGATGTTATTGAGGATTTTAAATCTATTCCAGAACAATATGCCAAGAACTTGAGTTTCCATTTTCAGAGAATATGGCAGGATAAAGATTCGCCATTTGATATGGAAGAAAGCGAAACAAATCCACAAAAAGTGGAAAAAGCGTTCTTGGATGCAGGCTTCACATTTTCGACAAAGGATTATAAGCCGCAAAGATGTTATGCTGATAGCAAGAATAGTATTGTGGTGAATTATAATGGACTAATCTATAATTGTACAGCTCAAGACTTTGTTGAAGATGAATCCGAAGGCAAACTTATGCCTGATGGAGAAATAAAGACAAACGCCAAATATGCTTTGCGTATGCAGAAGCGTTACGACAATAAAACGTGTATCAATTGTAATATCTTCCCCATCTGTTTCGGAGGTTGTAGCCAAAAACAAATGAACAGACCAAACCAAGATATGTGCATCAAAGGTTGGGATACTGACAAAAAAGAAAAAGCAATTCAGCAGAGAATCCGTTCTTTGTCTGATTTGTATGTATAATTTTTAAAATTTAAAAGCTAATGAAACGATTAAAACCCGATGCAGAAACTCTTTCCATTCTGCAGCGTACGATTCCTGCAGTTCATACGGATCGTGAAGAAAAATTGGTAGGTGGCTTTCTTGAAGTTGCCAGTGAAAGTGCCCTTTTGGGACTTAACATCAATGCTGCTTCTGGCTGTGCATGTACTACAAACAAATCATGTTCAACAGTAACTCCGTCAACAACCACAACAACCACTACTACAAAAGAACCTAAGAGCCTGAGCTTCGTTATGGAGGCTCTGTTCTAAAAATTTGACGTATCTTTGCATAGTCTGGCATTGAAAAGTGCGAGACTATGCATTGTGCTTCTAAAATCTAATTGCAATTAAATCTCCTCTATGAAACAATATTCCGCTCTCGTTCTGCTGTTACTCAGTTTTCTTTTTCATCTTCCCACCTTTGCCCAAAGCTGGGGAAAGGGGGTGCTTGAAAAGTCAGATTTTATGCTGGTTGGCTACGTGCAAGACAACCTGACGCGCGAAAAACTCTATGGCGCGAAGGTTGAAATGTTTTCCTATACAGACTCGCTGCTATTTAGCTATGTCATAGAACCCAATGTGAGTTTCTATGAAGAACCAGGCGGATGGGCCGTTCCCATTCCCATGGAAGGGCAGAAATATGCTGCAAAGGGATACATTCTCCGTTTTTCAAAGGAAGGGTATGACACGAAAGAGATTGTATATACCGTACCCCGCCTTTACAAGCGTCAGCCAACATTGCGGCTACCGGCGGTCAACCTGCACCGCACGCCCAAGGAACGTAAACTTGGTGAAGCCACGGTGACGGCTACCAAGGTGAAATTTTACAGCAAGGGCGATACCCTTGTATTCAATGCCGATGCCTTCCAACTGCAGGAAGGCTCCATGCTCGATGCCCTGATACGTCAGCTCCCCGGGGTAGAACTGAAGAGCGACGGCCGCATTCTGGTCAATGGCAAACAGGTGGAAAGTTTGCTGCTCAACGGCGAGGACTTTTTCAAGGGAAACAATCAGATTATGCTCGACAACCTGCCCACTTACATGGTAAAAGACGTGCAGGTGTATAAAAAAGACGGTGCCCTTTCTGAAATGCTGGGGCAGAGTGCCGGCGATAAGCAAATGGTGATGGACATCAAACTGAAAAAGCAATACTCTATCGGTTGGATTGGCAATGTCGAAGCCGGCGGAGGCACTGCCGAACGTTACCTTGCCAAACTCTTCGGCATGCGCTTTACCAATCACTCGCGCCTGTCGTTCTATGGCTCGCTCAACAATGTCAACGAGTTTCGCCGACCCGGTGAGAACACCGACTGGATCCCCGAAATGGTGGGCGACGGACTCACCACCGTACGCTTCGGAGGCATTGATTATTTCATCAACGACCGTCAGAAACGCTTTAAATTAGAAGGAAGTGCCGTGGTGCGCCACAACGACGATACCTACAACAACCGCACATCTTCGGTCAATTTTCTGAGCGGCGGCGATACTTACGGCCTTTCAGCCTCGCGCAGTCGGTACCACAGTTTCTCCTTCTTCACCTCGCACGACTGGCTCTTTAAATGGCAGAACGTACGTCTGCGCATTCAGCCCGACGCCTACTATGAACGTTCGCAACGCAATGCCTTCAGCCGCGCTGCCGTATGCGATGTACTCCCCACGTCGTTCATTGCTGAAGGAGCACTCGACAGCCTTTTCCGTCCCGACCTCAACACCGCCTTGCTGGGCCATACGCTTTACCGTAAGGATAGTGAAGGACTTACGAAGGGGCGTGCCTTTAATGTGGGCCTTTCGACCATGACTACCATCAAGATACCGCACACGATGGACAACGTCATCATTGAGGCCGGTGTGCGTGTGACTGACAATAAGTACAGAATTTTTGACAAAAAGCAAACCGACTATCCGCAGTCGGGACAGCCTACCGACTACCGTCACGAATACGAAACTCAGCCGTTTCAGGCCACCGACTTCCACGGCAAGGCCTCGTACTACCTGCCGATGCAGAAAAACTGGCGCATGCAGCCTTACTACAGTTACCGACGCACGCAGACGAAGCAACGCGGCAGCATCTACCGCCTCGATGCCCTAGAAGGCTGGGGAGCCGGCACGGCCCATGAGGTGGGTGTACTTCCCTCAGTGGCTGACTGGCAGCGAACCACGCTCGACGGTGAGCATACCCGCCGGACCACGGCGACCGACAACACACACACCGTGGGCTATTACTTGCATAAAGAAACGTTTTACCCCTCGTGGTGGCGCATGACGCTCGACCTCCCGGTGTCCTTTACGCGCAACGAGTTAGATTATCAGCGTCCCTCGGTGGTCGACACCACGATGCATCGCACGGTAGTGACCTTTGCCCCTGTGCTCACGGTGGGCAATATGTGGCCCACACTGCGTGAAGGTACGAACGATGTGATTAAAAATCATGAGTTGGAATTTACGCTGCGTGCCAATTCGTCGTACCACGACTTCAGCTACGAGATACTGCAACCCTACGGCCGCGATCCGCTCAATGTATATGTGGGCAACCGCAATTTGAAGCAGAGCTGGACGGGTATGGCAACTGCTAACTACACCTATCTCAATACCCTTCGTTCGGTGAATGCCGGGTTGAACCTGTCGTACAGCATTGTGCAAAATGCGCTCACCATGAGCTATGTGTATGACCGCACAACGGGCAAACGCACGTATCGCCCGGAGAATGTCAACGGCAATTACCTGCTGAGCGGAAGCGGTTTCTTCAGTTTGCCGCTCGACAAGCAAAAACGCTTCACGCTGAGTGGTAACACGGCAGCCACGTTCAACCATAATGTCGACCTCATCTCGCTTGCCGACGAAACTGCCTCGGGCGTAAGCCCCCGCAGCTCGGTGCGTAACCTTTACGTTTCGCAAGGCCTGAAATTGGAATATGGCATAGGCAAGATAAAATTGGGAGTCAAGGGCAATGGCACATGGACGCACATTACCAGTCGCCGCACCGACTTTGCCACCATCAATGCCGGCGACTTTAACTATGGGTTGACCTTTAAGGCCGATTTGCCCCTCGACATCTCCTTCTCGACCGACTTTACCGTGTTCTCCCGTCGTGGTTATACCGACGATGCCATGAACACCGACGACCTGGTGTGGAACGCCCGCTTAGCCAAGCGTTTTTGGGGCAATCGCATCTCTGTGATGCTCGATGGTTTCGACATGCTCGGCCAGCTGAGCAACATTCGCCGTTCGCTCAACGGACAGGGACGCACCGAAACCATTTACCACGTTATTCCCCGTTACGCCATGCTCCATGTGGTGTACCGACTGAATGTGAGTCCGAAGAAAAAGTAGAAAAATGTAGTGTACAACCAACATGTTTTTTAAAAAGAGTCTAAGGAGGCTTCTTAATAGCCTCCTTAGACTCTTAAATAAACACACTATGAGAATAGCATTTATATCAGATTATAATTTACAGGAAGCTAGTTGTTTATCTACTCCACTTTACAGTATAATGGAAGAACTTCAGGGATTAGCCACTTGTGATTGGATAAATGATCAGGCTATTTCAATCATTAGAAATTTTCAAGAAGAATATGGTGTAGAATATCTAAATGATTATATTTTTCAAGCGAATTTAAATGAAATGCGAACTAATCTGCTTAAGCGATACCCTTATAAGGTGGTCTTTACTGATACTATGCAGAATAAGTCTTTTTCAGATTTAAACTGTCCTGTCTTTTTTGTTGCCAGTAACGCTGTTTCTACTATATTTCAGAGTCTATCCAGTCAGAAAAAATACATGTTTTCTACAAAACGACTATCTCAATATTTGATGAATAATTTAGATAAAATGGTTACTGAAGGTGCAGTAATAGTGCCTGATATCCCAATCAACGTATATGCCGTTAATCTTCGAAGTCGCTTGGACCGTCGTAAACACATCATATCTCAATTTAAAGGAAGAGAAGAATTTGATTTTACACTATTAGATGCTATAGAAAGTGAGTCTGCAAAATTGGGCTTGTGGAAGAGTTTGTGTTTAACTGTGCAAAAAGCGAAAGAAAGAAAGTTAGATTATTTCATTTTCTGTGAGGACGATCATATTTTTACCCCTCACTACAATGCGGCATATCTGAGAAAAAACATAGAAGGGGCTTTAAAACAGAAAGCAGATATTTTATGCGGTGGAATTGGAGGAACTGATATAGCAATACCTATAAGCAAGAACCGTTTTTGCATTGGTGAATTTTATTGCACGCAATTTGTTGTTATTTTCAGTAATTTATATGACACAATTCTTGAATATTCATTTCAAGAGGGAGACACCACAGATGGAGTTTTATCTGTGATTGCCAAATCAAAGATGACGATATATCCGTTTGTTTCTACGCAACGAAGTTTTGGGTACTCTGATGTAACACCTCAAAATAACTATTACGATATTGAAAACTATTTCCGTGTAACTGATGATTATCTTTCGAAATTACACAAAATATCTTTGCATTATAATTATCCCTGGAGCATATGATGAAGAAGTTTAAGTTTACTCGCCAATTCGACCAAATGGATTGTGGGCCAGCGTGCATTCGTATGGTGGCTGCTCATTATGGTAAAGATTATCCTCTGTCTTATCTTCGTTCGCTTTCACATTTAACTCGTGAGGGAGTTAGCGTGGCCGGTATCAGAGAAGCCTTGCGTGAAATCGGTGTGGAAAGCGTAACTTTTGAAATGACGCTTGAACAGTTACGCGAAGTTTGCCCACTACCAGCTATCCTTCATTGGGAGCAAAATCACTTTGTTGTACTTTATGGTGTAGGAAAGGGACGATTTTCGGGGAAGTGGAAGTATAAGGTAGCCAATCCAGCTTTTGGTAAGTCGGCACTTAGCGAAGATACCTTTACTCATGCTTGGTTAAATGGAGATAAAGGTATAGTAATTGCCGTAGAACCACAAGATGCGTTTTATCAAAAAGAACCGATTAAGGAGAAACATAGTTTTGTTCATTTTGCTCGAAAATATGCGTGGCCTTATCGTTGGGAACTTACCCAGTCGGCTTTTGCTATGCTTTTCGGAATGCTCATATCACTCATTACACCATTTCTGACGCAAGCTATGGTGGACGATGGCATTGGAATGAGTGACATGAACTTGATTGTGAGTATCATGCTAGCTCAACTATTTATTTTTTTTGGTTCTTTTTCGATGAATCTTATTGGTAGTTGGGTGAGTCTCTATATGAGTACACGTATTAGTATCAATATTCTTGGTGACTATCTGCAAAAGTTACTACGCTTGCCAATGACTTTCTTTGATACGAAGAGCATTGGAGACTACCAACAGCGTCTTGGTGACCATAGCCGTTTGCAAAGTTTTGTAACGTATGGGACGCTTCAGACATTTTTTTCACTTGTATCCGCTCCTTTCTATTTGGTTATTATCGGTTGTTATAGCCCCGTAATTCTCGTAGCCTATCTTTTTTTGACGGGACTAAGTACGGCTTGGATGACGTGGTTTTTTGTTAAACGAAAGGCGATAGACTACGAACAATTTAGAGTTAGTGTAGCAAATCAAAACAAACAATATGAACTCATGTCCGGTATTACCGATATAAAGCTCAATGGGTATGTCGACTATAAACTTGATGAATGGCGCAGTCTGCAAGAACGTCAATATCGCATGAGCCAAAAGTTGCTAAAGCTTGGTCAGATACAGGATACGGGATTTACGTTTATCGGCCAACTGCGTAATATTTTTATTACTTGTTGGATTGCTGCCGAAGTGGTTAATGGCAATTTAACATTGGGAATGATGATGAGTATTTCTGCCATCATTGGTCAAGTGAATGGACCGCTCTCCCAGTTGATAGGTTTCCTGCAGCAATTTCAAGATGCCAAGATTAGTCTTGAGCGATCGGAGGAAGTTCAGTTATGTCCTAACGAAGATAGTGGAGATTTAGAAAATGTGCCATGCAATTATCCTTGTGATATAGTACTACATCACCTTACTTTTTCCTATAGCGGTACTATTGGTCGTCCAGCGCTCAATGATGTTAGTCTGACAATTCCAGCAGGTAAAATGACAGCGATTGTGGGGGAAAGTGGTAGCGGTAAAACCACGCTGATGAAATTGCTCTTGAAATTTTATGCTCCAACTCAAGGTGAGATACTTCTTTCTGGCAAGAATCTTGCAGACTTTAAAGCGGAGTCGTTGCGTCATGTGGCAGGCATCGTGATGCAAGACAATTATCTATTCTCTGATACAATCCGTCATAATATTATTTTGGGAGAGCAAGCTGATGAAAAACGGTTGCAGAAAGCGATTGAAGCGGCTTGTTTGACTAATTACATTGCTGGACTTCCGCTTGGTATACACACAAAAGTTGGCAGTGAGGGTATTGGTGTCAGTGGTGGTGAACGACAACGTATCATGATTGCTCGCGCTGTTTATAAAAATCCTCAATATTTAATGTTGGATGAAGCTACATCTTCTTTAGATGCGGAAAACGAACGACATATTACAGCTAATCTTGACCGTATATTCTCTGGAAGTACTCGTCTGGTTATTGCTCATCGACTTTCTACAGTTAAAAATGCTGATCAAATCATCGTATTGCGCCATGGGAGAGTAGTTGAACAGGGAACACATGTCGAACTTGTTACTCAAAGAGGATATTATTATAAACTGATTCAAAACCAACTAGATTTGGCTGATTAATTGAATCCATTTATTGTTTGAATTGTAAATTGCTCATGACCGTAAAAAGTTTCTTTCTCCGTTATGGTTTATTAGTTATTCTTTTTCTAATGATTTTAGGTATTTGCGTTCTGTTTCAAACATTATCTATCCGTCAGAAAGTACATGTGCAGCTCTTTGTAACCGGACCTCATACAGCTGTGGCTTATCTTTCAAAGGAAGCCTTATCAAATACCCAAACCTTTGTTTTTTTTCAAAGTACAACCTCATGTATATATTTCCATATTGATAGTATTAGCCAAGAACCAAGTCAGCAATGTTTAAATCTGACTTATTCCGACTCACTACTCAAACAATTCAGAGGTAATTCTTTTGTAACAGGCTATAGTTACCGGGAAAGAAAAAGTTTATGGAAGATTATAAAAGAGAAAATGTTGTAGGTGTAAATCAATTGCTATCTTTGCATAGGATAGGATGCGACTATACAAAACTTACTTTCAAAAGTAATTTTTGTAGCTCGGATTTGCTTTTCACAATATTGCAAGATACGAGATAATATATCAATGAGAAAAGTAGATGTAGTAATGTATTACCTTTACAACGAAAAATAAACGTTAATAATGGAAATAAATGTTAGAGATATATTTCCTTCTGAATATATGTTACGACATGTCTATCAGGAGGATTATGAAAAAGTAAAAACAATCATTCAATCAGTAAAAACTTTTGCTAAAAGTTCTCATCAGTATATTTATCTTCTGGATTATTATAATCAAAAGTTTATTTATACGTCTGATAAACTCGTAGCATGGTGTGGGAAAGTATGTATAGAAACCTTGCAAAGTGATTTTAGATTCTTTTGGGAACATATTCCCGAAGAAGATCAAAAAATGATAATGGAAGTGAATAAAATAGGCATTGATTTTTACAATAATCTCATACCTGAAGAAAGAGTAAATTATACAATTTCTTTTGATTTTTATTTTAGAAATAAACATATCAGTCGATTAGTCAATCATAAATTAACGCCTATTATGCTTGCACCTGATGGGCATGTATGGCTGGCACTTGGAGTCATTGAAATGTCTGCCAATAAAACATCTGGAAATATTATGGTGCAAAAAGAAGGAAAGTCTTCGTTTTATCTGTATGATTATAAAAAACATAGTTGGAGCGAAGAATTGACTATACATTTAAATGAAGTAGAGCAACTGATAATTACATTTTCAGCACAAGGTTATACGGTTGATGAAATAGCTAACAAAATATGTTTATCAATAGATACTACCAAAGGTATAAAAAAGAAATTATTTAAAAAGCTTGGTGTAAGTAGTATAGCAGAGGCTATTACCTATGCTGTAAATTATAGGCTCATTTAGAGGTGGTCTTAATCTAAATTCAATACTTATAGATTGATATTTTAGGTATCAATAAGGGTATTTCGGAATTATTTGGAGTGATAGTGTTCATTTTTAAAACTGCTGTCAGATTGGCAAAGGGCAGTCTACGGATTAGTAGCGAGGTGCGATATTCGAGGGCCCCCAAAAATGGATTTCGGGTTGTGCATGTTGTATCTTTGCAGTAGCGAAGTCAGGCTGCACCTCTGCATAACTTTCGAAAACGAGTTTTCAAGTTCTGCATTCGGTTTGCACTGATATTGCATTGGCAATAAAGGCAGCACTGCAGCATTGATAAGCTATACATATTAGCCTAAACGGATGAAAAAACAGTATTCCTTATTGATTCATTCAGCGTTCTTTGACATAATGTTACAACAGAAAGTAAGGCAGGTAGGCCTGCCTGAAACTCGGGATGCGTTGTTGAGTTTTACCACATGCTTTTGCGGCTGAACCCAGTCTTACCTTTTTTGCGTGTTGTATAATATCTGTATGCAGCTTGGGCTAAACAGCAGTGTTGCGTAGTGCCACCTTGATTACGCCGTCGCGCTTTTCCTCGAATAATTTGTAGGCAGTTTCGGCTTCGCACAGGGGGAAACGGTGGGTGATGAGTGGGGTAGTATCTATTTTACCCTCCTTAATCAGTTGCAGAATTTCCTCGCAGTCGCAACCATCTACACCGCCGGTTTTGAATGTCAGGTTCTTGCCATACATGTCGGGCAGTGGCAACAGCTGCGGACGGTCGTACATGGCCACGATGGTGCAGATGGCATTGGGGCGGGCACACTGCCAAGCCAGTTCGAAAGTGTTGGGTCCCCCGGCCACCTCAATCACCACGTCTGCTCCTGCGTTCGGGCAGTGGGCTGCAATCCATTCGCGGCAATCGTCGGGTGTGCAAACCTTTACCTGCGGATAGTGTTGCTCGATGAAGCGTCGGCGTTCGTCCGACTTTTCGCACACCACAATTTGCAGAGGCTGCTTGAGCATCACACATAGCAGGGTGCAAATGCCCGTGGGGCCGGCACCGATAATCAGCACCGAGTCGGTGGGCCGGATGTCCGAAATGCGTGTAGCCCAGAATCCTGTGGCCAGAATGTCGCCCACAAACAGCGCCTGTTCGTCGGTCACACTGTCGGGAATGCGGTTCAGTCCCTGGTTGGCTAAGGGCACACGCACATATTCAGCCTGTCCGCCATTGATGCGGCAACCCAAGGCCCAGCCGCCGTGTTCTGAGGTGCAGTTGTTGACAAATCCACGTTGGCAAAAAAAGCATTCGCCGCAGAAGGTTTCGACGTTCACCGTCACGCGGTCGCCCACCTTGACATTCGTCACGGCCGTGCCCACTTCCTCGACAATGCCCACCATTTCGTGTCCCACGGTGATGCCCGGCACAGCTCGGGGTACACTGCCATGCTTGATGTGCAAGTCGCTTGAGCAAATGCTGCTCATGGTTACTTTGACGATAGCGTCGTGTGCATCTAAAAGGGTAGGGCGGGGTTTACGCATCAGTTCGAAATGGCCTTTGCTCACATAGGTGTATGCCCACATATCTTTGGGTTCAGAATGGTTTGTCATAGTTCTATTTTTTTGAGAAAACAACGGAAATACGGGTTGAAGCGGTGAAGTCGTCTGAACTTTTATGAATTTCAAGATTTGCCTTTATTTTTGAGGCGTTTTTGGGCCTTGAAGAAGGAGTGTAGCGAGCTACACGACTGTTGAAAGGTCAAAAAACGGCCTAAAAGAAAGGTGAAGATTGAAGATTGAATTTTGAAGAGATAAATCTCCATATCAAATCTTCGTCAGAAAAGTTTAGACGACTTCAGTATGTAGCCGGTAATCTGTGCAGTGCTTCGATGACAAAGGTACAAAAAAAAGGAATACCCCCTTGTATCCCGCTTCTTCGGCTTTATTCAGATTCTGCCTCACCCTATTTCCTAAATACTTAAAAAACTTAATCAGTGCGGTTATATCAAGGTTTATGTTTAACTTTGCCACGTTTTGATATTTGAGAAAAAGGTCTGATTCTTTTCCTTATTTTTGAAAAAAATGGAAATGATAAGGTCAGAACTCGCAGATATTTTGACACTAACTCCCTACTGTCCTATCAACGAAAACCTTAAGTCCTGCGGACAGGGTAGGGAGGTTTGTTTTGTATTTCCCATCTATGAATAAAATATTTACCATTTACTGAAAATGATACAAAAACACCTTCTATTAACCGCCTTTATGGCGCTTACCTGCAGTGCAGCTTGGGCCGATGGAACTGATGTATTCCCGGTGAAGGGAAAAACCTATACCATCAATCGGAATGGCAATGCCAACTCTTATATCCACGAAAAAGGAAACCTGCTGCATGCCGCTCCCAGCACCAACACGCAAAAGCAATACTGGACCTTTGTACCCACTGACAAACCCAACTGCTACTACATTCAGAATGTGACGAGCAAAAAGTATATGCAGTCGACGCATGTGGGCGAAAATACACAGGTGAAAACGGGCAGTGAACCCGTTGAATACAAGGTGATGAAAGGTGAAAATGGAGCACCGGCCAATTACTATTATATGTGCAGCACCGACCAAAATGTAAGTAATGCACAAGACGGTACCTTAGGCCTGAATTATCAGGAAGGAACAGGTAAGGTCGTGGCTTATCACATACGCTATAATCGCGGCAATTCTTATTGGGACATCAAAGAAACGGAATACGACTATATCTCCCCGACCGTGAATGAACCCACCCCCCTGGCCAAACGATTGGGCATTTACAGTTTGCCTTGCGGAAGCACCGGAACGGCCTACTTGAAAGCCTGCCATGTTACGGGCGAAGGCGTTACGGATGAACTGCACTATGCAGCCAAACAAAAGCCGGCCGACTACTTTGTGCTGGTGCGCAAGGATTCAATCGGCGTTGAACCCGGTAAGACCTTCAAACTTGAATATGATGCTGCCGGTATCGACGAACACCACGCTGTGAGCGTTTACTTCGATTGGAACGTTGACGGTGTGTTCGAAACCCAACACGACTTCTATGCCGAGGCTGCAGGCGCTCAGGAATTTACCGTGCCTGCCGAAACAAAAACCGGAAAAATCAGAATGCGTGTGCGCCTTACCGACAATGAACTCGAAGGTGCTGAAGAAGACGTGCACGGACAGATTTACGACTTCATGATGTATGTGACCCCCAAAAAGGTGGAGGGCATTGACGATGTGACCCTTGCGGGCAAAGCCGAACGACAAACTCCTCCTTACAACCTCGAAGGCAAGCGCATCAAAATTGAAAATCACAAGGGCGTTTACATTAAGAACGGTCGCAAGTTTATCAAATAACATACATTGCGGAAAATGCACAAAGGCAAATGCGCCGAGGGGTTTTACCTCAGAAACTGTTTGAAAAATTAAAACAACTTCAAAAAAACCGGACATTGCCGGCATTCTCCTTTTCATTAAAAAGCTATATCTATATCAATGACACATACACAATTACTGCTTCTTGGCGCAACCGCCTTTTGTGCTTCAACCGCCGTTGCACAGCAAACTGACAAACCCAACATCATTTTCATCCTTTGCGATGACATGGGTTATGGCGACCTTGGCTGCTACGGACAGCCCTACATCTCAACCCCCAACCTCGACAACATGGCCGCCGAAGGTATGCGTTTTACGCAGGCCTATTCAGGTAGCCCCGTGAGTGCCCCCTCGCGTGCCACACTGATGACCGGACAGCACACCGGACATACCCACGTGCGCGGCAACAAAGAGTATTGGCGCGGACGTCCGAACGTGAAATACGGAGTGTCGCAGGACCCCGACCGAGTAGGCCAGGAACCCTACGATGCCGACCACGTGATTCTGCCCGAAATCATGAAAGCCAATGGCTACACTACGGGTATGTTTGGTAAATGGGCCGGTGGCTATGAAGGCTCGCACTCTACGCCCGACAAACGCGGCATCGATGAATACTTTGGCTACATCTGCCAATACATGGCGCACAGCTATTATCCCAACTTCCTGAATCGTTACAGCAAGAGCAAGGGCGACAAAGAGGTTATACGCATTGAATTGACCGAAAATACGAAGTATGGCATGGGAGCACAGGATGCAAACTATGCCAAGCGTAAGCAGTATTCGGGCGACATGATTCATCAGGAAGCTATGGAGTGGCTCGACAAGCAAACCGGCGATAAACCCTTCTACGGACTCTTTACCTACACCTTGCCCCATGCCGAACTTTATCAGCCGAACGATTCAATTCTGCAGGCATACGTTGGTCGCTTCTGTAACGACAAAACCTTTGGCGGAACCGACCGTTACCATGCCACCGTCAACACCCATGCCCAGTTTGCAGCCATGATTACGCGCCTCGATGCATACGTGGGCGAAATTCTGGCCAAACTCAAAGAAAAAGGTTTGGACGAGAATACGCTGGTTATCTTCTCATCGGACAACGGCCCCCACGAGGAAGGTGGTGCCGACCCTGATTTCTTCGGCCGCGATGGCAAGTTGCAGGGTAAAAAGCGTTCGTGTCACGAAGGCGGTATCCGCGTGCCCTTTATTGTGCGCTGGCCGGGTAAAGTACCTGCCGGAACAGTCAACGATCATCAGCTTGCTTTCTACGATGTGATGCCTACGTTCTGCGACTTGATTGGTCAGGAAAACTATGCTGAAGAGTTCAAGAGCAAAACCAACCCCAACGATTGCTTCGACGGCATTTCGTTTGCACCCACGCTCCTGGGCAACGACGACAAACAGCAGAAGCACGACTTCCTTTACTGGGAATTCCACGAAACCAACCAGATGGGCTTGCGCATGGGCGACTGGAAACTCTATGTGGAGCGCGGTAACTGCAAACTCTTTAATCTGGCAACCGATGTTCACGAGGATCACAACGTGGCAGCACAGCATCCCGACATCGTCAACAAGATGAAGAAGATTATTCGCGAACAGCACACCACCCCCGATGTGCCTGAGTTCAAGAATGTGACGCTGCCTCAGTAAGTTAGTAACAGCATTCGCACTTTTGCTTTCGTTGCAAAATACAATATCACCTGCGCCCAACCGCTAAGTTGAGCGTAGGGCAAAAAAACAGACGGAATGATTTCTCAGGTCATTCCGTCTGTTTCGTTTTAAAAGTAAAAATGAAGTTTGATTGTGGAAATAATCATTCCACATCCAGCGGAGCCTTCAGAATGCGCCCCATTGTCAGGCCAAAGCGAAGAGCCGCCTTGCGCAGTTCGTCGGCAAAGACATACGCAATACTACCCACAAAGTGCACCGGCAAGTCGGGACGCTCATACTGCAAAATGTTGCGCTCAAAAAAACGGGCAAATTCATCCGCTAAAAGCGCCTGAATGGCCGGGTGCTCCCGGTGCGCTGCCAGGAAAGGCGCAAACGAAGCCAGAAAGCGGTTGGCCATCGGTTCGCGGTAAACACGCTGAATAATAGCGTCGGCGCTGAGGCCGTAACGCTTTTCAAAAGCCAAACATACATCCTGCGGCAACTGGCGTTTCAGTACATCGCCCAGCAGTCTGCGTCCCAGCACCGCACCGCTGCCTTCGTCGCCCAATATGTAGCCCAACGGCGAAACATTTGCCACCAGTTTGCCACCCACATACAGTCCGCTGTTGCTCCCCGTACCCAGAATGCAGGCAATACCATCGTCCGTTCCGCAAAGAGCCCGTGCCGCGCCCAAAAGGTCCGAGCCCACGGTGATGCGTTCGGCCTGCGGCCAAACCGAGCGCAGTGCCCGTTCCATTGTTTCGCATCCTTTGCCCCGGCATCCGGCACCATAGAAGCAAATGTGTGAAACACCTTCAAAGCGTTCGTCCGTCAGCAATTCATGGCGCAGAATGGTCTCGATTTCCGTTTGGCCAATCATAAAAGGGTTCATACCCTGCGTGGTGCAACGGGCAATTACCACATTGCCACTTTGCAGCAGCCAGTCGGTTTTCGTACTGCCGCTGTCAGCTGTCAGCAGCAGTGGAGTATAGGAAGAGGAATTCATGATAAGACAGAAAGTGAAAACAGATATAAACTAAATTAAGGACATCTACTGGCGGCAAAATGAATGCCACGTTGGTAAGCAATCAAGAGCACAGTATGCAGCCTGCATTCCCCAAAAACATGCAAAAGTAATTCAGGAAACCATGCAAAAGTAATGATAAGCTGCGGAATGTGTGCCATCAGTAGGCGGGAAACTGCCAAATGCAGCACAGCAACGCTCAGCTTACTCACGGGTGAAAACAGCTTGCCACCAGCCGAAACCACAGAAAATGGTTGCGGAATCTACTTATTGTAAAAAAAGCGCACAAAGCTTTCGTTTTTTTTGTAACTTCGCGCTGAAAAAGACTATTTCCCAGACATCAACTTATGTATCATATCTTTCGTACGCTTATTATTTCCACATTGCTTTTATCCGGCGCCGGAGCGCAGCCTGCAGCAGCCCAACTGACCGATCGCACGCTGCGTATCGATTATCAGTTTAGCGGCAACAAGCAACAGCAGCACATAGCCGTGTCCGAATTGCTTAGCAACAAAGGTTGGGCCGGACGCACCGTGCATCTCGACAGTCTGCCCCTGAAGGGTAACGGCGACATCACGCTTACCGACAAACGAACCGGACGTACGCTTTACAAACAGTCGTTTTCCACCCTGTTCCAAGAGTGGCTCACCACCGAAGAAGCAACCCGTCTGAGTCGTTCGTTTGAAAACACCTTCCTGCTGCCCATGCCCGTCGATACCGCCGAGGTTACAGTGCAACTCTACGATTTTAAACATCGCGTCATGACCTCGTTGCGCCATGAAGTAGTGCCCAGCGATATATTGATTCGTAATCTCGACAGTCACCCCGTAGCCCCTCACCGCTATTTGCATCGCAGTGGCACACCCGCCGAAAAAATAGATGTGGCCATCGTGGCAGAAGGTTATACCGCCGAACAGGCCGACAGTTTTTACGCCGATGCCCAAAAGGCAGTCGACGCTTTGCTGCAGCACGAACCTTTCAATCGCTATGCCGACCGTTTTAACTTTGTAGCCGTAGCCCTTCCTTCGGCCGATACCGATGTGAGTATCCCCCAGGAAGGCAAATGGCGCAACACCGCCTTAGGCTCGAACTTCTCGACCTTTTATTCCGACCGCTACCTCACCACGCTCAACCAGTTCTCGCTGCACAATCAGTTGGCCGGCATTCCCTACGAACACATTATCATTCTGGCCAACACCTATACTTACGGCGGCGGTGGCATATACAATGCTTACACACTGACTACAACGCACCATGCCGATTTCCGTCCTGTTGTGGTGCATGAGTTTGGTCATAGTTTTGCCGGACTGGCCGATGAGTATTATTACGACGACCAATACGAAAACTATTACGCGTCTGACGTTGAACCCTGGGAACAAAACCTCACCACTTTGAAGCATTTTGACCAAAAGTGGCAGGATATGCTCCCGCCTCGCACCGCCATACCCACACTACCCGATGCCCGACACATGGATCGTATTGGCGTGTACGAAGGCGGCGGCTACATGTCGAAAGGCGTGTATCGTGCTTATCAGGACTGTCGTATGAAAACCAATTCATGCAAGGCATTCTGTCGCGTTTGTCAGCGCGCCATCGAACGGCTCATCCGGTTCTACACCGAGCCTTAGAAACTGTTTGAGGGGACAGAAAAAATATATCCCTAGTCTCAATACATCTACATAGCAAATATATTACATGGCCATACAAAAAACAACAACCACACCGGCCCGCCGACGCAATCAAGGCACCACGCCCGCCTCTCAAAGTTTTTGGAGTCGACTGCGAAGCGGCGAAGTGTGGCGCAATGTCAAAGCCTATTTTAAAACCGACTATGCGCGGTTTTGCATCGGCATCTGTACGCTGGCTGTCAGCATTTACATGTTGCTTTGTTTCGTGTCGAACCTCTTTACCGGACCGGCCGATCAGGGTGGCGTGCAAAGTTGCAACCTCGAACATGCAGCCAATTACGGCGGCGTGTTGGGAGCCTACGTTTCGTACTATTTTATGGACGGTTGCTTCGGCATCACCTCCATTTTTATTCCCCTTTTCACCTTGTTGGTGGGCGTAAAGCTCATGGGAGCCTATCGGGTGCGCCTTTGGAAATGGTTTCTCAACTTTTCCATTCTGATGATTTGGGGTTCCTTACTTTTCAGCCTGATCACTTCCAGCTTACCCGACGAAATCGTTGAAAACTTCAGTTTCCGTCTGGGGGGAAGCCACGGCGAAGAGCTGAACAGTTATCTCTCCACCACGCTGGGCACCACGGGAGCCTGGATGCTTGTGTTCTTTACAGCCATCCTTTACTTCCTTTACATCACGGGCGAAACTATCAATGTGGTGCGTCGCCTGATGCACCCGCAGGACTTCATTAAGCGCAGTCCGAAGCAAAAAGCCGACGACACCGACACTACGCCAACCCCCATGGCCGACGACGATGAAGCACTTTCAGACGATTCCGATGTTGAGCCGGCTGAGGTGGAAACGATGCCCGTCTACGAAGAAGCACCCTCTGCCCAGCCCTTGGTGCTGAGCTACGATGATACATTCTCGACCGATAAATCCTCCGCTGCCCAAGAAGCAAACAGCGGCAAAAACGAAAAGGCCTGCTCGTTAGAGTTCAACGACTTGGAAACCGCCACCGCGGCCGATAATCGTGCTGGCGCTTTGAATCATTCGTCGTCTGCCTCACGTCACAATCGCCTTCTGAACAGCGAGCAAACCGAAATTTCCATTGAGGCCACGGTCGATAACCCGGTAGCCGGTACCAAAACCGTAGAGGAAGTGCGCAACATGGAACCCTACGATCCCCGTAAAAGTCTGGAGTATTACAAGTACCCCGTGCTTTCACTCTTGAAGCATTACGACGACAACGGACCCGCTATCGACATGGCCGAGCAGAACGCCAACAAAGATCGCATTATCAACGTGTTGCGAAACTTTGGCGTTGAAATTTCCAGCATCAAGGCCACCATTGGTCCCACCATTACCCTCTACGAAGTGACCCCGGCACCCGGTGTGCGTATCAACCGCATCCGCAACCTCGAGGACGACATTGCCCTTTCGCTTTCAGCCCTGGGCATCCGCATCATCGCCCCCATTCCCGGCAAGGGCACCATCGGTATTGAAGTGCCCAATAAGAATCCGCGCATCGTGTCGATGGAAAGTATTATCAACACCAAGAAGTTCCAGGAATCCACCTTCGAATTACCCATCGCACTGGGTAAAACCATTACCAACGAAGTGTTCATGGTTGATTTGGCCAAGATGCCCCACCTCCTTGTAGCCGGTGCCACCGGTCAGGGTAAATCGGTTGGTTTGAATGCCATCATCACTTCGCTGCTTTACAAAAAGCACCCTTCGGAATTGAAGTTCGTGATGGTCGACCCCAAGAAAGTGGAATTCTCCATTTACACCTCCATCGAGAAGCATTTCCTGGCCAAGATTCCCGACGATAATGCCGACCCCATCATCACCGATGTCACCAAAGTTGTGCAAACACTCAAGAGTCTCTGCCAACTGATGGACCACCGCTACGACTTGCTGAAGAAAGCCAAAGTGCGCAACATCAAGGAATACAATGCCAAGTTCAAGTCGCGTCAGCTCAATCCCGAAAACGGACATGAGTTCATGCCCTATATCGTAGTGATAATCGACGAGTTTGGCGACCTTATCATGACAGCCGGCAAGGAAGTGGAATTGCCCATTGCCCGTATTGCCCAGTTGGCCCGTGCCGTGGGCATGCACATGGTCATTGCCACCCAGCGTCCCACCACCAACATCATCACGGGTACCATCAAGGCAAACTTCCCCGCCCGTATGGCATTTAAGGTCATGTCGCAAATCGACAGTCGCACCATTCTCGACCAGAGCGGAGCCAATCAGCTCGTAGGTAAGGGCGACATGCTCTTCCTTGCGGCCAACACCCCTGTGCGTGTGCAGTGTGCCTTTGTCGACACCCCCGAGGTTGAGAAAATCAACGACTTCATCAGCAAGCAGCAAGGTTTTATTTCAGCCTTCGAATTGCCCGAACCCGAAATGGACGGCGAGGGTGGAGGAGGAGCAGCAGATTTGGACACCAACCAGCTCGACCCCCTGTTCGACGAAGCGGCCCGCCTTATCGTCATTCACCAGCAAGGTTCCACTTCGCTCATCCAGCGCAAGTTCTCCATTGGTTTCAACCGTGCCGGACGATTGATGGACCAGCTCGAACGCGCCGGCATAGTCGGCCCTACCCGAGGTTCCAAACCCCGCGAAGTGCTCATTGCCGACGAAATAGAACTCGATTCCCGTCTGGAAGCCCTGCACAGATAGCCGGGTTTTCAGCAAAGGAATACACCGTAATTCCCAATGAATAGCCATGCAGCGTAAAAAGTTTACAGCTTTTTGCGCTGCATTTTGCGTATTCCCCTTTTATAGTAGAAAAAAGAAAGCGAATGTGTGGTCAGTTGGGTAAAAAAAAGTATATTTGCTCCATCATTGTAGTTGCCCGAAACAGGAACAGTATTCCGCTTTCCCGGGCACCCCATTGTGGTGCTGCGATTCTCCGGGCATTTTAAAACAAAGCATGTCATGAATTTTAAAAAAATATACCTCACTCTTTTTGCCGCCTGTGCCATGAGCGTAGCTGGTATAGCGCAAACAGCCCATCAGGTGTTAGACCAAACCGCCAGTAAACTCAAAGCCAGCGGAGGTATTGAAGCTCAGTTCGAAGCCACCCAGTTCGTCGGTGTAACGGAAAACGGAACTGTGGGCGGACAAATTTGTGTGCAGGGCAATCGCTTCAAACTCACTTCGCCCAGCATCACCACCTGGTTCGACGGACGCACGCAGTGGACCCTGCTCACCGGCAGCGACGAAGTGAACGTGAGTACGCCCACCGATGCTGAAATTCAGCAAATGAATCCTTACACTTTTATCAATCTGTATAAAAAAGGCTACAACCTTAAACTCGCCGGCACCACCTATCATGGCAAGGCCTGCCACGAAGTGCGCCTGGTGGCTCAAAACAAACAAAGCAACATTCAGCTGCTCATAGCCGTGATTGATAAAAAAACGTCGTTGCCTTATTCCATCCGTGTCAAGAATAATCGCGGCGAATGGTCAAGAATACGCATCAACAGCCTCAAGACCCATCGCAAGTGGCCCGACGCCACGTTTAAGTTCAACGAAAAACAGCATCCCGGCATCGAAGTCATCGATCTTCGTTAAGCCTTCTGCAGGGATTCGCCCTCCGAAACAGTTCTCATGTACTTGGAGTATTCACTGAACAATATACTGATAGAATAATTACTGAACAATAATAAACGCACATATAACTTATGATTTCTTGTTTGATACTCGGTTCCGGCCCTGCCGGCTATACGGCAGCTATCTATGCCGGACGTTCTGGTTTGCAACCCGTTATTTACGAAGGACTCCAGCCCGGAGGCCAGCTCACCATTACCACTGAAATTGAAAATTACCCCGGTTTCCCCGAAGGTATTGATGCCAATGAAATGATGGACGACATGCGCAAGCAAGCCCTTCGTTTCGGTACCGAAATTCGTCCGGCTTCAGCCGTGAAAGTCGATCTTTCGCAAGCCCCTTACAAGGTTTGGTTCGACGACGACACGATGGAAGAATGTCAAACGCTCATCATCGCTACCGGCGCATCAGCCAAATATTTAGGTTTGGCCGATGAAAAGAAATACCAAGGTATGGGCGTGAGCGCCTGCGCCACTTGCGACGGATTCTTCTATCGCAAAAAAGTCGTAGCCGTAGTAGGTGGTGGCGACACCGCCTGCGAGGAAGCCACCTATTTGGCAGGTCTGGCACAGAAGGTATACCTCATTGTGCGCAAGCCCTTCCTTCGTGCTTCGAAAGCCATGCAAGACCGCGTGATGGAAAATCCCAAAATCGAAGTACTTTTCGAAACCAACACCCTCGGCCTCTATGGCGAAGGCGGTGTGGAAGGTGCCCACCTCGTTCACCGCTTGGGCGAAGCCGACGAGCGTCGTTACGATTTGCCCATCGACGGTTTCTTCCTCGCCATCGGTCACAAGCCCAACAGCGACCTCTTCACTCCCTGGGTGAAAACCGACGAAATCGGCTACATCATTACCGAAGGCGCAAGCCCCCGTACCGGTGTACCCGGCGTATTTGCAGCAGGCGACGTTGCCGATCCCCACTACCGTCAGGCCATTACGGCTGCCGCCAGTGGTTGCAAGGCCGCTATCGAAGCCGAACGCTATCTGAAGTCGCTTTAAGTTCCATTACAAGGTATTTTGCAAGACCTGCGTCCCTTTCCGGACCTAGGTTTTGCAAAGTGCTTTTGTCCCTATGGTAACGGGTCAGATGGATAGTCTGTAAGGATTATGCCGACAAAATCGTGCTGGTTTCAGACAGGCCTACCTGCCTTACTTTCTGTTGTAACAAAATGTCAAAGAACGCTGAATAAATAACGATGGATAATTAAGGAATCTGTTGTTTTTTCATCTGTTTGCAGGTGCAAAGTTACAATGTAAAATTCCGAAATCCAATTTTTTTCGGATTCTGATATCGCAGGTCGTAAAAAATCATGACATCAATTTTCTCCGCATACCCTTTGTTAAAAGGCATTTCAAGGCATGTTCCTTCGGCGCAAAAAAAATGAAATAGGGATATTGTGTTGCACGCGAAGCGAGTAGAGCATACGACTCATTCTGCGTATCAGTTCCCCCGACCTCGTTCGCTGTCTAATCATGCCTGCCCAACCTTCAGCTGAACCCCGTAATCCAACTCCTATTATATGGAAACTCATCCGCTTCAACCCTTTTTGCCCCCCACGGCGCGTTTACTCATGCTGGGCAGTTTTCCGCCGCCTGTCAAACGGTGGTCGATGCAGTTCTTCTACCCCAACATGCAAAACGACATGTGGCGCATTTTCGGCCATCTTTATTTTGCCGACCGCGACCACTTTGTCGACACCGCCCAACGCAAATTCCGCCAGCCCCAAATCGAAGCATTTCTGCGCCACATAGGCATCGCCCTCTACGACACCGCCACCGCAGTCAACCGTTTGCAAGACAATGCCTCCGACAAATTTCTTGAAGTTGTTCAGGAAACCGACGTGTCGGCCCTCTTGCGCCAGTTGCCCCAATGCCGGGCAGTAGTCACCACCGGACAGAAAGCCACTACAACGCTCTGCCAGCATTTCGGCCTGAGCGAACCACCCGTAGGCGGATGGGTCGACTTCACTTTCGACCAACGCCCCATGCGCCTGTATCGCATGCCCAGCAGCAGCCGCGCCTATCCTCTGGCACTCGAGCGCAAAGCCGAAGCCTACGGTCAGATGCTACAAGCCGAAGGCCTGTGGCCGGATTCCGCGCAGCAAACAAGCCAAACGGCAGAATGATTTTTATTGAACCACGCTAACAACAAACACATTAACTAACTTTGGTTATGAACAAGAATATTCGTTTAGATGTTACCAAGGCCGCACAATTTTTGTCGGCCGATGCTTTGAAAGCATTCGAACCCCGTGTTAAAGCCGCTCAAAAGGCTTTGGAAGAAGGCACCTGCCCCGGCAACGATTTCCTCGGCTGGTTGCACCTTGCTTCAAGCATTACCCCCGAACACCTTGCCGACCTCAAGGAAACAGCCCGCGTACTCCGCGAAAACTGCGACACCATTGTCGTAGCCGGTATTGGCGGTAGCTACCTCGGCGCCCGTTCGGTTATCGAAGCCCTCAGCAACAGCTTCGAATGGCTCACCAACGACGGCAAGAACCCCGTAATGCTCTATGCCGGCAACAACATTGGCGAGGACTATCTCTACGAACTCACCGAATACCTCAAAGGCCGTAAGTTCGGTATCATCAATATTTCAAAGAGCGGCACCACCACCGAAACCGCTTTGGCCTTCCGTTTGCTCCGCAAGCAGTGCGAAGAGCAGCGCGGCGTTGAAATGGCTCGCAAGGTCATCGTAGCCGTAACCGACGCAGTGAAGGGTGCAGCCCGCATCACCGCCAACACCGAAGGTTACAAAAGCTTCATCATCCCCGATAACGTAGGTGGACGTTTCTCAGTGCTCACCCCAGTAGGTCTGCTCCCCATTGCCTGTGCAGGTTTCGATATTGAAGCCCTCGTGAAGGGTGCAGCCGATATGGAAAAACTCACCGCCCCCGAAGTACCTTTCGATCAGAACCCTGCCGAACAGTACGCCGCAGTGCGCAACGCACTCTACGAAACCGGTAAGAAAATCGAAATCCTCGTAAACTTCCAGCCCAAACTTCACTACATGAACGAATGGTGGAAGCAGCTTTATGGCGAGAGCGAAGGCAAGGATCTCAAGGGCATCTTCCCCGCAGCAGTTGACTTCACCACCGACCTCCACTCAATGGGTCAGTGGATTCAGCAGGGCGAACGCACGGTATTCGAAACCGTCATCTCGGTTGAAAACGCTGAACACAAAGTACTCTTCCCCCACGACGACGAAAACCTCGACGGACTCAACTTCCTCGAAGGTAAGCGCGTTGACGAAGTGAACAAGATGGCAGAGTTGGGTACCCAACTGGCCCACGTTGATGGCGGCGTGCCCAACATGCGCGTTTGCGTCGACCGTCTTGATGAGTACCAGCTCGGTCAGCTCATCTACTTCTTCGAGCGTGCCTGCGGTATCAGCGGTCTGTTGCTCGAAGTAAACCCCTTCAACCAACCCGGTGTTGAGGCTTACAAGAAGAACATGTTTGCCCTCCTTGGCAAGCCCGGCTATGAAGCCGAATCAGAAGCCATCAAGGCCCGTCTGTAATAAATAAGGAGCCCCCTCAAGCAAGTGCCTGGCAAAGTCCAGACACCCGCTTCATATCATCCGGGGTATAAGTTTGCCAGAGAAACCTCACAGGTTCTCGCCCGTAAACTTATACCCCGTTTTCAGGTATGCCCACTCTAATCCGAAAGAAATCATGCAAGCAGTCAATTTATATTTGAAAAAACAAGGCTTCAGCACCTTCACCCCCAAGGCCGTATTGTTCGACATGGACGGCGTACTCTTCGACTCCATGCCCAACCATGCCCGCTCCTGGGCCAAAGTCTGCACCGAGTTCGGACTCAACATGACCGAGCAGGAAGCCTATATGCACGAAGGACGAACCGGCAATGCCACCATCAACATCCTCACCCAGCGTTATTGGAACCGCGATGCCACGCCCGACGAAGTGCAACGCATTTACGAAGAAAAGTGCCGCCTGTTCAATGCCTGTCCCGAAGCCCCCAAGATGCCCGGAGCCCACGAAGTGCTGCAAAAGGTAAAAGCTGCCGGACTCACCATTGTTGTAGTAACCGGCAGCGGACAGAAGTCGCTTCTTGATCGCCTCGAACACAATTACCCCGGCTACTTCAGTCCCGACCTCATCGTATCGAGCAAAGACGTGAAGCACGGCAAACCCAACCCCGAACCCTACCTCATGGGATTGGCCAAAGTCGGCATCAAGCCCAACGAAGCCATTGTGGTTGAAAATGCCCCCTTAGGCGTTCGTGCCGCCGTAGCCGCCCAAATCTTCACCATAGCCGTCAACACCGGCCCCCTGCCCGAAAGCGCCCTGCTCAACGAAGGCGCCAACATGCTCTTCCCCTCCATGCAAGCCCTCGCCGACAGTAATTGCTTCTTTTAGCAAACAGTATGTTGATGTTGAATTTCAGTGATATCGGCAAGTCAATACCAACCGAATGCCGAGTGAGGCAAGTTTGCTGGCGTTCTGCTGAGGTAGCGAAGCTATATACAAACGGGTCATCCCTTTAAAAGCCCATTTTGCGAGATATTGTTCAAGCACAGTATCTCGCATATTTATTTCTTTTCGATTCTGAAAACAGATTCAAACCAAAGTAATCAGTCGTTTTTTACCTTTAAACGTCGCATTTTTTGCGACATTACCTAAATTCTTTTGGTGATGCGACAATAATCTGCTATATTTGTCGCAAATATTGCGACGTTATCCGTTACTAAATGACGCATCAGCTATGTATATACACGAAAAAGACAATTGGACTGCGTTCCGTTGGAATGCTACTGAGTTGACGGCTATACTTGAAGAAGTGAACCGTAAACAGGGTTTGTTGTATGGCAGACTTGCTTCGCTTGGTTTTGACAGTAAATTGAAAGCGATGGCGGAGAATCTGACGTATGAGGTGGTTTGTTCATCAGAAATAGAAGGAATACGATTGAATGTAGATGAGGTGCGTTCATCCATTGCTCGGAAATTGGGTATAGAAAATTTCAAACACACAGCACCGTCGCACTACATAGATTCTGTTGTGGCTGTTATGCTTGATGCAGTCAATCATTACGCCCAAATATTAACGAAAAAGAAAATATATGCATGGCAAGCAGCATTTTTTCCGACAGGTTTCAGCGAGGGCTCGCAGATTGAGGTCGGGCAGTATCGCACCAACGAGGAATATATTGTTTCTGGAATGTTCGGTCGTGAGAAAGTCCATTATGTAGCTCCTTCTCCGGAACGTGTAGATGAAGAAATGGCACACTTTCTTGACTGGTTCAACAGTCAGGAAAACATAAATTCGGTTATACGCTCAGCCATTGCACATTTCTGGTTTGTCAGCATTCATCCATTTGAAGATGGTAACGGACGCTTGGCACGCATACTTTCTGATATGTTGTTGGCTCGTGCAGATAAGAGCGAGTTCAGATTTTATAATATCTCCTCGCAAATAAACAAAGATAAAAATCACTATTACGACATTTTGGAAAAGGCTCAACACGGCGATGGTGACATTACTGAATGGATATACTGGTATGCTAATACGTTGTCGGTTGCACTTGACGAAGCGGAAAATATCGTCAGTACCATCTTGAACAAAAGTTTCTTTTGGCAAAAGGCTTCTTCCGTACCACTTAGTCAAAGACAGACCGATATGCTGAACCTGTTCCTTGATGGTTATGAAGCAAAGATAACTTCCAAAACTTGGGCATCATTGGCTAAATGTTCCAAAGACACAGCCATACGGGATATTCAAGACCTTGTGGATAAGGATATTCTTCGGGAGGATATTCCCGGTGCCAAACGACCGAGCTATTCCATTATATATGACCCGGAAGACATCACAGTCTTTTTCTCAGATGTTACCATTGAGCAACAAAACGGAAATAATTACATCAAAGCTATTTACAAGGGCAGGCTGAAAGTGTGCGAAAGGATTTTGCCACTTGATGCTGAGCGATTTGAAAAAGGTGATCTTCCTTTGGAGAACCTGCTTGCTAAGTATTGTTCCTATCTAAGGATAAGCTAAGTTATTTGCAATAGTCCTTAATTAGTCGTCCCTTAAGAAAATCAATAGATAAAGCTATTGAAGTCGTCTAAACTTTTCTGACGAAGATTTGAATTGGAGTTTTATCTCTTCTACATTCAATCTTCACCTTTCTTTTTGGTTGTTTTTTGATCTTTCATCGGTCGTGTAGCTCGCTACACTCCCTCCTCAAGGCCCCAAAACACCTCAAAAATAAAGGCAAATCTTGAAATTCATAAAAGTTCAGACGACTTCATTTTTAAGGGACGACTACACTCATTTTAAGCACGTACTTTTCTATTTAATATCCGATTCTTGCAGAAAATCCGTAAAAATCAAGTATTAAATGCTCATATAAGGAATTAAGCTAACCTTAACACTGCATTTTTTGTCGTAGTAACGATGCCTGTCAGTAAGTACGCAAGGCAGTAGTTGCGTTTTTCGCGCCTCTTAAAATCAAGGCTATATATTTGATTTCGTATAATCAAGGCAAATACTTTGATTTGGCCAAGGAAAGGTATTATCTTTGCATCAGTAATCATCAAATTATAAGTCTATGATAAAAGGCGTCATTACGGGAGATTTGGTAAACTCCACCCATATAGCTGCTGAATGGAGACAGACAGTGGTAGATGCGTTACATGTATGCGTTGAAGAATCCATTCCGCTCACCCCGGTAAAGTTCGAGATGTATCGGGGAGACAGTTTTCAAGTGGTTGTTGACAAACCTGAATATGCATTAGCCATAGCCATTGCGCTGCGAGCAAAACTGAAAGCCGAAACCCCAGACCAACAGAAACTGTGGGATGCAAGATTGGCCGTTGGTATAGGCGAGATATCTTTTGAAAGCGACAATATCGTAACCAGCGATGGAGAAGCGTTCAGACTGTCAGGTCATGCATTTGACCATATAGGAAAAAAAAGGCTGAGCATATCAACGCCATGGCCCGATTTTAATACCGACATCGAACTTGTCACCCGTTTTGCAGACGACCTGATTACGTCATGGACAGCCAAACAGGCAAGGGTTGTTTATCAATCAATGCTTTTCCCAAAACTTCAAAAGGATTTGGCAGAAGAATTAGATATGACAAGGCAAAACTTTAACTATCACTGGAGCTCAGCCAGAGGACAGCTAATCTTGGACTACGTGGCCTATTTTCAATCGTTAATCTCAAAATACAGCAGGCTGTAAGATGGACACACTCATTATATTACTAAGGTTGCTTTGTGCTCATCTGTGTTCAGATTTCATACTGCAGACCGATAGCATCAATAGCGGAAAACGCGAACCTGGCTTCAAAGGCATTGCTTATTTGCTGCTTCACAGTATTACCCATGCAATTACCGCCTATTTGTTCGTAGCAGATTGGTCATGCTGGCTCATCCCTGTCATCATATTCATTAGTCATTTCATCATAGATTGGGCCAAGTGCAAGTACTGTCAGAACTCACTCTCAACATTTCTGGCAGACCAGTTTATGCATATCGCAGTTATTGTAGCCTTATGGTTCTCATTGTATGGCGCAGGCCTAGAAATCTCATACCTTAACGCCTTTTGTTCCGCAAAGGTGTGGTTGGTATTCACGGCATACTTGTTAATGCTCAGACCCTCGTCAATCCTTTTGGGCTTGTTTCTCCAGCAATGGACGCCCCCCTCATCTAACGCCCAGAGTCTGCCAAAGGCAGGACAATGGATTGGCTATATAGAAAGAATCTTGATACTAACCTTTGTCCTTGTGGGTAGTTTTGAAGGCGTAGGTTTCTTGTTAGCAGCAAAGTCCGTCTTCCGTTTTGGCGAGTTGAACAAAGCCAAGGAAATCCGGACAACAGAATATGTCCTGATAGGCACATTTGCAAGTTTTACAATCGCCATTCTTATAGGCATAGCCGTGAAATACATATCATCTCCGCTCTCACCAGTCATCTTCTGTTTTTAACACGAATCTCCACGTTGGTAGTGTCAATGGCACGAATGCGTACCGTCATCCCATCTACCTTCGTGCAATTCGTGTTAAAAGAACAACGTCCGATTTCTGAGTGATTATCGTAAAATCTGGTGCTACATTCTTACATAAGGAATTCAGGTAACATCAACACTTCCTTTTCTGTAGTAACTATTGATACTATCTGTCTGTCAGTAAGTATGCAAGGCAGTAGTTGCATTTCTTGAGCATTCAGAATCACTGCCTTTTCATTCAATACACTTTGGGTATTTTTCTCCCAATCATATATAGTAAACATTCCTTTGCGGAATATTTCAGAGCCATTCTTGTTGTTTGTCAGGTTTAAGCCTTTCTTGTCAAGCCTTACAGACCAGTCAGAACCATGTTTTTTGAAGGTATATGTAGTACCATAACTAACAGTTTCTTTTCCTATCAGTCTACCAACCAGAATATCTACATTCGTATATGGATTGCGTTTATAAATCGGTTCATCAGTTTTTGAGTCACTTTCCGTTCTCAATCGGCATGCATTGATCATGCCTTTCAGTAATTTGTCCTTAACCAGCGGAAAAGTAGAAATGGATGATTTGCTTTCCATCCAGTATCCATGTTTCCTTGCATATCCGTTTATACATTTCTTCCCGTTACAATCCTTATCAGAATTCTTACCGGTGCCACATTCGTAAATCTGCTTTTTACCTTTCACTCGTTCGCCACATTCCGTTGCTTCAAAACCATAATACAGATACTCAAAATGAAGCAACAGATAATATTCAAAACTCCGGCTTGAAAAAGCAATGTTTACCTTTTTGCCATCTATAATCTTATCAGCCTCTGCCATGGCTTCCTCATGTTTCGGATGCTCGTCCTTATCGTATACAGTCCAGGCTTCATCCACTCCCTCAGACATTATTTTTCTGGCATACAGAACCCATTTTAATGGTGGAACGCCGGTTATAGCATCTTCTTTCACAACGTCATGTTGCCCTGATTTGACCTTACGTTTCTTTCCTTTATAGCTTCCTCTTGAAGAATCCATATCAGCATCTTCAATCGGTATATTGGGCTGTGGAATTGTACGCACATCAAAATCCTTGCTGTTACCATAAAAAAGGTCACACAAGTCGGTAAAAAATAATGGCTCGGTCTTATCACCTTCACACACTATTCTTATGACATATTTACTATGACGTTTGTTTTCATTCGTTCTTGCCATCGTCTACAAAAAGTTTCTCCAGTGGTTTTAATGAAGGAACACCTCCAAACTTATTATTCAAATACCATTTAGCAAATGGTGTATCCTCTCTTACATCCTCAAAATCTGAAAGAGAAAAAATCTCAGATACTCCCACTTCATTCTTTTCTGTAAACCATATCTGGTCTTTACGGATTGTATTTTGGTCAAGCAGATTCACATCGTGGGTTGTAAAAATCAGTTGAGCATTATTTCTGTTTATTCTTTCATTTCTGAAAATGTCCACAATGAGTTGTGTTATATAGGAATGCAGACCTGAATCCATTTCATCTATAAAAAATGGACTTCCGTTCTGTAGAGCCTGTATTATATAATAGCCAATAAGAAAAAGTGCCCGTGTACCAAAAGATTCTTCTTTTAAAGGTAAATCAGCTGTTTTACCCAAATCCTCACCGTCATTATATAAACCGTGTTGGCTGGTAACTTCAACACCGTCACTGCGCTTTTCTAGCTCGAAACCGGCCATGCCGGTATCCGCAAATGCCAGAAATTCAGCAAGAAGTCTTTTATTTTCAGGACGTGAATAAAGCCATCTGACCATTTCCTTATCTTCGCCCAACATCGTATCTTCATGATAACCGTTGGAAACAATCATATCGGCCAGATATTTTGCGGCATTTGTTATCGGTTCGCAAGGTGTATCCTTCAGGAATTTGGAAATCAGCAACTGATTTTTGAACACATTGAAAGGCTTGGAAGTAGAAAGGCTAGAGCCAAATTTAATAGTATCCGATTCTTTATCTTCAGAGAGCAAAGTGCGTTCATAAAGTTGTGTCTGTTTACCGTTTGGATAATAAATCAACGATTCAGACTCTATCTGCAGTCTGCTAAAACTGACATCATATTTATATCTGATTCTCTGAGTTATAAACTCCACCGAAAAGCCTATAGGTGCATCAACCGTAGTATTGTCAAATTTGAACGGTTGATACAATGGAATGTCATCGCCAACTCTATTGTCAAGATTGTGGACCCATCGTCTGAACCCATATAAAAACTTTATGATATTAGTCTTACCTGAAGCATTTGCTCCATAAATCAAAGAGATTTTCAAAGCCTTTTTCAACCCTTCTGCATTGGTTTTAACTTCACAAATATTATCGACCTTGGCTTTTGAAGAGGTTGGCTCTGTCGTAAAGGAACACACATCCTTAAATGAACGGTAATTCTTAATTTCTAAATTTAATATCATATTCTTGTGTATTTTCCGCAAAAATAGCTTTTTAAATTTTCTATTCAAAGTTTTTTCTTTGTTTTTCGCGCTTTTTCTTCGTGTTTTTTGTTTTAAATCCTAAAGTGTATTTCCGGAAAGTATTTGTCATACAGTACCTAGTTTTCAAGTATTTTCAAAGCGAGGTGGATAAACCTGTTCGTAATAGCGTAGAAATACATCCTCTCCCATCCCCGAATAGCTTTTAATAATTATTTTTGCATTAGCTACCCAATCTGGGCAAACAATTAAAAATGAAATTCATGATGAACGAAAACATATTCAACCGCGCCTACCGCCTGTTAGGCACTCCCGCCATGGAAGTACTGGCCACCAAACGCGTCATTGTGTTTGGCGTAGGCGGCGTAGGAAGTTGGTGCGCCGAAAGCCTCGTACGCACAGGCATACGCCACATCACCCTTGTCGACTCCGACTCCGTGTGCGAAACCAACATCAACCGCCAACTCATGGCCACCACCGAAACCGTAGGACAAGTAAAAGTTGAAGCGCTCAAAGCCCGGCTCCTTACCATCAACCCCGAAGCAGACATACAAACCAAGCACTGCTTCTACAATGCCGAAACCGCCTCTGAATTTAACCTTTCAGCCTACGACTACGTTGTCGACGCCATCGACTCACTCCAAGACAAAGCTCTCCTTCTGCTCAACGCCACCCGTTCATCGGCCCGCGTATTCTCCTCCATGGGAGCCGCCCTCAAGTTAGACCCCACCCGCATCCAAGTTGCCGAGTTCTGGCAAGTAAAAGGCTGCCCCCTGGGAGCCGCCCTGCGCCGCAAATTCAAAAAACAGCAGCAGTTTCCCTCGCGCAAATTCAAGTGCGTATTCAGCGATGAACTCCTCACCAATTTGGGCACCACCGACGAACCCCTCGGCTACAAAGCCCAAATCAACGGCAGCTTGGCACACATCACCGCCATCTTTGGCTTCACTCTGGCCGGACTCATCATTGAACATATCGTAAAACGAGCCAACGACACCACAGCCCAATAGCTTTAACCACCCCTAATCCCCACCCGGCACACATACACACACACGATGTTTACCTTCAAACAATTTCATATCGACGACACCCATTGCGCCATGAAAGTAGGCACTGACGGCGTACTCCTCGGAGCCTGGGCAGCCCTACACGAAAGCACGAACCTTCTCGACATCGGCACCGGCAGCGGACTCATAGCCCTTATGTTGGCCCAGCGCAATGCCCAAGCCCACGTCACCGGCATCGAACTCGACGAAGCCGCTGCCGCCGATGCCCGGCAGAACGTAGCCGCCTCGCCCTTTGCCTCGCGGGTAAACATCGTATGCGGCAACGTACTCACCTATCCCGATGAATCGGGTGGGGCAGTGTTCGACCACATCGTGTCGAATCCCCCCTATCACGAAGAAGAACTCCTGCCACCCTCCGCCCGTCGCGCCGCTGCTCGCCACACCTCAGGCGGCGGACTCACCTTTGCCGCCCTGCTCCGCACCGCCGCCCGCCTCATAGCCCCCGGCCCCCAATCCCGCTTCAGCGTCATCCTTCCCAGTCCCGCCCTCCCCACCTTCCTCCCTCTGGCCGCAGTCCACGGCTTTTACCTCGCTCGGCAAACCAACGTCGTAACCCGTCCCGGCAAACCCTGCAAAAGGGTACTCCTGGAATTCCGTCTGCAACCCACCCCCACAGCCCAAACAGACGAACTCGTGCTGGTAGCCGACGACGGCGGACGCTCCGCCGCCTATTCCGCCCTGTGTGCCGACTTCTATTTGTAGCCCCCCATCCCCTCTAAGGGATGTAGTTCCCCCATTCCCTTTAAGGGAAAACGTTAAACAGAAGTCTGCTAAAAAATCTAAAATATATTAAAGCATTAACCGACATTCTTCCTCCTTTTTCAGTCGGTTGCCGCACCATCCACCCCCTTCTTCAAATTTCCTCCGCGATTGTTGAAATTAGTTCCGCGATTGTTGAAATTAGTTCCGACCTAGTTCGAATTAGTTCCGAGCTAGTTGAAATTAGTTCCGAGCTAGTTTCAACAATCGCGGAACTATTGATAATCAGCGCTTTCAAAAACATACCACGATCGGAACCCCGTCCCCCATTTCCCTTCATAAATGCACCGTCCGGCAAACTCTTACGTTTTGACTTTATTAAGATATTTGTTAAAACAATGCGCGTAACGAAATTCAAAAATAGCCCTTTGACAAAAAACGATTCGTCGCAGCAAAAAAAGTAATGTAAGCACATGGGACCATATATATACATGACGATTGCGGAATTCAGCAGACCCCAAATGCGAAAAAACATGATATTTTTTTAATAATAGGGGAAAAAGTGCGAGAAAAGCACTATATTTGCACGAGTAAAACGTGTCTTCTCTGAATAAGACTCGTAGAACTGATAGAGAACAAGCCAATACGTAGAAAGGAAAAGGTCGACAATCACGTATAGTTGATAAAGCAAACATCATTTCCAGCCTTTGCATTGGCTCAGCAAAAAATAGTATGATACATGTCATTGTAAGGTTGGTCCCAATCTTCACCAAGTCAAAGGCCAAGAGTGACATAAAGTAGGGAAAGAAAATGACGCAGGATTGCTCGCTTCCTTCTTCTACAGCCCAAGCGGACGCCACACCCCGGCGTTCGTTGCAAGGCATACACATAATCGGGACTGATGAAAAATCGGCCTCGAAAGTAGAAGGTGTATCCTCATGTGAAGAGCAAGCCCCTCCATGGGGTTATCTTTTCATGCAGCACATGGTTGTAGAAAAGTTCCAGAAACTTATATCCCGCAATCGTATCGTAGGTGATTTTCATCCCCCTTGTTTTATTCATCGCACCGTCAGTTACAAGCGCAAGCCAAGCGGCAAGGGCGTAATGAAGGAAGAGAAGCCCACCGTCAGCGGATTAGTATTTTTGCAAGGCACCACCGCCGAGCTCCGCACCTTTTTATCTCAAAATTTCCCCCAATACCATTTAGTTCGTAATTGCGCCACCGGTCTCCCCGCGTCCATCCCCCACAGCGTCATGAAGCCCTTTATGCGTCTGATGGACACCGAGCCCGAGCGCGTCACCTTCCTCCGCGACCCTTTCCTCAAATTCGCCAAGGACCACGTCAAACTCCGTGTCCTCACCGGCCCCTTCAAAGGTCAGGAAGGCTATGTAGTCCGTGTCAATCGCGACCGCCAGCTCGTCATGGATCTCGGCGGCTACGCCGTAGCCATCAGCCGCGTCCACCGCGAAGATTTTGAGGTGGTGGAGGAGTAAGGGATGTCTTCAAAATCTAAGAGAGTAACAGGAATCATTCCTCTCTCTTACTTTCTTCTATCGGACTTAAGTAGTCCTTATCGTTAAAAATCAATCCAAATTTTAAATAAGTCAGTGAAGGTAGGTACAGAAAAGTGCCTACTCTTTGGGGTATGGCCTAAATTGACTGGTTCCCTGAATGATTTAGTTTGAGCAACCTATAACACTCATTTTCGTATGTTGCAAAGCCTAAAATGTTTTCTCTTAAATGATTTTAAGGTAGAATCTAAATTCGTTCATGAAGGTACAGATCTTCTAGAATTTACAATTAATAATTTAAATTTCTTAGCAGAATATAGATATAAGAGTGACCCAACTTTTTTTAGAATTATGCTTCCTCAAATTCAAGCCATTCAGTCAGATATGGATAATGATATATTAAACAAAGTGATGGAAGTTAATTCGATGTATAAAGTTGGAAAGATTATCAAAATAGGGAATCACTTATGGATATCAGCTGAATTCTTTGTTGATTTTAATAAGAATGTTAATGATTTATTATTTACCAGAGCAATAAGTCTTTTGCAAGATATGTTTAATGAGTTTATAAACAAAGAATAGCATGGCTAAAAATAAAGAGTCAAATAGTAATGTGGTATTAAAAACCAGCTTGTATTGGCTATTAATACTGCTTGTTATTATGGTTGTTTTTTTATTGACCATTAAGATAGATAAAATACCTAATGGAGATGTGTTGGTAACATACATCTCAAATTTTTCAACTATGTTGTCAATTATATTGTCTATCTCTTCTATATTTTTTGCTTATTACACATCGCGTGACACTAGTATGCAGTATAGAAGTATGGAAAAAGCTTTGGAACAAGTACGTATAACAAATAGAAGCATAACTGAAAATAATAGCTTGTTACTCTCTCAAGTTCGTGATATAGCTATAGATGTTAATGTTCTTAATGATAAATTGGGGAGACAAACAGCACTAATTGATAATAAACACTTGGATTCTCCCAAATTACAATTAAAAAGTAATGAAAGAAATAATGTTACAAAATCAAACGTTACCAATGAATAAAAGCAGAGTGCAATGGGTTGATACAGCTAAAGCTCTTGCAATCATATTTGTTGTAATGGGGCACATGGGATATTCAGAAGAAGTTAGAACCCTAATTTATGGATTTCACATGCCTTTATTTTTTATGTTATCCGGAATGTTCGTTTCGACCAAAGATAACTTTCATCAGTTTCTACTGAAAAAAATGAAGACATTATTAGTTCCTTATTTGTGTTTTAATGTAATATTTTTATTGTTTGATTGTGTAATCGCTCTTGTTTCAAACCATGATGTAAGTATTATAAAACCAATGGTAGGCATAATGGGGGGGGTAAGATTTGGTTATGAGTGTTTAGGTAAATTTTGGTTTCTACCCTGTTTGTTTTTTGCAGATTTATTTATGTATGGAATCCTTAAACTACACAATGTATGTAAGATTGTTACACTCATCATTTTGTTTACCTTTTTGGGAATAGTCTATGATTTTACTTTTACGAGCGTATTGCCATATAGTATTGATATGGTTTTAATCAGCCTTTCGTTTTTATTCATTGGTAAGGTGTATTTCGCAAAGTTTAAAGCAGGACTTTCAACTATTTGGATCGTTCTTCTGTTTGTGATTTATTTAATTTTTACATACTTAAATTATAGCTATATGGGCGGACGAAGAGTTGATATGTACGAATCAGAATTAGGTAATTACGCTTATTTCTATACAGCAGCCATAACAGGCTCGTTGGCAATCATCGCATTGATTCAAAAGGTAAAGAGTAATAAATTGCTACAATTTTTGGGACGGAATACCTTAGTGATATATGGACTTCACATGATAGTGGGGGTCATACTAAGCTATGCCGTGGCTTTTCTATTCGCTGGTTCTTTTACTGAATTTCAAACCTGTATGGTAGCAACGTTAAAGACTTTGGTTACTCTGATTCTGATGATACCCTCTTGCCTAATTGTCAACCGTTATTTTCCTTGGATGTTGGGAAAATGGTAATAAGGATTCTATTAGATACAGATAGTTCTTTAAAATTGATTAAACAAATACATGTCAGTCGCATCAGATAATAATAAAAGGATTGCTAAGAATACAATGTATCTCTATCTGAGGATGTTGCTTTCGTTAGTGGTGCAGCTATATACCTCAAGAGTTATATTGAATGCCTTGGGAATAAGTGATTATGGTATCTACAATGTTGTAGGTGGAGTTGTTGTGATGTTCTCGTTTTTGAGTGGTACCATGGCAACGGCAGCACAGCGTTTTATGTCCTATGCAATCGGACGAAATGATATGGAGGATTTACGAAAAACCTTTGTAGTTTCTCAAATCATTTTGTGGGTAATTGCTGTTTTAACGTTAGTGGCAATAGAGATTATTGGCATGTGGTTGCTGTTCAATTATCTGTCAATTCCTGAAGACCGCATGATTGCAGCTATATGGGTATTTCAGGTTTCAGCAATCTCGCTGTTTATTACCATCATCAGTGTACCCTATAATGCTGCCATTATTGCCCATGAAAAAATGTCGGTTTTTGCAGGGTTTAGTTTGATAGATATATTTGCAAAACTTGGAGTAGCCGTTCTGCTTCTGTTTTTATCCGGTACGGTCGATAAACTGATTGTTTATTCAGTTTTGCTGATGTTGTTTTCGATGTTGATGCGAGCCTGTTATACGATTTATTGTAACAGAAATTTTGAAGAATGCTCCCATAATATATATAGGTACGACAAGATTAAGGGACAGCAAATGCTTTCATTCTTTGGATGGAATATCATTGGAGCTTTTTCTTATGTGTCGAAAGAACAGGGCGTGAATGTTTTAATCAACATTTTCTTTGGAACTGTGGTAAATGCAGCACGAGGAGTCACAGCGCAGGTAACTGGAGCGGTACAAGGATTTATATCGAATTTTCAAGTAGCAATGAATCCGCAGATTACAAAATATTATGCCCAGCGCGACTTTGACAATCTGTTTACATTGGTACAAAGGGGGGCTAAGTTCTCCTTATTCTTGTACTTCTTTTTAGCCTTGCCCCTATACATTGACATAGACTACATTCTTAAGTTGTGGCTCATTAATGTGCCCGACCATACAGTATCTTTCATCCGACTCACCTTTATATTAATGATGATAGAGTCGCTTTCTTCGCCTGTAATAACCTGCTTGCTTGCAGTGGGTAAGGTAAAGTGGTATCAAATCATAGTAGGAGGCTTGCTCATATTAAACTTGCCTATATCGTACGTGGCATTAAAGTTTGGAGCCACTCCCGAGTTTACCATACAAATAGCCATTGTTATATCTTTTGTAAGTTTGATGATAAGGCTTGGCTTTCTTTATAGATACATATCGTTTCCCGTTAAAAGTTTTGTATTGAATGTAGTCGGAAAGTCTGCTGTTGTTGCTGCGGTATCTTACGTGTTGGCTTATGCAGTATATAGTAGCTTGTCGTTGCCCGGTTTTCTGCAATTAGTAGTAACGGTTATAGTATCCTGGATAATTTCAGGCAGCGTAATACTTTTGTTGGGGATGAATCAGACCGAACGTAATATGGTTAAAAGTGCATTGAATAAAGTGTTAAACAAAGTAGGTATAGGAGTATGAAAACAGTTGGAATAGCTACGATACATGGAATTTGTAATTTTGGTTCACTTCTTCAAACATTTGCAACTCAGCAGGTTGTGCAGAAGTTTGGCTACAAACCAACGGTTATTAATTACAAGTATCCTAATGAATATCACGAACGGGAGTATCGTAAAAAAACGCCCTATGCTGTTGGCAAGCGCACTCTTTTCATGCGTATAAAATTGGCTTTGTATGCTCGTTTAGGATTGAAGCGCAATCTTGCTAAAAAGCAGATTCTTTTTCAGCAAGAAAGGAAAAAACTCTTGAACGAAACCAAACTGTATCCTACTAAAGAAGCTTTGCGGAGTGATCCTCCCCATTTCGACATATACCTGACAGGTAGCGATCAAGTATGGAACCCTCGATATATGCGTGGAGACAATTCGTATTTGTTAGACTTTGTGGAGAACGTGCCCAAGGTTGCTTTTTCAGCCAGTTTCGGTACCACTGAACTCACTGATAAACAGAAAACGGATATGCAGCCTTTTCTGGATCAGTATATAAAAGTGTCGTTACGTGAACCTTCGGGAGTTGATTTGGTGAAAAATATATGTGGAAAGCCGGCTGAATGCACATGCGACCCAACTCTGTTGCTTTCAGGCAAAGAATGGTCGGATATTTTTAATGACCCTCGATTGATAAAAGAGGACTACATACTCTGCTACATTCTAACCTATACAGCCAATCCCTATCCTTATGCCGCGAAACTTATCAGGCATATTCAAAAGCATTTAAAGAAGAAAATTGTAATTCTTGACGAGTCAGGGCGCTACTGGTTGGATTTTCGGTACAAATCTTATAGAGCCTATGGCCCTCGTCAGATTGTCAATCTCTTCAAGAATGCATCGTTTGTTATTTCTTCATCGTTTCACGGAGCTGCTTTTTCTGTGAATTTTCAGAAGGACTTTTATTCTTTGTTTCCCAAGGGTGTGAAAGATGAACGTCAGGAAAGTTTGCTGAAACTCTTAGGAGCTGAGGAACGATTTATTCATGTGGGCGACCCTCTACCTTCGTCTGCCGATTTAAAAATAAAAAATTGGGAAAGTATTAACGAACGACTGACGGATTATAGACAATATTCCCTCAACTTCTTAAAAACAGCGTTATCAGATGCAGAAAAATTTACCTGATAGAGAACATTGTACTGGATGTGAAGTTTGCGTGAATGCTTGTGGGCATGGGGCAATAACGATGCAGCCGGATAAAGAAGGTTTTATCCTTCCAGTGATTGACGAAAGTAAGTGTGTGGATTGCGGTCTTTGCGAGAAAAAATGTCCTGTCTTGCAGATACCTCAGTTCGAAGAAATTCCCCATAAAGTTTATGCCGCTTATAACTTAAATAAAGAGCAGCATCAGAAGAGTGCTTCAGGAGGAATTTTTTCGGCTTTTGCCAATTATTTTTATCAACTCGACAACGGGGTTGTATGTGCTTCAGCCTTCGACGAAACAATGACGTTACGCTTCGCCACTTCGACCAACAAAGAAGATTTGCTGAAATTTAGAGGTTCGAAGTATGTGCAGAGTAAGTCCGGGCTGATATATAAAGAAATTCGGAAACTGCTGATAGCTAATAATGAGGTGTTCTTTATAGGAACTCCCTGTCAGGTTGCCGGACTTCGTTCCTTTTTAGGCAAAGACTACGCGAATTTGTTTACTGTCGATCTGGTTTGCCATGGTGTTCCTTCGCCTAAACTTTTTGCACATTATATAAAGGCTTTGGGGATTTCGGATAAGCAGAACTTTGAAGATTTTTATTTCCGAAGTCAACATGATTCTGCATACTATTATTTTGGCGCGAATGGAGGACGATAATAGACGAATATGATAAGTCTTTTTAACCTTTCTGTGGTGTCTGATTTTAATATTTCTCTTCCGGATTTTTCCTTTTTCGTAATGCCTGTTTGCGGCTTAAGTTCAGTTTTGGGAAGCGTTATGTGTGTAGCTAATTGTTAAACTGTAAAGTGTCATGCCTAAAGTTAGTGTGGTAATCCCTATCTATGGGGTTGAGAAATACATTGAAAGGTGTGCTGTCAGTCTTTTTGAACAGACTCTTCACGACATAGAGTTTGTTTTTGTAGACGATTGTACGCCCGATCATTCAATCGAAATTTTAAAGCAGGTAATCGAAAAGTATCGACCCTGCTTTGAGGAGAAAAATTATGCAGTGCGAATTGAACGTATGTCGTCGAATAGCGGACTGCCCACAGTTCGACGTCATGGAGTGAGTTTGTGTAGCGGTGAGTATGTAACTCATTGCGATTCCGATGATTGGGTTGCCCCCAACATGTATGAACTGCTTTATAAAGAAGCGAAGCGAACGGATGCCGATATGGTGATGTGTGGGTATAACATGACGGATGGAGCGAAGGTGTACAATGTGTATTATCATCACGAAACGGATAAGCAGAAGTTGCTTTCAAACTTGCTTACTCTGAAAGAGTCGTGGAGCGTATGGAATAAATTGTGCCGGAGGTCGATGTATGACGACACACTTATCTATCCCACGTTGTCGATGGGCGAGGATATGGTACTGACTCTTCAGTTGGTACTGAAAGCGGAGCGTATAGCCGTTGTAAACAAAGCGCTGTACAATTATTTCTATAATCCAGAGTCCATTACGAATGTTCAGTCCGAGGTTTCAAGATATAAGCACTGGAAAGAGTCTGCAAAAAATGCAGAAATAGTGCTTTCTGTTTTTAAAGCCCAAGGTTTATCCGATGCCTATGCTGCAGAATTCGTTTACTTGAGATACCTACAGAAGAAGTTGGCAGGCAATCTTGTAAAGAGTAAAAAATATAGCAAGGAATGGCTTGAAATGTTCCGCGATGTAAATTTGAAAACCTTCAAACTTTCAGAAATATCATTCTATGATAAGTTGAAGTTTTTGAGCAAGTTGTTGTACGCTAAAATGTGGAGCATCCTCTTCAAAAACTAAACCGTAAATCCAATCCGAATTTTTTATGATATTATATTATATAGTATTCCTATGTGCTCTTATTGCGTTGTTGCTACCGTATAAAAAAGGACAGCTAGTATCATGGATCGTTTTTTTCTTCATGTTTCTCATGTCCTTTTATAGAAATGCAACAGTCGGAACCGATACTTTAAATTATCTGATTTACTCCAGTGAACATCGAGAGTCTGAATACATCGTTACTTTTATCACATGGTTAATAGCTGAGGGCGATTTGGATTCACGAGGTATTATCTATGTAACTTCCTTGGTAACGTATATATTTTCAGGTCTGTGTGTGTTTAAGTATAAGCTTGATGTCAGGTACTTCGTTCTATTCTTTTTCTTGGGCAACATCTTTACGATGGGCATGAATATATCGAGGCAAATAGCAGCGGTTTCCATTACAGCTTACTTTGTACCCTTTATAATGAACACCAGTTTTAAAAAAAGTTTGTGGTTCTTTTTAGGTATTGTGTTGGCGTATGGCTTTCATTATTCATCGTTGTTTGCAGTTCTTCTTTACCCCATACTGAGGTATGTGAATATCGGGAAAAAACACTTAGGATTTATCATGCTAATGGTATCGCCTCTTCTGTTGTTTAATATCATTCCTATTGATAGAATTATGGCCTTGTTCATACCGGATGAGTATAGTAGTTATAGTACAACTCGAACGCTAACTGCTTCCCTATTGGGTTATATCTATAAGATGTTCTTGCTTCTATTACAATACAAACTGCTCTCCCATATCAGGGATGTCAAGGTTTGTTTGTTCTATGTTTTAGGCGTGATAACGTCGAATATCAGTATAGGTATGGATTCGAACGTGGCTCGAATTTTCTTGATTTACTCATTTTTAAATGTAATAGCCACAGCCCATATCGGCACTTTGATGAGAGATGAAAAGGCCTTAAAGAAAATGCCTTTATATGCAATGATACTTATCTCAACATACTTCTGTTTTATAGGAATTCAAACCAATCCAGACTTAAACAATTATCTGTTTTATAAATGAAAATCCTGCAACTACACACCAAGATGGTGTCAGGCGGAATTGAAGCTGTCGTTTGTAACCTTTCAAACGAATTGTCGAAAACGCATGATGTAACGCTTTGTACCATATTCCAACCAACAGAGCAAGATGTGTTCTATCAGAAGTTGAGCGACAAGGTAAAGAAAATTACTATTGGCAAAAAACAGGTAGGATTTTCGATTAAAGAAATTTGGAAGATTTTCCGAGTTGTACAAAAAGGTAAGTACGACGTGGTGCATGTGCATGGCTGTTTTCAATACTACTTTCTTACGATAGCATGCTTGCATCCCAAGGTGAGGTTTGTTTACACCGTACACTCAGATGCCAATAAAGAAAACCAAACGTGGGATTGGAGGCTGTTCAAACTGAAGCGGTACATGTTTGTACACCGATGGATGCTGCCCGTAACCATTTCAGAGGCTTCGCAACAGTCGTTTGCAGCACTTTATCATTGTGAAAGTACCTTGATACACAACGGTATAGTCAAGGGAAAGGTGAACGCTTCATCGAAAAGCGTGATGGATAAACTTCGAAAAGCTGAAAAGACAAAGGTGTTTCTGCATGCCGGAAGAATCAGCACACCGAAGAATCAGCAGGTGCTGTGCAGCGTGTTTCAAACTCTTATTGCCACGCATCACGATGTGGCTCTGGTGATAGCTGGAACTGCAGAAGAAAGCGACATCTACGAAAAGCTGAAACCCTACTTCTGCGACAGGATAGTATATATAGGAGAGCGAAACGATGTGGCAGACCTCATGGCCTTTGCCGATGCGTTCTGTTTGCCCTCGCTGTGGGAAGGTTTGCCCATGACTTTGTTAGAGGCTTTGTCGGTGGGCTGTATCCCCATCTGCACTCCGGTTGGAGGTATCGTCAACGTGATAGAGTCTGGCAAAAATGGCTTGCTCTCTGCCGACGCTTCGGAAACTGCCTATCTCTCGGCCGTAAAAACTTACTTGAGCATGACGGACGAGGAGCGCGAGCGTATGAAAGCAAACGCAATCGGCAGCTTCGGAAAATACGATATTAAGAATTGTGTTAAACAGTATTTGAAAGTGTATTCGTTATGATAAGAAAAACAATCTGTTATGTCCTGTATCAACTCATAGGTCGTTACCTTCCGAACAATGATGGACGAATCACGTTAGGTGCTACAACCATCAGACGGATGCTGGTAAAGGGCTTTACGGGAAGTAAAAGTCGCGGACTGTATATCAACAAAAATGCAACCCTGTCTCCCACACTTAAAATTGGCAACCATTCGGGCATTGGCGCAGACTCTGTTATCGGTCGGGGCACAACGATTGGCGACAACGTAATGATGGGTCCGGCGTGTTACATCTATACGCGCAATCATGCGTTCGCGCGAACGGATATCCCCATGCGTGAACAAGGCATGCAGGAGTTTCAACCGGTGACCATTGGCGATGATGTTTGGATTGGTGCACGTGTCACCATTCTGCCCGGTGTCACTATTGGTAAGGGTTGCATTGTCGGTGCTGGTAGCGTAGTAACCAAAAGTCTGCCTGACTATGCAATAGGATGGGGTAATCCGGCGCGCGTGTTGAAATTTAGGAAGTAAAAATTGATAGAAAAAAGTAAGTATATGAAGAAGATAATGCTTGTGTTTGGCACACGTCCTGAAGCTATTAAGATGTGTCCGCTTGTAAAAGAATTCCAAAAATATCCAGAGAGTTTTCAAACCATAGTCTGTGTTACGGGACAGCATCGCGAAATGCTTGATCAGGTGTTACAGTTGTTTGATGTAAAACCCGATTATGACTTGAATATCATGAAGCAGGGGCAGGATTTGTATGATGTTACAGCACGAGTGCTGACTGGTATGCGTGATGTGTTCAAGGATTGCAATCCTGATGTGGTGTTGGTTCATGGTGATACAACCACTTCAACAGCCGGAGCTCTTGCTGCCTTCTATGCACAAATTCCTGTAGGACATGTTGAGGCTGGGCTACGTACACATAAAATATATAGTCCTTGGCCTGAAGAAATGAACCGACAGATTACGGGACGAATCGCAGCATATAATTTTGCTCCCACTCCTTTATCTGAAAAAAATTTGAACGATGAGAAAGTGAGTGGTGCAATCTTTGTAACAGGAAACACAGTGATTGATGCACTGCACATGGTGGTGGAGAAACTAAATACCAATGAATGTTTGACTAAGGAACAGAATAAAATTCTTGCAAAGGCAGGCTATGACATGACGCGTTTGCAACAAGGTAAAAAACTTGTTCTCATTACGGGACACCGCCGCGAGAATTTTGGAGATGGGTTTATCCGTATGGTAACTGCTATGAAGGATTTGTCTGAGAAATATCCTGAGGTAGACTTTGTTTATCCCATGCATTTAAATCCCAATGTGCGCAAGCCTATTCATGAAGTATTTGGAGAGGATTTAACTCGTCCGAATTTCTTCTTTATCGAACCACTTCAATACTTGGAGTTTGTGCATTTAATGAGTAAATCTACGATTGTTCTGACAGATTCAGGCGGTATACAGGAGGAAGCTCCCGGTTTGGGTAAACCTGTGCTGGTGATGCGCGACACAACAGAGCGTCCTGAAGCTTTGGCAAGCGGAACAGTACATCTTGTGGGTACGGATTACGACAAGATTTTTAATGAAGTGTCGATGCTCTTAGAAGATGAAAAAGCTTATGAGATAATGTCGAAGGCGGTGAATCCTTATGGTGATGGTAAGGCTTGTAACAGAATTGTACGCATCTTGAATGGTGAAGAAGTGGAACACTATAATATTTAATATATGATTTGTTATATCAACAGGTCGACTGTAGATTATGATGTGCGTCTGAAGAAATATATTCAGGCATGCAAAGCAACGCATACGCCTTATTTTGTCATTGGATGGGATCGTATGCTAAATGCAAAATATGTTGATGAACATGAACATCAAATGAAGGCTTATTGTCCATACGGACAGGGTAAAAAATTCCTGCTTTCCTTACGATGGCTCTTTTATGTATGGTATTATCTTATCAAAAATTTCAAAAAGTATAAGGTAATACATGCTTGCAACATGGAAAATACACTCTTTGCATATCCATTTAAATGGCTTGGTAAAAAGATTGTGTTTGATGTGTATGATTCGCAAGTAATAAAAGTGGAACGTAAACTTGCTACAAAGGTTGACTGCTTGATTTTACCTGCTGAAAAACGTTTGAATCAGATTGGTGTAGAAAAAAATAAGCTGAAAGAATTTTTAGAAATCGAAAATGTACCCACATTTGAAGTTTCGTTATATCCTCAAAAAGGACTGTTAAAAGAAAAAATACACTTGTCTTATGTAGGCGTTTTTCAGAAAAATATTAGAGGTCTTGAGAACCTTGTGAAATTGGTGCTTTCCGATGAACGTTTTATCCTTGACATAGCTGGTGTCGGTGATGATTTAGAGCAAATGATTAAGGAAGCAGCAGCACAATGTACGCGAATAAATTATCATGGTAAGGTGCAGTACTTAGAGGCCTTGCAGATAATGAATAATAGTGATTTTATTGTGGCTTTGTATTATCCTTATAGTTCAAATCACGTTTATGCCTCGCCTAACAAATCGTATGAGTCTTTGTTTCTGTCCACTCCCATCATAACTTCGAAAGGCACTTTAGTAGGAGATAAGGTAGTGCAGGCAAATACAGGCTATGTAGTAGATGACACTTTAGAAGGACTTCAGGCTTTGTTTGTCAATGTAGAAACGGAGGATTTTAAATGTATCTATTACGAAAAATGTCGTAATTGTGCTCAACAGTGGCAGCACTTTTATGCTAACTACAAGACGAATGTATTAGAAGGTAAATATATGAATGTAGTTATTAGTTTAGCCAAATAATATAGGTTATAATAAACAATATGAAAATAATCCGTGCTGTTACCGTGTCCCAATCCTGCGGCTTTTATACAGGAATTATTCCAGAGTTGCAGGAGCAAGGGTATGAGGTTGTTTCAGTTTCTTCGCCCGGACCAGAGTTACAGGAACTGGGAGAGATGGGGGTGAGGTGCGTCGAGGTGCCGATGCAGCGACGCATGGCACCTTGGAAGGACTTGAAGTCGCTGTGGAACTTGATTCAAGTGTTTCGAAAGGAGAGGCCCTATATGGTGCACTCCATGACACCCAAGGCAGGGCTACTGTGTATGTTGGCCGCTTGGTTGACGCGCGTACCCCGACGCGTGCATACATTTACCGGATTGGTGTGGCCTACATCAACCGGCATGTCGCGGAGGATATTGATGTTGACCGACTGGCTGACTTGCGCCTGTGCCACCCACATTATTCCGGAAGGAAAAGGAGTGATGGACGATTTGCAACGGCATATCACCCGAAAGCCGATGCGGGTGTTGGGCTATGGTAATGTGATGGGGGTGGATATGGCATTTTGGAAGAAGGAAAATGCCGATAAGGAACAAGTGGCACGTATCAAGGATGCTTCGCGATTTACCTTTCTGTTTGTGGGACGCATTGTAAAGGATAAGGGCATTGATGAACTGGTTGAGGCCTTTTTGAAACTTAGAAAGCAAAGACCCATGCGACTGTTGCTGGTAGGTAAATTTGAAGATGCGTTGGACCCTATTTCTGACAAAGCGCGAAAGGCTATTGAAACGTGCGAAGATATAGAATATGTCGGTCCGCAATATGGCAAGGATTTGTTAGCCCATTATGCAGCCGCTGACTGCTTTGTATTTCCAAGCTATCGTGAGGGCTTTCCCAATACGGTGCTTGAAGCCGGAGCTATGGAACTGCCTTCGGTGGTGACGGATATCAATGGAAGTCGCGAAATAATTGAAGACGGACGGAATGGCTTGATTGTTCCTTCGAAAAATGCCTCGGCATTTCGTGAGGCCATGGAACGAATGCTAACAGACGATGCCATGCGGCAACGCATGGCCGGAGCAGCGCGTGAAATCATTGCCACACGTTTTGAACAAGGTTTTGTCAGAAAATGCTTGTTGGATTTTTATGGGGAGATTATAAGCAGGTAAGTAGCTTTCTGTGCTTAAGAAAAAAGGAATAGGGCTTGCTGACTTATTTAATAAAGCTTACCTTTGCATAGTAAGATATTTGAGAACCTACATTAAGTAGGTGTTCAAAATTATTTTTACATTTGAATTGCGTTATTGTGCCGTAGTTGTTTGTTCTGTGCGAATGTCAGTGCAAACCGAATGCAGAGCGACGAGAGCTTGCTCTCAAGAGCTATGCTGAGGTGCAGCCTGACTTGGCGAAGCAAAGTAAAAATACTTCGATAGAATTATATAAAATAATTTTGAACACCTACTTATATAAATAGAATGTGCTATGCAAGCGATTGAGATAAAGAATATTGGTCCGTTGGTAGATACCGGTAGGGTGCCAATTACCCAGGTTATGTTGCTAGTCGGTGAACAAAGCACGGGTAAGAGTACGTTCATGAAAATTCTGTGTTTTTGCAGCTGGATTGAAAAGCAGATTATGATAGGTGAACGCAGTGCTTTATATAACTATACGCATTACTATCGCTTTTGGAATGAATTGATGAAATTTCATCATTTAAACGAAGATTTTTTTACGGACAATAGCTTTATAAAGTATGAGGGTAAGGCTGTGCAGATTGAAATGCATGGCAAGAAACGCAATGCTATCATAAAGCCGACTTTGAACTTTGAGAAGGAAAAGCATAATGTGAAGTTGTGTTTTCTGCCTGCAGAGCGCAACTTGCTTTCGTCCATTCAGAATATAGAAAACTTGTATCGGTCGAAAGACATAGACTTTCTCTTTAATTTTATTTTGGAATGGAGAGAGGCACGCGCTAATTTCGATGCAAAGAATCCGTTGGAATTGGTTTTCGCCAATCACATGAGCTATCATTATGATGATCAAAATGGCGAGGTCTTGACCTTAACCGACAAACATTTGAATATCAAGCCACACTATGCTTCGAGCGGTGTACAATCGGCTTTGCCCATTCAGGTGCTGGCCAGTTTTTTGGCACAGAAGGTTGGTACTTCGGCCAAAATCAGTCCGATGGAATATGTGGTGAATATTGCGCAAAGTGGCGAGAAGATAGATAAGAACATGCTAGCTTCCATAGTGCAGGATTTGATTAAAACGGATGGAAAAAAAGTGTCGGATACGACGCTTGACGCATTCCCCACGTTAGAGAAAATCTTTGAACAGATGAAGCGGCGTTCGGAGTACAAGTCGTTCCATTTGTTTGTTGAAGAATTAGAGCAAAACCTGTTTCCTTCGGCACAGTTTGAGCTAATCAAACTGCTCATAGCCTTGACGGTACGTATGAAGGATACGGTGGCGGATTACGACAGTTCAATCTTTCTGACCACGCACAGCCCCTACGTGCTGACAGCTTTGAACGTGTGGATGTTGGCTGCCGAGGCTTACGAAAAAGCTGCTGAAAAAGTGGAGGCTATGGGGCTTAAACCCTACGTATTGCCCACCGGTGCTTATTCGGCCTACTGTATCAAGGACGGACGCTTCGAGAACATCATGGATACGGAATACCATTTTATCAAGGGAGATTTTTTAGACTCCATTTCCGAAGAAGTGGATGAATACACCTACCAATTAAACCAACTTATTTATGGCAACACTGAAGGAGAGGCTTGATGCTTACGAAGGACAGCCCGAACAACAGTGGACGAGCAGAAAAAATCTGTCGGTTGGTGAAAAGGGACAGAAATATAGCCTTGCCATGCCTCAGGCTTATACGTGTGCAGTTTATGCCGTGGATGGTGGTATCATTAACGACAAGGCGATAATTAAGTGCGATAAACTGATTCTGATAGAAACAGAAAACCAAAAATGGTGTGAAGTGTTCGTTGAGTTAAAAGGCCAAAATATAACTCATGCCATAGAACAGCTGGAAAAAACGTTGCAGAACTCCTTGTTTAAGGATGTTAATGTAACCGAAAAGCATGCTCGTGTGATTGGAAACCGTATTCCGCGTAATACCGGTAATTCTGTAACTGAAATAGCCAAGAAACGTTTTGTGTCGAAGTACCATTGCAGACTGAAATGTTTGTCGAGCCCGGGTGCAGAGACCTATCCTTTTAAGAAATAAAACGAATATTGCATGAGATTGATGCAGAAATCGATAAATTCTGCACGAATCTTGTGCAAGAATTGCTGAAAACTGCACGAGATTGATGCAGTTTGAGTAAATTTGCGGTAAAACAGCTTGTATGGAACAGTTATTTGATAACTCAATTGCGAGATGCCGTAGGCGGCATACGCGGATTGGGGAAGGTTGAAAAATTGTATTTGGACAATACGAACCTTATTTATGTGCTTGCGCCCAAGCGTGCTGATATGGGTAATGTGCGCGAGACCTTCTTTATGAATCAAATGCGCGTAGTAGCCGATGTGATGTGTTCGCCCGTGTCTGATTTTTGGGCAGACGGTATGACTTTTGAAATTGGTAGACGCAATAAAGGAAAGAAACAGATTGCTGAGATAGAAAAGGGGTATGTGGTAAAAGACGACATTGAGTCGGGGTATGCTAATGTACTTCCTTTATGGGCTTTTGGACTAATGTATTGATATAACCTAATACGGATAAAATATGGAGTGATTTGTAGTAGTTGCACTCTACAACTTACTCATTCTTTCCTCCCCACCCGAGTGGCGGCATTGGCGCAGAGCGATACTGCGGTGGGGAACTTGTTTTAAATCAATAGAAAACGTAGAACTTCTAGTTGATTTTTTTACTTTGAAATTCTCTATTTTATTATGACTCATAACGAACAAGCCTTGTTGAGGCTTGTGCGCCTATCCCTTGCAGCCGATGCTGTGAGGGAGGATGCTTTGTTGCCTACTGGTATAGATTGGCCCGCGCTGCTAGCTATGGCTTGGCGACAAGGGGTGAGCGCTTTGGTGCTTGATGGCTTGGAACGTTTGCCCGAATCGCAACGTCCGCCTAAACCGCTGTTGTTGCAATGGATTGGTCGCGTAGCCATGATGGAACAACTTTATGCCAAACATGAGCAATGCATTGCCTCGTTGGCCGACTTTTACGCCTGCCACGGCATACGCCTGCTTTTGCTCAAAGGGGTTGGTTGCAGTTGGTGCTGGCCCCGTCCGCAGCATCGGCCCGTGGGCGATGTGGATGTGTATTTGTTTGGACAAAAGGAAGAAGCAGATCAACTGGTGGAGCAGGAATTAGGCATGGCGGTACACCGCGAATACCATAAACACTCCACTTTCAGCTATCACGGCGTAGAGGTAGAAAATCATGCTAAATTTATTGACGATGTTTCGCACAAAAGCAACATCAGTTTTGAAAAGACGCTGATGGATGTGCTTGCTCAAGAAACGTGTATGGCAAGTCCGATACATCATGTATGCTTACCTCCACCCACCTTTGGCGCATTGTTTCTGTTGCGTCACACCGGAGAGCATTTTGCCTCGAATGAAATACTGTTGCGTCATGTGTTGGATGTGGGCACTTATTTTCAGCACCATCATGCAGCTATGGATTGGCCCTATATATATAAGGTATATAAGGAGCAGCGCATGACCCGTTTTTTCAATGCCATAGCCACCATTTGTGTGGAGTACTTCGGTTTGGATGCTACCTGCTTTTCCTCAGAAGATTCACGCTTCGCCTTTGAACGCGATTTGCCTCTGGCAAACCGCATCCTCGCAGATATTTTTGCAGAGAAAGAAAAACTCCCCATGTCTACAGTTGGAGTCGACACCCTTGGCAAAAAGTTGAAGTATGCTATAGGTAAAAGCCGCCGCTGGTGGCATAACCGCTGGAAGTACAGCCTTGTCTACAATGAAAACATCTTTGAATCGTTTGTGTGGCTGGCTAAGAATAGGATGAACTAAAACAACAAAAATATGTACAAACATTTTTTCAAACGCTTTTTTGATTTTTGGATTGCACTGATTGCCTTAATCTGCATCAGTCCAATTCTGATAGTCGTAACCATCTGGCTGCACTTCGCCAACAAAGGAGCCGGTGCTTTCTTCTTTCAAGAGCGACCGGGGAAAGATGGCAAAATCTTTAAGGTTATCAAGTATAAGACGATGACAGATGAGCGAGATGCAGAAGGAAGCTTATTGCCCGATGCCGACCGCTTGACAAAAGTTGGTCGCTTTGTTCGTTCTACTTCAATAGATGAATTATCTCAGTTAATCAATGTTTTGAAGGGCGATATGGCACTGATAGGTCCTCGTCCGCTTACAACTGATTATTTGTTAGTCTTCACACCTGAACAACATCGCCGTCATGAGGTTCGTCCAGGTATTAGTGGTTGGGCTCAGGTAAATGGGAGAAATCATTGTAAGTTGAGCAAAAAATTTGAGTATGACGTTTGGTATGTAGATCATTGTTCTTTGATGATTGATATAAAAATTATCTGGATGACAATCGTGAACGTCTTAAAACGTGAAGATGTCGGTGAAGGTGCTTCAGATATGGAAGCTATAGATGATCTTGGTATTATGGAGAAGTTACGCAAACTTCAAAACGAAAAATAATTTTTCTGAAAAGAAAAGTTAATTGTGAAATCATTTTATATTGAAAAGAATTAATGAAAGAATTTGGTTCAGATTTTCATAAATGTGACTTAAATTTTCGAGTAGATAATTTTCAGTTAGAATTTTTGGGTTGTAAACGTTTCTTTTCGTGTGGACGTCATGCGATTGAAGCTATAATAAAACATGAAAAATGGAAACGTATATGGATGCCCGCCTATTTTTGTTATGAAGTAATAGCGCATATCAAGTCTACGGGTATAGAAGTGGCCTTATACGATGATCATCCCTTGAGTGAAAATGATGATGCTGTGGTTCGCACTTTACCTTATCAGAATGGAGATGTTCTTTTTCGTACAGATTATTTTGGTTTAAGAAAATGGCGGTCGAATAAAGGTATAAAGGTTCCGGTCATTGAAGATCATACGCATGGACTGATTACACAATGGACATTAAGAAGTGATGCTGACTGGTGTATTGCTTCACTCAGAAAGTCTTTCCCAATTGCGACTGGTGGAGTGTTATGGTCTCCTAAAGACAAAACACTTCCAGATTTAATAGAGCCTACTGAGGAATGTAAGGTAATGGCCGTAGAAAGATATAAGGCTATGAAAATGAAGGCTGAGTATCTTAAAGTGGTCTATGCTACAAATACGGAGGAAACTGAAATGAAGGAAATTTTTCGTGAAAAATACGTAGATACAGAAGAGCAAATTGCCAACTTGACATTAAGTGGTATTGATGAACAAAGTTGGGACATAATTAACACCTTTAATATTAAAGGGTGGACAGATTTAAAATTTGATAATTGGCTCTTAGCTAAGGATTTGCTGAGCAGGAATTTTCAATTGCTAGAGGGGGAGCGTAAAGATGATAGGTATCCTTTTTCTTTGATATTGCTGTTAGATACAAATAAAGAACGTGAGGATTTACGACAATATCTGGTCAAGAACAAGATTTATCCTGCTGTATTATGGAATATCCCTAAAGATAGTAGGTTTGACCAAGCAAGATTTTTTTCAGAAAGAATGCTTAGCATACATTGCGATATAAGATATAGTCGCAAAGATATTATCGAAATGTGTAACACAATTAATAAATTCTATGATACAAATATTTAACTTGAATCAAGCAAAGGGTTGGGACGAGTTAGTACATACCTTTGCTAATTATGATGTGTATTATTTGAGTGGCTATGTTAAGGCTTTTCAAATACACGGTGATGGTGAACCACAGTTGTTCTATTATAATGAGAATGGTCTACGTGGCATATATGTTTATATGAAACGTAAAACAGCTATTGAGGGTATGTATGATTCGATAACTCCTTATGGCTATGGAGGTTTTTTACTTGATGGTAATGTTTCTGTCAATAATGTAAAAGCACTTTGGTATGCATACGTGCAGAAGATGAATGAGGAATATATAGTAGATAACTTTGTTCGTTATCATCCGGTATTGGCAAATGCAGTTTCGATGAAGGACTGTTCGGAAGTGATAGATTTAGGTAAAACAGTTGCGATGGATTTGACATCGGAAAATGTGATTTGGAAGAATATCCATTCCAAAAATCGTAACATAATACGCAAGGCTGAAAAAAATGGTATTGTAATCAAGCATGGCCAAGGTATAGAACTTTTTGATGATTTTATTCAAATATACAATGCAACGATGGATAAAGATCATGCAGAGGAGTATTATTATTTCAAGCCTGAGTTCTACAAAAGTATTCATGATGATTTGAAAGATAATTATGAAATGTTCTGGGCTGAATATGAGGGGAAGATAATTGCGATGAGTATAATGATTTTTGCTAATGGACGTTTGAATTATCATTTGAGTGGTTCAGATTTGCAGTATCGCAATTTAGCCCCTTCAAACCTTTTACTCTATAAGGCTGCCCTATGGGGGTGTGAACAAGGAATGAAAACCTTTCATCTAGGAGGGGGAGTTGGTTCGGAAGAGGATAGCCTTTTTAAATTTAAGATAGCTTTTAATCGTTTTTCGGATTGTCAGTTCTCTATCGCTAAACATATCTTTGATAAAAAGAAGTATGATGAACTTGTAGCAGAACGTACATTGCGTGATGCAAGTTTTGATGCAGAAAGTAATTTTTTTCCATTATATCGTAGCTAATAAATGGCGTTTATAAGTAAACGAACTAAAGCAAAATTCTATAATGGGAGTCAGATGACCTTCCTCGTAAAGAAAGATTGTGTAGACATAATTTTTAAAATTTCGAGAGGCGTTTACCTTACTGTTTCTGTTTATACTCTTAGTAAAGGAAGGTTATTGTTGGCCTGTGTATGGGATGACTTTTGGGATAGATTAAGGTGTATGAAGAATCGACAAAAAGTTCTTCATAGATTAAAAGAATCGTGTCCACTCACTGCACGAATTTTTTCAGAAACTTCATTACTGCATGTAGCTTATATAGATAAGACAAAAGAATTGAGTGCGATTGTATTGGAAATGGAAGCGATTGTTCAAAGTAATAGTATTGCAGATTTTTTGCATGAGCAAGTTGTAGCTAAGGCTGTAGATTTGATGAATTGTAATTTAAACATCTATTGTGAACTTGAAGAAAAGTGCCCATTCCCAACATGGAAGCATGACTTAAAAAGACTTATGGAGCGTTAGTTGGTTTATTATTCCAAATTCAAAATATAGAATAGTTTTAGGTCGAATTTAATCTATGAATGGATTTTAAAACGATAGAATTATGCAAAAATTATTGATGCTCGGAACGAGCAAAGGAAGCTGTGAAATGGTAGAGTATGCCAAGTCTATAGGTGTACACACGATTGTGACAGATCCAAGAAGCCCACAAGAATCAAAAGCTAAATTGATTTCGGACGAGTATTGGATGATTGACACTTCTGATGTTGATACTCTTGAAAAGAAGTGTATAGAGGAAAAGGTCACTGGAGTATGTTGTGGTATTAGTACCTTTTGCATACCCGTGATGATGGAGTTGTGTAAACGACTCAATCTGCCGACCTATTGCACACCGGAGTCCTGGCATTATACCATGGATAAGTATGATTTCAAGGCTCTTTGCCGAAAGAACAATGTGCCGGTTGCAACAGATTATTTTGTAAGTCAACCACCAACAGAAGAGGAACTGAATTCTATAAAGTTCCCCGTTGTAGTTAAGGCTGTAGATCAAAGTGCAAATAGAGGCATGAGCTATTGCTATTCGGTTGAAGATATTTTGCCTGCAATAGAGTATGCACATACATTCTCAAAAAACAAAAATATTGTGATTGAGAGAATGTTGAAAGGTATTGAATATACGGCTTATTACGCATTGCAAGATGGTGAGGCTAAACTTGTCAGTTTGTATTCAGACTTAGCTCAGAGTGGTACACCTAACAATTGCTATTCGGTAAATTCAACAGCGTGCGATAAACTTGATGTATATCTGAAAGAAGTTGATCCTTTCTTTAAAAATGCAATAAAAGAAGGTGGATTAAAGCATGGTGTATGTTGGATTGAACTAATTTTGGATGAGGATGGCCACTTCTATGTTATTGAAATGGGTTATCGTATGACAGGCGATATGATGGCAATCCCTTTGCGTGAAGTATATGGTTTCGATTCTTATAAGTGGCTTGTCGAGATAGCTTTAGGTGTTAAACATAATCTTGATGAAGTACCGAGTCAATTAGATGATAAAGATTATAAGTGCGGTTGCGCATATATTCTATGGTCGGACAATTCAAAAGGTGTGGTGAAATCTATTGCTGGTGTTGAAAGCGTATGTGCAAATGATTTGGCAAAGATGACTCCTGACCTTGAAGAAGGAAGTGACTATCGTGCTTATCAGTATTTGCTTACTTTTACATTCTTGAGAGATAACGTTGATCAAGTTTGTGAAATGATAGACAAAATAAATAGAGAAATATCTATCTTAAATGAGAAAGGTGAAGATATAGCTCTTCGCTTTACTGATTTTGAAGAATTAAGAAGAATAGGTAAATAAAATGACTACAAACTCCAATAAAGAACTACAGCGAGTTCTGCGTACACGTGATGTGGTAATGATAGCCTTTGGTGCAATGATAGGCTGGGGTTGGGTGATATCTTCTGGTCAATGGATTGAAACCGGTGGTGCAGTAGGTACTGTTCTAGGCTTTGCTCTAGGTGGTTTTATGATTTACCTTGTAGGCCTTACGTATGCAGAACTTACCACTGCAATGCCTAAGTCTGGAGGTCCACAGAACTTCAGTTATGCAGCTTTTGGATCTATGGGGTCTTTCATTTGTACTTGGACACTTGCATTAAGTTATATTGGAGTGGTATGCTTTGAGGCTTGCTCTTTTGCAACAATTATGCAATACGTGGTTCCTGATTTTCTACAAGGTTATCTTTATACCATTGCTGGATATGACGTGTATCTATCTTGGGTTGTTGTTGCAATACTTGCTTCAGCATTAATTGTTTATATCAATTTCTTAGGAACAAAAAGTGCCGCAAAACTCCAGAATATCCTCACCTGTATTATAGCAGGTGTAGGATTACTTCTGGTGGCAGGTGCAACTGCTACTGGAGATATGAGTAATATGATAGCTCAAAAGTTTGTGGGTAATTCAACGGGTGAAATGTTGAACAATACATTAAAAGTAGCTATCATGACACCCTTTTTTCTTTTTGGTTTTGATATAATACCCCAAGCTGCAGAAGAAATTAATGTTCCGATGAAACGTGTCGGTAAATTGATGATGCTTTCTATTAGTATGGCGGTTGTTTTTTATGCAATGGTCGTCTTGGCTATTGGGTATGTGATGACTCCTACTCAAATTGCAAATTCAATGTCTGCTACAGGAATGGTTACAGCGGATGCAATAGCTGTGGCTTTTTCAAATGTAGCTATGACCAAAGTACTAATAATCGGAGGTCTCTGTGGTATTGTGACTACTTGGAATTCTTTTCTTATAGGTGGTAGTCGCGTGCTTTTTTCAATGTCTAAAGCGCGTATGCTACCTTCAAGATTTTCGCTATTACATAAAGAAAACAATACTCCGTATGTAGCAATATTTTTTCTAGGTGCTATTTCAATGATAGCTCCTTTCTTTGGAAGAGTCATGCTTGTATGGATTGTAGATGCTGCTAATTTTGCATGTTGCTTGGCTTATAGTATTGTAGCGCTATCTTTTATAAGGTTGAGAAAGAAAAGACCAGATATTGTACGTCCTTTTCGTGTAAGAAGTGGAATGGTAGTTGGTGTATTGGCTACATTGATGGCTGGATTGATGGGAATGATGTATATCATACCAGGTACAAATTGTTCTTTAAATTGGCAAGAGTGGCTCATTGTTGGTGGTTGGACTTTTTTGGGAGTTTTGCTTGCAGTACGTGCGAAACGGCTGTATAAAGAAGAGTTCTGTTCAGGTATGAACTTTGATTAGTGGAATAATACTTATAGTTCTGTAGTATACAATAATATATAAAGGTAATATGTCAGAAGAACGTAAAACGATTTATCTATGCCTTGCCCACATGAGTGAGGCCGGTTTGGAACAGAAATATGTGAAGGAGGCATTTGATACGAACTGGGTGGTGCCTATGGGACCCAATGTTAATGCCTTCGAAAAAGACCTGGAGGCGTTTGCCAACAGTAAGGAGGATGGAACAGAGCCGCTCGACAGAAAGGTGGTTTGCCTTTCGGCCGGAACGGCAGCGGTGCACCTGGCACTGATTGGCTGCGGCGTAAAGGCAGGCGACGAAGTGCTGGTGCAAAGCTTTACGTTCTGCGCTTCGAGCCATCCGGTGACTTATCTGGGGGCGAAGCCCGTGTTCGTGGGTTCAGAAAAGGAGACTTGGAACATGGACCCCGTTCTTTTGGAAAAGGCCATCATCGACCGCAAGGAAAAGACCGGCAAGCTGCCTAAGGCCATTGTGCCCGTAGCTCTGTATGGTATGCCTTACCGCATTGACGAAATCATGGCGATTGCCGACAAATACGGCATTCCCGTGGTGGAAGATGCTGCCGAAGGCATGGGTTCGCGTTTCGGCGGACAAGTGCTCGGTACGTTCGGAAAGTACGGCGTGCTGTCGTTCAACGGCAACAAGATGATTACGACCTCGGGCGGCGGTGCCCTGATTTGTCGCAGCGCAGAGGACGCCAACGAAGTGATGTGGTATGCCACCCAGGCCCGCGATGCTTATCCCTACTACCAGCACACGGCCATCGGTTACAACTACCGCATGTCGAACATCTGCGCCGGTATCGGCCGCGGACAGATGACGGTGCTCAACGACCACATTGCCCACCACAAGCACGTGCAGGCCTTGTACGAAGAACTGCTGAAGGACGTGCCCGGTGTGCACATTCACAAGCAGCCCGCCGACCCACGCTACGATGCCAACTTCTGGCTCTGCGCAGCAACGCTTGACGAGGACGTGAAGGTGCAGGGACAGGAAAATACTTATAAGGAAGTAATCAAGACGGCTGTGGGCGGAGCTGCCGGCGTGATTCATGCCGTAGACTCAGCCACGACCGACTGTCAGCCGAACGAGAACGTAGAGGCACTGCGCGTGTTTATGTTAGGCAAGAAGGTGGAATGCCGCCCCGTTTGGAAACCCATGCACAAGCAGCCGGTGTATGCCGATGCTGCCGTATATACCAACGGTGTGGAAGAAGACCTGTTCAAGGTAGGTTTCTGTCTGCCGGCAGGTCCTTGGGTGACGGACGAGGACGTACATTATATAGTAGACTGCATTCAGGAAGCGATTGTTCGCTAAACCTCCTAGTTACAGAGCGATTAACGACACGATATGTAAGCGGCATATCCTGTGCGTTAATCGCTCTTTTTATATTCTGTTCATGATGAATTCGCTGATAAAAGCTATGTGGAAGTTCTGTGTCTTCCTGTTTATACCGCGCAAATCTAATCACTTACCCAATAATTAAAAGCAATGGAAATAAACAACGATTTTTTACAAAACCTCATGGAACAGGCCAAGGTAAAGACTCTGTAGAAATGGAGTGGAGAAACGCTCATATTACGTACGTTTTAGAAATCGGAATGCGATAAAATGGTATATCCCTATTTCATTTTTTTTCGCGCTTAAAAAACGTTCTGAAATGCTTGTGAATAAAAGGGTTAGGGGCTTTGTAAAGTTGTTTGAAAAAATAGGGGTGCGATATCAGGTGCCGAAAAAAATTGGATTTCGGGGTGTTTAGGTTGTATCTTTGCTTCGCCAAGTCAGGCTGCACCTCAGCATAGCTTTTGAGAGCCAGCTCTCGTCGCTCTGCATTCGGTTTGCACTGACATTGCTATCGCGAAGTCAGGCTGCACCTCAGCATAACTTTCGAAAATGAGTTTTCAAGTTCTGCATTCGGTTTGCACTGACATTGCATACGCGAAGTCAGGCTTCACCTCAGCCTTGATGGATGAAAAAACTATAGAATCCTTATTTATAAAGTGATCTTTGACATTTTGTGACAACAGAAAGTAAGGCAGGTAGGCCTGTCTGAAACATCAACGCAGAGTTGAGTTTAAATTCACGATTTTTAGGCTGAACCGTGATAATGCGTTCTACTGATGAAGGAGGATGGTAATGGATTCAATAAAAGATGCTCAAGATGAGTGCCGTTGCATGGCTTCTGGGGTAGCACTGTCAGCAGCACCATCTGCTCCGGTATGCTCCGTTCTGTAAACGATATATTCCAACATTTGCTGTCTAAAATCAGCACAGCAATTTAGCGAAAGGTCCATGGATATTTTGTGATATCCGCGGACCTTTTTTGTTGGTGTTGTTTACAAACTATACTGAAAAACGAGGATTTCATACGTTTTCGGTTGATAAACAGATGAGTTGGTGAAGAAATGCGTAACTTTGCCAATCAATAGAGTCTGAGCGACCGATGTCTGTCAGCACGGCTGTCGGGCTGCACGTACTTACATACGCAAAGTCAGACTGCACTCAGTATAGCTTTAGTAAGCAAGTTTGTTTCATGAATTGATATTCTATATAAAAAGATGAGTTTAGGAGTTACGGTAAATAGAAAAAAGAATGGAGCACTTTTAGCGTATGTAGCTAAAAACATTCCGAGTATAAATCTTCGAAAGTTGTTGAAGATAGTGTATCTGATTGATGAAAAGTTTATGGAACTTCGTGGATTCCCATTGACATGGTTTGATTATTACGCATGGGTTAAAGGTCCGGTGGCTCCTGAAGTGTATGATATAAAGAATGGAGCATTTTCAGAATATGTGACTTGTCATAAGAATGAAGAAGGGAAAAATATTATCCAATCTGTTCTTTCGCATAAATATCATGTGTTGAAACAGATGGATTTGTACAGCCCTTTTGAAATGGGAGTTATTGATGAAATTATGTGCAAATATGAGCAGTGTACGGCTGATGATTTGTCAGAACTTACTCATGCAGAAGATTCGCTGTGGTTTCAAATAGTTAAGGAAAATCAGGTTCAATTTGTGGATGGCAAATCGAATGTGTTGATTCCATTGCAAAGACTGAATGAAGGAGATGCCGATAAAGAGGACACCTACGAAGAAGCATTAGAGTATATGCTGTTCTGTAATAATGCGTCAACATGCTAAAAGCAAAAAATATTATTTATGGGTATTGCACCTATACTACTCCCAATAAACCTAAGTACCTTATATCATTATACAGAAGCGACACGTTGAATATCGTTGCTGTATTTCCGACATCAAGAAAACGTTCGGGAGTATTGCTTACGCAGCATGGATGTAATAGAAAAGATAACGTGCCGATTTCGTATGTTTTTAACGCAAACAGGCCTATAGGGAAGAAGTATTGTAGTGACGAGGATTTTTGTTTTCCTAAACAAACAACAATTCCTTTTGATTATTGTTTCAGAGAAGACTCACAAGAGAATATCTTAAGTTCTTTTGTCCAACCGACTATCGTAGGTGTTTTATCTGATGATGAGTATGTTGATTTAATATATGCTTTATTGCATAGTCCACATACACCTAAACGGTATAAGGATATTTTTGACAAGGTTTTACATGAATATTTGGGTTAGCGTATGATGTTGTCATAAGAATGGTATAGAAGTCGTCTAAACTTTTCTGACGAAGATTTGATTTGGAAATTTATCTCTTCTAAATTCAATCTTCACCTTTCTTTTTGGCCGTTTTCTGACCTTTTATCAGTCGTGTAGCTCGCTACACTCCTTCTTCAAGGCCCAAAAACGCCTCAAAAATTAAGGCAAATCTTGAATTTCATAAAAGTTCAGACGACTTCATAAACTAATTTTAGGGAATCTACTTAACATAATCAGCAGCAATTTAGCGAAAGGTCCATGGATATTTTGTGATATCCGCGGACCTTTCTTGTTGGTGTTGTTTACAAACTAGACCGAAAAACGAGGATTTCATACGTTTTCGGTTGATAAACAGATGAGTTGGTGAAGAAATGCGTAACTTTGCCAATCAATAGAGTCTGAGCGACCGATGTCTGTCGGCACGGCTGTCGGGCTGAAGTCATACGATTTGGTTTATAGAGTTATGGAATATAAGAAACATTTTACAGATGAAGAGTTAGACGGGGTGTTGCAATGGTTTGAAACGCATTGGGACGATTTGCCCGTGTCGGCCTCGTTGGATAAGGCTACGGTTATCAAGGATTTCAAGCATACCGTCCGCCTTTACTTTGACATTGTGAATGAACATCGGAACAATCCAACGTACAGTGGACAAATATTCCAGATATTCAAAATGCGTGATGTGGCCGAACAGGCTATGCGCGAAAAAGGTGTGCTGTAAGTTTCGCAGGTGTTGCAATGATTCTGTCGAACAATTAAAAAACATGTAATCGCGTTCGTGCACCGCATCTGCTTCGTGAAATCAGGCGGTGCTTCAGCTTAGTGCTTGCAAACAAATTTCTCACATCGACTTACTGAAGTCGTCTAAACTTTTCTGACGAAGATTTGATTTGGAGATTTATCTCTTCTAAATTCAATCTTCACCTTTCTTTTTGGCCGTTTTTT